>VFSW01000943.1_pt1 | contig 43212 bp, 58 predicted proteins | sample 5358111 | NCBI WGS metagenome assembly VFSW01 (sample SAMN11554181, study PRJNA540505) | mine drainage metagenome | isolation source: sediment from site ElyBrook_90M | place: USA: Ely Copper Mine, Vershire, VT | collected 2017
TGTGGATCATTTCTTTTCCTCACGATGTGTTGTGCTGACAGTAAAGCATACCCGTATAGCTTTATCAAGCCCTAAATGGAAATAAATATAGAACTATCGACAGGACTTGACAAAATTACTCGTCAATGCTATATAGCTTCCCATGAACTATTACGATCGACAAAAAGAGCGGTGGGCGGCCAGGCGCGAGACCATTGTCCAGTTACACGAATCGGGAATGTCCATGGCCGCGATCGGAAGGCGGTACAGCATTACTCCGGCGCGCGTATGCCAGATCATCGAAAAAGAGCGGGCGAAACGTGGAAATGCGTGTCCAGATGTCCCGGGAGTATCAGGGACACCCGATTCAGGGTGAACGGCTCAACTCCCTGAACCACCCTCCTTCTCACCATCCATCCGATGATGGCGGCACATCGGGACGTCGCCGATGATCTGCGCAACGCGGCCGGAAATTTTTAAACGAATAACCTCCTTTGCATTTGCGATTGCGTTATGCGCTTCACAGCGGCGTTAAAATAATCCTCGTCCTTTTCGATACAGACAATTTCAACCCCCAGATTGAGACAGGCAATAACACTACTCATGCTTCCGCCGTGGGTATCTAAAATGCGCTGGGCGCCCTCGGCGTAGCTGGTTAGGAGCCATTCGTAAAGTTTCACAGGCTTTTGAGTTGGATGAATTCGTACTTCGTTGAGGGATTTGTTTCCTTGTGGCGAAAAACTTCCCACGTTGTCGCCCTGCAGCATGCCTCGCCACATGAAACGCGCGATGTCCACCCTGTCGCTAAAACTGCAGTACGCAAGTTCAGCGTCGGACTGATCCGATCCGTCATTCAGCTTATCCCATACAATCATTCCGCCCCCTAGGTGCGCGGGCATGTAGTTGGCGCCCCAGATGATCTGGTGTTCAGTAACCCGTTTCAGTTCGGAAAAGTATTCGATCGGTGGAGGGGAAAAATCCCAGTCTTTTTTTGCGTAAGTCCCATCTCTGTTTACCCATCCATCTTCGCCACGTCCATACGGCGGATCGACAATCGCCAGATCAAACGCTTTATCCGGCAGCATTGCCATGTACTCCATGCAGTCTCCGAGATACAGAGTCGCCGTACCAATCTCGACTTTTTTCACGCTCCGTTCCTTATCGTCATCGGGGATGGCGCGGCGTTTTTTGGGAGTCATGCGGCGTTTTCCTGAGAGGTCGAAACGGGATTTCATTCTCCCCTCCCCTTCCTTGGATGAACAGGATCAAAATTCCGAGCATCGTTAAATATCCATTAGAAACCGTCGACGGTCTGGTATAGCTCACGGTGCATGCCGGCAGATTCATGTTTCTTTCCTTTTCGTCGTTTTCTTTTTATCGGCCTTCTTTGCACGCGTCTGCACGGGCGTCGCAAACGCATCGAGGAAGGCCTGTTCGGTGGGTGTCCAGTCCTGAGCGCCGTAGCCCAGAAACAGCGTGCCGCCGATGATGATCAGAACCGCGCATTCGAGCTGAGCGCCGGTCAGGGCGTTGAGGTGCGGACTGACCTCGTCGGCGTCCAGAAGCATGAGGGAGGTCAATATCCGTTTTTCGGCGTCCCCATAGAGCTCGCTCAAGGCGGTTTTCCCGATCAGACGCCACGCGGCGTCGGGTACCGGCTCGTCGATGCGCGCGCGAATGCCGTCCACCATGGCGCGATAGGCGATGTCATTCGCGGCCATTCTCTCGGCGTACTCTTTCGACGTCCTGCGCGCCGTGGCGTTCTTCTCGGTCGGGCCCGAGGCATGGTGGACGGCGCACTTCTTGTTCGTGCATACCTGCACGACCTGGCCGAGCTTGTAGTAGCGCACATCCCGGTAACCCTCCGCGACGACCAGACCGGGCACCGTGTCAGGGCATTTCTTTTTTCCGGCGGCCGTCCAGTTCTTGCGCGCACCGGGCGGGATGGTTCCGTAGCCGACCGAGATCCGGATGGCGCCCTTGTTGTTTCGGGAGGCCTGCGCGAACTTCGCGACGAGCCATGCGGCGACCTTCGATGCATGGCAGGCCTTGTCGGTGCAGGTATCGGCTTCCTCGATATCCGGAAACAGGCCGCGGTTGAATCCGGTGCGCTTGGGACATTCGATGCAGCTTCCGGCCTCGGGCAGCAGGGCAGCGTCGTCGGTCGGGAAGGGCGCTTCGCTGAGGGTCAGGTAGAGCGAGCGGCGGATTTCTAATGAAAGGGCGCGGACCGAGAGCGGATCGTAATTGTTGGTACAGTCTTCAAGAAGACTCTGCTGCTGCTCCGGATCGAGCCGCGCCAGCAGGATCGCGTGGCCGGCGGTGATCGAATCGTTCAGGAAGGCTTCCTTCGCGTTCTCGATGAGATCGGCGAGCTTGAGCCGCTGGTAGATGTAGGACTCGGACTTGCCGACCTTGGCGGCGATGGTCGAGACGTCGTAGTGCGCCTGATCCATGAGCGCCCGATAACCTTCGGCCTCATCGAGCGGATGGACGTCCTCGCGGTGCAGATTGTCGAGGGTCATGATCTCCAGGAACTCGGTATCCGTGAGCGTGCGGACGATGCACGGCACTTCCGAAAGCCCCGCGAGCGTGGCGGCACGATAGCGCCGGTGGCCGCCTCCGATCTCGTAGCCGTTCTCGTTGGGCCGCACGAGCAGCGGCGTGAGTACTCCGACCGCCTTGATATTTTTGGCGAGCTCCTGAATGGCCTCTGCGGAAATATGGCGGCGCGGGTTGTACTGCGACTCGTGGAGATGGTCGAGCGCGATCATTTTCAATGAGGGGGTGAGTGTCATTTCTGAATCCTCGTGAGTTTTGGTTGGTCGGTATCCTGGATGAATCCCGTTCCGGTGCCATTTGTTACGCGCAGAAAATCGACCTCCGCCTTGGCCGAGTTCACGATGACCTGCGCTACCTCTGCGATCGCACGGGCACGATCGATCTCCATGGGGCTCTCCTTGTCCTGCAATGCTTCGAGCGTGGCGAACAGGTGATCACGCAGATCCTGTATCTTGTTTTTCAATGCGTTGCCTCCGGTTGATTTGACGAACGATTGCACCGCGCAGCTGGATCAGCTGCCCGATCTCTTTGGGGTAGTTATTGTGATAACTGTTGCGCCGCATGAGGTCCACGCGGCTCATCATGACGAGATTGCGGATCTCGACATACGTCTTGTCGCCATCGATGAATGCGATCGCATATCCGTCGGGAATCGGCCCGTAATGCTCGATCCAGAGCAGAGCGTGCACGGATTTCCATCGCTGTCCACCGCGCCCTTCATGGGTGATTTTGCGCTCGCGATAGCCGTCTTTGGAGAGCCGCTCGGTACCGATCGGCGCGTATCGTTTTGCGTTGCGGCCAGAGAGGATGCCTTTCTTGAACTGCGTCTGAGCCATGCGTCCCGGGGCGTAGCCGGGTCGACGCAGCCCTTTATTGGCCGGAGGATGCCCCGGCAGAAATCGACCGGAGATCCCCACAGTACTGCCGGCCTGGATGCGTCCGCTCGCGGGCGAACGGAGGAACTCCGGTGATTTGCGGAGCCCGAGTTTTTTTGCCTCCAGGTATACGGCTGTCCTGGATCGCGCCAGGCGCACGGCGATCGTCGCGGTCAGCTCGTAGGGATAGCAGCGGCGGATCTCGGAGAGATCGCTGGCGGACCAGTAATGGCGGGTCATAGGGAAATTCAGCCCTTATGATTTTTCAAATGGTTGACCGCCTGAGCGATCAAAACCGCGATTTCTCGCTTTAATTGATCCCTTGGATCGTTGGTTGGATGCTGGGTAAGACCGCCGACGAACGATTCCCCACAAAAGGCACACAAATGCCGACTTGAGCGTCCGAGATTGGCAGCGTACTTTGTGGTTGCCACTTCACATCCGCACGAGTCACACGGCACGATTTCGCCCTCCAATGTGGAGACGCACCACGCGATGAACAAGGAGTCGATACTCGGAAATAACGATCTCTCCGGCGTAAAATGGACGGTCATTCATCGTGTTGCCCCTTCATCGTATAAACGATGTTCCATGTCGGATGAAAAATGCGCGAGCGTTTCTCGCCGTCGAGCCGGATACGCAAGAGCGCACCCCGGGAGCCGGTCACAGTTCCGTGAAGGAGGCCGCGCGGAGGGTATAAATAGCGCACTCTATCGCCGCGCTTTACATTCAGCCCGTAGTATTCGCGGATGTAGGCCATGCTCATGATTTCTCCTTTCACAGTGGTACCGACACCCCGACCGTGAAGCGTCGATCTGCATAGCCGATCGGCGGTAGATTAAAGTTTGTGCTGAGGGGCAAGTACTGCCACAACGCGAAGAAGTGTCCGACCTGGACGCCGGCGCCGAGCTCGTAGCTCGAAGCCCACCGGGCGCGATGCGTGGCCGATCCGCAGAAAATACCGGGTCGCGTGACGGTGGCCGTCCACGTATACCTATTCAGCATGAGACCGCCCTCGGCAAACAGGCGCACGCCGTGAATGGTGATGGACGGCCGGAGCGCAGCAATGATCGCCCGCGCGCTGCCGGTGCCACTAAACTGCGTCAGCGGCAACCCGGCGACACGCTCGGAGTGCGCGGCAATGATGTAGTTTTGGTCCGTGGTGTCCCACGATTCTGAGCTGAATGAGCCCAGATCTTCGTAGGAAACCGCCCAGCCCAGATGTCGGCTGATCGGTCCAGTGAGGCCGATGCCCATCGTCGCAGCCTGGAGTTTGAAGTCGGCGATCGGACCCACGCCGTCCTGGTACCACGTGCCGTCGCCCTGTTTAACGTAGTTGCTCATCCCCGCATCCAGCGTCAGGTCCAGGGCGTGGGCAGCGGGGGGCACCGTGACGAGGGCGACGAAAGCAAGCAGAAATTTGTGTGTGCGGTTCATCACCAGTTCTCCGGATCAATACAAGCGGCTTCCCCGAAGCAACAGGGACCGCACAGATCGCTATGCGAGCGCAGCTCCCCGGTCAGCGAGTAGTAATCGACCGTGGGCGTCTGCCCGCAATTCGTGCAGGGAACGGCGTAATTGGGGATGCATTTTATTTCTTCGGGCTGCGTGCTCATGATGTGATTTCTCCGGTGGGGGCTAGAACGGAATGTCGTCGTCGAAGTCGGCTGCCATCGGGGCTCGCATAGCCTTTGAAAAAGGGCTCCCCGTTTCGCAAAGCTGCCTGGACGGTACGGTTGAAAATTCGGCCGCGACGATCTCTGGAAATTTCTGGCGTTCGTTGACGATGATCGCCGAGGGAACGGCGAGCGAGTGGACGTGCGCCATGGCTTCATCGACGGAGGACGGCGGCTCGGAGTTGGTGCGCTTGCGCCACCAGATGCGCGCCTTCGAGCGTGCAAAGCCGGCATGCTCCAGGCAGATCCACTCGCTGACGATGCGCCGGTAACCGACGTAGTAATCGACGCGCAGGCTCGGCGGAGCGCCGACCTTCTCGTGGCGCAGATAATCGACGGTGACGTTCTCGTATCGCACCGCGGCCGCGTCGGCCAGCATCACCGCGGCGGTTGCGGCAGTTTCATCGTGCACCGATTTTTCCGGGAACTCGAAGCCGCAGTCGCCGCAGTACAGCGCCTTCGGATGCATGCGGGCTTTGCATTTCGGGCATTTCTTGTGCGGCGCTTCACCGCCGCCTTTGTCGCCCGGTGCGCGCGGGGGCCGCACGTCGTCGACCGGACCATGGCGGCTGATGTTTCCAGCGAAATCGAGCACGGCGCAATTTTCCTTGTCGGGAGCCGTGCGCATGCCGCGACCGAGGATCTGCTGATATAACCCCGGCGATTGAGTGGGTCGCAGCATCGCGATGAGATCGGTTTGCGGGGCGTTGAATCCCGTCGTCGCAACGTTTACATTCACGAGCGCCCGGAGTGTTCCGCGTTTGTAATCGGCCGTCATGCGGTCGCGTTCGGCCGGAGGCGTATCACCGGTCAGGAGGGCTGCCGAAATACCCCGCGCTGCGAGTTCGTCGCGCACGTGGCCGGCATGGCGTATGCCGGGGCAGAACACGAGCCAGCTGCGGCGGGACTCGCCGAGCGCCACGATCTCGGCGCAGGCGGCCTTCGTGATGACCTCCTGGTCGATCGCTGCCTCGAGCGCGCCGGCCACGAACTCGCCATTGCGCGTCTCGACGCCCGTGACATTGAGGCGCTCGCGTACCGGAGCGGTCGTGAGGGGCGACAGGAAGCCGCCGGCCAGCAGCTCGGCGACGGTGACCTCGTAGGCCACGTCTGTGAACAGCGCATGCTTGCCTTCGTGCAGCATTCCTTGACCCAGGCGATAGTGAGTGGCCGTCAGACCGATGACGCGGATCGCCGGATTGAGCGCCGTTTGGGCCGCCAGGAAGGTCCGGTACATGCCATCGGAGGACGGCGGCACCAGATGGCACTCATCGATCACGATCAAGTCGTAGCTGCCGAGCTCGGACGAACGCTTATAGACGGACTGGATGGAGGCGAACGTGATCGCGTCGCCGATATCGCGCCGGTTGAGTCCCGCGGCGTAGATGCCGGCCGGCGCTTCGGGCCAGAAGTTGAACAGCTCGAGCGCGTCCTGCTCGACGAGCTCCTTGACGTGGGTGAGGCACAGGATGCGCTGGTCTTGCCAGGCGCTCAGCACTTCGCGCAGGAAGGTCGCGATGATGAGGCTCTTTCCTGCCGCGGTCGGCAGGATCAGGATCGGATGACCGTCGTGATGCTCGAAATAGCCGTAGAGCGCGTCGAGCGCCTGGCGCTGATAGGGACGCAGCGTAATCATCCCGTCACCTTGGCGCCGAGTTCGCCGCGCACGTTTTCGACGAACAGATCACCGATCATGCCGGCCGAGATTGCGCGGAGCTCCACGCTGGGAAAGCTCGAGGCACCCTTTGCGCCATTCCGAAAGCGGCGCCCGTCGGCGATTTCGTACTCCACCCAGTTCTCTGTCGCCGAGCCATCGATGGTCTTGGCATAGCCGACGAGCGCCGGCAGATAGCGATGTTCGTCGCATCCCTGTTTCTGCCCTTCGACCGGAATTTCCGGAGTCTGCCAGCGCACGCAGCTCCAGCGACCTTCGCCATCCAGTTCGGGAGTGGCGTGCACGCAGGTTCGGCAATGCACCTCGGGCAGCTGATCGGCATGGCACACCGAATGAAAGCGGCACAATTTGCACTGGTACCATGCCGCGTCCTCGGAGATCCGCGCCGGCGGTGCCGCGGCTTCGATGATGCGCTGTGCCTTTGCGACGAGCTTGAGCGCCTCGATGCGGTCGTATTCGACGCGCTCGCCATGGAGCTCGTCGTCGTCCTTGTTCACGGCGAGATAGTAGGCACGTTCGAGAGTGCCCCAGTGCATGTAGCATTGCATCTGTGCCCAATGCTCGGGCTTCGATTCGCGCACGCCGCGCTTTTTGAGGTCGGCGAAGCTCTTGGCGTTATGGGTTTTGCATTCCCATACATGCCACTTCTTCGGAGCTTCCAGCAGTCCCACCAGGGCGCCGTCCATGGAGCCCCCGAAATGGCCGCCAAGCGTCGCGTATCGAAACTGCTTGCCGGTATTCGGGTCGACCGTGAGCACGGTGATTGCCGCGTGACGAAGAAGCTGCGCCATGACGTCTTCTTCCCGGTTTCCCCTGGCAAACAGCCGGAGCATGCGACCGGAAAACTCCGGTCGCAGTGCCCAGCGAAAGTGGTACCACAGCTCTCGCTCGCAAGGGCGCCCGATCAAACTGGCACCGAGATGCGCGCGAAATCCGTTGTCGGCCGCCTCGACCATCGCCCGGTCGATCGCGGCGACGGTCGAGTTCTGCGGTTGCGGCAGAATGGCCATGAGGACTAACCCGCCTTCGCCGGTTTTGCCCAGGGCGGCGGATTGCCACCGCCGACCGGAGCGCTCTTTGCAGGCGCGGCCACCGGAGCGGCCGCAGCGGTGACGGCCGGTGCAGCCTGGACGCCGGACCCGATGGGCTTGTAGGACTTGATCTTGTTTTTGTCCTCGTACTTGCCGCCGTCGGCTTTGGGCTTGCCGGCCTCGATGCCGAGCCGCACGATCAGAGGGCGATTGTGGAGTTCCGCCGAGTCGTCGACGCGCAGCACGCCGATCGCGTGACAGATTTGGGACAGCGCACGCTGCGCGATCTCGACCGCCTTCGCGTTGCTGTTGATGAGGTTGAGACGGTCGAACACGATGCGACCTTTGGCCGGTCCGTCGATGACTTCCAGCGTCAGGTTGAGATACTCGCCGTCGCCGGCCTTTGTTTTGATCATCTCGGAATCGGTGATCATCACGGGGTAATCCCCTTCGGGGAGGGTATCGAACATGGGTCGCGGGTCGACTTTGGAGGCGTCGAAACTTCCGGGTAGCTTGGACATGGATGGTTCCTCGGTTTAGCAGCGTTGGTTTTAGGCAGCTTTGGTTTCAGGTTTGCCGCTCATGGCGGCGACGAAGGCATCCCAAGAGAGCGGAACGCTGTCTGGCATGCCGTACCGGTTGCCGGCAACGAATGCCGGCCGGGCGGACAGATGCAGCAGCCGCTCGCCGGTCCCGATGGCGCGCGTCACTTTCTTGTCGAACCCGACTTCTTCCTTTTTCGTGAAGACCTGGTAGTTCGCGAATCCGATCACGTCGGCCCATTCCTGGACGAGCGCGCTAGCCGTGCGGTGCAATTTGATCTGATAGCGGTCATAGGGCTCGGCATCGGGATCATCGAACCGCTTGATCTCGTGGTGCGCCAGCAGAATGATGGCCATGTTCTTTTCGGTGCGCAGGGCGTTGAGCCCGTCCAGGAAGGTCTGCCACTTGGAAGCGGCCAGCGCATAGCCTTTGCCGTAGCCGAACGACTCGATGTCGGGCTTGCCGTATTCGATGCACAAGGCGCTCCAGATCAACGGCTCCAGCCAATCGAGCGAGTCGACGACACACGTCTGATAGGCGTGGTCCTCCTGATAGAGAGAGCCGATCGCTTCGATCACGTCATTGAAGGTGTGGGCCAGCGGAAAGTGCGGCACCTCAACGGCGGAGAGGCCGTCTTCCGTTTGAATGAAGATCGGCGCGGGTGCGCCGGCGGCCAGCGTCGTTTTCCCGATCTTCTGCGGGCCGTAGACGATGACGCGGGGAGCGCTGAGTGCCCGTTCTTTGCTGATGGAAGCCAGATTGATCGCCATGGATGGTTCTCCGTGTGAGTGGATGGTTATTTGAGTTCGACGCTGACGGAGGTCTTCGCCGGCTTCACGGTGAGCGCTGCCGCGAAGGCCTTGTAATAGACGGGCTCGTTTTCCTCGATATAGCGTAGCTCGCGCAGGTTGAGCTTCGGCGTGTATTCGACGAGCCGGTTCAGAATCGGCGCGGGGATCTCCTTGTCCATCGCGAGGAGTTTCGTCGGATCGAGCGCGCGCGTGAGCTTGGTCGTGACGCTGACCTGATACGGGCCGACCTGCTCGCGAATCGTGCCCTCGTTCTTGAGCTCGAAGGAAGCGCACAGTTGCGTCTCGATATCGAGACGCAGTTTGGAGGCCGCTTCTTCCTGAGCTTTGGCAGCGAGCCAGCTGCTCGCGAGTTGTTGTACGACCTGTTCGTGAGTGGGTTGCAGTGCAGCGTGTGTCATGGAATTGTCCTCGGTTAATTTAATTACGCGGCCTTCGGGCCGCTCGGATCATCGGGACCTGCGCCAATAGCGTGGTACATGGCCAGGTCGAAAGTGCCGCCGCCCTCGTAGATGCGTCGGGCCCGGGCGAGTGCTTGCGTGAGACAGGAATCGGAGAGCGCCGGCCAGTTCAACCGGATCCAGCGTTCGCTCAGCTTCATCATCGTATCGACGTGGCTGATCACGCGGCGTTCGATCGAGGCGATGCGTTCGGTACGAAGCGGCTCTTCGCGGATCGATACGTAGCCGACCGTCCGGGCGATCGCATCCATCGCTTCGGTGAAATTGCCGCCGCGGTCGATCCGTTGCGCCGCGGTGCGCAAGGCCCCTTCGAGCAGCTCGGGATCGCACTGCGCGAAGGCGGTTCTGGCTGCATCGGAGACAGCCGCTTTCATGATGTCCGCATGCCGGCGTGCCTGGCGCTTGTAAGGGCGGAACGGAAGGATGCAGGAGCTCATCGCGTCAGCTCCGGGAGCACGAACCAGAGGAAGATCACGACGCCAATGCAGGCGCCGATGATCAGCTTTTCGGGGAAGTTCAGGGTCATGATTTCTCCTTTTTGAGTGCCAGCACTGCTCTGGCATCGGCTTGTTGTCTGGCACTTTCCAGCAACTCAAGGCCTTCCTTATTCAGCCGGAGCCAGATTGAGACCATCTGTGCGCCCAGACGTGGCGTAGCGCGCTATCGCGTCGAGAATGAGTCGGCCTACGGTGGCCGCGTCGTCACCCTTGACGGCATCGACGAGCTGCGGCGGAGCGTCCACGCTCAGGAAGTCGATGGCGTCGTACACGTCCTGCACATCGAGCGTGACGTAGAATTCCTGAATGCGTGCGGTGATCTCGCTCAGGCGCTCGGCTTCTTCCTCGGCCGTCTCGGAGAGCTGGGACTGCGGGTCTACGGGTTGCGCGGCGTTCACTCGCATGGTCGTGGGGTCCTGGGTGGTTGGGGCAGCATTCGTTGTACTGTACACAATGCTGTTAATTGTGTCAAGCACAATGTGTTCCTTACAATCGTACTTGACTTTTTTATTGTGTAATGCACAATAGCTATATGAACACGCTATTGAAGCAGTTGCGAATCCAATCCAACAGGACCCTCCGGAAGGTGGCCGATAGCATCGGCATCCATCCTGCGCATCTATCGCGCGTGGAAAGAGGCCAATTGCAGGCCAGCCCGGATCTGGCTGAAAAATTGGCTAATTATTTCGATCGCGCCATAACCGAAGAGCAGATTCTCTATCCCAGCCGATTCTCCGGACGCCGGGCGAATGTAAAAGACCGGAGGCATCCGAAAGATGCGGCCTAAGCGCTTATTTTCTTTGCGATCAGCTTAGCGGGCTGACGATGCGCCCACCACGCAAACCACCCGACTTCCTGTTCTTTCTGGTTTTCCTCATCGTGCCCGTGCTGGCAATCATCCAGGGCGTCTATGTGTTATCACATTGGTCCACGCCGCCGAAGCCGCTCACCCTGCAGCAGCAGATCGACGCGCTCACGCAACGCGTGGATGCGCTGCAGGTGCGGATCGACGCCATCGACCGACGCCTGTCCAGGGAGGCGATTTATCTCTACATCCGAAGGATCAATCCGCAGCTCGTGAACCGCATTGCATGGCGGGAAAGCGGCGCGATCGAGGGCTGCAGCAGAGTGCATCACCTGGATGCACGGCTACTCACGGCGGTCCTGCAGACCGAGAGCAGCTTCGAACCGCACGCCGTCGGCGCGGATCGCGAGCGCGGCCTCGGGCAGATCACGCACGTCATGGCGCACCAGGTAGGGTTGCCCTGGGATCGCGCCTTCAATATCCACCAGAACGTCTGTACGGCCGCTCTGCTGCTTAAACGCTTCGAGCTGCGCTATGGGTCGGCTCGCGCGGCTTTGCGCCGCTACAACGGCGGGAACGCGTACGCCAGCGTGGTGCTGGCCAGGACAACACAGCTGCCGAAATCGCTGCATTGAGCGCGAATCTCTCAGCCATTTTCCCGGGCGGTTTCCGGCCTGATCTGACGCCTGTGCCGTCGGATGCGCCGGAACTCGCCTTCTCGCGGATGCTCGAGGCCGATGGCATCCAGACCGGGAACTTCATCGAAGCGGACGGCTTGCTCCATCGCGTGCGCGAACTCGAGGACGAAGGGACCGAAAAGTCCGCGTGGTATGTGCTCTACTTCGACGGCACGCCGGGGGGCGCCTACGGGTCGTGGCGCCGGAATTTCACCAAATCCTGGTCGGCGCTGCGCGAGAACGATTTATCTCCCCAGCAGCTCGTCGAATATCGCCGCCGCATGGAGGCCGCGCAGCGCGCGCGCGACGAGGAACTGGCCCGGCGCCACGAGGAAGCGGCGCGCACCGCGAACGAACTCTGGGCCGCTGCCTCGCCCGCGGATCCCGCTCATCCCTATCTCGCGCGCAAGCGCGTGAGCGTTCATGGCATCCGCCAGCTCCCGGATGGCCGGCTCATCGTCCCGAGGCAGAACGAGCAGGGGAGTCTGCGCGCTTATCAGGAGATCCGCGCGGACGGCGCGAAGAAGAATCAGCCGGGCGGCGAGGCCTCGGGCACGTTCCATCTCATCGGAGAGCCCGGGACTGTCATTCACGTGTGCGAAGGCTATGCGACCGGCGCGGCCGTTCATGAGGCAACCGGACAGGCCTGCGCGATCGCATTTTCAACGCACAACCTGACCCCCGTCGGGAATGCCCTGCGCCGGCGCTATCCGGCCGCACGCCTCGTCTTCTGCGCCGACAACGATCAGTGGAAGTCCTCGACCGCCAATCCGGGCGTGCAGGCGGCAACCGCGGCCGCGCATGGCATTCCGAACGCAGCGGTGATCGTGCCGCAATTCCGGGACACCTCCACGAAACCGACCGATTTCAACGATCTCGCCGTGCTCGAGGGCATCGAGACGGTGCGCCGCCAGCTCACGGCGATCAATGCCCCGCTGAAACCGCTGCCGATGTCCCAGTGGTCGGACCGCAGCATTCCGGCGCGCCGCTGGGTGTGGGACCAGTGGATCCCGTTTCTCAAGACGACGGCCCTCTATGGCGATGGCGGCGTCGGCAAGACGCTCTTTGCGCAGCAGCTCGCCACCGCCTGCGCCGCGGGATGTCACTTCCTTGGGCAGCCCGTCGAATCGGGGCGCGTGCTCGGGATCTTCTGCGAGGACGAGGACGAGGAGCTCGCACGCCGGCAGGAGCATATCAACCGGATGCTCAATCTCGGGTTCAAGGACCTCGAGCAGCTCTTTCTCGTCTCGCGCGACGGCGAAGAAAATCTGCTCATGACGTTCGATGGGCGCGACGCCGGCGTCCTGACCGGATTCTGGCACCAGGTCCAGCAGATGATCGAGGAAATCAAGCCGGTGCTCGTCATCATCGATACGGCGGCCGATACCTTCGGAGGCAACGAGAATATCCGGCCTCAGGTTCGCCAGTACGTGCAGCACGCGCTCACGCGGCTCGCCAAGAAAAATAATTGCGCGATCCTGCTCTGTGCCCATCCGAGCGCGGCGGGCATCCGGGACGGCAGCGGGTCCGGAGGATCCACCGGCTGGAGCAACGCAGTGCGCTCGAGGCTCTATCTCTACCAGGAGGAAGACACGGGCCGCACGGTGCTCGCCCGCAAGAAATCCAACTACGCGAAGAAAAACGAGACGATCGATCTGATGTGGCACGAGGGCGCGTTTATCCCGTACCAGAACGGCGCCGAACTGCCCACGATGGAACGCGCGGTCGATCAGGACTTCCTCTTGCTGCTCGGTCAATGCGACGCACAGCAGCTAAAGGTGAGCCACTACCGGACGAGCCGTTCCTATGCGCCCAGGGTATTCGTACGCATGGGAAAAGCACGCAACCTGAAGTGGACCCAGCCGCAATATGAACAGGCCATGGAGCGCTTGCTGGCCAGCCGCTCCCTCTTTGTGCATGGAGACGCAAGGCGTGGGGCAGCGCTCTCTATCAACCCCCCTGACAGCACGATGACGGACGAAAGTTAGAGATGAAAGTTAATGTACTACATCAACGTGGAACCGCTCTGTGGAACGTGGAGAGCTATGGAGAGTGTTCTGGAAGTTGTTGTTCTACAATAGAAAAATACAGGCTGTTGATTTTAAATAACTTTTTACAAAATTTTGAGCTCTCCATGGGGTTAAGTGATTGTTTTAAAAGCAGTTGGAGAGCTAGTGGAGAGCTCATACTGGAGAGCTGGAGAGTGTTCTGGAAGTATATGATTTCATTCAATAAAAAAATGGTGAGCTACCGTGGAGAGTTCCCCCCTAATACCCCCAGAGACGCTTATCGCGTTCTCTCGCGGTGGCGAGAGACGCGAGCGTCTGGAGAAAAAGTGAAAAAGAAACACGCCGAAAGCGAGCGGTACGCCGCGGCGAGTCGAGAGCACACCGCACCCCATCCAGCCAGCCATCGATCCCTCCCGCCATCCAGCCATCGAGCCATCCCGATTCAGGGCATGCCGCGCGACATTCCCGTTGCGCGGCACTGACACGGAGTACCCACGATGAAACTGACTCTCGACCAGCTGTTGAACGACGGCGAGGAAGCCGGCACGCAGGAGCCCGACAACGTGACGGCGCTGCCGATCCGGCTCGCGCCAATCCGGGACGCGCTCAAGAATCTGGAGGACCTGTGCCTGATGAAGCTGGCCGCGGCCGACTCGTTCGCGGACGCCTGCACGGCCGCGGCGAAAAACGCCGGCCTCGAGCCCTCGGTCGTGAAGACCTACGTGACGGCGAAAGTGAACGACAAGCTGGCCGCGCAGCAGAAAAAAGCCGAGCAGCTGCAGCTGCTGTTCGAGGAGTTCGATCGCTGATGATCCTCACCCTCCCCTGGCCGCCCAGCGTCAACAGCTACTGGCGTCATCCCAGTCGCGGACCGCTGGCCGGCCGGCACCTGATCAGCGAAGCCGGGCGGCTATACCGGACGTCGGTTTGGGCGCTTGCGCCACGCAGGGCGGTCCTCACCGGCCGGCTCTCGGTGGTGATCGAAGCGTATCCGCCTGATCGGCGCGCACGCGATATCGACAATTTGCCAAAGGCCCCGTTGGACGCGCTAACGCATGCCGGCGTGTGGACCGACGACAGCCAGATCGACAAGCTCACCATCGAGCGCTGCGCGGTGGTGAAGGGAGGTCGGCTGGACATCACGATCGAGATCATTGCAGACGTCTGTAAATCACCGCAGTTCCACTCAATCCAGGAGCATCCATGAACAACCATCACCACGACCTGAAGAAATCCCCGCTCGCCGAGGCAGTGCAGGAAGCCGGAGAAGCGAGCCATGCCGAATATCAGCGGGCCCGGCGCGAGGCCTGCGCCAACGAAATCACGGAAGTGCTGGCCCGTCACGGCTTCGCGATCGCCTTCATCGAGAACCGGGTGAACGGCCAGGTCGTCCAGCAGGGGATGCAGATTCTGCCGCTGCCGCCGAAGGCTGCCGAAGCGCCCGCGCCCGCGAACGACGCCGCCGAGGCGCATTAGCTCCCCATGCCGGAATCGACGAACGATCCACTCACGATCCTGATGCGCGAGGAAGACGCGCGCATCGGGTGTCGTGCCTGCAGCCACCGGGTACGGCGCGCAGACCGGCGCGGTTGGCACTGCGCCCAGGCACAGCACGATTGGCCAGATGGCCGGGAGGGTGAATGCACGGAGTTTCGCAGAGCGCCGTCAGACGACTAGCCGTCGATCTCCCGCATGTGCGGGGCCAGTGCGAACGCTGGGCACGCTGGCGTTCGGGGTTCGGGTATGGAGCGAGCAGCGCGATGCTTGGACGCCTGCTCGACGCCATGCCTTCCACGCTCTGCCCACGCTGTCATGGCCATAACCCGTCGTGCATGCTCTGCGATGGGAACGGACGCATCGCCGGATCGCTCACCCCGGCGTCGCTTTCGCGGCGGCGCGTCTGTCACGCCTGCAAGGGGATCGGCGAGGTCGGAGAGCGAACCTGTCACCGCTGCCGGGGATCGGGCTGGCGGACGCTCGTCGAGATGGCCGTCAATCCGGCGGGCATCTCTTCCACGCGCTCGGTCGGAGGACGGGATACCACGCCCGCGGCGATCCGGGCTATCGAGGACCAGGTCCTGGCCTGGCAACGGGGAAGCGAACGATCGTTCGCCCTGGTGCTGATCTGGGAATACACGCGCAACGGCACGCAGGCAATGAAGGCGGGACGCCTGCGGATTTCGCAGCAGACGTTTTCCCGAAAACTGGCCGAGGCGCACGCGCAAATTGACCAATTGCTACGCGACTGTTGACAAGCCGTGAGTAAAAGTGCTACTTTTTTTCTAGACTGGTCGAAAGTGTCGATACATGAAGCCCGCATGCAATTCCGCTGCGGGCTTTTTCGTTGTCCGGAGGCGAGATGGCAGCGCACAAGAAGCCTGCGCTCGTGTTGCGCGGTACCGCCCGGAAGCGCCGTCCCACCGGACGCCCGACGCTGTACACGGAGGCGCTGGCGACGGAAATCTGCGAGCGCATTGCCAGCGGAGAATCCCTGCGCCAGATCTGCAAGCGCAAGGGCTGCCCGTGCATGGGCACCATCCTCAAATGGCTCATGGACGAGGACAAGCCGAGCTTTGTCGCCAATTACACGCGCGCGCGGGAAATGCAGGCCGAGCTCTACTCGCACCAGATCGCCGAGATCGCGGACGAAACCAAGACGGCGTCTTCCCGCGAGCAAATGGAGTCGGCCCGCATACGCATCGACGCGCGCAAATGGCTGGCCGGAAAACTGCGCCCGAAGAAGTACGGCGACAAGATCCAGACCGAAATCAGCGGCACCCTGGGTGTGACGCGAGCGCAAGAGATGACGGATGACGAACTTGCCGCTATTGCCGCAGCAGGCCGCGACCGAACTGCTGATCCGGCGTAAAGCGCGCGGTTCCATTCTCGATTATGCCCGGGCGATCGATATCCCCGGGAAACCAGCGACCGAGGACCCGGACGCGGAGGTCTTCCGCCCGATCGAGTCCGCCATCGCGCTGCATCACCGGTTGCTGTTGTCGGCGCTCGAAACCGTCAGCACCACGCCGCATGGGCGACTCATGGTGCTCATGCCGCCCGGCTCAGCCAAATCAACCTACGCGTCGGTCGTGTTTCCGTCCTGGTACCTGGGACGCGACCGGGATCGCCGCGTCATCCTCGCCAGTTACGGGGACGACCTGGCGCGCAAGATGGGCCGGCGTGTACGCTCGATCGGCCGCCAGTCCCGCTATCAGCAGATCTGGAATACCAGCCTGCAGCCCGAATCGCGTGCCGCCCAGGACTTCGCGCTCACGAACGGTTCCGAGTACATGGCCTGCGGCATCCTGTCGGGCGTGACCGGCAATCGCGCGCATGGCCTCATCATCGATGACCCGATCAAGGGCCGCGAGCAGGCGAATAGCGGGCTCATCCGCGAAAAGACGTGGGATGCCTACGAAGACGACCTGAAAACGCGTCTGATTCCCGGTGGCTGGATTGTGTTGATCCAGTGTATGACCGGAGATACGCCTGTCATGCTCGCTGATGGCACCGAGAGACCATTAAGCGAAATCCGGCCTGGCGATCATGTTGCCACTTACAAAAACGGGCGGCTCATCACATCTACCGTCACGAATTGGGCCAGCAATGGTCTTGATTCCGTCTATGCAATTAAGACGACTTCCGGTAAAATCGTCAGAGCGAATGGAAGACATCCATTCCTCGTGTCCGATACCGGAGTGCTGAAATGGGTAAAGACGAAAGACTTACTCCTGGGCCAAGAAATTCTCCGGGTCAATGGGGTAAGTGGAAAGGCAAAACCTGCACATGGAAAGGATGCAAACTCCCGGCTAAGTGCAGGGGATATTGCCAGTCCCACTACAACAAAAAGCGATGGGCTGACGGCGTTAGGGCACCGTCTGTCAACAAAGATTCTCGGCGTGCTGCGCACATCAAGCATCGCTACGGAATCACAATGGCCGATTACAAGCGCTTGCTCGCCGAACAGGGCGGCAAGTGCGCGATCTGTAAACAGCCGCCCGGAGACAACGTACGCCCCCACTGGGGCGGCAAATTGTGCGTCGATCATTGCCACGATAGCGAAAAAGTTCGCGCGCTTCTTTGCAATGACTGCAACCTTGTCGTGGGGTATGCAAAGACTGCTGAAGTCGCTTTGGCGGCAGCCGAATATCTCCGACTTCACGCCAGATGCGATCGTTGAAATAACGCCCGCAGGCATCGAAGAAGTCTTCGACGTTCAGGTCACTGACACCGAAAACTTCATCGCCAATGGTTTGGTAAGCCACAACACGCGCTGGCATGAAGACGATCTCGCTGGCCGTATCCTGCCGGAGGGATGGAAGGGCGAAAGCGGCGAGCTGCTCTGCCGTGATGGCAACATCTGGAATGTGCTGTGCGTACAGGCGCGCTGCGAGATCGGCGGCGATCCCTTGGATCGCAGACGCGGCGAGTATCTGTGGCCGGAGTGGTTCGACCGCAAGCATTGGGCGCAGTTCGAAAGCAACCCGCGCACCTGGGCATCGCTCTACCAGCAGATCCCGGCGCCGCTCGAAGGCGGATTTTTCAAGCCGGACAAGATCGAAGTGATCGATGCGTTGCCGGCGATGCAGATCCAGTGGGTGCGTGCATACGACCTCGCATCCCTGCAAGGCGATGGCGATTACAGCGCGGGCGCCAAGCTCGGTCGGCTCCTGGATGGTCGCTATGTGATCGGCGATATGTTCCACGAGCAGTACGGGCCGGATGAACGCGACGCGGCGATCCGCGTCATCGCGAGCCAGGACGGAGGAGCGACGAAGATCAGCCTGCCGCAGGATCCAGGACAGGCGGGCAAAACGCAGGTGCTGTATCTCACGCGCATGCTCGCCGGCTATCGCGTGGTGAGTTCGCCGGAATCCGGCGACAAGGTCACACGCGCGGAACCCTTCGCCGCCCAGGTAAACATCGGTAACGTGCTCATGCTGCGCGGTCCCTGGAACCGGGGAGTACTCAACGAGTTGCGCATGTTTCCGAACGGCGCGAACGACGACCAAGTGGATGCGCTGTCGCGGGCGTTTGCCGAACTCATCAACAAATCCGTCATGCGGATATCGCAGGAGACGCTCAATAAAGCCGCCCGATGATCAAGCTCATCCCAGCATTCTTCGCGCGTCTCTACGGCCGTTCCGAAGCACCGAGTGTGCCAGTCCCCGCGCCCGGGTTGAGCATCAAGCGCACCGCGCTCGATAAATCCGAGCGCAAGAAGACGGTGGTTCTCGAATTCGGACCGTACGAACCGCCTCCCGGCGTGGTGCCTGCCGAGAAACGTGGCGAAGCCATGGCGCTCGATGCGACGGATTACACGTATGTCAATTCGGCGTACGTGAACAATTACTGGCCCGGCTATCAGTACCTGGCGATGCTGGCGCAGCTGCCGGAATATCGCAAATTCGCGGAAGTGCCCGCGAAGGACATGATCCGCAAATGGATCCAGATCAAAGCGACCGGCGACGATGAGGACGGCAAGCGCCAGGAGCGCATCCAGAAAATCAACGATGCGCTGAAGCGGTTCAATATCCGGAGCTTATTCGGCAAAGCCGCCGAACTCGATGCGCAGTTCGGCCGCGCGCAGCTGTACGTCGATATCGAAAAGCCCGGTGGCGGCCTGGCGTCCGACGATGCGAACGAGCTGCAGACGCCGCTCTTCATGGCGCCGGCGAAGATCAAAAAGGGATCGCTCAAGGGGTTCCGGCTGATCGAGCCGATCTGGACTTATCCCGGCATGTACAACGCGACGAATCCGCTCGCGGCGGATTACTACAAGCCCACGCTCTGGTTCGTCATGGGCCGCACCGTGCACCACACGCGGCTGCTGTCGTTCGTGAGTCGCCCGGTACCGGATCTTCTGAAAGCGGCCTATAATTTCGGCGGCCTGTCGATGGCGCAGATGGCGCAGCCCTACGTGCAGAACTGGACGCGCACGCGCGATTCCGTCTCCGACCTCGTGCACTCGTTCAGCCTGTCCGGGATCCGCACTAACATGGGCAGCGTGCTGAGCGCCGCCGACGATGCAGGATTCTTCGCTCGCGTGGATCTGTTCAACAATCTCCGCGACAATCGCGGCCTCATGATGCTCGACAAGGACACGGAGGAATTTTTCCAGTACAACACGCCCTTGTCCGGGCTCGATGCGCTGCAGGCCCAGGCGCAGGAACAGATGGCGTCGGTCGCGAACATTCCGCTCGTGAAGCTGCTCGGCATCTCGCCCGTCGGCCTCAATGCGTCGAGCGAAGGCGAGATCGTCGTGTACGACGAGTGGATCCAATCGCAGCAGGAAACGCTCTTTCGGCCGCCGCTCGAAACAGTCATCAAGCTGATTCAGCTGTCCGAGTTCGGCGATATCGACGAAAAGATCACCTTCGACTTCGAATCGTTGTACGGCGTGGATGAAGTCGAAGCGGCGACGATCCGCAAGACCGATGCGGACCGCGATTCGGTGCTCATCGCCGCCGGCGCGATCAGTCCCGATGAAGCCCGTCAGCGCCTGGCAGCCGATCCTGACTCCGGTTTCGATTTCCTCGAAGGCGAGCTCGACGAGGACGACGATCAGGACGTGGAAGAGCGTCAGAACGCATTTCAGGCCGTGGCTAAAGTCCGCGAGGCGTGAACCCGAACGACAAGGTGTTGCGGGCGGTTTTGCCTAACGCCGGCATCGGCGCGCGGTATCGCAAGCGACTGCTGCGCCTGGTGCAGGCCATGCAGCACTCGATCGACTACTGGATCACGAGCACCTATCGAGAGAATCGTCCGCTCATCGCTCAGGACGATCGCTCGGCGCCGGCGAACGTGCTGCAGGCCGAGATGACCCGGATTGCCAAGCAATGGCAGGCGCAATTCGACGCCGGCGCGGAGCTGCTCGGCGAGTGGTTCGCGCAGAAAACCAAGAGCTACGGCGACGGCACGCTGCGCCAGATCCTGAAAGACGCCGGCTTTGCCGTTGAATTCAAGATGACCGCGCCGATGCGCGATGCGTATGCGGCCGTCATTAACGAGCAGGTCGGCCTCATCAAGTCGATCGCCAGTCAACACCTGACCGACGTGCAGGGATTGGTGATGCGATCGGTACAGCAGGGTCGCAACTTGGGCGATCTCGCAACCGAGCTCACGAAGCGCTACGGCATCACTAAACGGCGCGCAGCGCTCATAGCCCGGGATCAGAACAACAAGGCCACGGCCGTATTCACGCGCGTGCGTCACCAGGAGCTCGGCATCACGCAGGCCGCGTGGCGTCACAGTCATGCCGGGAAGCATCCGCGCCCTTCGCACGTGAAAGCCGATGGCAAGCACTACGACGTCGAGAAGGGTATGTACATCGATGGCAAGTGGATCTGGCCCGGCACCGAGATTAACTGCCTCCCCGGTGACTCAGTAATTGAGTTCGCGGCAGGATGCAAAAAGTTGTGGCGCCGTAGGTACACAGGTGAATTGACCGAGATCATTACGAAATCTGGAAAAACGATCAAAGCGACTCCGAATCATCCAGTACTTACCGGGCGCGGATGGATTCCGATTCAGGCGATCAACGTGGGAGAGGATGTAATCTGCGTTTCCGAGCAAGTCATCGACCGTCTGGAAGTAGACGTAAACGGTGGAGTAGCCAAGTTCTCGGAGATTTTTGACGCGATTTCTCGCTACATCGTTCCCTCCATTGCCGGTGCTTCCGGAACGGAGTTCCACGGCGACATTACCGATAGCGAAATCGAGGTTGTAGATATTGACGGCTTTTTGCCACCGGAACTCGACGCCGCGTTTTGTAATGGCATTTGCGAACTCGTGTTCGCCGATGCCGATGTGGTGCTCTCGGGGAGTGGATTGGGCAGTGACGGCGCGCTGAAGGCGGCCATTAAGCGGTTGTCTGGCGCCCCGCAGGGCATTGTTAGCGGCTTTTGTGCGCTTCTTCCGTTGCTCATGGGTCATGAGCCCCATGCTCACACGATTGGCGGTCGATGGGTCGCGAATCTCAACTCCATGCTTAATGAGGCGAAGGCGAATAGCTCCGCGAGCGATGCTGTAGCGTTTAGAAAGCTCAAGCTCGCTGACGCCGGAGTTGTATTCGGAGACGATCAAGTCATCGGGGAGTTGTTTGGCATTTTTTGCAGGGCGTCCGCCGCGTGGAATCGCAATGCCCCGAGCGCGAATCTTCTTGGAGAGAACGTCGGGGTGAACCCCGATTTCGGCGGCGGCCTCAATCAGTGTGCGGCCAGACTGAACGAAAAAGACCGCGTGATCGATAAGCGCAGAGTCAATTTTTTTGGGCATGTGTACAACCTCGAAAATCAAGTGAATTGGTATACGAGCCTAACCGCAATTATACACAACTGCCGGTGCACGGCGCAGCCAATCATCAAGGGATTTAACTAATGCCCATACATTCCTGCACGCTGCCGGATGGTTCCAAGGGATTTCAGTGGGGGGCGCACGGCAAATGCTACCGCGACCGCAAGGAAGCGGAGAAGCAGGCCGAAGCCGCGCACGCGAATGGCTTTACCGGCGATTCATTCGCCCTCGACAAGGCCTCGATGCGCCGCACCGATGCGGACGGTCGGCTGCATATCGCCATCACGAACATCAGCAAGGCGACGGTCAATCCATACCGCGGCGACGAGATTCCCGGCTGGCAATCGCTGGGGTTGACGCCCGATCGCGTGTATCAGCTGCTGCGCCATCCGGACGAGCTCGACAAGGCTGCGCCGACGTTCAACAATATCCAGCTGCTGGTGCGGCACGTGCCCGTCAGCGCCGAGGATCCGCAGAAAGACCTGGTCGTCGGATCAACCGGCACGGATGCGGAATTTGCCAGCCCTTACCTTCGCAATTCGCTGGTCGTGTGGGATGCCTCGGCGATCGCGGGAATTGAATCCCGGGAGCAGCAGGAGCTCTCGTGCTCATATCGGTACGTGCCCGTCATGACACCCGGCACGTTCGACGGCGTGGAGTACGACGGCGTGATGACCAATCTGGTCGGCAATCACGTCGCCCTGGTGGAGACCGGTCGCGCCGGGCCGGATGTTGTGGTGTCAGACGCTAACCCCTTTCTGGAGCAAACCATGAAGAAAGCATCGAGCAAGACCATTGCCGTGCGCGCCGCCGTGAGGGCCCATCTGCGCCCGTTGCTGGCGGCCGATGCGGCACTGGATGTGAAGGCCCTCGTGGGCAACATCGGCGCGACCAGCATCGAGCTGGACGCGGAGCGCATCGCGAAAGGCGCGAAGACCAAGGTTTCCCGCGTGGATACCGAGGCGCTGCGCAAAGTCGTGATGGACGCGGCGAAGGACGCCGAGAAAGACGCCGACGAAGCCGAAGATGACGACGACGACGATAAAGACGACACCGCCGGACTGAAGCGCGGTGAAGACGAATCCGAAGAGGACTTCGCAGACCGCGTGAAAAAGGCCAAGGACAAGAAGGCCAAGGACAAGGGCGCGAAGGATAAGCGTGCGAAGGACGAGACCGAGGAAGAACGCAAAAAGCGTGAAGCCGAGGGGGGCCGCAAAGCCAACGCGGAGCGCGACGACAAAGAAGCGCACGACAGGAAGGCGATGGACGCCGCCATCCAGCAGGCGGAAACCGCTGCGGTCCATCGCATGCGCGCGATCCAGCAGGCCGAGAAGGACGTGCAGCCGATCCTGGGCGAAGTGGCTGCGATGGATTCGGCGGAAGCCGTCTACAAGCTCGCACTCGATCATCTCGCCATCGACTGCACCGACGTGCATCCCTCGGCGTACGCAGCGCTGGTGAAACAGCACGTCGCTCATTCCAGCAAGCCCCGCATGGCGCACGACAGCGCCGGAGCCAAGGGCTTCTGGGACCAGTTCCCCGGCATCAAACTTCCGACGAGGGTCTAATCCATGCCTTTCCAGAACACGGTAAACAATCAGCCCGCACCGGCTAAGCCGGGCGACTTCGCGTCGGCCAATCCCCGCGCCGTCATGCTGGCAGGCCCCGGCGAACTCACGGCCGGACCGAATGGCGTCACCATCGGCGCTTTCGCCTGGGTGGATTTCTCCACCGGCCTCGTCAGCAACAATGGCACGGGCCTGCCGAACGGCTTCGTTGCCAACGAATTGCAGGCAAGCATCACCCAGTGGCTCGGCGAGGAATCGTCACTGATTCCTGCCGGCATGCCGGTATCGCTCTACAAGCAGGGCGATTTCTGGGTGCAGCCGACCACGCAGGCCGTTCCTGGCCAGAAGGTCTTCGCCAACTACGTGACGGGCCAGATCAGCACCGGCGCTGCCGGTTCGCCTCCGCAGGGCGCTTCGGTGACGGCTTCCATCGCCGCCGCGGCGGCCACGAGCGTCACCGGGTCGATCGCGCCGAGCAACACCCCGAGCGGCCGTTATGGCGTGACCACGTTGACGGTGACCGGCGTTACCTCGGGCACGCTCGTTCCGGGCGCCACCCTGAGCGGCACCGGCGTTGTTGCCGGCACCACCATCGTCTCGCAGCTTTCCGGCACGCCGGGAGGCATCGGTACGTATGAGGTCAGCATTCCGCAGACCGTGCCGAGCACCGCGATCGCCGCAGCCTATGGCGTAGTGACAGTTTCCGCGGTCGCTTCCGGGGCTTTGGCCATCGGCGATGTGGTGTCGGGCGCTGGTGTCACTGCCGGCACCTTCATCACTGCCTTCGGTACCGGTGCAGGCGGCGTGGGCACGTACTACGTGAACGCATCGCAGACTGTTGCGAGCGAAGCCCTCACTGCGACGAGCGCCGTCGAAACATCGTGGTTTGTGCAGAGTTTTTGCGCAGCCAACGAGCTGTGCAAAATCTCTTACTGGAGCTAATGAGCCATGAGACCCATTAATCATTCGGAGTTGAACAAGTACGGGGTATTCGTCCCCATGGCCAAGGCACTTCTCGAAAAGCACGAGATTGCGATGGATTATTCCATGGCCATGGACGCGCAGCCCCAGCTCGTCACCACGTCGAATGCCGGCATTCCGGCATTCCTCACCAACTACCTCGACCCGGAAGTCATCGAGATCCTCTTCGCGCCGATGAAGGCCGTCGAGATCGCCGGCGATGAGGTCAAGAAGGGCGACTGGACCACCCAGACCGTCATGTTCCCGCTGATCGAATCGACCGGCGAAGTCTCTTCGTACGGCGACTTCAACGAGAACGGTTCGGTAGGCCTGAACGTCAACTGGCCGGATCGTCAGAGCTATCTCTATCAGACCATGACCCAGTGGGGCGAGCTCGAACTGGACCGCGCGGCAGAAGCACGCATCAACTACGCGCAGGAACAGAACCGCTCCAGTGCGCTGGTGCTCAACAAGTTTCAGAACAACTCGTATTTCTACGGCATTTCAGGCCTCAAGAACTACGGGCTTCTGAACGATCCTTCTCTGCCAGCGTCGGTCGCGCCGACCACCGGTGCTGCGGGCAATACCTGGGCCCTCAAGACCTCGCTTGAGATTTACAGCGACGTCGTGGCGCTCTTCCAGGAGCTCGTGTCGCAGATGCAGGGCATCGTCGAGCGCGATGCGAAGATGGTGCTGGCCACCAGCCCATCGGTGGAAGCCAATCTGACCAAGACGAACCAGTACAACGTGAACGTCACGGATCAGATCAAGAAGAACTTTCCCAATATGCGCATCGTGAGCGCTGTGCAGTACGCCACCGCAGGCGGCAACCTCGTGCAGCTCTTCGCCGAGGAAGTCGACGGCAAGCGTACCGTTCAGTGCGCGTTCAACGAAAAGATGCGCGCTCATCCGGTGATCGTGCAGGCATCCAGCTACAAGCAGAAAAAGACGGGCGGAAGCTGGGGTGCGATCGTTCGCTACCCGGTAGCCGTTTCGTCGATGCTGGGCGTGTAGGGTCACTGGGCGTATAGATTCCTCCTAGTGGTGGTTGTCTTAGACGGGCCGCATGACGCGGCCCGTTTCTTTTTTCGGAGGCATACATGGCTGGAACGGTAACGGTAGGCTGCAAATTGCCGAACGGATTGCATCTCGATCACGGCGGCAAGCGCGTCACGCTGAAAGGCATCAATTCGAGCTCCGTCCTAAACGGACATGGCATTACCCACGGCGTCGATAAGGATTTTTTCGAGGCGTGGATGAAAGCGCACAAGGACGATGCTCCGGTGAAATCCGGATTGATCTTCGCGCATGCGAGCGAGAGCAGCGTGCGGGACGAGGCGAAGGAGAAGGAAAAGAGCAAGTCCGGCTTCGAGCGTCTCGATCCGGACAAGCCGGCCCCGGGCATCAAGAAGGCCGACAAGGAGTAATCCGTGTCGATCGTCGTCTTCGATTCGGCAGGCTTCCTCGCGCGTTATCCGGAATTCAGTTCGGTTGCGACGGCGACGCTCGCCGCCTACTTCAACGAAGCGGCGCTCTATTGCAATAACACCGATCTGAGCCCGGTGACGGATGGGAGTGCGGGCGGTCTGCGCTCCATGTACCTCAATATGCTGGTCGCGCATATCGCCGCGCTCAATTCCGGAGTGAACGGCAATGCGCCCAATCAGCTCGTGGGGCGCATCGACCAGGCCGGCGAAGGCAGCGTATCCGTCCACGCCGATATGGGCGCGGTCCCGGGAAGCGCTGCCTGGTTCCTGCAGACCCAGTACGGCGCTGCGTACTGGCAAGCGACGGCGACCTATCGGACCATGCAGTATTTCCCGGGCCGCAGCTACGCGCAGCGGTTCCGCGGGCGCGCGTCATGGCGCGGTTAAATATCAAATTCAAGGGCAGCGAGAAGCTCCAAAAAACCCTCGAACAGATGGCGGAACGCGCGGGCGAAGCGAAAAGCGTCGAAGTCGGCTTCATGGAGGGCGCCACTTATCCCGACGGCACGCCGGTGGCGATGGTCGCGGCCATCCAGAATTTCGGCGCACCGGCTGCTGGCATTCCGGCGCGTCCCTATTTCTCGACCATGGTAAAGAAGAAATCTCCGGGCTGGGGTGTGGCGCTCGCGGCCAATCTCAAGCAGGTTCACTATCGCGCGCAGCCAGCGCTGGCGCGGATGGGCGAAGGCATCAAGGGCCAGCTGCAGGCGTCGATCCGTGAGCTGAATTCACCGCCCTTGAATCCGGAGACGATCAAGCGCAAGGGATTCAGCAAGCCGCTCATCGATACCGGGCACATGCTCAATTCCGCCGAATATGCCGTGGACGGAGAACGGTCATGAACCTGCGCGGGATCGCGTCGCAGGTCACGATGGCGGTGAATCCGCAGACCTCGATTGTGGTGCTGCAAAGCACCGGCTACACGACCGGCGCCGACGGATCGCAGAGTCCGGTCTACACGACACTTCCGGCGATGCTCGGGAGCGTCCAGGCCTTGTCCGGGCGAGACCTGGCGAAGCTCGACGGTCTCAACATCCAGGGCGTTACGCAGAAGGTCTACCTCGACGGGAATTTCGAAGGCCTCTTCCGGGTAGCCGGAAAAGGCGGCGATCTGCTCAAGTTCGGAAATCAGACGTATCTCGTCGCCGCGGTGCTCGAGCGCTGGGCCGGCTGGTGCTGTCTGGCTATTGTCCTGCAAACGGATGGGCCATGAGCGCCGATATCGTCCCGTCGATCCTCGAAACGAATGTCTTCACGGCATTGCGCGCGTTCATTCTGGGACTCGTGGCGTGCGAAGTGGTGCGCGCCCAGGGCAACCGGGTGCCGATGCCGGTCGGCGATTTCATCGCGCTGACGCAGACGGGCACGCAGCTGCTCTCGACCAACACGCACACGTACGACGTAAACTCGGAAACGATTCTGAGCCCGACGCAGTTCACGATTCAGGTGGACTGCTATGGAGCCAATTCGCAGGCGCGCGCCAAGACGATCGCGACGCTCCTGCGTGACGACTACGGCTGTCAGGCGCTCGCCGCCTCGGGATTCGACATCAGCCCCCTGTACGCGGGCGATGCGCACCAGATGCCACTCGTAGACGGTGAACTGCAGTACGAGGAACGCTGGACGTTTGAATGCGTTCTGCAGATCAATCCGACCATCACCGTGACGACCGAAACGGCGGATACGCTCTCGATCGACGTGCTGAACGTCGATCGCACGTATCCGCCCTGATGTCTTTTTGCAGTTCGAGATAAGGAGCACAAATGCCCATTCCGGCCAGTCAAATCGTCGACATCATTCCTGGCGTCATCGGAGGCGGCGGCTCTGCGCTGGCGCTCAATGGCGTCATCCTGACGCAGAATACCGCCGTGCCGATCGGCAGCGTGATGCCGTTCACCACCTCTACGGACGTCGACAACTTCTTCGGCGCATCCTCGAACGAGGCATTGCTGGCTGCGGAGTACTTCCAGGGCTACAACAATGCAACCGCTCTGCCGGGTCAACTGCTGTTCGTGCAATATCCGGAAAATGCCGTCGCCGCCTATCTGCGCGGTGGCAGCGTCGCGGCCCTGACCTTGACGGCGCTGAAAGCGCTGGCGGGTGCCTTGACGCTGACCGTCGATGGAACGCCGATCACCTCGAGCGCCATCAACCTGACCGCCGCGACCAGCTTCTCCGATGCCGCCACGATCATTCAGGCCGCGTTCACGACGCCTCCTTTTTCGGTGACCTACGATGCGCAGCGTACCGCGTTTCTCTTTACCACCACGCTGACGGGATCGACGGCCACGATCGGCTTCGCGTCCGACACGCTGGCGGCTGGCCTCATGCTCACGCAGGCGACCGGAGCCGTCACGTCGCAGGGCGCGGCTGCAGCAAGCCCTTCGACCTTCATGGGCACCGTGACGGCCGTTACCCAGAACTGGGTGGATTTCATGACGGTCTGGAATGCATCGACGGTCGAGAAGGAAGGGTTTGCGGAATGGACGAGCCAGCAGAACAATCGCTATGGCTATGTAATGTGGAGCTCCGATGCGGCCGCCACCGTTTATCCGGATACCACCACCGCACTCGCGAACATCATTGCCAACAATTATTCCGGAACGGTCGGCATCTACTGCAGTCCCACCCTCGATCCGAATGGCCTGGCGGCCGCGTTCGTGCTGGGCACCGCGGCGGCCATCGACTTCACGCGCAAGAATGGCCGCATCACCTTCGCCTTCAAGTACCTAGACGGCATCCCGGCGAGCGTCATGGATCCGGAGACCGCCAGCAATCTCGAGCTCAATGGCTACAACTTCGTGGGACAGTACGCCACCGCGAATCAGGGATTCACATTCTTCTATCCCGGCAGTGTGACCGGGAAGTACGATTTCTTCGATGAGTTCCTGAACCAGGTGTACCTCAACAGCCAGCTGCAGCTCGCCATCCTCGAGCTCTACACCAACGTGCCGAGCATTCCGTACAACTCGGACGGCTATGGGCTGATTCACGCGGCCTGCATGGATCCGATCGACCAGGCGCTCAACTTCGGATCGATTCGCCCCGGCGTGACGCTCTCGGCGAGCCAGGCCGCACAGGTCAATAACGCCGCGGGCATGCCGATCGACCAGGTGTTGAGAACGCGGGGCTGGTACCTGCAGATTCTGGATGCGAGCGCGCAGGTACGTGCCGCGCGCGGATCGCCCCCGATGACGCTGTGGTATATGGACGGGGGCGCTGTGCAGCAGGCCAACCTCGCTTCGATCGTCGTTCAATAGGGAGCGAACATGTCTACGCTAACTTCTGCCAATTCCGTCCTGACGCTCGGCGTCGCCAATCTGTTCAATGTGCCCGTCAAGATCGAAGGGTATGCCGCGGACGATGCATTTACCGCGACCGATGTCGAGACTGGCGAAACCCTGATGGGTGTGGATGGCAACCTGTCCGGCGGTTTCACGCCGTATCCCGTCCCGATCGAGATCACGCTCCAATCCGATTCGGCCTCGATCCTGTTCTTCGAGACGCTCATCGATGCGGAAGCGATCGCCCGCGAAAAGTACATCATCAACGGGAGCATCCTCATCCCGTCCGTGGGATTTATCTATGCGCTGACGCGCGGTTTCCTTGGGAAAGTCACGCGGCTGCCCGGGGCGAAGAAGATCTTGCAGCCGCGCAAATTCGAGATCACCTTCCAGAACGTGACCTCCGCGCCGATCCCGACGACGACCTAATCCATGCGCAAAACGCAGACGTATACGGTCACCGAAGCGGGGCGCGATCAGGGCAAGCTTTTCAAGCTCACCGAGCTCGACGCCTGGGACGCAGAGCAATGGGCGATGCGCGCTTTTTTCGCGCTCATGAATGCCGGCATCGATGTCCCGGAGAATGTTTCGAGCCTCGGGCTTGCGGGGATGGCCGGTCTCGGCCTCTCGGCGCTCGGGAAAGTTCCCTACGAAGCGGCGAAACCGCTGCTTGACGAGATGCTGCGCTGCATCGAGATCATTCCCGATCCCTCGAAACCGAATGTCGTGCGCGCGCTGATCAAAAGCGACATCGAGGAAGTCCAGACGATGCTCGTGCTCAGGAAGGCAGTCTTCGATCTGCACATCGATTTTTTAAGACTCGGCGCCCCCTCGACCTCGGGCCGGGCGCCGGCGTCGACGGACTGATCGAGTACGAAAACCTCCCGCGCACGATCGGCGCGGTGCTCTCGCACCGGCTGGCCACGCTGCACGAATTGCAAACCGTCTACGGGATCGAGGACATGTACGTGCTGCTCGAGGTGATGAATGTGGACGCCGCCAACCAGAACATCATGCTGAAGCGCCATGCCGACCGTCATTGATGCGCTGCTCGTCACGCTCGGGCTCGATTCGAGCGATTTCAAAAAGGGCGCGAAAGAGGTCAAGAAGGAAACGGCCAGCCTCTCGGCCGACGAACGCCGCGCGGCCAAGGAACGCGAGCTCGCCGAGAAGAAGGCGGCCGCTGCGCAGACCCAGCGCGCGAAAGAGCTCCACCGTCAGGGCCAGGCGGCGATCCACACCTTTCACAAGATCCGCAACGAAGTCCTGACGCTCGCCGCCGTCTTCACGGCCGGCATGGGCATCATGGATTTCGTGCGCGAGACCGTGCTGGGCGCTTCGGCGCTCGGTCGGCTGTCCGAGAACGTCGGCATGAACGTCGGACAGCTCGCCGCGTGGGATCTCGCCATGAAGAACGTGGGGGGCTCCGCCGAGGAAATGAACGGCCAGATCCTGAAAGCCCAGCAGGCGGTGGGCAGCGTCAAGATGGGACGGCCCGACGCCGCTGTTCAGGAGTTCTGGGCGCTGGGCGGCAGCAAGAATCCGGCCACATTCAAGAACGCGCAAAGCTATCTGCTGGCCGAAGCCGATCTGATTTCGAAATACGAAAGGCAGGCTGGGCCCGGCCAGGCGCTCAACGTGGCGTCGCGCATCGGGATGGACTACAACACCTTCAACCTGCTTCGGAAGGGACGTGGCGAGCTAGAACGCATTCTGGACGTGGATCGCGGCATAGCCGGGATGAACAATGCGCAGGCGCGCGAGGCGCAAGTACTGCAAACGCGCTGGAACGACTTCACCACCCAGCTGCAGAAGTCCGGACGCACCATCCTGTTTGAGCTCTCGCCGGCGCTGAATGAGATCATGAAGCAATTGAACACGTTCGCGCAGTGGCTCGCGAATCCGAAGAACAATGGCCAGATGACCAAGTTCGTCGACGACATGGTTTCTGCGGTGCGCCTGTTCGCGGGGGCGATTGCGGAAATTGGCCATCTCTACGAGCTCATGCATCCGAAGAAAAATCAGAGCAAATGGTCATGGCTGCTGCTCAATCCGATGGTAAAACCGTTTTTCGAGGATATCGGCAAGCATTCCAAAAACGCGCATATGCCGACCGGCTCCAAAGTGGGAGCCGTCGGCTATTCGAGCATCAACGAGATGTTCAAGCACATGCCGGTCGGAGCCGGGGCCGGCCGCTTCGGGAAATCCGCCTCGTCGAGCGTGTCCTCCGAGACCAATATCGGGCAGATCACGATCAACACCAAAGCGACGGACAGCCGCGGGATCGCTGCGTCGATCGGACCCGAGATTAGCCGACGCAACCTGGCTCTGCAGGCGAACACCGGAGTGAACTGATGCCGTTGCCGAACCTGTCGGTCCCGCAATTCCCGAGCGTGCCGAAGCTGCCGGGCGTGCCACCGATTCCGCGCAATGCGCTCGCCAGCGCCGTGACGATTGCCGCGCCGATCATCAGCGACGTGCTCAATCTGTTCGCGCCGATCTGGGGCGTATTCGGTCCGAGCGGCGACCAGGTGCTGTTGCCCGACACGTTCCTCGGGATTTCGTACCGGAACAGCCGTCATATCGCGAACTATCCGATCGAGCAGGGCGCGTTTGCGAGCTACAACAAGGTGCAGGACCCGTTCGATGCCGATGTCCGCGTGGCCGTGGGTGGGACTGTCGAGGATCGCGAACAGTTTCTGGCGGCGCTTGAGGCCCTGGCGAATAGCCTCGATCTCTATACGCTGGTGACGCCGGACGCGACTTATCCAAATGTGAATCTGGCGCGCTTCGACTACCGCCGCGAGATCGATGGGGGCGCCGGTCTGATCGTTGCGAACTGCCATTTCGTGGAGATCCGCCAGGCCGCCGCCATGCAGGTCGTGGGCGCACCCAATCCCACGCAGGTGCAGGCGCCTTCGTCCGCCGCAGTCGTGAGTCAGGGACATGTGATGCCGCAAACCCCTTCCGTCTCGATATCGTCCTCGATCGCTTATGGCGGCGCGACGGGCACCTGGTAATGCTGACCATTCCGATTTCGGCCGTCCCCTCCCAGACACTCAAGACCGTGCTGGGGGGGCAATATTGCACGATCAACCTGTATACGCTCGACACGGGACTCTATCTCGACCTGCTGGTCAACAGTGCGCCCATCGTGCAGGGCGTGCTCTGCCTCGACGAAGTGCTGATCGTGCGCGAGGCGTACCTGGGATTCATCGGAGACCTGGCGTTCATGGATACGCAAGGCTCCAACGATCCGGACTACACGGGCCTCGGTGGCCGGTATGTGCTGCTGTATCTGGAGCCGTCCGACCTGTGAGCTTCGTCGAACGCGCCATCGACGTGACGGTGACACTGGGAGAAGGACTGTTCGGGGAACAGGTGGGCGCGAGTTACACGCTCAGCGGCCTGCGCGTGCTGGCCTATATCGCTTCCATGGGCGGCGAAACGCAGGGCGTATGCAATGCGCGGATCTTCGGGTTGCCGCTCGAGCTGATCAATCAGCTCACGACGATCGGGCCGCGGGGGTACAACATCCCGAACCAGAACCGCATCCAGCTCGATGCCGGCGTCGACGGCCAGTCACTGACAACGGTCTACAAGGGCTGGATTCAGGAAGCGTACGGGGAATTTCAGGGCATCCCTGAAGTATCGTTGAGCCTATTGGCCACCGCGGTTGCCGGCCCTGCGCTCCAGCCGGTACCTCCGACTCCGGGAAAAGGCGCGGTCGATGTCGCGACGGTCATGAGCCAGTTCGCCGCGACCATGGGATTCGCATTTGAAAACAACGGCGTCACGGGTGCCCTGGCGGATCACTATTTTTCCGGCACGACGCTCGCCAAGATCAAGGATTGCGCACGCGCGGCGCACATTAACTACTCGACCGATAACGGCGTGCTGGCCATCTGGGAGAAAGGCGGTTACCGGCAGGGAACGATGCCCGTGATCTCGCCGTCGACCGGACTCGTCGGATACCCATCATTCAGCAGCAACGGGATCCGGCTGCGCAGCATCTTCGTGCCGAGCATCACGCAGGGCCAGCAGTTCGAAGTAGCGGGCAGCCAGGTCACGCCGGCGAACCGCATCTGGGTCGCCGCGAGAATCGTGCATTCGCTCGAAACGCAGACGCCGAACGGCGAGTGGTTCACCGATCTGGACGGTTATCCTTCCTATGTCTCTTGATGCCGGCTATCAGGGAAAATTGCTGCCCGACGACGCGGCGGGCGAATTCAATCAACTCAGCTTCCTGATCTGGCAGATTCTGGCGACCGTGCACACGGTCACGCTGGTGAAGGTCGTGAGCGTCACCAGCGCCGGTGGCGTAGCGCCAGCCGGATACGTCGATGTGCAGCCGCTGGTGAACCAGCTCGATGGCGACGGCAACGCGGTGCCCCATGGCGTGATCAGCAACGTGCCGTATTTCCGGATTCAGGGCGGCTCGAACGCGATCATTCTGGATCCGGAGGTGGGCGACATCGGGCTGGCGGCGTTCGCGCAGAACGATATATCGAGCGTCAAGACCACGCAGGCGCAGGCGAATCCCGGATCCCGACGCCGCTTCCACTGGTCGGACGGCCTGTATTTCGGCGGCTTTTTAAACGGCGCGCCGTCGCAATATATCCAGTTCGTCGGGAATGCGATCAACATCGTTTCCCCGGGGACCGTGACCATTACGACCCCGGGCAATGTGTCGGTCACCGCGGGTGGGAGTGCCATCATCAAGGCCGCGACGATCGTACTCCAGAATGCAGGAACCGCGCTGAAAGCGCTGCTCAACAGCGCATTCGCCACCTGGGCGACGGGACACGTTCATTCCAATGGAAATGGGGGCGCCGATACGGGCACGCCGACTACGACACCCGGCGCCGAGGCGCAAACTTCCGTGGTGAGTGCCGAATGAACACGCTGCTTCTTGACGTCGATATCTGGGATGTGTGCCTGGATGCATCGGGAAATATCGCCATGGCCGAAGAGCCCTACGCGAATGCGCAGGACGTGGCGAGCGCCTGCCGCCTGTTTCTGGCGGAACTGTACTACGACACAACGAAAGGCGTTCCCTACTTCCAGCAGATTCTGGGCCAGTATCCGCCGGCATCGCTCATCAAGGACGCGTACGTTCAGGCCGCGCTCACGGTGCCGGACATCGTGCAGGCGCAGGTCGTGGGACTCAACATCGTCGATAGAAAACTGACCGGCACGGTCGAGGTCATCAATGCGACCGGACAGACCAATAACGTGAGCTTCTGATGCCGACTCCGATTTCCAGCGTCCCTGCCGTCCAGTTCACGCCGACCGGCGTGGTCGTGCCTACCGAAGCGCAGATCCTGGCCGGCGTGCAGGCGGATATGAATGCGGCGTTCGGCGGGAATCTCAACCCGGCGCTGGAAACGCCCCAAGGGCAGCTCGCCAGCAGCCAGACCGCGATCATCGCCGACAAGAACGCGCAGATCGCGTACGTCGTCAACCAGGTCAATCCGGATTTCGCGGAAGGCCGTTGGCAGGATGCGATCGGACGCATCTATTTCCTGACCCGTATATCGGCGGCCGGCACCGTGGTGCAGGCAACCTGCACTGGATTGGCCGGCACCCCGATCCCGATCGGAGCACAAGCGAAAGACGTCAACGGAAATCTCTACAGCTGCACCGCTGCCGGCACGATTCCTGTTGGTGGCAGTATTGAGCTGCCGTTCACCTGCACCACGACCGGGCCGATTGCTTGCGCGATCGGAGCCCTTAGCACCATTTATCAGGCCATTCCGGGCTGGGATTCCATCACCAACGCGCAGGCCGGGGTCCCGGGTAACAACGTCGAAACCCGCGCGCAATTCGAAGCGCGGCGGCGGGCATCGGTAGCGGTCAATGCGCAAGGACCCGTGGGGTCCATCGTCGGAGCGGTTCTGCAGGTGACTGGTGTTCTGGGCTGTTACGCGATCGACAATCCCACGAACGCGCCGGTGACGACGGGTGGCGTGACGCTGCCGGCCAACTCGATCTACGTCGCCGTGGTCGGGGGTGCATCGGCCGCAGTCGCCCAGGCCATCTGGAGCAAAAAAATGGCGGGCTGCTCGTATTATCCGGGCAACACGTCGGTGACCGTCTACGATTCGAGCGTCGGCAGCCGGCCTTACCCGGCCTACACGGTGACGTACGAGATTCCAGCCGGCCTCGGGCTCGCCTTCAACGTGATCGTCAAGAAGAACGCGTTGCTGCCGGCTACGATCAACACTCTGATCCAGTCCGCGATCATCAATGCCGCTGCCGGCGCCGATGGCGGCGTACCCGTAGCCACCGGAGCCACCGTATTCGGGGCGCGGTACTACGCCCCCGTCACTGCTGCGGACCCGAACTGCGAGGTGATCAGCGTCCAGGTGGGTTTGTCTGCAAATGCCTGTGTATTCAGCGGTTCCATCTCAAATACCACACTGACTGTGAGTGCCATTACTTCCGGAACCCTCGCGGTTGGCCAGATCGTCACGGGACCGGGCGTGGCTGCCGATACCGTCATCACAGCGCTCGGAACGGGTAGTGGTGGTACGGGTACCTACACCGTGAGCGTTTCGCAAACGCCACCGGCCAATATCTTCATGGCCAATGTGTACGCGAACTATGAGACCGTCAATATCGACCAGATGCCGACGGTGAGCGCGTCGGATATCGCCGTCGCGCAGATGTAGCCCATGCAGAACGTCGAGCAGACCATCGTTTCGCAGTATGGAACGAGCCCCACGCTGACGCAGCTCATCTCGAACATGAACGGCTATATCGATCCGTCTGCCGACCTGGATGCATTTTACAGCGTGGTCTGGGACATCGATACGGCCATCGGCTTCGGACTCGATATCTGGGGAAAGATCGTCGGCGTCGGTCGAACGCTGCAGGTACCGGTGTCGCAATCGATGCTGGGATTCAAGGAAGCGGGCGATCCCAATTATCAGCCGTTCGGGCAGGCTCCTTTCTATTTCGCGCCTGCGTCCCAAGCCTACATCCTGTCGGACGATGCGTATCGCACGCTCATCCTGGCCAAAGCGATGGCGAACATCTCGGTGTGCACGGCGCCGAGCTACAACCAGCTGCTGCAGAATCTTTTTGCCGGACGCGGACGATGCTACGTGATCGATCTCGGCGGCATGCAATTGCAATACACGTTCGAGTTCTATCTGCAGCCGTGGGAGCTGGCGATCATCACGCAATCGGGCGCGCTTCCCCGGCCGGCCGGCGTCGAGATGCATATCCTGCAAATGGACGTCGCGCAAACTCTGGGATTTTCGGAAGCCGGTATTTATCAGCCCTTCGGACAGGGAACCTTTGGTAACGATCTTGTGACCATCAATTAACCGGAATCAATCATGCAAGAAACCAACGTACCGCCCAAGTTTTCCATTCCCTGGGCCAATAGTGGCACCAAGAATGCGATCCCGACCGCCTCGCAGATCGGCATTACGCCGGGCGCGGCGTCGCTGACCGACGGTTTTCCCCCGCTCACGTTTACGCCTATCGCAGCGGGTGGCGTTCCGCCGGCGGGCGCGGATTTCAACGGCATCCTGAACATGCTGAGCGCGGCGGTCCAATGGTCGAATGCGGGCGGCCTGTATTCGTACGATGCGGCCTTTTCGACTGCGATCGGTGGGTACCCGAATGGTGCGGTGCTGGTCAAGGCCGATTTCAGCGGATTCTGGATTTCGCAGGTCGACAATAATGCGAGCGATCCGGATACCGGCGGCGCGAACTGGCTGGATATGGTTCGATCGCAAATCAGTAACTACCAGGCCAATCTGCTGCCCAACACCCAGTGGCAGGTGATCACCGGAATTCAAATAGACTCGAAGATGCTGGCCGATGGCACTGGCGTCATGCCGCCGATCACTGTTACGGGCTATACGACTGGGAACAATACCATCACCGCGACAACGGGGGGCGCCAGCACCGGCGAACTGAAGGTTGACGATCTCGTTATATTTTCTGCTGCTGCCGATACAAATCTTAAAATCTGTTCGATGATCGTGGACAGCATTACACCCAACGTGAGTTTCACTGGGACACTGCCGATGGGGTTTACCGCCGCGGCCAGTGCTGCGTGTACGGCGCAGCCGTCTGCAAGTGGCGGTCCAAACACATCTCCAGGATCAGGTGCGGGTCCGGACGGTTGGAATAAGACGACGACATTAATTTTTTGGCGAGAAGACAACGCTATCAACACACAACCAGGATCTAAATATTCGCTCGGAATAAAAAAAGGAGTTGCAACCTCCGAGACGATGAATGTAACAGTGACTGGGAGCGACATTTTTAAATATCGCGGTCGCACGATTGTGTTCGGTACTTGGGTGATGCAGAAGATACGGGGAGGAGCAGGCAGCTGGAACGCCTTTATTACTTCTGACGGCACCGGCGGCGCGACGGTATCGAGTCCCAGTTCATCGGCCGCTATCGGTATCTTTGATTGGCAGGAAATCTCGTACACCATTCCGGTCGATGCGACGACGCTCACCGTCGGGATCAATACAAGTGGTGCGCTGAATGATGTGTATTACACAAGCCAGCCTATGGCCGCGTTCGGCAATTCGCTAGGACGCGGCAATTATGCACCAATGCCCTCCGAACGGTTGATTCCGACAGTCAAGATGTCGCCACTTTCCTGGATCAACGCGGCACCAGTGTTCCCAACCGTGATCGATGGAGTCGGAACCTATAGTTTTGCGTTCAAGCCTTACCCCGAAACTAACGGCGCCATCGCTCCGACGGTCAAGCAATTGTACATGCAGATCGAGGGATACAACGCGAGCGCCCTGATTATCGGTGGTAATCCGCATTTGATCGCATTCAGAGATACTCTGGCACCGCCCATTAAATATGCAATCATTCTTGGTCAGTATGGCGTTTCAATAAAAAGCTTTGCCGACGGGCTGCTAACGCTCGATGGCAACGGAAACGCTGTGGCATATAGCGTCGTTTCTGGCGATACCTGGGCTAATGTATCGATCGATATCAGTTCGTATTTTCTGAATTAGCAGTTATTTTCCCGGGAAACCGAATCAATCCATAACCGCTGCAGGGCGGTTTTTCTTTGCAAGGGGGACTGATGTCGCATGACGGCACCGAGCGCGGGCGTACCGATGGGCGAAATGGATTTACGAAAGAGGAACTGAAGGCCGCGATCAAAGAGGCGGCGAACGAATGGCTGGATAAAAAATTCATGCAATTCGGACGATGGAGCCTGATGAGCATCGCAGCGGCAGCGATCGTCGCCGTGCTCTATTTCGTTCTTGTCGTCAACGGCTGGAGCCATCTCCCGCCGGCGCTGAAACCGCCGATCGAACATTGAGGGGGAAAATGTAATGAAAAAATTTCGTATTCTGCTGGCGCTGCTGCTTGCGTTCTTTGCGCTCCCCGCTCTTGCGTCGAACACGCTGCTGAACGCCGTCACCGTCACGGGTGCCGGCCCGGTCAGATATCTGGCGAGCAGCCCGGGCGACGCGAACCGCACCTACCAGGCCACCGTGACAGGGAGCGGGACCGTATCGGCCACTGTTGTAATTCAGGCGAGCAATGACAACGTGGGCTGGGTCACGCTGGGCACGATCACACTGTCCGGCACCTCGCCGCAGACCGATGGATTTGCGAGCACAGCTCCGTGGATTGAAGTGCGTGGGGATGTCACCGCAATTTCTGGCACGGGTGCAGCAGTAACCCTGACGATGGGAGCACAGTAAATGAGTGTAGACACTGATTCCGGCAAAACAGGGTCATCGGGTGCGCAGCAGGTCAACGGGCAGCAGCTAGTTACGCTCGGCCCGAATAGTCTGTCCCACAACCGCCGTATAGCACCCGGGACCACCTACTCGTCCGCCACCAACACGGCGACATGGCCATCGGGAGCGCAGCCTACGGCCCTTGAGATCGATCCACTGATACCGACGAACCTGTCGTTTCCAGTAGGCTCGTTGCTCGGGTACGCAGTCGTCAATGCCCCGAACGATGCAACGGCCTCGGCATGGCTCACCGATCCCGGCTCGTCGTCCACGGATGTGCAGTACAGCGCAATCCTCATGGGGCAGAAAACGGATATTCTCTACGATTATCCGATCCCGCGTGCTGACGTTTTGAGTCTGTTGACGCCGGTCAGTCCACCCGCAGCGCCAACGGTCGGATCGTCCGCAGGGGGCACGCTCGCGGCAGCGACCTATCTGACAATGGTGACCTATGTCACGGAGCTTGGCGAAACCACTCCATCGCCCGCATCCTCGCTGGCGGTGGCCGTCGATTACGTCCTGACCGTCACGTCACCCCCGTCGGTGACGACTGCAAACGGGCTGCTCGGCTACAACGTGTATTCGACGACAGGCGCAGCCGGTACTGAAACGAAACAGAACAGCGCACCTATTCCTATCGGCACCAACTGGACCGAGCCGACAACGGGACTGGTGGCGGGAGCGACGGTCCCCACTGCGAACCTGTCGGCGGCATTGCCGATACTGGTGAGGGCAAACTAATGGCGATCAACAAATCCTGGCTTAACCCGGCGAATCTGCCTGCACCTACGCAGGCCAATTTCCCGGCGTTGGTTCACTCATTCACCCCCGCCGACATCGCGGCGGATGGACTCTCGATTACCGATCCCGTGGGCGGTGTAGTGATCTCTAACCCTAATGGATTCGTGAAGTCCAACGGGGGATTTTATACGAATCCGTCAACGGGGTGGGCCTTTAATAAGGCGTTTACTTCTCCCGCGTCCAAGGCACTCTTGTTGCTGGGAATGGGCAGTATGCCGTTGATTGAATCGTTCCTGTATGGGGACCCCGATATTGCGTCAGGAGTAGGACTGGGGCAAAACGCGAATACATATGCGGCAAAAGATGCATCGAATTATGGCAATTATGTTTTGACGACCGCCACGACTCCCCTTATCGCGCAGGCCGTCAAAGTAGATATTCCGAATACGGCAGTACACACCTTCGCGCTGGGAACAGGCAATTCGTCCGTAATCGTGAAGACCGCCACCATCACCGGCTCCATCGCGGGGCCGTGGGGAGCCATGTCGATTCCCTCAGGATCTACAACACCCTTCCTTACGGGGTCCGCCTTCTATCTCACAGGCGTCTTCGCATTACTGTTTGATGCGGCGCCCTCAGACGTAGAGATCGAAGGAATGGTCGCGTGGATGGCCGCGAATCCGGGTTACCTGCCCCCATCGCTGTTGGGGCGTACATGAGGCTGAAAGGGCGAGCGATCAACCGTGCCAATACGGAAACGGGCGCGAATACGCCCTGTCTAAAGCACTTTTTTCGGTGTCTTGAGACGAGCGGTAGCACCTGGTCAGATTCGCAGGGCGGTATTGTGTGGCCCGGACCCGCCGAAGGATTCACGTTTGCAAACGGCTGGGTCATGCCCATGGGAACAGATAACGAAGCGCCTACAATGCTGACTCGTGGGTCGTGGCACTCATTCACCGCAACCGAGTCGGCACTGATTATCTATGCGGGACGATTGAGCGCCGCAGCGGCTCCCCGCACGCGGTTTGCGCTGGGCGACATCAACTCCATGCTGGCTGGCACGAACGGAGCAGGATTCGGCCTTTCAGATGGATCATTTCATACGGCGCTCGGCATTAACGGTGTTTCGGTTCCTCGTATAACAATGGGCGCACCACTGCAAAATTCAACGGCTGTCATCTACGGGGGGACCACCTATACCAGTGTTCCAGCATTGTTGATACCGGCTCCCGTAAATGGAGTGCAGGCTGTCGGGACGCCCACGATGTCGGGAGGAACGTCGGGAAGTGTAACCGGCGCGACGTTGAGTAATTTCGGAACAAATTACCCAACGGACTCATCCACGCTGGGTCAGTGTAGTGGAGGAGGTGCCTCGGGCACGCAAGTAGAAGTAATATTTTCGGCCAATCCCAGTGGCCCGACCGTTCTTGGAACGACATTCGACGGCGACGACGTAATAGTCGCGGCTCGCTACACTCCGGGGTCCATCCTTAAGTACTCTGCGTGGCAACTCGGGACCGGCACACTTCTGCTCGATGCAACAGCGCAGTCGAGCACAACTCTCAATGCAGGTGCATTTCAGCCGTTCGGCTGCATGCGGACGAGCGGGGTGGGGTTTTACGGCGCTGCCGTCTTTGCATTTCAGAACGGATTACCCGCTGATATCTACTCGGCGATTATGTATCTTGGCGCACAATGGAAAGCTGGGAACCGGCTTTCATACCCCGGATGGATTGGGCTGACATGAAAACCCTCCTGCTCATCGTCGCCCCGGCCGTCTGGTCCGGCATCCTGCTGGTGCTGGCTACGGTGTACCTCGTTTCACAACTTTTTAACTGGAGCAAAATCCGATGAAACGCATCCTTGCAACGCTGCTGTTCCTGATTCCCATCGCGGCTTTGGCTGGTACCAAAACGGTTACTGAATTGACGTGGACCAATCCCACAACAAATACCGACGTGACCAGCATCCTCGTGACGTGCGGCACAACAACCTACAGCGATACGTCCGCGTCAGCTATTGCCGCTGGACAGTCTGCGGCCATCCCACTCGGAACTCTGATGACTCCCGGCGGAACTTACACGTGTTCGGTACAGGCAATCAATGCGAACGGTGCCTCGGTGCCATCCAACTCGACGCCGCCCATCACCAATGTTTCGGGCGTTTTTACTATCGCTGTTCCCGATGCGCCCACGGGACTCAGCGTAAATTAAGGCGACTGTGGCGCTGTCTCGGATTGAACTGAATGATAACTATTATACTCAGCCGGACCAGGGAGCGCTATGAACTGGCAATCGGCATTTGATATCGCAGCGGCGCTTTTATACATGTTGATTGGAGCTCTCATGAGAGGACTGTGGGACATGCTTAAATTGCACCAATCGGAATTTTCGTCGTTTAAGGACCATGTATCCGAACGGTACGTCAAAACCGAATATGTATCGGAGATGAAAGGCGATATCAAGGGAATGTCGGATGCGATCTTCCGAAAGCTCGATAGAATCGAAGAGAAGATCGACAATAAGATGGACAAAATTCCCGGAGGGAAATCATGAAACGGAGGATTAACTGAGATGGCTACTACATTGGCTACAGCCGCAGGCTCAAGTGGATTCGCCGCCGCAGTCGTGGTGGTGATCGTCTGGGCGTGCAAGAGCTACGGAATTGCCGTACCGCCTGATGTCGCTGCGGCAATCGGCACTATCTTGAGCAGCATCACGCACTATCTGGTCACGATGGATCGGCCCTTTTTTCGTAAACCCGGAGAACCGCAGAAATGAAGAAACTGATCTTAGTAATCTGTTGTCTGGCATTGGGGGCCTGTGCCACCAACCCGCTCGGCCAGGCGAATCAAGCTTGCACGGCCTGGTCGGCGGCGCAGACGACGACCTTGAAGCTGGCGGCCGCCGGGAAACTCAGCCCGGCGAACCTCAAGGCATTCCAGCAGGCGGACGCGATTGCAACGCCAGCCTGCACCGGAGCGCCTCCGGCGACCTCGGCGGAGGCGGCAGCGTTGGCTTCGAAGGTAGCAACCGAAACGGCAATCATCGTTGCCATCAACAAGGGGAAATAATCATGGATGCAACTCAACAAGCCGTGCTCGACGGCGCAGTTCAAGGCGCAGAAGCCGCTGCGGTGGTGGGCCTGGGCGTTGCTGCGGTCGCTGATCCGCGTGTAACCGCAGCGATGCAGGCCGCGCAACTGGCACTCCAACTCACGAAAACCGTGCAACAGATCAGCGCCATTCAGACTATGACGCCAGCCGAGAACGCGGCACTGTGGAGCGTCAACGCCAAGTTGATCGCTGCGAACCATGAGGCGCTCCTTGCGCTGAGTGCCGGTCCGACGACAACGGCTGCCGCGTAATTTCAATCTAGCTACAACAGGAGAATACAATGACCGTAATGCGCGCAAAGATGAGGGTGTCCGATATCACCAAGTATGGCGACACGCAGGAGAACCTGACGTTTTCTGCGGTGTGCAAGTCGGATGGTTACCCCGAAGATGGATCCGATGAAAACAATACATT
>VFSW01000944.1_pt1 | contig 43182 bp, 38 predicted proteins | sample 5358111 | NCBI WGS metagenome assembly VFSW01 (sample SAMN11554181, study PRJNA540505) | mine drainage metagenome | isolation source: sediment from site ElyBrook_90M | place: USA: Ely Copper Mine, Vershire, VT | collected 2017
TCAATCACCCGGCGAATCAAACCATCATCCAAGAATCCGTGGTCCGCTCCCAGATGCTTCTCGCAATAGCCTTGCTGGTCGGCGTAGTACTCGTCCGTGATGTGAGGCAGGAGCGCATCGAGCAGCGGGCGACGGAGCAGGCTCCCGGGATTCGTGTACTGGTTGCGACGGCGGAACGTGTAAAGGTCCACGCGACCGCAGGACACGTCAGCGTCTTGCGCCTCGTGCCATTCGAAGAAGTTAGGATGCACGCAGACATCCTCTTCCACTAAGTATACGCCATCGGCGTACCTTGCCGCGTGCTTCAAAGAGTTCAAAATGTTCCACGACCCGGACGGGACCTCGATGTGAGGCTTCGCACGAAACAAAAAAGCCTCCGGGAAATAGAGGTCGCGAACGACTTCTATCTCACGGAGGCGAGTTTCGTCAACTGAATCGGCGTAGATGTGAACTTCGTTACTTGCGCTTGCGAGCGCGAGGCTTTGCAGGCACTTCGACAGCATTTCCGGTCGGTTCGCTGTCGGGATTGCTATGATTCTTTTTTGGTCCACTGTCGGCTCCAAAGATGGCGTCCCACTTCTCCTGACTCACGTTGTCGCTGGCACGAAATCGTGCGCTTACTGCGCCGCGAGCGAGTTGGTCACCACCCCCGTTAACTGTTGCTGGCATCGTCTCCTCCTTCCGGCTCTTCACCGAGTTTACGTGCGTGGAGGATTTTCGGAGCGTACTCTTTGCGAGTTTCGGAAACGGCACCTAGGAGGTCTTCCAGCGACGGCATCTTGCCCGCAGCGTGGAGACGTTCCGCTTCTGCCTTGAAATCGCTTGGTCCAACTTTCTTTTCACTCATGTCAATCCTCTAAGATAGCGTACCACGGTCGGAGGTTCTTGTCAAGTTATTTCTTTTTGATGGCGTCTAGGAAGTTGAATGCGTGAACCGCGTTCGGATTCTTGGTCGGAACCTGCGGAGTAGGCGACTTCTCGCCCTCGTTGGCCCCGAAGTTGAACCCGGTCTGCTGCGATTCCGGCACGGCGTTGTGCTCCCCGGCGACGCGCTTTGCGGCGTCAGAGAACGACCACGACTCAACCGGGAGTCCGTGGGCGCGGTACAATGCCTGTTCGTAGTACCACAGGACCGCTTGGAGCGACGATGTCGTCAATCCCAACTTGCTAGCCGTCTTCTCAAAAGATTCCTTCATAAGCCCGCGCTCCGCGTTGTTGCGAGGAACGTCAGACTCCGAGGTCATTTTGCCCTTGGCTTCGATGCGTGGGTCTAGGTCGAGCGTGCCCATCCAACGATTCCATGTGCGCGAGACCCACATGTCGGCGGTGAACTTCGATTCAATGCCGTGCAGGTTCTGCATGAACGGGCCGCGCTTCTCTCCGAGAATCTTCGCGCCCGCTTCCATGTCGCCCTTCTTGCCGCCCACTTCCTTCTTGTAGTCCTTCAACTCGGAAACCGGATGCTCGTCGAGCAACCAGTCCGCAGCGCCCTTCTCGCCCTTCTCCGCAATCAAGCGGTTCAAGTTGTCGAAAGCGTTGCCGTAAGCGTTCACGTTGCGTGGACCCCATGACATGCCTTCCTTGCCCGCAGCCGGGTTAGAGCGCGGGAACTCGCCCGTCTCGTTGTAAGCGTCCCATGCACGCAGCGCCGACTTGACGTTCGCGTACGGCTTCTGGCCGGACGACAAGATGGCTTCCGCCGCCTTGAAGAGCGTCAACTTAACTGGGTGGTCAGGAACTGAGTCGGTCATTTCGCCGCCTGCGAGTTCTGGACGCAGGTCTTGAAGAACCTTATCGTGGTCCTTCATTTCCTTCGTGTACCACTCGGTGCCCGTCTTGCTTTGCGCCAACTGATACTTCGCTTCGTCTTCCGCAATCTTCTTCGCGCGGTCAACCATCTCTTTCGGCTCGCTGCCCGGTTCGAGAACTGGATTCTTGTCGCGGCTGAACTTGTTGAGAGCCTTCGCAACGTCGAGCGTGCCGACTTCGCCGCCCTCCATCGTGCCCTTCACTGGAAGAGGATTCTCCATCAACGGAACGCTGGAACCCTTCGGAGTCTTCTTGGCAACGTTGCTCTTCTCCAAGTCTTGCGGCTGCAAGACTTCTCCGGTGCCGCCCGTTGGAATTTCCTTCCCGTTCTTCACGTCGTAGATTGAAATTTGATTTGTCTTCTTGCCGAGGTCTTCCGCAGCGGCTTGGTCAGTCAGGCGCTCAGAAATTCCCAGCGTGTTCTTGTAACCACCGACGTAGAGGTCAGGATTCTTCGATAGAATGTCCTTGTTCTTTTCGGTGAATGCGCGAATGTCTTCCGCAGTCGGTGGGTGGTCGTATTGCTGTCCACGGTCCAGATGCGTCTCGACCATGTAGCCATCGGTCGGCGCTTCTCCGGTACCCGGGTGATACGAGAAGCCTTCGCCCTTCGTGGCCTCTGCCTTCTTGACCCAGTTGTTCGGCTCCGCGACCTTCTGGTCACCAAACAAGAACGTGTTGCCCGGGTAATCAGCCTTGCTCTCGTAGCCGTCGTAGCCCGCGTTCTTCACGGCGGTCTCCGCAGCGTTCAATCCCTTGTGTCCCGCGACGGTGTCGTTGTCGCCAGCCTTCAACGCGGCGTCTTTCGCTTCTTGATATGCGTTCTGGAACAAGTCCTTCTGTGGGCCGCTGATGTCGGCAATCGCCTTCTTGCCCTCGATGCTGTACTTGTTCGCGCGAGACGCAATCTGCGACTCAGGCTGTGTGCCTTCGCGGTACGAGTAAACTCCCGGCTCCGCTCCCAGCGCCACACGCGCTTGCTCGCTTCCGGCCTTTGCCGCGCCACGAGTTGCGCCCTTCAACACGCCGTTCTCCGCAGGAACGTTCGAGTAGTGCACGCCCGCGAAATCTTCCTTCGGAAGTTCCGCAGCCGCGTACTGACGACGGCTCTCCGTCAACTTCGCCTTCGTTGCTTCCGCAGTGACAGGCTCGTTCGCAGCGAATCCGAGAGTCGTGCCAGTCTCCGGGTCGTGGAACATCTTGACGTGCGCCGCGTCCTTGACGTTGCCTAGGACGCCTGCCGGAACGCCGCCGCCCGCCTTGATAGCGTCGTCGGTCTCCGGGCTTCCAGTCGTGCGTTCGCGCAGTCCCTTCGCAGCCTTATCTACTTGGCTTTCAGAGACCCCACGGGCTGTTTCAGACTGTCCAGCAGACTCGCGTGGTTCTCCGCTGCTTCCTGCTTTACTTCTTCCTGCGTTCTTCTTCCCTTCTTCGGCTGCTGGCTTTTCAGTTTTCTCGCCGCCTTCCCCAGCGCCGCCCCCGCTTGATTGAGGTTCATTTCCGTTTTCTTCATGTGCCTTCCTTATGTCGTCTTGAAATTGTGTTACTCGTCCACGGCTTGCGTGGTAGTCTTCGTTCAAACCTGTTTCACGCACAGCCGCATTCGCCTTAATTCTATCAGCGATGTGTGGCTGTGTCAAGAAGTTTCTCGCGCGTTCGTAGGCGGCATCGACAACCTGCTCGACCTGCGACGGTGAGAACTCCGGGTGAATATCGCGGACCAACGAGCGTGCTTGACGCACGTCGCTCTTGGTGCCCGCATGAGACATCGCTTCGTCCTTGGTCATGCCGTCGAACACTTCGTGGCTTGCCGGACCTGCCAACTTCTGAGTTAGCAAACGAGTCTCTTCTGCACGTAGAGTATCCGGGTCAAGCATTCCGCCTTCCCCGAATAGGTGAGACATGTCGAACAACGATGTCGCCGCGCCCTCTGCTTCCGGGTGCGACGCGGCAAGAATTGCATTACCTGATGGCTTCTCGCTGTCGATTGCGTTCAACGCCATGTGCGCCCACTCGTGGCGGTGTGCCATTTCGCTTGTGATGCCTTCCGCTGCCTTGATTGGCTCTGCTGGTGAGTGAGCCTTCATCGCAGGAGAGTGCGACACAAGACCTGACTCGTCGCTGCGTCCCAAAGATGCGAGATGCGGATTTTCGTCTGTCGGTCTCTCATCGTTCTCAACGGCTGCGATGTTTGACTTCGTGAGTGCTTCCTGTTCAGCGGCGTGCTTCTCTTGAATCTTCTGAACTTCCTTCTGCCACTTCTCACGCGCAACTTTGTTCTTTTCGACTGCGACCTTCATCGCGTCTTCAACTTGCAGACGGCGGTTGGCTTGCGATTCGTTCAACTGTTGTAGCAGTTCACGGTCGCCATCAGTCAACTTCTCGACAGGCGTGCGTTCCAAATATCTCTGGAACTTGTTCATCAAAGTCGGGAAGTCGGTACGCTCCACGGTCGAGCCAACGCGCGTTGCGAGCGCAGCGTGGAGAGCGTGGTCCGGTGGAGGCATCGCTGGCGGAATCGGCGCAGGTGGAGGCGGAAGTTCCGGCCCCGGCGTCGCGCTGCCCGCTGGCGTTGCTTGAGATTCTGGGACGGTCGGTCCCGAAGGTGTTGCGAGGTCTGGGTTCTCGAACGAACGAGCCATCAACGCATCGCGCGTCATGTCTGGCGGGAGAATCGCTCTCGCGATGCCTTCTCCGGCCACGCCGCCCGCTGCCCCGCCGATGATTGCGCCCGGTACGCCGCCCACAGCGGCACCGATACCAGTTCCGGCAGTTGTTGCGCCAGCCTTCGCCACTTGCGCGGTAATCTTACGCAGCGGTGTCGCGCCCGAAGTTCCGCGTACGGTCTTCTCTGCGTTGAACAACTGGCGCTCGATAGCGTCGCGCACACGAATGTGGGCCGCTTCATCACGCGCCAAGTCGTAGACTCCCGGCACGCCTGCTTCATCAAGCGCACCGTAGATGCCCTTGCGCAGGCTGTCGATTGCTGCTTCGCGGGCTGCGAACGTCGGGTCGGTTTGACGCGCGGTGCTCACATCCCACGTGTTCTTCTCTTGAATTGCACGGTTGTCCGCAACCAACTTCTTGCGAATCGCGTCGGCCTCTGAGACTGTGGCATCCTTGAAGTCGTGCTTTTCCAAAACCTTCATGCCTTCGTCGCGGAAACCCGGCGTCGTGTTGTCGGCCTGCTCCAATGCCTTCGCAACGTCTTGGTAAACGTTGGTGGTGATTGGACGGTCGGCGTGTTCCTTCACTGCGCCTGAACGCTTGTCTTCGATGCTCTGACGGCCATCCTCGACGATGTCGCGTGCGGTCTCGATACCCGAGATGCCTTCGCCGCCCTTCAACTTGTCGGCCTTGTGGCCCTCTTCCGCAGTGCGACGCACAATCTCGTAGTCGTTGTCGTCGTACGGTGCGGCCTTCGACGGAGGCGCGGCCTTTTGGAAATCTTCCTTGGCCTCGTTCGCCTTCTTGCTAATCTCTTCCGTTTTGGTGAATGCCTCACGTACATGCTCACCGAACTGGTTGCCCTTCTCGCTCCAAATTTTGCTTGGAGTTCCGGTCGGCTCTCCGGTCAATTTTGCGTGGGCCGCTTCCGCAGCCTTCAACAGCGCAAGGTCGGTCATGCCGCCTTCGATGTCTCCGCTCTCGAACTTCTCCGCGATGCCGTTGACAAGCGGTCCCAACATCGGAATCTTCGACAACAACTTGTCGGTAGCGCCCGACAACGAACCACTGATTGCGATAGCGTGGCCTAGCGGAATCGAGACGCCCATCCCGGTAGGAATTGATGTGGTCCAGTCTTCGCGTTGGTCCCACAACTCGCGTGCAGTTTCCAATTCCTTGTTTGCTTTCGCGTCCAGTTGGTCGGCTGGCGCGTCAATCAAACGGTGAAGAGCAAGTTGCGTGCGCGTCGGGGCTGGCGGCTTCTTATCTGCCGTGTTGGTTGCGATGCCAGCGTATTCTCCCGGAACGGCTGGGAGCGTGCTGTAAGCCGGACCCGCAGGCAAGATGTTGCCCGGGGCCGAGGTTCTGTTCTGTCCGGCACGCATCTGATTCATCTTCTGCTCAATCTCTGCCTTCTCTTGCGGCGTTGCCGGGTCTTGAAAGGCGTGGTAGAGCGCGTTGGGGAAACTTAGGAAACCGTGCAGCGACTTGAGTGCTGGACGAAGAGTGGCCTCGCCTTCCATCGGCTTCGCGTAAAAGTAATTGCCGAGTTTTGCGTAGGCTTCAAAACGAGTTCCCTTCGCAGCGCCCGCGTTCGTTCCCGGCGACGGCGTGTTGACCGGAACCGATTTGCTAAGGTCCAACTTAATCGGCTGCGCAGCCTCTGGCTTCGCGACCGGAACCGACTTGCTAAGGTCCAACTGAATCGGTTGCGCTGGCTGTGCTTGCTGGGGTTGCGGGGTCGATGCTTGCTGTGGCTGCGTCGAATCCTGCTGTGGTGCTTCTGCTTCTACCCCTGCCGCATCCGGTACTTGCTGTTCGAGTTCGTTACTCATTTGGAAGTTCACCCGGCTTTACTTCGCGTAGAACCTTGCCTGACGCATCGTGCCAGTACATCTTCTTCGTCGTTGGGTCTGGCGCTGCGCCTGTTGCCGTCTGCAAGTCCTGCGGACGGTTGACACCCATCTTCGGCTGCTGCGACGCAGCGGCCTTCTGCTGTGGGTTAATCGGTCTGCTGAAACTTGACGTTCCAGTCGTGTTCGTGATTGCGTCCACGTCAACACCAAACTGACGAAGGATGCTGTTCGTGTCCGGCTGGATAAGTCCCGGAATGTTTCTTGGCTTCTCCGGGGTGCTGCCCATGACGGTCGCGTAACGACCGTTCATCGACTTCGCACGCGCAGCAACCAGTTCTGCCATCGAGCGGAAGACCGCCTGCAATTCGGCAGGAGTCTTGTTCTCGTTGACCGACGCAGCAAGTCTTTCTTCCTGCGCGGTCGGAGGAACGTAACCGTTCTTGATGAAGTTCAAGAACTCGTCCTTCGCAGTTTCCATTTCAATCTTGAAGGCTTGCGCTTCTGCGAACCCGGTCATATTCTCCTTAATCTTGTTCAACGCGGTGTTGACGATTGGGGAGTTCATGTTACGCAGCCCTTGGATGCTTCTGTTGGCTGTGCCCGTGTGCATTGCGAAACGGTTCAAACTGTCAACCTGTCCGCCCATGCTGTTCGACTTGTCCGAAACCAACTCTTGTTGCATGTTGTAACGCTGCTTGTAGACAGCCTCACTCCACGTCGGGTCTTCGCGCAACATCTTCGCCTTGAACTCAGCGTTGGTGTTCTTGCGCATCGAGTACAACTTGTTCGGGTCGAGTTGGTAGTTCGTCGCAGCGTTGACAAGAACGTCCGTGTCGCCGTCCGCAAGCGCGTTGGTGACTTCGGCCTTGTTCTTCTCTTCATCCAACTTGTACTGCTGGCTGGCCTTCGCTGACGCCTGAACTTGGTCGTGAATGCGGTTCAAAATCTTTAGTTGCTGCGCGGTGTAAGTGCCGTCCTGAATCATCTTCTGCGTCGATGCTGCCATTGCCGCAGCCTCTTCGCCGTGTGCACCGTCAGCCTTCTTTTGCAGGTCCTTCAACATGTCCGCAGCGTCGTCGGACTTCTTGTTGTAGTCCTCAATCTGCTTCGGTGAAACTGCCATGTTTGAGAACGTCAACAACTTCTCGCGCTCCTCGCGGAACTGAGAAATCTTGGCCTGCGCTTCGTCGTACCACTGCTGGTCCTTGTCGCCCTTCGCAGCCTCTGCTTCCATCTGCGCGTGAGAGATGTGCTCGTCGGCGTTCTGCAAACCTTCCTGAATGCCAGCGTACACGTTCCCCGGCTTTGCCGCGATTGCGTGCTGAATCGTTGGGTCTGTCAGATACGGACGGACAGCCGCCATCTGGTCTGCGTTCAGTTCCTTGCCGTTCGTGTTCTGCAAGATTGTCGCAGCGTTGCGAGCAGACTTCGCCTGCACGTCCAGCGCGTTATACTGCGCACTGGTCAACTTGGTTCCTTCCGGGTACTTCAATCCGAGATACTTGCTGTACTCCCCGGCCTCGTTCGCGTCGATGGTCTTGTCGTCCGGTGAACCATCCTTGGTCGCTTGAGTGACGATAGTGTAGGTCGGAACTGTAACCGGGTTTCCGTTCTTGTCCTTCTGTTCAGTTCCGTCCGCATTGAAGACCGGAGATTCTGCCGTCGCACGTACGAAGTACTTGCTGGGGAAATCCTTGTCCTTCTGCATACGGGCCATCAACTCGTTCTGAGTGATGCCGTCTTCCGTGTCGTGGGAAGCCTTGTACTTGTCCACGAACTTCTGATTGCCGTTGTAGAAGTCTGCGCGGTGCGCTTGGTCCTGCTGATAGAAGTTGCGGTGCATCGCGATGGTCTCTGCTTGAGACTTCGCCATCAACACGGCGTCCTTCTGTTCTTGTGCGATGCGCTGTTGACGCGCGGCCAACGTGTTCGCCACGCCGCTCAACCATCCACCCGGGCGGTCGGTTGCGTGTGACGCATCCGAAAGTGCTCCACCTAGATTGTCGTTCGCACGGCTCAACTTGTCTCCGAACGAACCCGGCGCTGGCTGGGGACGTTCCTCGACTGGCTTTGCCTCTTCCGCAGCGGCCTTCTGCTTCGCTACGACGGCACTAACCGGAGGCGGTTGGTTCACGGTCAAGTGCTTCATGAACGCGCTGGCAACGGCGGTTGCCAAGTCCGGCGCACCTGCGAGGATGCCCGGAACGGTCGGGGTCGCACCCGGCGCTGCTCCCTGTGGAGGAAGCGGATTGCCTTGTGCGTCCGTCGTCTGTGTTGGTGCTAGATTTTCAATCGCCATTTTATGCTCCGAAGAAGTTCCCGATTTGTTCGCCAATCGAACTGCCGCCTGTCATGTCCAGATTCCCAATACCCTTTGTAGCAAATCCGGCCAAAGAAGTCAAGCCCCCAGCAATCATTTGTGAGGTTTCTTCACTCTGCTTCTGGATTGTCTGTGCTTGACCGAACGAGTTCTGGTTCGAACTGATTGCACCGCTTGCCGCCGCGTTCGGGCTGTAACCTGCTGCGAGTTGGTCCATGCCGCCTTGTGCACGCCAATAGTTCTCACGGCCCGTTGCGTAGTCTTGTCCGACGATGTCGCCTTGACGCTGACCTAGAGCCTGCGCTGACTGAGTGCCGATGGCCGACTCAATCTGCTTGGTGATGCCCGAGGTTACGCCGCTTGTTCCGCCGCCGCCCTGCCCTGCGCCGTACGTGCGTGCTGCCTGTTGTGCCGCACGGTTCGCCGCGCCTGCTGAGTTGATTGCTTGCGTGTTGCGTGCTGCGAGTTCATCAGCCGAGAAACCGTGCTGGTTCGGTCCCGCAGAAAGAATCGGCTTCAATGAGCGACCGATAGAGTTCAGCACGTCCAACTGATTGCTGAACAGCGTGCCGTAGTTCTGTTGCAGCATTGAGGAGAAGTTCGCACTCTGCTGTTGCAACGCCTTTTCTTGATTGGATGGTCCGCACACAGTTAATTACCTCGGTCCCTTTCGTGAGGGCACACACCGTAAAGTCCCTTAGCCATGTTACAGTTGTGACAATGGATTTGAAACTCAGGTGGAAAATTGTTCTGAATGAACCATCTGTACGGGAGAGCCTTTTTACTTCCAGTGACAGATTGACGATGCTCGTTACCGCTTCCTTCTTTATGGTCCATTGCAAGAAATTCATAAACATCTATGCCACAACAAATACACTTACCACCGTAGTGACTCAGCACTAACTCGCGAATGCGACGATGAGAAGCACGGTCACTTTCCAAACACGAGGAACAACGAGATTTGTCTTGATTATCCAGAGCACGTCCGCATCGGCACAATCCCGCATCTCGAAACGTTCTGGCTTTTTCTCGTAGTGCAATAGCCGCCGAGTTTTGAGATAGTTTTCTTTTTCCTACTGGCATTGTAAATCCTTTGAAAATTCTAGCCTGTACTCATCCTTGCCAACTGGCTTAAACCCCAGATGCTTGTCCATGAACCCGATGAGACTCGGATTCACAGAGTTGAACACGAGACCCTTGGCCCCGTTGCTCTTGTAAAGTTGAATCAGGCACTCGACTGCCTTAATCATTCCTACCACGAGTCTGCGCTTCGAGACGACCGACTCCGGTGCGAACTGCGTGTGAATGCGAACATACTCGCCTTCTGCATCAAGTCGCACGTAGGTCAGGGGGCCTCGTGCATCCGTCAAACAGAAGGCGAGCAGGCTGCCTTCCGCCTTGGACAACCACCACTCCGGTTGGCCGAGGTGAAAGTGATAAGGGTCGTGGGCAATCCACTCCGTTAGTTGCTCGATGTCGTCGAGCGTCGATGGTGTAAAGTTTATCATTGGAAGATGATGATTACTGGTTTCGCTGTTGATGGCGGCGGTGTCCCGGTTATTTTGAATGTGACCAAAGCCATCGCGCTTGGAAAACTCGCACTCAAAGTGAATGTTGCTGAGTACGCGCTGCTAGATGAAACAACTTGGTCCTCAACTGCGTACGTCGAACCAAAGTTCGGTTCTGTTGGAGAAACATTCACACGGCCTGTATACGGCGCATTCGGTGTGATGGTTACGCTACCCGATTGCGGGGCAATGTAAGCGATGAGAACTTCGTCGGTCGCCGTGGTTGTTCCGGTTGGACCAACGCTTTGCGACGTTGACCCAGCGTTGCTCGCTGATGCGTGTTGGTCGTAAACGAACGTTCCGCTTGTCGCGTAATCCAAAGCCGAGACCAGCAAGAAGCCGGACGTGCTGTGAGCCGTAATCACCAACGAATTTTGATTCGAAGTGACAGGTGCTACCCAGACCTGAATGATGTGGCCTTGTGCTCCCGCTAGTTCTGTGAACGAATCAACCATCGTGTACGTGTTGCCGTGGTTGTCGTCAACAAGTGTGACGGTTCCTTGTCCAAGAATCGAGTCTGCGATAACAACGATGTAGTCGCCGTTGATTACTTGACCTGACAGCGTGACGTTGGTATTGCCCACGCCGCTGTTGCTGGCCGATTGAATGATGGTGCCCGGTGTGTCCGCAGTGCCGTAAAGATTGAAGATGATGTAGCCAACGTCGCTGCCCGGTGTATCAACTTGCGCATTGTACGTTCCCGTCGCGCGTTCCGGCGTGTAGCCAGACACACCGTACAAATTTCCGGTGTTCGTGTGCGACAAAAGAATATACGGTGACGCAATGTTCGGAGACGAGGTGCCGTCCGGTTGGAACATAGCGAACACAAGAGCGTTCGGCTGGGTCGTTGTAATCGAGCCAGAGTTGTACGGCGTGGACGGTGAAGTTTGGTGACCTGATGCAATCTGGTCAATGGTGCCGTTTGAGCCGGAAACTTCCGTGATAGATAGAAAGTTTGCTGCGCCGCCGCCTGAGAACGTCAACGTTGCCGTGTTCGCGCCCACTGGAACACCGACCGTTACGGACAGCCAAGGAAACACTTGGGTGTGGCAGTCACGCGCCTGTTTCAAACGGCGGCGTCACCACTCTCGTATGCTTCATTTGCACCAGCGCACTATCGTCTGGCGAGTTAATCCAAGCGAAAGCCACGAGAGCATTGCCCGCAGTGATGTTCGACGTAAAGGCGAACGCGATAGGACTCCCGCGAAACGTTGTGTCGCCAACTGATTGAACAACTACGGGCATACTCATTAGAAGCGGTATCCTTGTAGCGTGATGCCAACATCCGAAAGCGTTGCGTCCGCTGTTGCTGGGCCGTCAATCTCGAAGATATCTGTGGTGCCGTTGAACGTTGCGTCTGACGCCTGCGTCCAAGTGTGCGTTACGCCGCCTGAGTTGAATTGGATGGTCGCGAAACCAGAGCCATTCTTCTTAACGGTGTAGATGGTGTTGCCCGTGGCATTCGCTGTCGCGGTGCCAGTCGAGTTCGGCGCGTTCGCCGGGAAGATGCAAGTGCGGCTGGGAATGAACTTCACGAGAACTTGGTTGTTCGAACCCACGCCCGGGGCAAACACCGTCACGTCATACGTGCGCGGGAAGCCCGTCTTGTAGTTCGAGGCATCCGAATAAATGACGACCGAGTCACCTTGTGCGAGCGTCAAGTTGCTGCTCTTGCCGTCGATAGTCAAGCCGTTGCGTGCGATGGTCAGAACACCTGTATTGATGTTCTTGATGATTACCCACCACGTCGCCGCTGGTGCCGACGCGAGCAAAGTGATTGTGAAGGCCGAAGTGCTGTCGGCTTGAATCAATTTGCCCGTGTCAGTCGCCGCGATGTTGTAGTTGGAGGTCTTGATTGAAACGCCCCCGCCAGCGCCAGCCGTGACGTACGCGGAGTCATTTCCCGCACCGTCTGTCTGCCACTTGACGTTGACGCCCCCGGCTGGTGCCGCTGGCGTTGTGTCGTTAAAATTTGATGCCATTATCCACCGTCCGGTGTTCCGTTGATGTTGACACCCCAAACGGCAACCACATCGACCACGCCGTTGAAGTAGAACTGCTTGTTTTCGGAAACGCCTGCGCCGTTAATCTTCAAGGCTGCGGGAATCGAAGGCGTCACTACCTTCCACGTTCCGTCAGCGAACAAGAATTTTCCTGCCGCTGTGTCGCCCGCTGCGGGCGCTGGTACCAAGCCTTTCACGCCGCCCGAACCGCTGTCTCCGATGAAAACTGGGACCGCGATGTCTGTCGAGGTGTTGCCCGGATTGTCTGTCGCCGTAATCGGCGCTAGGAAGTTGAGTCTCGGTTCCTGCGGTTTTGAAACGCCCGCTTGTTGAACCGTCTGGTAATAGTCTGGCGGCAACGCTTGAAACGTTGGGTCAAAACCAACACCATTGTCCGTTAGAACGAAGCCAGCGGTTACTGGCGGGGCGGACCCAACCGGACTGGTGCCTTCTCCCAACAAAACGCTGTGTGCTGGAAGCGTTGTCTGTCCTGTGCCGCCGAAATCTACTGGCATCGGAATCGGAAACATCCCGCGTTCCGTCCACCAGTTGAAGCCGTCAAAGACAACTAGCACGCCTTGATTCGGCCCAAGATTTATTGGCGACGGACTTCCGTCGATGTTTACTCCCGACTCAACGCTGAATGTTCCAGTGCCTCTGTTCTGAATGTACGCGAACCAACCAGCCGGAATACTCGGTACCGGAGTCGGAGTCACGATTCCTGAAACTTCAAAACAGATAACGCTGCCGGACATTCCGTTTGCGCCGCCCGTCAAAGTGAAACTGACGGTGTTTGCTCCGCTCTTGATGTTCGTGGCGTATGCAACTGCGACCGCCGAACCGTTACCAAGAGCATTGCCTATGTTGTTAATCGGCGTATAAGTGTTGCCTTGCGTGTCAGTGAGCGTAGCAAATGTCGGAAGATTGAAACTGTGCGCGGACGGAACAATGTCCAGCAAAACCACAATCAAAGTATTCCCCGCCGTCGTGGACGCAATAGCAGCGGTGCCGCTATTGAAAGAACCAGAGTTAAGGGTCTGCGTATTTACGACGTTGGCTGCACCGTTGGAGTTGAACAGCACCAACGAAGTAGACCAAGACCTTCCGGGAGAGAGACCGCCCGATGCTGTGACGGGAGACGAACCGCTCAGTTGTTGTTTGAAAGTGGTTAGAGCACTCGGAACACCAGCCACAGCAACCCAAGGTGCTCCCGGATTAAAAGTCGTTCCACCTACGAGGCCATCCGTGGCCGTGAACAGCAATGCAAAATCCCCAGAACTAGAAGGAGTTGCAGTAACAGACACAGTCGTAGAAGACGCGCTCGCCGTAGCAGCCACGTCAGTAGCAGACTGACGAACCGGAGGAAGAGTGAGGATTCCCCCAGCATTGTTGCTCAATGCGATGAGCGTCTCGCGGTCGCTGATTTGAGCCGTGTACGATGTTCCCGCCTGTTGGTTTACCTGAATCGTTTCGACATCAGGAATCGGCGGCGCAGGTGTTCCACCGCTCGACGACGAAGTGCTCTGTGCTGCCGCGTTCGTGAAGGGATTCGCTTGATTGCCAAGTGGCATCAACGAGTACTTCGGAATGCGCGGAGTGCCAACCTCTGTGCCGACAAACGACACGTCATGCTGCAATGCTGGCGGCATTGAGCCTGAGAAGAACTGCGGCATGTCGTGCGGGACAGGCGGCGCAGGTGCACCAACTGGCGCTCTCCCCGGAGTTTCCGCAGGAGACCAGTTGGGCGGGATATTCTTCTCGTCCATCAAGTACGGGTTATCAGCCATTCTTACGTCTCAATCATCAAGCGACCAAAGATGGTCAGGTTGTACAACTCGTCTCCATTCGTTGTCGTGCCGTAGTCCACCTTGATTTGCATGTGGCGGCAACGAGCAAGTTGCGCATTCGAGTTGAAGTAGTAACGATTCGGGCTGTAACTCGACGGGATGATGGTCTCACCGTAAATTGATGGTGGGTCGAATTGCGGCACACCGTTCACGCCGTTCACAAACGGAGTGAATGTTCCGCTGATTTCGTTCAGCAAATAACTTACGGTCGGCTGATACTTCACGCCTGAGAAGTCGAACTCCAAATGCTTTAGGAGTGCAATCTGTCCTGAGTGTGCAAGTCCGATGCTGCCCATGATGAAGAACGCATCGTATGGAACGCCGTCGTCAGTGTACAATGACAAGTCGCGAGCAAGGATGTTGTCACCTGCGGTCGTGCCGCCTGCGAGCAACTTCTTGATACCCGGCGCGGTCTCAACGCTCTGCACCATCTTGCAGCCGCCTGTGATTACAGCGAACGGCGACCAGATTGGTTCCGGGCCTTGTGCAGCGCCCGGGACTTGGTGCGGGTTCAAGCGGTACCAACCAGTCGAGCCGTCCGCAACCATGATGCAGTTGTCGGTGCCGTTCTGGTGAACCGCGACGTAAACCTTTGCCGGGTCCCACGTTGCGTCTGAGGAACCTGAGACAGGCTGATTCGCGAACTGGTCGCCCAGCGGGAATCCGAAGTTCGACAAGTTCAACGACGGGGTGATTACGCGGAACATGTTATCGTTCGAGAAGAAATAAATTTCTCCCGCGAACACGTCGCACGCATTGTAAGATAGAAGGCCGACGCCCGGTGCCATCGTGACCGAGAAGAAGGTCGCAGTTGCTGGACCGCCGCCAATCATTTCGATACTGTCAGTCAAGAAGGTGACGATGCCTTGCGGTGTCTTCACCAAGCGAATGACTGGCGCAAGGAACGGAAGTTCATCAGCGATGTTGAACGCCTCATTCGGGTTGCCAACCTGAGTGTCCGGCCCGCCTGAGAAGTTCACCTGCTGATTGTTCGCGCCCCAAATGCGCTGGAAGTTGTAGACCATCGGCTTGAAAGTCGCAAGCGGTGGGTCGTTCACGCCATCAACCGGGGCCGGAAGCAAAACGTTCAAGCCCGGGTAGGTCCCGTTCGCAACGCTTGGCAAGAAGTCTTGGAACGACCAACGCGAGATGCCAGCCTGCGACGGGATGTTCGGGATTTCTGTCAACTCGAACATGTCGCCCGCGCCACTCGCCGTATCCGCAGAACGCCAGATTACGATGGTGTCAACTTGCGGGTCCGGTGAATACTCGCCGCTGATTGTGTTCACAGCGCCAGCGTTGCCGCCGACAATCTGGTTCACTGGCGAAGATGATGAGATTGCATTCGTCTCCGAGCCAAACGGTGAACCAAGGTTCACGCTGCCCGGAGGAATGTTTCCGCCGCCTAGTGGCAGTGGTGAATAGAAGTCGTCAATCGGACGCGCCTTGTACGAGTAACCGTATGCAAGACCGAACGACCACGACAACGAGTTCGTTGTAATTGTGCCGATGGCCTGCCACGTAATCGTGCCGTCCGTAACTGTCGGAGGAACGTCCGCAGTGGTCTTCCACGTCGGCTGTGATGAGCCTGATGTGCCTGACTCAATGACCGACTGAACGAAGCCGTTGTTGCCGTTGACCGATGAGCCGCCGAACGCTTCCGAAGGTCCCGGTGGTTGGAAGCCTACGGTCGGTAGGTTCCATGTTTGTCCCGCAGCCCAAGGTACGTTCTGACCGACGCAGGTCCACGTTACGCCGAGGTCCGTTGTGGTCGAGCCGTACGTTGTTGCCCACGGGTTGAGCGCGATGGTTGCGCTGTGCGTTTCAGAGATACCCGCAGAGTTCGCAACGACGATGGTGTTCGAGGTCGAGGACACGACGATGAACGTTCCGTTGTTGCCACTGTTGGTGAAGCCGCTGATTGCGATTTGCTCACCCGCGACTGGCTGGTATGACCAACTTCCAGAGCCGAGCGTGTAAGTCGTATTCGCGCCGACTGCGTTTCCAGCCGTGATGCTAACCGCAGTTGCGATTGCAGTTCCCGGCTGGTGAGAGCCGCTGAGACCTGCGCCCGTTGTGGAGATGCAAACTTGGAAGTTCGCGCCGTCGAATACGCAGCCGAAGGTCAAGCCTTGTGCTTGCCACTTCGTGTATGCGTGGTTGGCCTGCCATGCAGCCTGACCAAGATTCAACCACTGAACTTGTCCGTCACCTTGTGTGAAGCCGATGCCTGCCGCAGGTGGGAACGGTTGATAACCTGACGACGATGTTCCGCCCGTTGTCGGAACCATCAAATAAACTGGTGTGCCCGGAGGTGCCGGAAGATTTCCGGTCAACACGAACATCGGCGTGCCGCTGGTGGTCGATGAAGAACCGCCCGACTGCCAACCTGTGTAAGCATGTGTTGGCTTCCAGCGCATCGCTGCCATGCCCGCAGGAGTTGCGTATGAACCGATTGCGAACCAGTGCGTGTTGTTGTCGAAATAATTCGGACCCGGGTATGCGCCCGAGAAGTGTGGTTCGTGTCCCGCAGAACCTGTGTTGCCAAGTCCACCCGAGTTCTTGTAGTTGCCGTACAACGCCTTGACGCTCGCGACCGCGATTGCCGCAGGTGATGCGAACGAAGGACCCGGCGAGTGGCCGAAGAATCCAAGGTCGGTGAAGAATGTGTTTGGTGCCCAGTCGTTTACGACGCCCGCGTTCGTCCACGTCACGCCGCCGTCAACGACGGTGTTACCTTCCGCAATCGGCCAAGTCGGTTCACCGCCGCCCGTGGTTCCAAACTGAGGATTTCCAGTGTTGGTGCCATCAGCGTTCGTTCCGATGATTTGCCAAATTTGCGGAGTCGCGTTCGTGTCCTTGGTCAGACCCATCGTCGAGAAGACGGTGGTCGCCTGCCACACGGTTGACGCAGCGCCTGATGAAGTGATTACAACTCCCGGCTGCTTCGTCGGTGCTACGATGCCCCAATTCCAAATTGTTCCGTTCGTGTTGAGAGGGGTGTACTTGCGCGTGTCAACGCCGTCGCCCATGTAGAGCACGCCCGCAACCGAGATGAAATACATCTGGCCCGCGCCGACGCCCTTGGCAACAAGCAACGTCTTGCTGCCGTTCTGTTGGTCCCAATAAACGCCGCCCGCAGTGATTGCGGTCGCAGCATGGGTCTCAGCAACACCCGAGGGATTGTTCAGCGTGAGAGTTGTGGTGGTTGAAGCGGTGACGGTGAACGTTCCGTTATTGCCCGGGTTCGCAATGAATCCCGCAACAAGGAAGGTGAGTCCCGCATAGCCGTTAGATGCGCCGCCCGGGAACGTGCCGTGATAAACGGTCGTGCCCGTCGAGGCGTTGTCTGCGCTCGTGACAGTCAAGAAGCCGCTTGACTCGGTGTCGATGATTACTCGAATGGTGCCGTCAGATAGTTGGAAAGAGAACGCGCGGTCTGGCGCAGTCGGATACGGAGACCCGCCGCCGAACTGCGACATGCCGGGACGACGCTGCAAGGTCAAGCGATTGGTCAACTCAATGTTGCGGCCCGATAGAAGAGCATCAGGACGACCACCGTAGAATCTCGCCGTGTAAACGTCGGACGGGTCGTGCAGCACTGCACGCTGTGTGTACAACCCGGTGAACGCACGGTCCATGAAAATCGGAACGTACTTGGGTTGCTTTTGTGGCCCGCCGCCGCTGGATTCAATAAGTGTCGTCATTATTCCCTGTGATAAAACGCCGCCGTGGTGTCCGTCAGCGAAATGTGCTCCCACTTGATGGGTTCGATGCCAAGTCTTTCAACGACATCGGTTGTGATTTCATCTTGCAACGAGACGAGTTCCGTGTTCTGCTCCTCGCCTTCTTTCAAGCGTGGTGGGTAGAATCGGTAGTACGTGTACTCGTTTGCTTTGTATTTCCAGTCCAGCATGAAGCCGCTGTCGATGATGTCTCGCGCCGCTCGTCTGGTGAATCCAATTACTGGACCTGCGAGGATGCGCTTGCCGTTCGAGTCCCGCCACGAGGAGAAAATCTCCGCGTCCGGCCACTCGACTCGGGCATTCACCTGCGTGTCCGGGTCAATCTTGATGATGCGTTCGTCGTCTGTCTCGTCGAGAAGGTGGAGGAATCTCTCCGTCCACGCGCCGCGAAAGTCAGGAAGTTTGAGGCGCTGTCCGACCCGGTAGTCTACTCCTACCTGTTCGCAAAACGCCTCGTAAGTTGAATCGTGCGTGCCGTCCGAAATAGGAACTATCTTCTCTTCCGGGTAGTAGTGCTTCAATCCGGCGATGCACTGGCGGGCTTCTTTCTGGTCTTTGTAGACGCCCACGAAGAACATTACATCCCTCGTCCGGCGCTGCCCTGCTGAATTTGTCCGCCCTCGGATGCGCGTTCTACGCCGCGCTGCAACCACTGCTGGATGAATGCGTTCTTCTGCATCTCAGTCAAGCCCGTTGCCTTTGCAAGCAACGCTGCTACGCCGCGCTGACGATAAAGTTGAGCACGCGCGTCGTCCACGCCTGCCATCGCTTCTGCAAGGAACAAATTGTTGTACACGTCCGAGTACTGATTCGGAATCGGGTCCCAACTAAAGTTGTTCGCATACGCAGAGATTGCCTCTGCTACGCCCGCCGTGTTCGCAAGAGTGAGAACTGAGTTGGTGCAACTCACAACTGCGAATGAGCCGTTGTTGACAGCGTTCGTAACGAAACCCGTGATGATTGCCGTCGCTCCTACTGGGAACGAGAGCGGGTCAAATGAGCCATGATATGCGGTGTTGCCTGCCGAAGCATTGTCTGCGCTCGTGATGAAGAACGGCCCGAACTGCGGAGCCAACTTCTGGTACACGAGGGTGACGTGATAAATCTTGTCGGGCACGCCTAGGAAACGGAGCGTGAAGAATCTTAGAGAATCGAGACCCGCGTATACCGCGTTCCCGGAATTGGCGCTGCTGCCCGAACCACTCGGGTAGTTCGCGTGCGTGAATGCCGCCGTGAAACTTACGCCCGGGTTGATGGTTGCAACAACGACCGTCTGTCCGTTCAAGAAGGTCGCAGGCGTCACGGTGTTGAACGTGATGCTGTCGCCAACTTGGATGCCTGTCGTGGTGTTCACGAAGACCGTCAAGACGTTCGACGCAACGGTAACCGCTGAGATTGTCATGGTCACTGGGTTGCGAGCAGCCGACATGTAAGTCTTCTCGACCGACATCGCGTTCGGCTTCTGTTGGAATGCTGACTTGGACAATGCAGAGTTGTTGTACACGTCCTTAATTTCGGTGATGTTCCCTTCGTCGTCTTGCAACGAAACCTTCTCAACGAACGAAAGGTCGGAGATTTGCTCTTCGTAATCCTGCACACCAATCTGTGTGTCGAAGGTGAACTCCGCGCGGTTGAAGTACCACGTCAACGGTGGATTCAAAAGTGAGTTGCGAATCATCGAGCCAATCGAGGCCGCAGGTTCCTGACCCAAGCCCGCCGTGAGCGGCGAGTACTGAGTGAACGTCTTTGCGAAGTTAATCGAGTTGTACAGTGTGTTGAACATGTCTTATGGTCTCGACAGGAAGTCTTCGACAACCTGCTTTCGTATCGGTGATGCGTGCTCGCGCTTATGGCAGTTTGCACAAAGAACATCACACTTTTTGATTTCCGCTTTCAACATCTTGATTGAGTGACCACCGTGAAAGATAGCCGACACGCTCATCTTCTTTATCTTCGGGTTTCTGTGATGAAACTCCAAGCAAAGCATGTCCTTTTCGCCACATCTTTTGCACGGGTGGGTCGAGAGATAAACCACGATGTATTCCGTGTTTCTTTGTTGACGAGATAGTTGACGTTGACGGGACATCTGGTAGTATCCTTTCTTCGAGCGATATCTTTTCTGTGATGCGGCGTAGTAACTCATTTTATGGACGAGGGTAATTATAGGGCCACGCAGCGCCTTGGAAGTTGTTACGGCTGCGTGCTGCACCGAACACGGTGCGCGACGGCACGAACTTATTCTCTTCGAGTTCGCGGTCTTCCTTCACACGCAACTCGTTCAATGACTTCTGCCACATCGCCCACGCGCCCTCGAACTTCGAGTATACGGCCTTCTCCGGGGAGCGGCGGTAAAGTTGCGCAATGAAGCCTTCGCGGAAGTGCGGCTCCATCTCGTCCGGCAACGGTGCCAGCGTCTGGCTTAGGCTGACGAAGCGAACTGGCTTCATCTGCGCGACCAAGTTCATCTGCCACTGGGTGCCCGTCTGCGACGGAACCGGGGCGAAGCGGAAGCCCCAGCCATTCGGGTCTAGGACGGTCCACACGGTCGATGCACCCGTACCTGACACTGTGGTGCCCGGGCAGGCGTTACGCGGCGCTAGGGGCGCTGCGCTGCCTTCTGTGCCATACGTGGTGAGCAACAGGAAGTTCCCGTTGGCGTCGATAATCTGGGTGATTGGGTTGTCCGGCTGGGAGTTGTTCCCGGTCGGCTGCAAGTACACGCTGTTCGCAACTGGGTTGTTGCCAAGCGTTGCGCCGCCGACATTCGGCTGTCCCCACGTTCCGTAATACAGCGTGCGGTTCGGGAACCAGTTGACGCGGAAGCCCGGGTCGCCTAGTCCTGCCGCGCCCGTGTAACTCGCGGTCATTTGTGGCAACTGACGACCGCACTCGATGCGGACGTACGGCTTCGGAATTGCGCTGTTGTTGATGTCGAATGCGATGCCGCGTTCCAGCCACGACATGTTGCTCAACGGACCTGATGCTGAGATTGCATTCGCTGTCGCGCCCGTCTCCAACACGCCGCTCGCATTCTGCAACACGAGAGCGCCCGCCGAAGATGCGACGCACATAAACGTGCCATTGTTTGCGCCGTTCGAAAATCCGGTGATTACAAACGGAACGCCGACGTAGCCGCCGAACGCGCCGTCCGGCAACGTACCCACGTAAGTCGTGGTGCCTGCCGAGGGCGAGACCAAGGTGACCGCAGTCAGTGCAAGATTGCCTGACAGTCCTGCCGCGTTGACAACCGCGTAGTCTTGCTGAAAACTGTTCGTGTAAATCGGGGGAATGACAAACTCGTTCCACTTGTGCGGAAAGGCTACCGCGCAGATTGCGTTCATCACCGTGTTGGCGACTGAGAGCGCAACGGTTTGCGTGTGCCCGCCCACGTTCAGAATCGGTTCCAAGTCGCCGTAAGTTTCTGCGATGTCAACGATGTGTTGAAGTGGGATGGTCGATAGACTTGAGAAGTACTCGAATGCCATCTGTTATTCTCCCGGCCCGAAGGTGCCCGGTGCTCTTGAGTTCTGTGGTGCGCTTACGCGGCTGTCAACTGGTGCGCCCGCTGCGCGTGAATCGACTGGTACGCCGCCGATGTTGCTGGTGGTCTGCACGTCGTAAATCTTTGTGCCTTGAATCGTACGGCTGGCGTTCGGGCCGAAGGGCGCGACACGACAATCGGGCACGCTGTAAACGCTAGCCGAAATAGTGTACGCGGCTGAACCAACTGCGCTGTTTGCATACCCTGTCGCTACTGCTATCGCTTTCAACGTCAACGAGGTTGAAACCGAGACAGGGCCAGTGTACAACGTCGAACCTGTTGTTGGCGTTGAACCATCTGTGGTGTAGTAGATAGCGAATCCAGAAAGACCTGAATCGGTCGAAGAGATTGTGACTGACTGAGTCCCGGTGTAAGAACCTGCTACAGGAGAGAAAGTTGGCGTAGCCACGACCAATTGTGTAGCAACGAAATTAACTCCTGAGATATCCGCACCAGCGATTGTCTGTGCCGAATTCACCGGAGAAAAGGTGTAAGTAGCCAAACTCGGGGTGATGGTATAATTGCCATCCAACAAAACTTCGCCTGTGTTGTAATTTCCTGAACCATCCGCAGTTACAGAACCAGATGATGCTCCTGTCCAACTAACTGTTGCTCCCGCAACTCCTGCATTGCCTGATATTCCGAAGGCTATGCCGCCACCCGCAAAATTCTTGAAGGTGCCTGTTGGGGTTGCAGGATTTCCAACAGTGTTCTCACCGATGAATCCTGCCTTTCCGCTGGCAATAGAAGAATCAAAAGCGGTTGCTATTACAGTTCCGTTTACTCGACCTACCAACAGATTGCCTTGGACTTCAAGACGGAACACGTCTCCCTGCACAAACGTGTAAGATACGCTGCGCAAAATCGTTGCAGTTCCTGCGACAATCTTCACGATGCGAGCAAGAGAGCCAGTCAGCGGATAAAACTGATACCAAGTGTCTGCACTGGTTGACATTCTTACCGCAGGTCCGATTTGTTGAGCGCCCGAAATAGAAGTACCAGACATCTTAACTTCTGAATACTGGTCATTCGGCCACGTCACTGTGTTCTGATAAACAGAAGCATCTCCGTTAGCATCGAAACCGACAGGGTATGCTCCCGCTGTCGTATCTGAAAAGAACGCGCCGCTTTGCGTGGTGAACTGAGATGGAAGACCGAGAACTTTTCCTCCGGCCCATGAACTGTAGCCGTTGATGGTAGCGTTTCCCGCAGCCCAAATACCTGCGTTACCAGACGCAATGCTGTTGTCCGTGATGTTGGTCAGACCTGCGACCGCCACACCGTTGATGAATGCAGTCAAGCAGTTTCCAACCACTTGAAGTCGAACCAAATCGCCTGTTACTGCCAAGCCTGAACCATGACTTGCCAGCACAGTGAGAGTTCCAGCAACTTCTTTCAAAATGTTGAAAGCATTGTTTGCGTACTGAATGCCGTAAAAAGTCGTGGCACCTGCTGCTACACGAACGGCGGGACCTCCGTTCTGAGTTGCAGAGTTCCCCGTGATAACAGCGGTGACTTCTGAATACTGGTCATTCGGCCAGACTTGGTCTGAACGATACGCCGAGTCAATTCCCGCAGCAGATGAAAAGACTTTATTAGATGAAACTTGAAAGGTTCCTACACCGTAGACCCAGTTTGCATTTCTTGTGTGCAGGTCACCGTTTGCGTAAACAAACGAGTCGCTGAGAAGTTGAGTTGAGACAACGCCTTCCAAAAGAGTGTCACTCGCGAGTTGCGAATCTGCGGCAATGATATCTGATGCAGAAAAAGCGTTTGCAGTGGTGCCATTGTTTCCCGGCGCAGTTGGTTGATTTGTCCAACCCGAACCACCCGTCCAGATATACTCATGTGCGCCGCTAATAGACCAAGAACTTAGACCCGGGACTCCCGAAGTCACCGATGAATCTATCACCTGATACATCGGTACGCCATTGTAAAGAGCGGTAATGCAGGTACCGACCGCGACGAGTTTAATCACATCGCCGGGGACAGGAAGAATCTTCGATTGCGCCGTGTCGTTTGCGCCGCCAAGAATGGTTCCGACGCCGTTGACAATCTTCCACAACTCATATTGCGCTATACGACCGCCGCCGCCAAAAGAGTTTGTTCCGACAGCAAAAAAGTATCCGTTCAACGTGGCCGCTGATGTACCAGAACCGCGCACCATAACACCAACGCCTGTATCTGATGGGCAACTTCCGACACCTGTTTGACCGGAGCGAGTTACACCAGAAGCATTCGCAACGGTGAAAGTTCCTACGCCAAAAGTTGTCGCCGTGAAGGTGCCGTTATTTCCCGCGTCAGCCATCCCTGTAATGACAACGTACAGAGCACCGCCGCTAATCGGTGTTGCCGCATCTCCGCTCGTTACCGTATAAGTATAGGTAGTGTTTCCACCAATCTGAACCGCCGCAGTGATAGAGAGAACAGCCGTATATCCCGCAACTGTTTTGATTGTTGCTTGGGCTTGCTGGTCGTTTCCAAAAGATTGCCCGCCGTTCCAAAGAGCCGCGCAGTCACCGCCGAACGCAGTAATCGGACCATACCCGTTGTTGTTAATGAGGATTCCGCCCGCAAAAGTATCGGGACCGCTCTCTGCGTTGTTGGGAACTACCGCAGCCCAACTACCGCCTAGAGCACCGTTAGCGCGAACGAAATTATCAGAAATTTGCGTCATTACTTAGAATCCTTGCGCAGAGAGGTGGGTGCGCTAAAGTGTGTTTGGATGCAGCCGAAGGTGGTGGTTTGAGAGGTTTGTGAAGTGGAAACAGTCGTCATGATTTACCTTGAAAAAGAACTTGACAAAACAACCGCTCTGTGGTAAAGTAGAAAGATGAACGACTCTTACTTTGCCGGACTAATCGACGGAGAAGGTCACGTCTCCGCTCGACGTAAAAAGAACAAGAAGGGAAATCTCCGTGCCGAAATAAGCGTGGAAATGACCAGTCGAAAAACTGTGCTCGCTATCAAGCAGCACTTCAAGATGGGTACTTTTCGTCGCCGCAATCGTAAAGGTTTCCCATCTCATTACAAAACAATCTACAGATGGACTGCCCGGTGCCACGACGCACGAGCGATAGCAAAAAGATTACTACCTTTTGCAATCACTAAAAAGAAAGCCTTGCTCGCTCTAATGAAAACAAAAAGAAGGGCGAACTAATAAGTCCGCCCCTCGGGTTGTGATGCCTTACAGTTGCAAGTTCGGAATGACAGAAGTCTTCTTCTTCTCTTCTGCCGAAATGTTGGTGCCGAACTGACTGCCGCCGAAGCGTTCAGACGACGAAGCCTTGTTGCTGCTGTCTTCGCACATCTCCTGCGCTCTGCGCCAACCGATGCCTGTCCAGTTGGGAATCTTGCTGCCGTTACGGGTCAAGTACTCATCCGTGTCGCCCGGGAGCCAACGCGCTCCGCACAACTGACACTTGATTACGACCTTTCCGTCCGTGAACGTGTGAGCGTACACAGCCGGGTCGCGCTGCTGACCACGGGTGCGGCCCTTGCCGCCCTTCAAATGCTTGCAGGCTTTCTGCGTTTCAATCTTCGAGATGGTGTAGTTCTCCGACTCCTGACGACGTTGGTCGTCGCGAGCCTTGAGTGCTACTTCGAGCGCCGCTTCCTTTTCTGCGATGCGGGCTTCCTTCGCCATCATGATGCTCAAGAGCGCCATGAACTTCGAGTCCGAGAGGTTCCCGGTCTTCTGGGCTTCTTGAAGTACCGAGTTCACGTCAACTTCCGTGGCTGGCACTTTCTTGTTTGGGTCTGTCATTTTACACCTTTGAGGTTGGCAAAACTTCTTCAACCGCTCCGCATTGGCAGGGAGTCAAGCCTATTGTCCGAGGGTCTTATCGTCTTCCAGTGGGTCCACGAACGGTCGCCCGTGTCGCTTCTCCCAGAGGCTGCGATAGTATCTCGCGGATAGTTTGTTAGCACCCGGTGCCCCAAAAATCTGATGGCACTGTTGCTCTGTGATGATTTCCTTCTCGACGAGTTGGATTGCTACTGTGCGCCAACCGCGATACTCTTCACCACTCGGGATGCCGTGTGAGTCAAGTCTGAGGACCGACCACTCGTACATCGCGGGAACTTGTAGGTAGCAAACGTAGCGCAACTTCTGCTCTTGCCTCGGGACTGTGCACCAGAGGGCTACCGTCTTTGCCATGCCGCTGTCCATCACGACGGTCTTAATCCCGGCATCGTTCAACTTCTTGATGAAGTCGCGCGTCGAGATTGCATTGACCATTCGTGATTGGCGGTTGGCTAGAACATCTTGGTCGTCCCACTTGTACGCGGACGCCATCTTGTCTGAAATTTCTTTCTCTGCCGCGAACGATTCGCGAACAAAGGAACGATACTCGTGCGGCCACTTCACCCAGTTGGGTGTGCCGCCTGCCAGCATCTGCTGGACGGCTTCATGCGTAGCGTTAACGTCATGACGCTCTTTGATTACTTCTTGGTCGCGGCCCTTCAAATACGGCTGGCCGGGAATCTGAATATCTTGTGGTTCATTCTGACCGGGGATGATGATGCTCATTGCTAGTTTTTTCCTTTGCGGGATTATCCGCCTAGGCCCCAAATTCAGGCTTTAGAATACTGCTTCAAATAGTGAATTGCGTTACCAAGAACTTCTACTGAATCTTGTGCCAAACCGATGATGGTGTTGCAGCCTTGACAAAGAATCCCGCGAATGCACTTGCCACAACTTCTCTTTCCGGGACAGCAATTGTGTCCGTGGTCTAAACTTGGACGAACGAGCAACTTGCTACAGATGGCGCACTTTCGACCTTGTGAAACCATCTTTTCGTCGAAGGCTTCTTTCGTGATACCGTAGTAATACTTTCGACTCGCAGCGGCCCTCTTATCTTTGTTCTTGTCTGCCCAAGCCGCATACTTCTCTGGGTTCTCTTCTCGCCACTTTTTAGCGCGTGCTTTTTCAGACTCTTTATGATTCTGGTAAAACTTTTTGTTTGCTTCTCTGGTTGCCACGATAATCTCCAAGAAAGATAATCTGGGGAGTGTTCTTGGCACTCCCCTGATTAGTAAACCTCGGGTAATTAAGCCGAGGGAATTTTGTTTATTGGATAGCGGGTACGCTGTCGGCGTAGCGGATACGCTGAGTGTTTGCCCCAGTTGCTGGCGGCAAAGTCACCGTCTGGTGGAACTTGTACGAGCACCATCCACCGATGGTCGAAACTGGGTCGAACGATGATGCTGGCGCGTCTGTTACGACACGGCAGTCAATCGTCTTCCAATCCCCATCATCGAGGTCGGTGTCGCCCGGAACCTGCAACCAGACACCAATCATCGCGTAGTTACCGAATACGTAGGTACGGTATCCGATTTTTCCGGTTGACTGATAGTTGGCCGTCGTGGTTACGAACGGGGTCTGCATGAAGCCGATGTTGGTGCCCGGTAGGACAATGACCTTGTTCTGGTCGCTGCCTGCCATCGCATCAAACTTCTCCATGTTTTCGTACTTCCACAAGTCAGCGATGCTGTTGTTCACAGTCGTTGAGTTGTAGATGTCACCCAACACGTTCGGGCTGATTGCGCCCAAGAACATGCCACGCTTGCAAGGCAACACGTTCTTTGAAACAAGTTGCTGCTTCAATTCACGGATGGTGCCTAGGTCCAGCGTGTACGGAGATGCAAGCAACGCCGATTGGTTGACTTGGCTGTCCACACCAGATGCGCTGTCTGCAACTGCGCTGTACAACTCGCTGATGGACTGTCCGGCTTGGTAGCCTAGTTCCACTGCGCTGTTGCCAACAAGTTCGTCAATCGCCGCTGCAATCGCGAACGATGAGAAGTTGCTGTAGTTGTTCCATTCACCAATCTGTGCTGGTGACGACAACTGCGAAATGACTTCCGGGTTGCCCACGGTGCCATCCGAGTTCTGTACAACGTCACCCGAAAGTGTGTTGTACTGGAAGAACGTACGGTTCACGCCCATGTGAAGGCCCTGAACACGACGCTCTGCCGCACCAACGAATGCGTTGGTGTTGCCCTTCAAGTTCGGAATCAATTCCTTATCGAAAATGATTGCCTGAGCCGTTAGGACGTTTGCTACGTTTGATGCTGAGGGATTTGGTCCGCTCATGGTGTTACTCTAGTCGGGGTCTCCCGCTGTGCGGGGCGACTGTTATCGGATTTGAATGCCGTAAGCCTTGAGTTGATTGACGAATTGAGGGTCCGTCTTCAACTTGTGCCTCATTACTTCGGGCTTCATCTCTCTGACAGTCTTGAGAAATTCCTTTCTCGCGAGTGCTGGGTCTGGTGCCCCCGGACGTTGTGCGCTCAACGAACCCGGAGCAATGCTCCCATGCACTCCCGGACGACGGGCCGCTGGTTGCCCATTGGGGGCGGCGGCAGACGTTGGAGCCGTTGCTTCAACCACAGGCTGACTAGGCACTGGTGGTTGTGCTGGTGTTTCTGATGCTGGTACTACGATTGTCGTTTCCGCTGCCGGAATTGCCGGGGTCGCGGGCGTTGCCGTAGTCGTAACTGGGGCCGGATTAGCAGTCTCAGTCACATGTGCCGTTGTCACGGTGTTCTCCACCTTGACAAGTTTGTTCCCTTGTTCCAAGAGGTCCTGAAATGCGGCCTCCAAGTTGTCAAGGGTAAATTCGAGGTTCTTCTCTGCGAAGTAATCGCCAATCGCTTTCTTGTTGGCTTCGCACGGGTTGAAGTCGTGCAAGTGGCGACGCATGAACTCGTTCGAGATTGCGCGTCCTTCTTCGTAGACTTCCTTCTGTCTCAACTCACTCTCGCGCTTCTGATACTCAGTTTCAATCGTCGCATGAATAACATCAACGACCTTGTTCGAGTCCTTGCTTTCGAGAGCCACGCGAGCAGCCTCTTGAATCTGCTCCACGCTCAAAATTGTTTTCGGTTCCTGCTTGAAGGTCAACTTCTGCTTCTTCAAGCGGTGGAATGCACGAGTTGCTTGAGTGTGCACTTCCTGCTTCTTTGCGGTCAACTCTGGGAGCGTACGTGCTTCCAAGTGAGTCGCACGACCAATCGGAGTCCCGTCTTCATCGCGGACGTGATACTCTTCGATATAGCGCGTCGGCTTGCCGCTCGCATCGCGAACGACGGTGATGCCGACCTTCTTGAACTCTGCGTCTTCCGCTTCGTTCGGATTCACGACAACCGTTGCCGGGACCACTGGGGTCTCCGCTGCTACGACTGGCGCTGGCTGTGCAGCCATCTCTGCGGCTTCGGCGGCAAGTTCTTCCGTTGACGGAGGAACGGTGCGGGCGAGTTGCGCATCGACTTCCGCTTCACGATTCTGCGCTTCAAGCATCAGAGTCGAGACGCGGGATGCCACGGCGCGGTCACGAAGGAGCAACTGCATGTCCTTGGACGTTGCTGGGTCTTTCACGGCTGCGAGGATGGACTTCAAGTCCATTTGCAGCACGCCTTCACGAGTGATTGAACTCATTTGATTTCCTTATATTGATTCTGTTACGTTCCCGAAACTGCGGGAGATTTCACGATTGGCATTTGAAAGCGGTTGGGGGCGGGAGCGACCGGAGTCGGATTCTCGCGCTCTTGCGCCTCTTTCACTGCTACGCGCTGGTGCAACTTGACAGAGTCAAGAACCTCTGTCGAAAACTTGTTCATGGCGCGGGCCGTTGTCTGCAAACCAGCCAACTGCTCTGGGTAGCGTTCGACGCCCGGGTTCAACTTGATAACTTCCTCTGTCGCGCGACGGCAGGACTCCGCCATCAGACGCACAAGGATTTTCCAACCCGGCTGGTTCACGAGTTGTGCGAGCGACAAACGCTCTTCGAACGTCAGGGTTTCCCCCAACACTTTTCTGTCTTCGGCCATTATTTGCCTCTCTTCCATGCTGTCTCAGACGCGGTCTGAGTATTGGTGGACGACTCCATCATTCTGACGGCTTCGGTCCAGTTGGCATCGCCGCCCCAACTTACGAATCCACACGAGTACAAGCACCAAATTTTGATGCGCCCGTCTGTGAATCTGTGGCACGCGACGTTGTAATCTCTGAAACCGCCCGGACTCGGAAGCGTTCCACCTTTCGTGTGTTTGCACTTCGGATTCGGGTCCGGCTTCCTTTTCTGGTCGCTGATGTGGCGGTCGTGATACCACTGTGTGCTGCGAAACTTCTGCAAGAACTTTTCGGCCTTCGCAAGAGCACGCGCGTTCATGTACTCAACGTACACAGGCGCGAGCACCTTATTTACAGCCGTGGAAAACTTGACCCACGCATGGTACAGCCACAGTTTGAATCTCATTGGTTACTCCGACCCTTTCAGGTATTGTGTCGAGGGCGACCGCCGCCGCCCCCGATTAGTTATGCCGATGTTTGTGCGCCGAAACCTTGCGATTGCTCCGGGCCTGTGCCCATCATTGCGGGCTGTGTTGACTTCTCGATAGAAGTGCGGAAGGCTTCGTTGCCTGCCTTGCCGAGTTGCTTCTGATTTTCGAGCGTCTGCTCTTGTTCGAACTTCGCCTTCGTCGCTTGCTGGTTCGCTTGAATCTGCTGTGCCTGCAAAGCCGCTGGGCTGTTCGCGTCGTGCTTCTTCTTTTCGTCCGGCGTCATTTCGCGTAGGAAAGCCTGACTGAACTTCCAGCCTGCTGCATCCACGAACGCTTGGAAGATTGCGACTGCGTCGAACTGGTATCCGGCGTCATTCGCGTTGGCGACGAACGTCGGGTTGTTGAGCAACTGAATCATGATTGGAAGGGCCTGTGCCATTTCCTTCTTGGCACCGAGGCTGCTTCCTGCGAGAACTTCGTACTCGACCTTCGCGTTACGATAAGCGATGTGGTCAACCTTGAAGTCGTTGCCAATCTTCTCGCCAAGGATGTCCTTCAAGACGCTGGTCGGCAACAAGTCGTTGTCGAGGTCGTCCATCTGGTACAGCCACGGTTCGAAGACTTGACGAACGAATCGTCCGGTCGGTCCATCGAGACGAGATGCGTTGGCCTGAATAACAGCCGCCGCTCCCGTTCCGCTTCTCATACCCGTTGTCGAGATACCTGCGTGACCCGCACCTTGAACAACCTGCTCGTTCGCTCCCGACGTTGCTGCGCCGGATGCTTGCGACTGCTGGATGAACTCAAAGGCTTGCGGCGGCACAGGAGGCATCTGTAGGAACTTGAAGGCTTTCTCAACGTCTTCTTCAACGTCGATGATGCCGCCCTGTTCCCAACGAGTGTTCTGCGTCGGTGCATTGAACCCCTTCTTACGAAGCGCCACAGGCTGCAAGCAGTATGCCAGCAAGTCGAGTGCGAGGTTGGTAACACCTTGCTCCACGATTTGCTCGCTACCGATTAGCAGGCCGAGTCCCTGTCCGTAAAACGAATCAGGGATGTTGCGCCAGTTAGCCGAGAAGAAAGGAATCTTCCCGTACGGGTTCGCTTCATTGCGAATAAGAATGCTGTGACCGTTGTAAATGAGGACGACGATAACCTTCTCGTTGTCCCAACGCTCCAAGATTTCCAACGGCGCTCTGTTCGGGTCGGCGCTGGTCTTGTACGAGCGTGGCTTGCTGTGCTGCAAGTAGCCCATCATCCCTTCTGGGATGGTCATTGCGATGTTGTCCGGCCCCGGCGAAGTCGCACGCGCGAACATCGCACGTAGCACGTCTTCGTTCGGAATTTCGTAGCCTTCGACACCGCGCAACTTTTCTAGGTCTTGGTACGTCGCGTAGTCGCGGTAGACAACCCACTTGGCCGCACGAATGTCACCAACGCGGCATCCCGGGTCCACGAGGACTGTACGGATGTCGCAGTACTTAAACCACGGGTGTGAGACCTTCTTTTTGTAGAACTCGATTTCGAAGTCGTCTGAGTCCGGCGTGTCAATCAGCGCGGTCTCCAAGCCATCCGGCACCGGAACCTTTGGTGCGTAACGCTTGTACTTCTTCTCGGTCTTGTCGTACTCGGTGTAGCCCCACTTCCAAATTGCTGTCCCGAGCAACGCCATCTGCTCAAGCCCACGCTCGACCTCTTCCTCGAAACGCATTGCGTTCAATTGGAAAGAGAACAGCGCGGTCTTGGCGCGGATTACATCCGGCGAAGTTCCGGGACTCGGACGAAGCAAGAAGCAAGGGTCTTCATAGAAGATGCCCTGCATAATCTTCGGCACGATAGAACTGATGTGATTCGAGACCATGAACTTCGGCACTGCCGAGTTCGCTACGTCGGTCCCGCTCCCGTTGTCGCTGGTGGACATCGGGGATTGGTACAAGAGGTCGGACATTGTCCAACCGCTCGCCCACTGGTTGATGTTGATAAAATTGTCGGCGGCTTCTGCATCGTCAAGGACGAGTTTAATCGCAGCGGTATCGTTGAACTGAATCGTTCCGGTTTGAGAATCGACGTACGTGTTCTCAGTCGTAATCTCGTTCGCGGGAACTTGTTCAAGTGCCGCAATTTGCTTCTCGATAACGTCGCTCATTCACTTTGTCCTTGACTTGCGTGCCGCCGATTAGGGCGTCTGCGCGTGCCCCGGCGCGGGGCAGTCAGTTAAAGTCTCCAAGGTCCCTTGTTGCCAAAAATTCGCATACGCGGGTCCTGTGGTTTTGGCGGCGCGGCCTCGACGATAGTCGGACCCGCTTCCTTGTTTGTTTGAAGATGCTGGCCGAAGTAGCGGTCGTATTGCGCCTGCTTGCGCTGGTGCTTCGTCTGCTCTTCTGCTAGTCGCTTCTCTTCTTCCGGGTCTGTCTTCTCGATGATTGGTCGAGAGCCAGCCGGGAGGATGTACGTTAGGTACGAGATGGCGTCAGGGATGTCGTCCTTGCGCCCTTTGTTCTTTTTCTCGCCCGTGTACTGGGTGAACTGTTTGAACGTCTCATCAATCCACGTCCCGAGCACGAAGTGCAAACGGTGTTCCGCGAGAAGGATTTCGACGCTCTTGATTCGGTTGCGCTTCGCGTTCTCTTGACGCGATGGCTGCTTCCAGTAGATGTACGGCTGGTAGCCGAAGCGGTGACCCACTCGCTGGATTTCATCCTTCAACATGTCTGCGGCGTTCGACGCCTCAATCATGGTGACCTTCGGGCCGTAACGCTTTGCGAGCGCCACGATTTGGAAGGCGAGTTCCGAGTGCTTCCACTTGTCGTAGATAATTTCGAGAATAACGAAGGCCCATTCGCCCGCGTCGTTCTTGTACAATCTAGCGACCACACCGACTGAATAGTCGGATGTCTTTTTGTCCGAGAGCGCCCAGTCCCAGACGATGTAGATGTCGCCTGTCTTTGGTGCTGCTTCTCGTTGGTACATGTGAGCGCGGAGGTCGGCTTCGGTGAAACTAATCTTGAAGCCGCTGTCTTCTGCCGCGTCCGTGGGTTCGTTCAACTGCTGGTTGCGGAAGAATCGCTCGCCCTTTTTCAAGAGCAGCGAACGCAACTTGTTGAAGCCCCAACGCTGCGGGAAGTTCAGCGAAACCATCTCTTCGGTGAGTTGAAGAATTGGTCTCTCTGCATATTCCGGCTTGACCGTCCAACAGCCGCGCACATGATACTTAATCGGCGCGACTTCACCTGTCTCCGAGTTCGGAGCAAGGCGGGTCCCGTACCAGTCGTCGGTGAAGTAGCGGGTCCCGATGTGGTCCATGAACCCGTGCGGGTCTAGGAGGTCGTCGGTGCCGTCGTACTTGACCTTAATCTTTTCACGAGCCTCTTCGCTGTTCGAGTTCTCGTCGGTGACAATATCGTCACCCTTCTTCACGTCGCAGTGCCAACCTGAAAGGTTCGCGACGATTGAGTTAACCCACAGCGAGCCTTCTTTCTGGTCGAGCAGGCGAGCGGGGCAGAACAACGGTTCTTTCGAGGTCCCGTCAACGCCGCGAAGGACGAACTCCGGGAACAACAAATGAAACGTGGTCGGCTCTTGGCCTTCCGACAGATTGAAGTAACTCTTGATTTCCGATGCGAACGCCACGGCGAGTTTGTACTCACCCGTGATGATAAGGATTCGGATGTCCGGGCAATTCAACATCCACTGCACCGTGTCGATGCCGTCGATAGTTGACTTGTAAAAACCACGAGAGTCGAGCAACATCATTTCGCGCTCGCGAAACTTGTGGTGGTCCTCAATCATGTCGTGAAAATCGTCCAGCGTGTAGCCTTCGAAATACATCGGCTCGACAGGCTCGCGGGACTCATCGACAGTTCCATCTTGTAGCAACCATTCGCCGCCGAAGTTCTTCGGCACGAACTGGTCGCAGGTAATCTGATGCACGGAGCGGTACAGGCCCTTGCCGAGTAGACGGCCAAGCCAGAACAGGTCCTTGCGGGCGCGGTCTCGCAGTTCGAGCCAACGCCAGAATCCTACTACGTCGTCAACCTCGAAACTAATGTCCTCGACAGAACGACGGCGTCTTCCTTTGCCTTGGTTTGTGGGGTCAACGTTCGAGTTTTGGATACGTATGCGAGTCTCGGAAGGATTGGGACGTTTGTCCTTCTTGGCCTTCTTGTTCTCGCTCTCGCTGGTCTCTGCATCATCTGCGTCTCCTATTTCGGGCTGGCCGAAGTATAGACGCACCAATTTCGTGTAACTGCGGGCCTCGCTCTTGAATCTCTTGCCCTCTTTGTCGAGGGCGGCGACTTCATCGAGAAGTCTGAGAAGTTCGGATTCCTTCGCCGCGTGCGCTTCCTGCTGTGCCTTTATCTCTGTCGAGTTGTAAGGCTCTGGTAGACCCTTATCTCTTGCTCTCTGATTTGCTTTTCTCTGCGCTGGCGTAAGTCCCATCTCGAACCCCTATTGGTTACTGCTGTTCGAGCGCCTTCTTTGCCTGCTCTCGATTGTCAAGAGCGGATTTGATGTCCGGCGCTTCGTCACTGCGTACTCCCAAGAACTCGTGCCCCGCACTTGTGCGGGCATCGCGAGCGTGTGAGTAGTCTGTCTTTTCTGGCTGGGCCTTTGCTTCCGGCTTCGCCGCGAATGCGCTGGGCTTACCGCCCGTTACGCTCTTCGTAAAATTGTTCGCGCTGTCCAAGGCTTTCTTGGCATTCGCGAGAGCATTTGGCACTGCACCCATGTTGGCTCCTATCGGTCCCACCACTCACGAAGAGAGCGGCGGAAATGCTGCCACAGCGTCTCAGGTTCGGGCGTTACTACTTTGGGAAGCGGCCCCGCTGGTCTCGGTCGAATACCTGCGGAATCGTCCTGCATGAAATTTTTCAATGTCTTGCCTGTGGGCATGACGATGGTTGGCATTTGTGTTCCGGGGAACACTGCCTCGACAAGGCCGATGATTTGTCCGGTCTTCTTGTCCACAACTGCCGAGCCAGATGCGCCCGGGCCTACGCCAATGTTAACAAGAAAGCGACCCTTGATGTCTCCTAGCGATGGAATCGCCGGGAAGTCAACAATGCCACTGATTACGTTGCCGTTGGTAACTTGCTTCGCGAGACCGAGCGCGTAATTTACGTTGGTAACTTCGTCCCCCGCTTTCGGGTTAACGTCGTTCGCAATCGAAATCACTGCGTAGTCTTCTAGCGAGGAGAAGTCGAATACCGCATAGTCGTAGCGGTTGTCGTTCTCAAATTTCTGAATGTGCATCTTATGGAGCACTGGTTTCTCGACCAACGTATCAGCGATGTAGTACTCACCTTTGTCGATAGCCGTCCAGTTGAAGCAATGTCCTGCTGTCAGGCCAATGTAGCCGCCTTGACCATTCGCTGCCACGACTGTTGCCGTGCAAGTGAACTTCGTCTTGAACTCGCATCCCCACGCGTCTTCCTCAAAAATGAAGAACTGTTCTTTGTGGTATTTGCAAACCTGCTTGCCTTGGTAGACAAGCAAAGTTGCTTTCGCCAAGTCCGGCGCGGCCTGCTTAACTTCTGCGGACGCGGGAATTGCGAACAGAGATAGTGCCATCAACGCGAGTGCGAGAAAAAGTTTCATTTTGTTTCTCACGAGCGGCCCTTGGCAGAGCACAACCGTTCGTACGTGGTTCCCGAGGGACCCCCTGCTCCACGTTACTGCGAAACTTGTGGCGTATCTGTTACGTCTGGCTTTGGCGGTTTGTCCTTGCCGAACGCGGTTGTTGCGCGGTTGACGGCGTAGTGCGCGGTCGAGAATGCGCCTAGCCCGGTCAACGTCATTCCATCTGGTAGTCCGTGATTCTTTATCGAGACATAAAGAAGAACCACGCACGCGACTAGCGAGTGAATAGCAGTGAGCAAACGAGATGAACTCGGACTCCCGCCATCGCTAAACGCCTGCTTCAAGTACGGGCCGAGAATCGCGAGGTTCAATTTCATTTAGTGTTTGAAGTGCTTCATCGTCGCTGCCATGTTTGCCATGTGCTGGACGTGCTCGTTCGGGGAGTTCTTCGCGGCTTCCAAACGGTCAGCCGGAATCTTCTCATCCTTCGGGATGTGAAGCGCCTCGTGCAGTCCACCCTTGCGCAGGTGGTGCATCGCGCGGTAGAGTGAGACGTTGTGCTTTGCCATGTTAGGCTCCCGCTGGTGCTGCCGCTGCCGGGGCCGCTGCTGCACCCGGAATCGCTGCGTTGGCCTCGTCCTTGTCCTCGCCCGGATTCGGCATCGAGGTGTGGTCCATGACGTGGTCCATCATCTGGTCGTGATTGCCTGCAACGCCCTTCACGTCGCCTTCGCGAGTCGGCGCAGTGTGTGCGTGGCCGTGCTTCTCGTGAATGTGGTGAATGGTGTGCGAACCGTCCTTGTGGTGCTCAATGACGGTGTGGCTGTACGAATGCTTTTTCATGGTATCTCTCTTAAATCTGTGGCACCAAGCGCCTTCCGCGATTGGTCGCTGCACGCCCTCGCACCCAGCCGGACTCTTGTCCGTCTCCGGGATAAAGTGCTTACAGTCTTCGCACTCTTCGTGAGGGTGCGTTGATGGGTCTTCGTAGCCGACTTGGTCGTGAGTGAATTTCTCCGACTCAGCCTTCTCGTTCTTTGCGAGCGGCACGAGCGACAGTGTAACTAGATTTTTCGTGCTCATGAACGTGCTCCGGGACGTGTTGCCCCTTCGATGCAGAATCCCATTCGGCAAGCGCCTTCTTCCCGAGAATTTCCGGGTGAGCGTGGAGATAGCCGCGTTGGGCCGCTGATTTGAACGGCATAATTACTTCCCGAACTCATCCTCGATTTCGTACTGGACGTGCTCTGACTCCGAGGCACGAACCTGACGATGAGTCATAGTTCTCAAGTCTGTTTCGATGTGGGCCAGATGATTGTGAAGAAGCGTGTGCATTCCCTGCTCCATCACGTTCATGTGTGTCGTCAGGCGCTGAAAGAAGTTCTTCGCTGCTTCGTACAGTCCGCGAGTTTTCCACGCGACCGTTAGAAGAACTCCAACTACCGTGAAGTCTCTGAGTGCTGATGAAACTTGGCCTAGTGTCAATGTTGCTGGGTCAAACATGGAATCGTCGTAAGAGACTCCTCGTTGAGGCGTTTCCAACTCTTTGCTACGTCGCCGGACGGGTTCTCTTTATGCCTCTGGATATATGATACGAACTTCATCAGAAGTTCGATGTTCTCGCCCACGTACCCCAACACATTATTGCATCGGGAGCATAGAACATCTCGTATCATCCCATTAGAGTGGTCGTGGTCTAAATGCGGCTTCGTGCCGCGTGTCAGGCTGTCCAACACTTTTGAACATATTGCACAAACCCCATTTTGCTTTTCGAGTTTTAGCAAGACTTCATCAAATGTTACGCCAAAGACATATCTATACTGCGTGTTTCTTCGGGCTTCTGGTGTCGTTTGATTCGGCATTTTCTCTCCATCATAGAGATGGGGGTGATGATGGCACCCCCAACCAATCGTACGTACAAAAATTTGCCGGGGCTGTAACCCAGCGTGCCGTGGCTTCCGCACGTATGCCCGTGGTGGTCGCTTTTGTGTTCGCGCCCCAGCCAACAGGGAAAAAGTTCGGGGGAGATTTCTCTCCCCCTAGAGGTTAGTCAGCGGCAATCTGGAACTGGTACAACGAAGAGGTGTTCGTTGCGTCCGAGGTGCCGAAGGTCACGCCCACAACAAGGCCGAACGGCAGAGCCGCGCCCATGTTGATGCCCGACAGGTTCGCAGTCAACGCGGCGGCTGCGAGAAGGGTTCCATCCGGCTTGATGCCCGACTGGATACCACGTACGAGACCCGACTTCGTGTCGCCAAACAGACGGACACGGAGTGCAGCCTGTGCTGCGGCTGCGAGGTTCGGTACCACTGCGCCCGTGGTCGCAATCTTGGTGTAAGACGGCGATGCAACGGTGCCCACGTTCGCGTACAGTGCCAACTCAACTGTGCCCGATGGGTCGCCGCTGTCACTGCCGTAGCCTGCGCCAACGACTACTTCAAACCAATGCGCGTTCAATTCCGAGTTGCCCGGAACAACTAGTTGTCCGGCTGCGCTCGAAGACGACGGAGCCACGCTCTGGACGCCGATTGACGTGCCAAGAAGACGTGGGAAATACTTTACGGCAGTTCCGGTTCCGCCTACGACGGACGGGAACAAACCGTTTACCTGAAAGTCGTTAATGACTGACATGTGTTTTCCTTTTGTACCCTATGCGCGAGATATTTGTTCCCGAACACAGAGAAATTATGGAGCGCGTCTTTGGGTCGAACTAGACACTCTCACACTTCGCGGTTTAGCCGCGAAAACTTTTTAAGGCGCTGCGACGTACCAAACGTTCACGCGCCAGATAACCCCGTTCGTCGCCGGACACACGATTGTTGATACCGTGTTGACCACCGAGGACTTCAATGCTTTGTTGGGGTTCCACAACTGACGTTCGGAAGTTCCGATAGCGCCCGCTGTTTGAAAATCAAATACCGGATTGCCCGGAAGATTTGTCGTTGTCACTAGCAACGGCGTTGCGACACCAGTGATTGCTACCGCTGCGTAACGGATAATTTCAACCAACGTGATGTAGTGGAACTGTGCCACTACTGCTGGCAGAGTCAAAGTGACCGCCGCTGCTGCCGCACCTGTTGCCGTCACTGCCAACGACGCTGCCACACGAGGGTTTAGCGCAGGAGGGTTACGAACCGTGCGCTACTCCTAGGTAGTCGATGTAGAAGTGAATGTTGCCCCCGAGGTTAATGACTTGGAGGATGTCTTGCAAGGCGGGATTCTTGAATGCGTTCGCGAACAGTTGAGCAACTGACGCGCTATTTGATGCTTGAAAATCTGTGGTGAACTTGCCGACGCGAGTTCCGTTCGTTGGCGATGAGGCCGGGGCATGAACCGCGCCAAGATAATCGACGTTCAACAGAATCGCGCCGCCCTTCTTGGATTCAATCTGAATGAGGTCAAGGTTCTGCGGCCCGACGCCGTTCGAAGTCACTTGAGGGAACGCAGTGGCAAGGGTTGAGCCTTGCTGCGAACTATTCTGCGTGAGTTGTGCGCCGTTTGTTGCAGCCATGTTGTCTCCGTAAAATGAAAAAGCCTCGCGTTTGCGAGGCGTGAAATTGGTTGGGGCGAGAGGACTCGAACCTCTATTATCCGGTTCAGAGCCGGACTTCCTACCATTGAAAGACATCCCAACAGAAATAAGAGTCGTCCCCACTAGGGCGAAGGGGTCTTTATCCTCCGAGGTTCATCGCGCGATTCTTACCCTCGAAGTACCTGACCAACGACAAGATTGGTTGCGGCGCTAGGACTCGAACCTAGATAGCCAGATTCAAAGTCTGGCGTCCTACCATTGAACGACATCGCAACAGAAAATTGGTCCCAAGTCGTAGAATTGAACTACGCCTACCAGTGTTTCAAACTGGGGTGCTACCGTCACACTCACAGGGGATGGAGGAAGAGCACAGAATTGAACTGTCAGCCTTGCGGCTGGTCTGGTGTTCGAAACCAGTTGCGAGCCATTCGCACGTTCTTCCGAATTGGCGGATGATGAAGGAATCGAACCCTCTCGACCTTTCAGTCGGGACAGTTTTCAAGACTGCTGCTCCCCATGAAGCCCAATCATCCATAAATGGCGGATGGTCCGCGATTCGAACGCGAACAACCTTTCAGTTGACTCTGGTTTAGCAAACCAGTACGTTGCCGTTCCGTCAACCATCCGTAAAATTGGCATGAGAGGATGGAGTCGAACCACCGTAGGCGGGTTTGGAGTCCGCCGTCCTAGCCTCTAGACGACTCTCATACAGAAATTTTTGCGTGATTTACACGCGCATCTTTATCGCGTTCGTTGTAACAATCTATGCACTCTCGACGAACGCCATTCCAGTTTCCTGAGTTCTTCCAAAACTTATCTGTTGGAAGAAATTTCTTGTGCTTATGGCACCACGAAGTTCCCGTGGGTCCGACCTTTCGCAACTTCTCTGCGCCATTCGTGTGCTGACGATTACACTGAATATGTGAGAACGCGATGTTCTCCAAATCCCAGAACAAATCAGCCGATATGTTTTCCCACGGCTGCTTATGCTCAACACTTAAATCATCTACTCTTTCAATTTCCTTACTGCACTTGAAACACCAATTCTCTTTCAAGCGAACAAGAAAATTAAAAAGTATTCTCTTTCTAAGTTGTCCTTGGGCTGCGCCTTGAGACATACCTAGTTGTTGAACTATGCGCTTCGCGCGATTGCTGTCTTTGTTCATCGTTGTTCTCCTAGAACGTTGATGATATGAAATTGGTGGATAGTCAAGGACTCGAACCTTGGAAGCCCACAAGGGGCGGCGGGTTTACAGCCCACAGCAATTGCCACTATGCGAACCATCCACGAAACTTGGAGCACCGCACAGGAATCGAACCTATGCTTCGGCCTTACGAGGGGCGCGTCCTGCCACTGGACCAGCAGTGCTTACACCCGGCGTTGAACCCATCCTTTGACGGCCTTGGGTCTAAGTACCTGCCTCGCGGCAGGCCCGAGTGGGCCGGGGCGTTGTACTATACGCCCGAAAATTGGAGCGAAGTGCGATAATCGAAATCGCGCCTAGGACTTGGCAAGCCCTCGTGCTACCACTATACCAACCTCGCTCAGAAAATTGGAGCACCGCAACCGAATCGAACGGTTGCCTCTGCCTTACAAGGGGAGCGTCATGCCACTAGACTAGCAGTGCTCAAAAATTTATTCGGCTGCGCTGACCACTTTCGGGCGATTGCCCGCGACCGTCTCTTACGGTGCGCCGAAAAAGTTGGAGCGAAGTGCGGGAATCGAACCCGCGTCTGAACCTTGGCAAGGTCCCACGATACCACTACGCCAACATCGCTCAGAAAATTGGAGCCGCGTGAGTGAATCGAACACTCGCGTGCGCATTACGAATGCGCCGTACTGCCATTATACGAACCCGGCTCTGAAAGTTGGAGCAAAGGCTGAGAATCGAACTCAGACTTGGTCCTTACCAAGGACCTGTTCTGCCATTAGACTACCCATGCTCAGAAAATTTATCGACAGAAGAACTCTTAGTCGCTTGCGCGGCTGTAGCCCCGAAGGTGGTTCTCACTCTGCACGGCCCCGTTTCGGTTTCCCGATTAGGCTGTCGAAGATTGGAGCGGCGCACCAGACTCGAACTGGTACACTCAGTTTGGAAAACTAAGGTGCTACCATTACACCAGCACCGCTCAGAAATTGGTTGCGGAGAAGGGACTCGAACCCTTGGAGACCGAAGTCGGTGGCTTATGAGACCACTGATATTGCCGCTAATCGACCCCGCAACAGAAAAATTGGTAGTCCGTCTGTGACTCGAACACAGGTTCCCCGCTAATCAGGCAGGTGTACTAGCCGCTATACGAACAGACTACAGAAAAATTGGTGGACCATCGGGGAATCGAACCCCGTCCCCCTCGGTGCAAGCGAGGTATCATCCCGGTAGACTAACAGCCCACGAAAAATTTGCGATGGCGTATTGACCGCCTCACGCGCTCGTCGGTGCGCCCGGTAGTGACCGGGATATCAGGTTCTATCGAAAGAGCCTGCAAGAAGATTGGTACCGCTACAGGGACTCGAACCCTGTCTACGAAGTTGAAAGCCTCGTTGCCTACCCATAGCAGATAACGGCACTGAAAAACTAACGCGGATAGCGGTGCAGTTTGCACCAGTTCTGTAATCCATCTCCGCTCTTATAAAAATCTTCAACAGAAGCAAAATGTTGGCCGGGTACACACCAATTCATTCCCTCTGGTCGTGTTATTGCATTTACGTTTCGACCACTTGGTCTATCTGGTCGATTACATCGAATATGGGAAAACGTTATGTTTTCTAAATCCCAGAACAAGTCCGCTGAAATTCCTTCCCACGGCTTCTTGTGTTCAACACTCAACTCATCAACACTGCCTATCTTCTGTTTACAGCGATAGCAGTTGTTCTCTTCGAGACGACACAGAAGAGAGAACATGATGTTCTTCCTCAACTTACTTGTCGCGGTACCGTGTGGCATACCAAGTGTTGCTGCCTTCTTTTCATTGCTTGACATAATCGTTGACCTCCCGGTCGTTGATTAAATCTTGAATTGGCACCCGTGGAGAGAATCGAACTCTCGCTGACGGCTTGAGGGGCCGCTGTCCTTCCACTAGACGACATGGGCGTTGGTACTCGATGAAGGATTCGGACCTTCTCAGCGCACTAATCAGGTGCTCATCGCTTATAAGGCGAAGCGGCACGTCCCGTGCTATCGAGTAAAATCTGGGAACCCGAGGGTCATTCACCCCCGCCATCTTACGAGTCCGGTACCGGATGTCGCAAGCATTCACTCTACCGCGAACTGCGTCCCCACAGAAATTGGTACCCAATCAGAGAATCGAACTCTGCCAGCCTCTTTGTAGGAGAGGTTCATACGACCAGTTTGATAATCGGGTACAGAAAATTGGTGAGTCGCCAGAGACTTGAACTCTGAACCCATCGGTTAAAAGCCGAGTATGTTGCCGCTAACACCTGCAACTCACTGAAAACAAAAACATGTTTAATGTTCGCGCCATATTTACAGCGCGATTAAATTTGGTGGACCGACCGGGACTTGAACCCGGACCCGACAGGTTAAGAGCCTGCTATGCTGCCGCTAACACCTTCTGTCCACTTGAATCTTTGGTTGCGCTATAGCCCGGTTTCTGTCGAGGACGAACATTCCTCTGAGCCTGCTACCCGACCTTCATCGTGCTCAACAAGCACTCAGGTCCTATTTGCAGTTGCACGAGTGTGGAGTTCGCTGACTCGAATGACGCCTTCGCGTATCAGCCCTTACCCGAGACCTTACGGCCCCCGCATCTTCCACGGCACTCTGTTGAGACGTGACCGGAACTTCCTCGGTGTCGTCGCTCGCTGACTTTTTGGAAAGTCACCGCTCGCTGACATCGCGTTCGTCTACGCTACCAAAAATAGAAAGGACTTTTTCGTTATGTCCATCAAACGATTCGGAACTTCCTCAACCTTTGTGTTTCATCCCTTGCGGGGTAGAAAGTGACTGCTTGAGGACCGACAGAACTCCGCTGTGCTCGACCGGGTAACGAACTTCTGTCCGACTCACCAGCACAACTTTGTCATTTGGAGCACGAGGCTGGAATCGAACCAGCGCATAGTCGCTTTGCAGGCGACCACCTTTCCACTTGGCGACTCATGCAATCTCTGTATTCCGTCCACGTCATAATCTTCACGCGACGGCCCGCGTCCTTAAAGGCCCACGGCTTCATAATCTTTTCAACGGTGAACCCGAGGTCCACTGCAATGTCGAGCCAGCCTTCGAACTCCCCGGCGAGATGCAGAAGGTCTCGCTCCCACAAAGTGAGATGCGTCTTCCACGGCGCGAGGTCTTCGATTTGCGTCTTCGACAGTGCCATAAATTGGTGCCCCACACAGGACTCGAACCTGTACCCCCGAAGGGACCGGGTTTTGAATCCGGCGCGTCTGCCATTCCACCAGCAGGGCA
>VFSW01000945.1_pt1 | contig 43147 bp, 32 predicted proteins | sample 5358111 | NCBI WGS metagenome assembly VFSW01 (sample SAMN11554181, study PRJNA540505) | mine drainage metagenome | isolation source: sediment from site ElyBrook_90M | place: USA: Ely Copper Mine, Vershire, VT | collected 2017
GCTTTGAGCGGCTCACATAATCAAGCCCCCGGCTCTGCCGGGGGTATTGACAGCCTGATCATGAGCAGTTGTTGCTATGCATATTGCCGAAGTATGCAGTGTCTGAAGTGGCGGGGTCTATCAAGGCTAAAGCGTGATCATGATGGCGCGAGTGTACAGAGATCTTCAGTCGAATCTTACGGGACAGCATTCTGGGCGAACGGCTACAGGGTTCTGCCGTATGGCGGGATGAGGCGGTGATCGGGGAATACATCCGTAACCTGGAAGTTGTGTATAAGTGCTTGGAGCAATGGCAGACGTGGAAATAGCCATCGTAAGTTGCCCCAATCAACGTCGGGGCGGGCTAGAGACCCCGCTCAAGCCGCTCTGAGCGGCTCACGGAGTAAAGCGCCCGGGGTATTTACAACTGTTTCATTGACGCCCGTCGTGCAACCTTGGCAGATTTCGTGAGTCAAAGAAGGGTACACTGGTGCCAGGAGTGACGAATCCTCCTCACCCCTTCCCCTGGAGGAACCATGCAGCAGAATCTACTGGAGCAATTGCGCAATTTTACCGTTGTGGTTGCCGATACGGGCGATATTGAGTCGATGAAAGAGTTTCGCCCCCAGGACGCCACCACCAACCCCTCGCTGATTACCGCAGCGGCGCAACTACCGCAGTACCAGCCGGTTGTGGACGGCGTGCTGGTGGCGGCGCGCAAGGAGTTGGGCACGGATGCGGCGGATGACGCTGTGGCCAAACTAGCCTTCCAGCGGCTGGCAATTGCCTTTGGCCAGAAGATTCTGGCCATTGTTCCCGGCCGCGTGAGCACCGAAGTGGACGCGCGCCTCTCTTATGACACCGACGCCACCATTGAGCAGGCACGCAGCATTATTGCGCAGTACGCAGCCGTGGGCATTGGCCGCGAGCGAATCTTGATCAAGATCGCTTCCACCTGGGAGGGTATCCGCGCCGCCGAAGTGCTGGAGAAGGAAGGCATCCACTGCAACCTGACCCTGCTCTTCGGGCTACACCAGGCGATTGCCGCGGCGGAAGCTCATGTAACTCTGATTTCGCCCTTTGTGGGCCGTATCCTGGATTGGTACAAGAAGGACACAGGCAGGGACTACCAGGGCGCCGAAGATCCCGGCGTGATCTCAGTGACCAGAATCTATAACTACTACAAGAAGTTTGGCTACAAAACCCAGGTGATGGGAGCCAGCTTCCGCAACATCGGCGAAATCAAAGAGCTGGCGGGCAACGACCTGCTCACGATTTCTCCGCAGCTGCTGGCCGAACTGGAAGCAACCGAGGGTGAGCTGCCGCGCAAGCTCGACCCGGAGGCCGCCAAGACGATGCATATCGAGAGAATCGTGATGGACAAGGATGTGTTTGAGTTCATGCACGAGGGCGACCGCATGGCTACCGACAAGCTGAAAGAAGGCATTGAAGGCTTTTCTGCCGCTTTGGTGAAGCTGGAGACGCTACTAGCCAAGCGCCTGTCCGAGTTGGAAGCACATACAACAGCTACGGTCTGATGCAAGGGGCTTCCCAGACCTCGATCTTGAGATCCGGGAAGCCGCAATCTGCGTGAAGTGCAATCGATAAAAAGAACGCTTACTCCGACCAGACAGCCAGCACGTTGCCGACTCCGTCAGAGAAATGGAAGCGGCGGCCTCCTGGAAACTCGAAGGTAGAAACGACGATGCTGCCGCCAGCGGCTAGGATTGCATCTTCAGTAGCCTTGAGGTTGGAAGAGTAGAGGACGACGAGCGGTGCGTACTTGGGCGGCGTCTCATGCGCTTCGGATTTGTAGAAGCCGCCATCAATGCCTGCGCTGGCCGCATTGAAGCTGGCATAGTCCGGTCCGTAGTCCTGGAAGCTCCAGCCAAAGACGGACGTATAGAACTTCTTTGTCTGCTCCATATCAGTGGATGCTAACTCAAGGTAAGTGATGTGGTGGTGATTTGCGGAATTGCTCATGGGGCTTCTCTCCTTTGCGTTGCGAAACGTGGAGTCGAGGGAAAGCCTGCAAGACTCAAGGCGCAGGCACACCTTCCCAGGCGTGCTTCTGATTGCGCCCCCATCCACAATCCCTCAGAAGCCGGAGAGTGCAGGTAGAACCCGCTGGTTGTGATTCAGACGCGGACTCGCGAGGTACGCGGATAGGTTAACAGAATTGCGGGGGGTGCGCAGTGAAATTTTGCGCGGATTCAGCGTCCAAGGCGGAGTTCAATTCCGCCGCAGATGGAGCGGCCAGGCATGGCTACGCCGCTGATTTCCTGATAGCCGGTATTGCTTAAATTGGCGAGGCGGAGATAAGGGCGCATCTTTCCGGAGCCGTGAATCAGCGCGGCATTCCAGACCGGGTATGCTGTTTGCCTATAGCGCTGGGCAATTTGAACCGAGTTATTGATGGTGAACGCGCGGCCCAGCGCGGCTGACCACGATGCATGAATATTCTCAACCGGGTAGTTGAAGACGTACTCGGATTGAAGGCCATGCAATGCATCCTGCGCGCCGCGCAAGCCCGTCCACGCAATGCGTACGGTTTGGTTTTTAGCGGGAATCCAGGTGAGCGTCGATTCAATGCCTGTAAAATGCAATCCGCTTAAGTTTGCCGCTTGCCACTGTTGGGTTGAGTTGGCGCGCACGTAGTCGATGGCATTGTGCTGGCGGGAGTAGAAGCCAGTGACTGAGACCGACAGACGCCTGCCCGGGGCCCAATCCGCGCCGCCCTCGCCCGACCATGCCGACTCCGGTTTGAGGTTTGGATCGCCGATGGTGGTTGGATCGGAATAATAGAGGTCAGTGTAGGTTGGAATTCTAAAGCCATAACCGCTGCTGGCACGCAACCTGACTCCGCGCACTAGACGCAGACTGCCAGCCAATTGCGGAGCCCAGACAGACCGCGCGCCGCCGGAAAAGATCTCCTGCCGCATGCCGGCAGAGAGGCTCCAGCGCTTTCTGGCCGGGCGCAAATCCAGGTCTACATATCCCGCGCCGCGATTGCGCGCATGAAGGCCAAGGTTGTTGCTGTGGATGCTGTCTCCATCCGCCTCAAGACCGAAGAGCAAAAGAGATGTTGTTGCGACTGGAAACGTATGGCGCAAGGCTGCCTGCCAGGAACCATCGATGTGGTTGTTCTCGTAGACCGATGGGTCGCTACGAAGAAGCACAAACTCGTCTGTATGTCTCCTGTAACCGAAGGCGGCTACGGTGCGGCTGCTCAGCTCCTGCCGCGCAGAGGCAAACCATCCCTTGGTCCGCTCCCAGGAGTCGTACGGCCCATAGAATTGACTGGCACCGAAGGAGCGGTCGCTGGCGGCAAAGAGCAGGTCGGAGATTCCCAGACGTGTCCCCGTCCAGCTTTCAGCGGATACATCCTGATTGCGGTAGTCGCGGTCTGCGGTAAAACCCGTAGAAAAATTGCGGCTGGTGGTGAGGCGTCCGCTCCACGGCCCATGAACTACCCCGGCGAGCAGCGACTCCTCGTTTTGGCCAAAGCTTCCCCCTCCGGCGCGCAGACTGAGCGAGGCATGATCGGGCGCGGCGGTTAAAAAATCGACCACACCACTCAGCGCATCTTCTCCATGCAGCGTGGAGCCGGAGCCCTCAAGGATCTCAATGGAATCCATCGCGTCGAGAGGAACGGGCAGGTCGAGATTGTGGTGCGCTGTCTGACTGTCGTTGATGCGGAAACCATTCAACAAAACCAAAGTCTGCGCAAAGCTGCCGCCCCGCAGCACGATGTCGGACTGCGCTCCGCCCGCGCCGCGCTGCTCAAGAAAAATTGACGAGTCCTGCCGCAGAAAATCCAGAGGCGTCTCCGCTGTCAGCTTCTGGCCTTCAAGCGGAAACACCACAATGGTTCGCGGCGACTCCGCCAGCGGCACGGGGGCTGCTGAGCCAAGGACCACCATAGTCTCAGAAACGGCGGGAATCGACGCGTGTTGACGATTGGAAACGGATTGCGGAAACGCGAGTTGTGCGCAGAGCGCCATGAGCCCACAGCCAGCAAACCGCATTACTTTGACAGCGGTCATTGAATCTCTCCATCCAATAGCTTCAACGCGGCCAAGCGCATCTACAAGGAAGATTCTGTATTGCTCTAGATAGTTGAGTGGCTCAACTACTACAATGGAGCCATGCGTATCGATGCGTTTCTGCATGAGAGTCCGATGTTTGCGGTAAACCGGGCGGCGCGGCGGTTTGAGTCGCTGACGGCCCAGGTACTGGCCGAAGACAGCCTCAGCTTTCTTGAAGGGCTGGTTTTGGCGGCCATATTTTTTGAAGCGCCGAGAGCGGTAAAGCCATCGCAACTGGCGGACACCTTTGGAACCACGCGCGGCAATGTAAGCCACTGCGTCTCGTCTCTGGAGGGCCGGGGATTGGTGCAAAGAAAGATCGATCCCGAGGATGCGCGGGCTTATCAGCTCACGTTAAAACCGCAAGGGAGGCGGTGTGCACTGCGCGTGATTGGCGCATTCGACAAACTGCAGAAGGAGTTTGAAGAAGAGATTGGGAAGAAGGCCCTGAGCGAAATGCTCAAGGCCATTCGTAAGCTCGAAACGCTCTACGCAGTCAAGTAGAGAACGCTTTGCAAAGGACTTCTACAGGATGTAGCGGCTCAGATCCTGATCGCGCACGACGGAAGCCACCATTTGTTTTACATAGGCGTCACTGATGAGGAAGACCTTTTCCGGGCCGGAGGCGGTCATGCGTTCCTCGTATGGCAAGGGCGTGGAAGACTCCGCCTTGATGGCCTCAGATAGAGCAGCGGCTGATTCTTCATCCGGAGCGCGACGGGCCACGTCAGGCGCCAGAAAGCTGACATCCTCCAGCACGCGCTCCATGATGGTGTGGAGACGGCGCGCGCCAATGTTTTCAGTTTGCTCGTTGACCTTGAAGGCAAACTCGGCCATCTCGCGCAGCGCCTCGGGAGAAAACTCCAACCTGACTCCCTCAGTTTCAAGCAAGGCCGAATATTGCTTGGTGAGCGAGGCCTTGGGCTCGGTAAGGATGCGAAGAAAGTCGTCTACGGTGAGCGATTGCAACTCGACGCGGATGGGAAACCGGCCTTGTAACTCGGGGATGAGATCGCTGGGCTTGGATACATGGAAAGCTCCGGCGGCGATGAAGAGAATATGGTCGGTGCGCACCATGCCATAGCGCGTATTGACTGTGGTTCCCTCAACAATAGGCAAGATGTCACGCTGTACGCCTTCGCGTGAAACGTCGGGACCATGGCCGCCCTCGCGGCCGGCAATTTTGTCGATTTCGTCGAGAAAGATGATGCCGTTGGACTCGACGCGCTCGACCGCAGCACGGTTAACCTGATCCATGTCAATGAGGCGGCCCTCTTCTTCCTGAACCAGGTAGTCGAAGGCATCCGACACTTTCATTTTGCGCTTTTTGCTACTGCCGCCAAAGATGTTGGGCAGCATATCCTTGAGGTTCATCTCCATGTCTTCAAGGCTCTGATTGGAGATGATGCCAAATTGTGGCGTTCCGCGCTCGCGAACGTCCATCTCGACCTGACGCTCGTCCAGCTTGCCCTCGCGGAACTGCTGACGGAGCTTTTCGCGTGAGCGCTGATGGCTGTCAGCTCCAGGCAAAGTAAGCTGGCCCTCGGCGGGCGGCGGCGTAGGCGGGGGCGGCGGCAACAGCACATCCAGCAAGCGCTCTTCGGCGTTCATCTCCGCCTTGTCTTCGACCTCTTCGAGACGCTCTTCGCGGACCATATCAATGGAGATCTCGACCAAGTCGCGGATCATGGATTCCACGTCGCGTCCGACGTAGCCCACCTCAGTAAACTTGGAGGCCTCGACCTTGAGGAAAGGCGAACCGGTGAGCTTGGCGAGGCGGCGCGCAATCTCCGTTTTTCCCACGCCCGTAGGCCCAATCATGATGATGTTCTTGGGCATGATGTCGTCGGCCAGGTCGGGAGGCAGCTTTTGGCGGCGCTGGCGGTTGCGGAGCGCGACGGCCACTGCGCGTTTGGCAGCCTTCTGGCCAACAACGTGCTTGTCGAGTTCGGTGACGATCTCGCGCGGGGTCAGCTCGTCGAGCGAGAGATCCTGTTCTTCAGCGGAAGCTGGGAGATAGATGGCCATGGATCAGCGGGGCGCAAACAGCGTTAACCCTTCAACTCCTCAATGGTAATGCGGTCGTTGGTGTAAATGCAGATTTCGCCGGCGATCTTCATTGCCTTCTCGGCAATTTCGCGGGCGGAAAGGTCGGTATTTTCTATCAGGGCGCGGGCAGCGGCGGTGGCATAGCTGCCGCCCGAACCGATGGCGGCCAGCGCCTCGTCGGGATCAATGACGTCTCCCGAGCCGGAGATAAGGAAGGTCTGGCCCTGGTCGGCGACAAGCAGCAGAGCTTCAAGATTGCGGAGCATCTTGTCAGTGCGCCAGTCCTTGGCCAACTCGACGGCTGCGCGATTCAGGTTTCCGGCATACTGCTCCAGCTTGGTCTCAAAGCGGGCAAAGAGGCTGAAGGCATCTGCGGTGGAACCGGCAAAACCGGCCAGGATCTTTTCCTGGTAGAGGCGGCGGATCTTTTTGGCCGAGTGCTTGAGTACATGGTCGCCCAAGGTGACCTGGCCATCGGCGGCCATGACCACCTGCCCATTGCGGCGAACACAGATGACCGTAGTCGAACGAATTCGAGATTTGGATGCCGTAGTGGAACTCTGTTTCAATGCCACGAAAAACCTCCGGAATCAGGGGTCCGGCAGGCCGGAACTTATTCAAGATGCAGTCACGAGTATATCGCAGCGCGAAACCCCGGGGGGCGCTTCTCCGCGCGCGGAAAGGACTCCAACTGGGTTATTCTCTAGTTTGGACCCACGCTTATGGAGTCCAGCTTGGAGTCCCGCCCAGAATGACCGTGTTCGATGTAACTGAGTGGCAGGTGGTCGCCGGAGTCACCTGCGGTACGGTGTTGGGCATACTTGCAGTCTGGCTGTTGTTGCACAAGCGGCCATCTGCCGAAGAGCTGGAGAGGGAGCGGCGGCAGTTTCTTGTGCAATCCGGACGCCTGGTGGACGGCATGTTGCTGGACGTATGCGATGTGGAAGCCGCGGACGGCCGGACGCTGACCATGCTGCTTTATAGCTATTGCATTGCGGGCGTGAACTACGAATGCTCCCAGGATCTTACCGACATTCGCGGCATTGTGGACGCCGGACAAGTACGGGCCGGGTTTCCCTGCACGTTGCGGTACCAGCCGGGGAATCCGCAAAACAGCATTGTGGTGGCCGAGAGCTGGTCAGGGCTGCGCCTGGGGCTGCCGGTATTGCCCGCCTTTGAAGACCCCGAGCCGGTTGATCTGAGCCACCTGCGTCCAGGCCGCGGCTAGCCCCCGGCGGTGGTGCAGCGTGTGCTTTGCGCGACTGGCAGCGCATCCCTGCCCCCGGTTACACTTCCTCTATGCATGTACACGCAGCGCCCTCCGGTCACGGCGCAAACCGGACAAAAACCGCACTGTACATCTCACTTGTGGCCACGCTCGCCTACGTTGTGGTCACTTTCGTGGCCGGGCTTCACGCCCATTCTCTGGCTCTGCTCTCGGAGTCAGGACATAACGTATCAGATTTTCTAGCCCTGCTGCTCAGCTTTGCTGCCGTCTACTTACAATCCCGTCCGGCCGATCAATCGAAGACCTTTGGCTACCAGCGCGCGGGCGTTCTGGCCGCTTTTATCAATGCAGCTACACTGATTGTCATCTCGTTCTGGATCGCCGCCGCGGCAGTCCACCGGCTCCACTCACCCGTAACCGTAGAGCCCAAAGTGATGATGGTTGTAGCCGCAGCCGGCGTACTGATGAACGGCGTGATCGCCGTGCTCTTGTGGGGCGTAGCCCGTGATGTAAACCTGCGCAGCGCCTTTCTCCACATGGCCGGTGACACGCTATCTACTGCCGCCGTCATTGCTGGGGGCGCAGGCATCCTACTAACCGGCCATAACTGGATTGACCCGGTTCTCTCACTGCTGATAGCAGCCCTCATTCTCTGGTCGAGTTTTGGCATCGTCCGCGAGACGCTGAACATCCTGCTCGAAGGCACTCCGCGCGACGTTTCGTTCACTGAGATTCGCTCCGGCATGGAAGCGGTGGAAGGCGTGATCAACGTCCATGACCTGCACGTTTGGAGTCTGGGTTCGCAATCGCGCGCTCTGGCCTGCCATGTGACCATTGCCGATATTCCACCGTCTGAAAGCGCGTGCATCCTGATCAAGCTGAACCACGTACTCAAGGATCACTTTCACATCAGCCACACTACCATCCAGTTCGAACATACAGGCTGTCCCGTACTCGATGGTTGCGTTGTTCCTATGGAAGAAATGGCCGGGGGCCAAGGACACCATGGGCATATGCATTAGTCCCATTTGAGGAGGTCTTTCACTTGCTTCAACATCGCGCCGCTCCAGCCGTTCTTTGCCTTGCTCTACTTGTCTCCATACCCGCACCCGCTACAGCTTCAAAGCTCGCAGCACAGTCTGCTGGGTCAAGCCAAGTGTCCACGCCTACAGCAGCTCAACTGGACGCTCTGTCCGGCGAGTACACCGATCCAGTTGAGCCCGATACGCCAATGAGCTTCTACGTGAAAGACGGCAAGCTGATTGTCGAGTCGGAGCGGCGCGTTCCAACGGAGCTGACGGGGATATCCGCCAGTGAATTCGCCATTCCCGATTCCAAGATCACTCTGCGCTTTACCCTGGACACAACCGGGCACGGCGCCAGAGTGGTAGTCTCCGACGAGTCCGATTCCGTTTATAGCCGCACCGGGCCGCCCGTTCATCATCTCTTCCACGACTACCAGCGCTCCGAGGCGATGATTCCCATGCGCGACGGTGTGAAGCTCCATGCCGTGATCCTCAAGCCAGCCGATATTGCCGGACCGCTGCCATTCCTGATCCAGCGCACTCCGTACGGCGTGGATGGCACGGACCGAGGATCGTTCTCAGCCAGCCGCCCGGAGCTGGCCCGCGCAGGCTACATCTACGTTGCAGAGGATATTCGCGGCCGCTACGGAAGCGAGGGCGAGTTCATGATGATGCGCCCGCTCGCCGATCACAAAGACCCCAAGGCAGTGGACGAAAGCACAGATGCCTACGACACCGTGGCGTGGCTGCTGACAAATGTATCCGGCAATAATGGCCGCGCGGGCTTTGTCGGCACCAGCTATCCTGGCTTTCTGGCCATGATGGCTGGAATCGATCCGCACCCTGCCGTGAAGGCGATCTCTCCCCAGGCCCCGATGATCGATGTGTGGATGGGCGACGACTTCTTCCACAATGGCGCATTCCGACAGAGCTACGGCTACGACTATGTGCGCTCGATGGAGTCTGGCAAGGAAGAGGTCAACGTGGACTACGGCAAAGATAAGGACGGCAAGCCTCGCGACGGCTTCGACTATTTTCTTGAGCGCGGCTCCTTTGCTGAAGACGTAAAGAAATCCGGCTCTAGAATCCTGCCCACCTGGAAGCTCTTCCTCGAAGACCCAGCCTATGACAGCGTTTGGGCATCTCGCGGTGTGGAGCGCAGCTTGAACGCAGTGTCCGTGCCTACGCTTACCGTAGGCGGCTACTACGACCAGGAAGATATGTACGGCCCACAGGAGGAGTACGCTCGGCTTGAGCCGCATGACGCCAACCACGAGAACTTTCTTGTCCTCGGCCCGTGGCGGCATGGCTATTGGTCCTCCTCGTCGCGCCATTTGGGCAATCTGGACTATACCGAGCCCATCGGCAAGGAGTTCCGCGCTCAGATCGAAGCCAAGTTCTTTGGCCATTACCTGAAAGATGAGCCTGGATTCGACTTGGAGGATACGGCCAGCTTCCAGACCGGTTCCAACACCTGGAAATACTACGCGCACTTTCCGCCCATCAAATCGGAGCCGACCAGCTTGTATCTTCAGGGCGACGGCAAGTTGAGCTGGGACGACTCGACCGTTGCGGCCAAAACCAGCTATGTAAGCGACCCGGCCAACCCGGTTCCTTACCGCCATCGACCGATCCAGCCCACGTATAGCCATGGTTCGCAGTGGTTCAACTGGCTGACTGAGGATCAGCGGTTTGTCACTGATCGAAAGGATGTGGCAGTGTGGAGGCTGCCGGTTCTCAAGAAGGATCTGATTGTGACCGGAGAGGTCATTGCCGACATCTATGCTTCAACCACAGGGACGGATAACGACATGGTGGTCAAGCTGATCGACCAATACCCTGGCGACGACCCTGACCCCAAGATGCGCGGTTACCAGATGATGACCAATGAGGAGATATTCCGCGGGCGCTACCTGGAATCTTTTGCCAAACCAACGCCTCTGCGTAGTGGCTCGGTGCATGAGTACCGGTTTTCGCTTCACGACGTGGATCACGTCTTCAAGGCAGGCCACACCGTGATGGTGGAGGTTCAGAGTACCTGGTTCCCGCTCTACGATCGCAATCCGCAGACATATGTTCCCAACATCATGACTGCCAAACCCGAGGACTTTAAGCCGGCAACGATCACCATCTACTCCGATCCGGCCCACAACTCGAATTTGCAAGTGCCGCTGATGAACGCCTGCGACCATATTGCGTGTTTTTGAGCAGTTTATCGGAGATTCAAGTGTGAAACTGTGAGGAAGCTCCAGGTCTCGACCATTGTTGTGAGAGATATGGAGCGCCTTCAACCTTCAATTCCGTATTTTCGCGCTAAAATAGAAAGCGAAGTGGTTCTCCATCAGCCCATTCCGGCCCTGCTCTAGCGGCGCCCGCCGCCCATACCTGATTTGCGCCCCTATTTCTAGATTCATACCATCCAAATCAAACAATCAGGCCGCGAAAACGCGGCTGCGCGAGCCTATGGTGTTCGCGCCGCGTCTGTGAGGTTCAGTCATGATCGACCGTTTAGAACAGATGGAGCAGCGGTACGAAGAGCTTTCCTCCCAACTCGGGACGCCCGAGGTAGTAAACGACCGCGAAAAATATCAAAAGGCCGGCAAAGCGCTGAGCGACCTGGAAACGCCGGTAATGAAGTTTCGTGATCTAAAGCAGGTGCGCCAGTCGCTGGCCGAAGCCCGCGCCATGCTCGGCGACCCGGATATGCGCGCGATGGCCGAGGAAGAGATTGCCACGCTTGCGCCCCGCGAGACGGCGCTTGAAGAAGAGATCAAGGTGCTGCTGCTGCCCAAGGATCCAAACGACGACAAGAACGTGATTCTTGAAATTCGAGCCGGGACTGGTGGCGACGAGGCCTCGCTGTTTGCCGCAGAGATCTTCCGTATGTATCAGCGCTTTGCCGAACAGCACAAGTGGAAGATCGAATTGCTCTCCATGTCCGAGTCCGGCGTGGGCGGATACAAGGAAGTGATCGCCATTATCGAAGGCGAGCGGGTGTACTCACAGATGAAGTGGGAGAGCGGCGTGCATCGCGTGCAGCGGGTTCCAGCAACGGAGACGCAGGGGCGCGTGCATACCTCGGCGGTGACGGTTGCGGTGCTACCGGAAGCCGAGGAAGTAGACGTGAAGATTGAGGCCAAGGATATCCGTATTGACACTTTCTGCTCCTCAGGGCCCGGCGGCCAGTCAGTGAATACAACTTACTCCGCAGTGCGCATTACGCACATCCCCACCAACACGGTGGTGAGTTGCCAGGACGAGAAATCACAAATCAAGAACCGCGACAAGGGAATGCGCGTGCTGCGCTCGCGGCTGTACGAAATGGAGATGGATAAGCAGAATGCGGAGCTGGCTAAGGCCCGCAAGCAGCAGGTGGGCACCGGCGACCGCAGTGAAAAGATTCGTACCTACAACTTTCCGCAGAACCGGCTGACCGACCACCGCATCGGGCTGACGCTTCATCAATTGGACCTGGTGATGGAAGGCCGCCTGCAACTCATTGTGGATGCGCTCATCACGCACTACCAGGCGGAGCAGTTGAAGGCCGACTCCAGCCAGGCGGCCTGATGACGCTGAAGGAAAGGCTGCAGCAAAGCAAAGCGCAATTGCGCGCTGGCCCGCATCCAGAGCGAGCCCGCGCGGACGCGGAACTGCTGCTGCTGCATCTTCTCGGGAAAGATAGAGCCTGGCTGCTGACGCATCTTGACGAAGAATTTGCAGAAGATGAAGCGGGAATCTATGCCCAGCTTTTGGGGCGCCGGAAGAGCGGCGAGCCGATCCAATACATTATCGGTAGCACGGAATTCTACGGGCTGAGCTTTCGCGTCACGCCGGAAGTGCTGATACCGCGACCGGAGACTGAGCATCTGGTGGAAAAAGTGCTCAAAGTGGCAGCGGGATTCGAAGAGCCGCGCATTGTGGATGTCGGCACTGGTTCAGGCGCAATTGCCGTTGCGCTGGCGCGCGAGCTGCCACAGGCAAGCGTCACGGCAATTGATCTTTCCGCGCCCGCACTGGCGGTTGCGCGCCGGAATGCTGAGTTGAACGGAGTCTCAAGCTGCATCCGGTTTTTGAGCGGCGATCTGCTGGAACCAGTTGCGGGAGAGTTTTTCGAGATGGTTGTATCGAATCCTCCCTACGTGCCAGCCACGGATCGCGTTTCGCTGGCTGTCGAAGTTCGCGAACATGAACCGGCGATGGCCCTGTTTGCTGGCGATGATGGCCTGGATGTCTACCGGCGGCTCATCCCCGCCGCTTTCGCCGCGCTTGTTCCCGGCGGCTTTGTGGCGATGGAAATTGGATTTGGGCAGTCGAAGGCAATCGAAACTCTGTTGGCGGATTCCAGCTTCGCGCAAATCGAATTTGCCGCCGACCTGCAAAGCATTGAGCGCGTGGCCATAGCGCAGCGGGTATAAAAGGCGTCCTAGCGGCTGTGAAAAGATCAGATGATTGCCCACATATAATGAGGAGCGGAAGAGCGTGGAGCTGGCTGCACGCGGGAATTGGAGAGACAAATGGCAAGTTTGGATGGAAGAATCGCCCTAGTGACCGGGGCATCTCAGGGAATAGGAAGGGCATGTGCACTGGAACTGGCGCGGGCGGGAGCCACGGTTGTGCTGGCGGCACGGAATGAGATCAAGCTGGCCAAGGCGGTGGCGGAGATTGAGGGAGCCGGCGGTCAGGCGATGGCAATTCCGCTAGATGTGGCCAGCGAAGAGTCAATCAAGGCCGGGGCCAAAGCTCTGATTGAGCGTTTCGGCAGGGTAGAGATCTTGGTGAACAATGCCGGTATTACCCGCGATGGGCTGATGTTGCGAATGAAGCGCACCGACTGGGATGAGGTGCTGGGCACCAACCTTACCGGGGCGTTTCTGCTGACGCAGGCGCTGCTGAGCCCCATGCTCAAGAACCGCTGGGGCAGGATTGTGAACATTTCGAGTGTAGTGGGCCGTACCGGGCAGGCAGGCCAGGTGAATTATGCGGCCAGCAAGGCGGGGCTGATCGGATTGACGCGATCTATCGCGCGCGAGGTGGCGTCACGCGGCATTACCGTGAATGCGGTGGCGCCGGGCTACATTGAGACGCCGATGACAGCGGTCCTGGACGAGAAACTGCGCGCAACGATGATAGGACAGATTCCTCTAGGCAGGCCGGGAAGCGATGTTGATATCGCGCAGGCAGTTTGCTTTCTGGCCTCGGATGCGGCGGCGTACATTACCGGCCATGTACTGGACGTAAACGGCGGGATGTTCATGGGTGGCTGAGTCCACAGCGAAACCCAGCAATAGAATTGTCCTAAAGATCGACAATTTGACAACTTTTCCCTGTGGGTGGCCGATAAGTGGAGTTAGTAGGTTCACATGGCTTCACAGGGGATTCCGGCCAGGGGGCTTGAGGCTGTACTGCCTGAGAAGAAGTGTTGCCTGCGGTATGTGGCGCGCCAACCCATTCTGGACTTGCGGGGGCGAGTGCATGGATACGAGTTGCTCTTCAGGAATGGGCCGGAGGCTGCCTTCATTGGAGACGGCGATCTGGCCACCCGCACCATGCTCGACAATACCGTCATCTTCGGGCTCGAACGGCTGACGGGCGGTTTGCCGGCCTTTGTGAATTGCACGGCGGAGTCGCTGACAGGCCGGCTGGTGGACGTACTCCCGACCAGTATGACCATATTGGAGGTTCTTGAGTCCCTGGAGCCTACGCCGCAACTGGTGGCCGCGTGCCGGAAGCTGAAGGCCGCGGGATTCCGTTTGGCGCTGGATGACTTTGTCTGGAAGCCGGAACTAGCGCCGCTGGTTGAGATTGCCGACTACATAAAAGTCGATTTTGTATTGATGGGTTCGCTGGAGCGGCAAGCGCAGTTGCGCCTGCTGCACGGTGCCACGGTTGCGTTGGTGGCGGAGAAAGTTGAAACACAGGAACAGTTCCGGGATGCCTGTGCGGAGGGTTTCACGTTCTTTCAGGGATACTACTTCTGTCACCCTGTGTTGATGGAGAACCGGAAGGTACCGGCCAACCGGCTTTTTCAGATAGAAATACTGCAACTGATGCAGGACGCGAATATGGACCTGCACAGGCTTGCCCGGCTTGTGAAGCGCGACGCCTCGATCACTTACCGGCTGCTGCGGCTGGTCAACTCGCCGGTATGCGCCGTACGTCAGGAAGTAAGCTCCATCGAGTCGGCATTGCTTGTGGTGGGCGAGGAGGCCTTCCGCCGCATTGCCACACTGGCCATTACGAGCGAACTCTGCGCCGATCGTCCACCGGAGCTTTTGAGGATGGCGTTCATACGAGGGCGCTTTTGCGAGCTGGCCGCGGGGCTTTGCGCGCTGGACCAAACCGAACAATACCTGCTGGGTATGCTGAGCCTACTGCCGGCGATGCTGCGCGTTCCTATGGAAGAACTGGCATCGACGTTGCCGCTGCGCGAGGATATCCGCCAGGCGCTGCTAGGTGAGGCAACCCCCCACAGGAGCCTGCTGGACTGGATCGAATTTCATGAACATGGCAATTGGGCAGCATGCGATGCGGTGTCTCAAGCCAGTGGACTGATGCCGGAGGATGTAATCCGCTGCTACGGGGAAGCAGTGATCTGGTCTGAGGCCGCCCTGCACTTCTCCACGTAAGGAGCCTCGCGGCGGAATGTTCAGCGGCTAATGGAATATCACCGCTGGCATATATCCATCCAGGACACGGTTGCGCCACTCTGGCCAGGTATTTGACCGGAAGACAGCCAAAGGAGAGCAGGACGACGGATAAATCATGCTGAAGTTCAAGTGCAACTGCGGCTAGCCGATAACCATAGTTGGATGAATCGTATGGCCATGCTATCTGTGCCAGTTTGGAACATTGGGAATGCATCGCAGGAAGCCGTGGGAGGGTTGCGCTACGTTGCGCGTCAGCCGATCCTCGACTTGCGAGGGCGGGTACATGGCTTCGAGCTGCTTTTTCGGAGCAGTCCAGAGGAGGCATTCAGGGGCGATGGCGATCATGCTACCCGCACAATGCTGGACAACACGGTTATGTTTGGTTTGGAAAAGCTGACCGGAGATCTGCCGGCGTTTGTGAACTGCACCAGGGAGTCGCTGATGGAGGGCCTGGTGGAAGTTTTGCCGCCTAGTGGTTCGGTTCTGGAGGTGCTGGAGTCCGTGGAGCCGTCAGAGGACTTGATAGCAGCCTGCAAAGCCCTGAAGAAAAAGGGATTCCGCATTGCGCTGGACGACTTTAGCTGGCAGTCGGGGATTGAGCCGTTGGTGGAACTATCGGATTACATCAAAGTGGATTTTCTGGCGATGGACGCCCAGGAACGGCGGCAACTGCTGTATCGCATACAAGGCAGCAGCGCCAAGCGGATAGCAGAGAAGATCGAGACCCAGGAGGACTACCAGCGGGCTCGCGACGAGGGGTTCAATTTTTTCCAGGGGTACTATTTTTGCCGTCCTATACTGCTCAAGCAGCACAAGGTGCCGAGCAACTGCGCGCTACACATGGAGATATTGAAACAACTCCAAAGTGAACCGCTGGATATTCGAGCTCTGACCGATATGATCAAGCTCGACCCCTCGCTCACGCTCCGCCTGCTGAGGCTAGCGAACTCTCCCATCTGCTCGGTGCGCCAACGTGTAAAGTCGATACGAACAGCGCTGGTAGTGATGGGCGACGAGATGCTTCGCCGGGTGCTGACGCTGGCGATTGCGAGCGAATGGAACGCAGGCAGAGCACCCGCGGTTTTGCAAATGGTTTTTTTGCGAGCGCGATTCTGCGAGCTGGCGGCCAAATTGTGCGCGCTGGACCCGACCGAACAGTACCTGCTAGGCATGCTGAGCCTGCTGCCGGCGATGCTTCGACTGTCCATGGAGGAACTGGTCCCTTCGCTGCCACTGCGGATTGAGATTCGCCAGGCACTGCTGGGCGAGTCCAATACCGAACGGAGCCTGCTGAACTGGATCGAGTTTCATGAGCGCGCCGACTGGGAGGCTTGCGACACGGTGGGGAAGGTTAACGGATTCACTTCCGAAGCTGCGATCTGTTGCTACAACCAGTCTGTGGTCTGGGCGGAGGAGGCTCTCCACTTCGTCTCCTAATGATGTACTTCGTCCGGGTCCGAGGTCTCCGGTAAAGAAGGAGAGGCATCATAACGCGAACTGCATATGTTCATATGCTTACTGGTGGCGCGGCTATTTTTCGCTCAGGCTTTCTTCTGGAAGCTCCTCATAAGTGACAAAAGCAAACCGTTTGCTGTCAGGAGACCATGACGGGACGTTGATGGTTCCCTGGCCGCCGAAGAGTTTTGCCTGAACCTGGACCTTCTTATCCTTCATCGACATGAGGCGGATTTCAACTTCCTTGCCCGCTGGATGGCCGGTGACGCCTTTCCCGTATGCCAAGAAAACCATCCATTGCCCATCGGGAGAGATGTGCGGAAACCAATCGTTGCTGTCGTCGGAGATGAACTGCTCCTGGGCCGTCCCGTCAGCCTTCATGCGCCATATCTGCATATGGCCACTGCGCTCTGAATTGAAGTAAATATACGCGCCGTCAGGTGAATACTCGGGGCCGTCATCAAGCCCAGCCGGGGTTGTCAACCGAGTTTCCGTTCCGCCCTCCGCGGGAATGGTGTAGATATCGAAGTTGCCATTGCGTTCCCCGGTAAAGGAGAGGGTCTTGCCGTCGGGCGACCAGCCGTGCCAGTAGGAGGGCCCGTTCTGAGTGATCAGCTTTGGCGTGCCTCCGGCAAGCGGCACCAGGTAAACGCGCGATTTATTGTCTTCATCGGATTGGCAACTGATGGCCAGCAATTCGCCGTTTGGGGAGAGGCCGTGATCGTTGTTGCAATGAATCTGGGATGCGGTGTCAATTTTTATGGGGTCGCTGCTGCCGAGCGCCAGCCGGTGCAGCGTGCCGTCCTGGTTGAAGATGAAGGATTTGCCGTCGCGGGACCAGTTAGGAGCCTCAAAATGCGCCGCCGAAACGAACTCCACACGGCGATCCGTCGAGGCCACAGCAACTGTTTCCAGCGTGCTGACAAGGATGCGTTTACCTGTCGCGGGCGGAAGCTGTTCCAGCTTGACGTTGGAAAAGACGGCTGTCTGGATTGCGTCTTTGTTGTGCGCGCAGACGCCGATGCCGACATAGAACGGGCCGGTGAGAGCCAGCCTGGTGGCCGCGCCCGCGGGCCTGAGATTGCCGTTTCTGCCGGGAACAAAGGCGTAGATGAAGTCTCCGCGCTTCTCTATGCGTACGGTGTGGGGGGCAGAGACGTTGGCCTGCACCTCGTGCATATCGCCACCTGCGGTGTCGCGGAATTGGAGCGAGGTGAGTCCGCTGGCATGCACGGCTATGTCGGCGGATACCGAACCGCTTTCCGGAACCTGGCGAATCAGCAGCAAGGCTTTGCGATGGGGATCGCCAGTAGAGCCAAGCAGAGCGATGTCCGCTGTGAGCGAGACATCTCCCGACATCTTCCTCCAAACGAAATGGAAGTCGTCGGTAGCGAACCACATATTTTCCCCGCTGCCGGTCACAGTGTAAGCGTTTGTGGTGCTGTCATAGTGTGCCGAGCCGGCGTGGAGTACAGTGCCTACATCCTGCTGGCCGTCGAAGACTCCTACCTTCTGAGCCTGGGTGGTTAGCGCAACGGCACCCATTGTAATGGCGGCCAAAATGGCAAATCTGGCAATGGAACGATATGGGCAAGCAGACATAGGGACGCCTCTCATGAGCTTCAGTGCGAATCCCGCGCATCGACCAGCCGCAATCGCAGTCAATTGGAATTCAAGGCGCGGTGGAATGGTGGATTCGCGTTGGATACGAGGATAACGCATGGATGCGAGTGGGAAAGCGAGACGTTAGATCTCATGCCCCGAGTCCGGATTGTCGAAGCGAGTAAATCGCGAGATGAAATTGAGATGAACAGTGTCTGTGGGGCCGTTGCGCTGTTTGGCGAGGATAATCTCCGACTTGGCCCTTTCCTCATTGGTCATCTCTTCAGTTCGATTGTAGTAAGACTCGCGATGGATGAAGGCGACCACATCGGCGTCTTGCTCGATGGATCCCGATTCGCGCAGATCGCTGAGCATGGGACGCTTATCGTCGCCGCGTCGCTCACTCGCGCGGGAGAGCTGCGAGAGCGCCATGACCGGCACGTTGAGTTCCTTTGAGAGCGCTTTGAGACCACGAGAGATGGCCGAAACCTCCTGGGTGCGGTTCTCGTAGTTCTTGCGACCAGAGGAAGGCACAGTGGCCGACATCAGTTGCAGGTAATCGACCACCACCAGATCCAGACCACCATGGTTCTGCTTGAGGCGGCGTGCCTTTGCCCTCATTTCCGCCAGGGAGATGCCTGCCGTGTCGTCGATGAACATCCGCGACTCGATGAGTTGCTCGAGCGCGCTCTCCAGCTTGACCTGATCTTCCCTGGCGATAAACCCGGTTTGCAGCTTTCGCTGGTCTACCCAGGCTTGCGAGGCCAACATGCGGCGCAAGAGCGATTCCTTGCTCATTTCCAGGCTGAAGACGGCGACAGTCGCCTTGCTGTTGACTGCCGCATGCTGGGCGATATTGATGGCCAGCGCCGTCTTTCCCATAGAGGGCCGAGCGGCGACGATGATCAGCTCACCCTTCTGCAGGCCGCTGGTCAGGCGGTCCAGCTCGGTAAATCCCGTGGCTAGCCCGGTAACTTCGCGGCTTTGCTTATAGAGGTTGTCGATGCTTCCAAAAGAGTTCTGGACAATCTGGTCGAGGCTCTGGAAGCCCTGGGTGAGGCCATTCTCGCTAACCTCCAGCAGCTTACCCTCGGTTTCATCCAGCACCGTGAGGGCGTTCTCTCCCTGGTCACCGGCCCGCGCGATGGCTGTGGAACAGATAAGCATGAGGCGGCGCAACATGCTCTTGTCCTTGACGATGCGGATGTATTCTTCGATGACTGGACGGCGCGGCAAGCCCTCAGTGAGGCTGGCTAGGTAAGCCACGCCGCCGACTGCCTCAATTTCTTTGTAACGGGCCAGCTCGTTGGCCAGTGTGACAATGTCCACAGCCCGCTGCGCATCCATCAACTCGCTCATGCGCATGAAGATGCGACGGTGCGAGTCGAGGGAGAAGTCGTCCTCGTGCAGCTTTTCGGCGGCCTCTGAGTGGGCGGCATTATCCAGTAGAATCGCGCCCAGGATGGTCTTTTCGGCGTCGATGTTCGCCGGTAAAGTATCGAGGGTCAGGTCGGGGATGGTAGCCATATTTCAAAAGTCTAGGCCGGAAAGCGGCTGGCTGCCCTTGTGAAGATTTTGGAGAAACGTGGAAAACCCGTCCTAAAGGCAACTGCGGCGGTGTTAGGCGGACGGACGGTGCAGGGATTGGCTCTTACTACGCAGTTTTGCGAAAGCTCAATCATGACAATACCGTGCGTGGAATTCCCGAATTTATATGCATGTTGCATCGATCTGGCCATCGGTGACCGAGGCAGCTTTTGCATGGATTGGAGAGGGGAATACATGTACTGCGTTGGATGCTACATCATGTGATTTCACGCTGGAACTCCAGCGGATGGTGTTTTGCAGAAGATACCCCCAGACCACCGATTGTGCAACCTCTCAACTTAAGCGCAATGCCTGTAAAATGGGTTCGGCATTCGCCTCCGGGGAAATCTATGCTCAATAGAAGTCTTTGCCTACTAGCATTTGCTATCACGCTGCTTCCGTTTACCGCTGCATTCGGCGAGTCTGCCGCCGAGATCGTCGTCGAGCACGGAGCAGCCATGAAAACCCGCGACGGCGTTACGCTGAGGGCGGACATTTATCGGCCTGCAGGAGAGGGCGAGTTCCCGGTGCTGCTGCAGCGGACGCCGTATGACAAGAACAACACCGCTGCGTTTGGCCGCATCGCTGCCGCTCGAGGCTACATGGTTGTGGTGCAGGATGTGCGCGGCCGCTATACATCAGAGGGCGAGTGGTACCCCTTCAAATACGAGACTCAGGACGGCTACGACGCGGTGGAGTGGGCTGCGGCGCTGCCTCATTCCAATGGCAAAGTGGGCATGTTCGGCGGTTCCTACGTGGGCGCTACCCAGATGCTGGCAGCGATAGGGCATCCGCCGCATCTTGCCGGAATTTGCCCGGTAGTTACAGCCAGCAACTATCACGAGAACTGGACCTACCAGGGCGGAGCCTTCGAGCAGTGGTTTAACGAGTCTTGGACCTCGGGTCTGGCCCAGGACACCTTCAACCGCGCAGTGCGGGAAGGGACTGACGCACTGGTCGGGAGCAAGGTGCTGCCGCTGAAGCAATATCCACTTTTCAACCTGCACGCCGGCCCCAGCGCTGCCAACTTCACCGGGGAAATTGCTCCCTATTTTCTGGACTGGCTCGACCACCCGGCCTACGACAACTACTGGCGGCAATGGTCCATTGAGCAGAATTACAGTTCCATCCGCGTGCCCGCGCTTACCGTGGCTGCCTGGTATGACATCTTCCAGGGGGGCTCGCTGCGGAACTACAGAGGCATGAAGCTTTATGCCGGCACCGAGGAGGCCCGTACCCAACAAAGGCTGCTGATTACCATCGGGGGCCACTCCGGCAGCGGACAAAAGATCGGCACAGTGGATTTTGGACCAGCGGCAGCGGAGTACGACGAGAACGCGGTGACCCTTGAGTGGTATGACTATCTGTTCAAAGGAAAAGTGAATGAGTTTGCCACTGAGAAACCTGTAAAGATTTTTGTGATGGGCGAAAACAAATGGAGGTATGAGAGCACCTGGCCTCTGGAGCGTACTCGGCCAACGCGCTATTACCTGCACTCTGCCGGTAAAGCCAATAGCAACTCTGGAGATGGCACGCTTTCTACCGTCGCCGAGCGTTCGCAAGCGACAGACAAGATCGTCTACGACCCAGCCAATCCCGTGCCCACTGTGGGCGGTCCCCTGTGCTGCGATAGCGCGCATCTTGCGCCTGGGCCTAGGGATCAAAGGGAGGTGGAGAGCCGCCCGGATGTTCTGGTCTATACAACGCCGCCGCTAGAGCAGGATCTTGAGGTTACAGGTGAGGTGTCACTGGACCTCTATGCCAAGTCCTCTGCCTTGGATACGGATTTTACCGGCAAGCTAGTGGATGTGTGGCCTAACGGCTTTGCGCAGAATCTAACAGAAGGCATACTGCGCGCGCGCTATCGCGAATCGACAAGCGAAGCCAAGCCGATCATTCCAGGAAAAATTTATCACTACAAGATCGACTTATGGGCTACGAGCAATGTCTTTCTGAAAGGGCACGAGATCCGGGTAGAAGTTTCCAGCAGTAACTTTCCACGCTTCGACCGCAACCTGAATACGGGAAAGAGCGCGGCCGATGGTTCTGTGTTCGTGAAGGCGACCAACACTATCTATCACGACGCGAACCACCCCAGCGCGATTATCTTGCCTGTTGCGCCCAAGTGAGAGTCGGCGCGGTGAATTAGCCGGATTCCCAGCCCGCGGAGCAGCCTACAATCGATCCCTGTCCTAGGGGGTGAAGCTAGAGATTCAGATTGGTTGAGGACTAACAAAGGGTGAGTTTACTCACCGGCGCGCTATCCCGGATGCGGAGAAAATTCCTGCCCAGTGACCTTGTCAAAACAATGGGGAGGAGGTAGGTGTGTAAGTTGTTGAATACAAGGCGTAAAACGGAGAAAGAAGAGTTGCATGAAATTCACGTACGTTCCGCTAAGCTAAGAACATTCATAACGAAATGAACAGATGGGAAAGCATGTGAAGCTTTCCATATATATATCGGGTCATATCAGCGGGCTCGCAAGCGAATAGAGGGCGAAGAGAGGGGCAACTCTGCATAGGAGTTGCCCCTCATTCCTTTCTGCGGTAGAGCGAAGGACTGCGGATGAGTGGTTCGGGAATGGCGGACAGATGGCAAATGATAATGAGCCAAAAAAGGAAGCAGTAAAAAAGAAAACAGTGGTTAAAAAGAAAGCAACAACAGCGAGCGATATAGAGAGAGCCCCGGTCATAATTGATGGTCCCTGCCCCGGTTGCGAGATGGACTGTTCCACATGCCAGGTAACCGGAGCGCAAGTGTTACGCCAGGCGGCGTGTTTGACCATGAAAGCGAGAAGCACTGAAATAACGCGATCGCTAGGTACAAAGGCAGCGGAGGGCGACTTGCAAAGCGCGAAGATATTGCTTGCCCTAATGATGGAGTCTACTCAAGGCAAAACAAGCGCTAGGAAGCCTCGTCAAATCCGGAGTATGGCGCAGGATCTGGAGGCAGAGCCCCAGTGGGAAGAGGGCGGGACGAAAGCGGGAAAGGAATCTGCGCGTGGCGGCCTTGAACAATAAGGCAGCACAGTTAGCAGTCTTGATTCTGGCTCTCAAACCGCGAAGACGAAGAACGGTAAAGGGGCTGCGGCTTTCATAAAAACCTGCCACAGAGAAGAATGGCAGGATTGGGAGCCGCAGCGAGGGCAGCGAGTTCATGCGTTGTGGAGCAAAGAGCCGCGCATGAAAACGGTACTGGACTAGTGGAAACATAAAAGACAGATTTGCGGATTAAGAGCGATAACAGAGACGGGCGCCGGGGCGGGCCTGAAATTTGACTTGGCAGGGAATGCGGCAGAGAAACGGGTGGAAACTTTGCAGCGTTCCAACAAAGAAAGAAGAGACACAGATGAAGCTCACGAAGAACAAGTGGTTGCGTGGCACCGTCAGATGGATGGAGTTTTGGCTCGGACTGGAATTGTGCTTGATGGTGCTGGGCCGGGTAGCCATTGCACAAGGAGTCAGCACAACGACGGTTCAGGGAACAGTTTATCTGGCGAATGGGAATCCTGGGGCGGGAACCCTCGACGTGAGCTGGCCAGCGTTTACGACAGCGAACAACCTAGCTGTAACCGCAGGGCGGACGACGGTAACCATTTCGCCGGATGGATACATGAGCGTGAACCTGGCTCCAAATCTTGGAGCGACACCTGCGGGTCTCTACTACACGGCCGTATACCACATGAGTGACGGGACAACAAGTACTGAGTATTGGGTTGTGCCCGCAGCAGCCCAAGCGAGCTTGGGGCAGATACGAGCGCAACTAATGCCGGCAGCGCAGGCAGTACAAGCGGTAAGCAAGGCGTATGTTGACCAGTCGATATCAGAGCTGACACAGAGTCTTCTGACAGCGTCAGGCGGAAGTCTGAGCGGATCGCTCTATCTGAATGGCGATCCGACGCAGCCGCTACAGGCGGCGGATAAGCACTATGTGGATTCAACCTTAAGTCTTGCGGTGCCTCTTGCAGGCGGGAATATGACTGGGGCGCTGGCGACACCAACGCTTAATGGCGTGCAATCTCCGCTGGCAGGCAGCGGACAGACGACTCTTCAGGCAGCCGTGAGCGCCGCGGGAACCAATGGTGCGGTTGAGATTCCGCCGAGCTACACAGGAACAGACGGATTTACGAATCCGAACGGTGTGTATGTGACAGATCTGCGGCAGACAAGTTCGCAGCAGTTTGAGCGGAACGTGAAGGAATTTGGCGCGGTATGCGATGGGACGACGGACGACACGAACGCGCTGCAAGCGGCTTTGAACTATGCGCAGACGCACGGAGTTTCTCTAACCATTCCACAGGGAACCTGCAAGACGCACACTTTGATCTGGCATGGCGAATCAATTGGCGGGCTGGGCAAGCAGGTCTCGGCGCTGATGGGATATCCAGGACAAGATGTGCTGACGACGGTGGCAGACAGCGCCAATCTGCTGAGTTACACGAGGCTTCACGATCTTACCATCTATGTGGACCAGAGCCAGGATGTTTCCTGTACAGCTGCCAAGGGGCGCGCGCCGGCAGGGATCTGCGCGGTGAGCAGGCTGCTGGAGAATAATTCGATCTTTTCGCAAGGTGGTAACGGGCTGACCGGGACGGCGGGGACAGGAACGGCGTGGGCGGTGGGCAATTGCGCGATTGCGATGCCGGCCACAACGGGAGCAGGCGGAAATGGCCTGCGCGTTGCGGAGATTGAGAACCTGGAAATTGCGGCTACGGGTTCTGACCCTATGGCAGCGCAGTATGGCGGAGCGCACTCGACACATACATGCGGAATGTACCTGGCTCAATGGCCGCAATGGAGTGAATTCAGGAATATAGACATTCGCGGTCTAAATACGGGCATAGCGATTCCGGCATTGCCAGGAACAGCGCCCGCGGGACTAACCTCTGATTCGAACCGGTGGCAAAACATTACAATTCAGGCCACGCACGGGTTTACGGCCGCAGCGGGATCAAACAATGTTCTGGATAACATTGTAGTGATGGCAGAGAACTCGGCAGCAACCAGCGAACCGCCAACGGGGCTGGTGTTAGATTTGGCTGGAGGTCAGCAAGGCTGGACGGTTCGGAATGCCATGGTGCAGCCGGTGTGGAACGCAGTGCAGCCGCAACTGACGGTTGCTGCGGCTGGCGGCGCGGTTACTGGTGTGTCTGCGGGACCGGAGTACGGACTTGGATACGATCCATACGGAACACAGGCCCCCGTGAAATTCAGTGGAAGCTGTACGGCGCAGGCAACGGCCAACGTGAACAACGATGGATCGATTGGAACGATCGGCGTAACCCAAGGCGGGATCGGCTGCTCAGGAACCACAACGGCCAGTGTGAACGTGGTTGGAACCTGGGATACAGCCGCGCCAGTGAACCTGATCTCTGGCCAGAACATATCGTTTTTCGGCGGGAATCTTTTGAGCGGCAATGGCGGGTACACGGTATGGAACGCGTCAGGTTCCCAGAGTTATGGAACGCAACTAGGCGGCTCCGGCGGTAGCTTGCCAGGCGGAGGAAGTTATAAGGGACTGGTGGCCAACAGCGGCTTAGGGACTACGCTCGCAGTCGATCAATTCCCTGGCGCGGACTTTGGAGCCAAGCTGCAATCATGCCTGAATACAGTAAGCGTGAGTTATGGCGGAACCTGCGACGCGCGCAATTTTACGGGCAATCAGTCAATGGGATCGACGCTTACGATAGCAACGGCCAATACGAGCGTACTGTTGCCTTGCGCGACGATTTCGACAGCCAACCAGGTGGTTGTAACGGCGGGAACCAGAAATGTATCCCTTCGCGGATGCGCCTTGCGTGGAGCGAGCACTGCGAGCGGGAGCCAGGGCGGAACAGTGTTTCTGTACTCCGGGCCGGGCGCAATGGTACAGGTAGGAGACCCAACGTATGTAGTGGATACGATGGGCTTTCACATGGACAACGCGGTGATCAACACCACTACGTCAAACAATGCAGCAACGACGGGATTGGCGGCGTTCCGCACGCAGGAACTTGATCTGGAGAGCCTATATTTTCTTGGCAACTCAAATCAGACCGGAGTGACGCTGGATGGAACGGGTAACTATACAGGCGGTACGTTCTATGACGACGCGTTCAACGGATTCCAAATGGCAGTGAATGCGATTGGGCACCAAGTCTCGAATTCTGCTACAACAGATTGGATGAATGCGAGTACGTTTGTCAGATTGCACATCAATTGTCCGACGAGCGGTGACAGTCCGATTAGCGGGACGTATGGGATCAATCTTGTGGCAGGAGATGGAAACACATTTACCGGCGGAGATGTCGAAGGCTGCTCGACAGCGCTTCACCTGGGTCCGAACGCACAGAACAATACGATTGTCGGGCTACGGAACGAAAACTCAACCGATCAAGTTGTGGCGGACGCAGGCAGTTCATACAACAACTGGATGACTGGCGGGACGATGTTTACGGGGCAACTGACGGACAACGGCACGCGCAACAGTTTTCTGGACACCTTCCATCGCAGCTTCAACGGCGTAAATGGAGACTGGTATGGCAGCCAGAAGGATGCCACAGTAACGAATCACTTTCGGTTAGGAACCGGAGCCGGGAACGAGCGCGGCCTGCTAAACCGCTACCAGACAGACTCAGGATATCGCTGGACAACAGGATTAAGCGACGCTACCTCAGGCGAACAGTTCTATCAGGTTCTCGATGAGCTGAATAACGTATATCGGATCTCCATCGGCCAATATAACAACGGCCAATCAAGCAGCAATAACCAGACGGTAGTGAATGCGGCAGGCACAGGCGCAGTGGTGCTGAACGGATCAAATAATTCGGGTACTGGGGGCGTAGTATTCGGATCGGGCGGCGCCAGCGAAACGACCGTGGCAACGATCAACAATACAGGGAGCGCGCAGTTTAACGGAACTCTACAAGTGGGCGGAACGTCAACATTTGCCGGAAGTCCGACGATGAAAAACCAAGCGGACGTCGAAATTGATGCGACGCTATGGGCCGGGTTAACAGCAAGCCAGAAAGAATCCTTCATATACAAGGATTGGAACGGCAACAGCCAATGGTACATGGTGAAAGATGCCAGCAACAACTGGGCGCTGAACTCGGCGACCGGCGGACTGGATAGCTTCAAAGCATATCAGAGTACGAATAGCGGAGATACGTACATCAATGCCTCAAACCCAACAGGGATCGTGCGAGTGAACTACGAAACCGGAGCTGGCGCAGGGTTCAATATTTACGGAGGTAACAGCAGCGCACTCTATGCCAGCTTTACGGCGGCAAATTCGATCAAGTTTCCAGGTCTTGCAGCAAGCAGCGGCTATAACTGCTTACAGATCGACAACTCAGGATATCTGAGCAACACTGGTTCTGCGTGCGGAACGGGAACCGGCGGCACCAGCGGCACAGTAAACACCGGTACAGCAGGACAGATTGCGTATTACACATCGAGTGGGGCTGAAATCGGAGGTACCAGCTCAGTGGCAATTACATCGGGAGGAACAGGCGCGACCACTTCCAGTGGCGCTCTGACAAACCTGGGAATTGGCGGTCTCTCGGCGCTAAACTGCGGGGCTAAAGGAGATGGGGTAACCGATGATACATCCGCACTAAACGCTTGTTTTAGTTCTGCGCTGGCAAGCCATCAATCTCTTTATATTCCCACCCCATCCGTTTGTTATAAAGTCACCAGTCCACTGCTGTTTGGAGGATGGACCGGAACGATGCAGATTATCGGTGACGGCAAAGGGCAACCGCATAACAACACAATATCTCCAATATGCTATACCTCTGACATTAGCTCGACATCTCCAGTAATTGACGGAGTAAATAGTGGCGATCTAATTATCAACGGGATTTCTATATATCCACTAAATGGAACACCAAGTGCGGGAAGTTGTGTATTTTCTAAGCCAAACGCTACAGGTGGAGGCCAAGTCAACATCTACAACAGCTACTTTAATTGTGGTGGCGGTGCAGGAAGCAGTGCGGTAGCTATCATTGGACAAGATTTATCGTCTATCATAGGTTCTCGCCTGGAAAGTAGCGGAAATGCTCTTGTGATAGGTAATAACTACGGTCCGAGTACCGTCACATCACACTACGCAACTGGAGCGGGTTACGGAGTTACGCATATACATATTGGCGGTTCGTACGTGGATAGCACGTTGTCACCTCTTGAACTTACAGGAAGCTGCGGAGATTATACGGTAGACAACGATGGCGGACCAACTTATATCGTTGAGGTTAATGGCGGTGACAGTACACATGGCATCATCGATCTTAGTTACATAACCGGATGTGACGCCCTTGGTCTAAATTTAGTTGGAGTAAACATAGAGAACCAAAGTTCATCAATACCGCTTGCAACGATTGCAACGGTTGACTCTACAAATACTCCTAACGGTGTAAGTGTAACCAGTGGATTTTTTAGTGGCAGGTTATATGGGGGGAGGACCACATTGGCTGGTACATTCCACGGCGTACATCTCACAGGTTTTGGAATGCCAACTGCTTTTAGTGATACAACCATTTTTCTGAATGGAGAGTATGTAGATTCTATCAAACTGGCTAATCTCTCTCCGACCTCTGGTGGTACTCCTGGTTTTAGTGGTTCACTTGGTGGTAGTAAAATCGTGGGCTATAACTGGAATCCAGCTACCATCGCGGCGCAACCAATAAATCCATGGACTGGAAGTTTCAAAATATGTTCCGCAAACGGCGGCAACGGTATTTGCTATACCAACTCTGGAGCGCATTTTAACAGTGCTAACTTTTTAAGTCCTGTGACCGGAACTACTTTTTCCGGAGCCCTATTGGGCAATGCTACCACAGCTACCAGCTTGGCAGGTGGTGTGGCGAACAATATCCCCTACCAAGCCGGAGCAGGGACAACAGGATTCATCGCCCCGGTAGGCAATGCTTTGCTAGTGACGAACGGCAGTGGCGTTCCTTCGGAGAGTACCACGATTCCGAATGGCATGACAGCAACAACCCAGTCCATAGGTGACAATACGGCAAAAGTAGCGACTGATGCATTTGTACTGGCAAATGTTGCTAATAGGACCACGACTACTCCGGCATGGCTCCAATATCTTGGCAACGGAGCGGACGGGGCGAACACGAATGCCAGCGGAAACATGCGTGGCGAGTATTACTACACAAACTTCACTGTTCCATATGGAAACACGGTGACTATGAACGGCTCTGGCACTGTATGGGGACTGGTGATTCATGCGACCGGAACTTGTACGATTGCAGGGACCATCAACTCGACAGGATACAACGCCGGTTCGGCTGGTTATGGCGGCGGTTCAAGTGGAGGCAGTGGAGGCGGTACCTCGGCGGGTACAGTAGGAGGCGTATCGTTTTTTAATACATACGCTCAACTATCGGGAGGAGTAGCGGGCTCCGCTTCGGGCGGCAATGGGGGGAACGGACTTGCACAGAATGTGTCTGCTATTCGTAACTTCCTTGCTGTAAACACAAGTGACGGAGGAAACGCCATCGGCGCTTATGGAAGGCAGGGAGCAAACTCCGGTGGCGCGGCTGGCAGTGGTGGCGTTCCAGTTGTCTTGATTTGTAATTCGATTGTAGGCACGGACGGAACACATGTAGGAGTGATCAACGTCAGCGGTGGCGCTGGCGGTCCGGCTACCGCCAACTCTACCGGAGCAGGTTCAGGCGGCGGCGGAGGCGTAGCAATCCTCTCTTCGCAGCAGTCGGTATCGACATGGCCCACAGTTTATACGGCGGGCGGGCCCGGTGGACTGGTTACAGTGCCAGAAGCAGTGGCAACGGGCGGAAGCTGCACATGTCCGCCGAAGGCGACGTTAGGTGTGACAAGTGGCGCATTGGACGGCACACTTACGGTGGTACAAGCGGGGGCCGGTTGCGGAACAGGCGCTGGGATCACATGGAACATTCTTGGCGGCGGGGGCACACCGGGAACAGCTACGATCAATCCGGTTTGGAGCGGCGGCGCATTGGTATCCGGCACCGTTACGCCAGGTACATCCTCCGGATATACTGCTGCGACATACACAAATGCAGGAACCGGCGGTGATGGCGGGACTGGGTGGTATCAGGAATTTCAAGGCTGGTAAAGAAGATAACTCATGGCGGCGGAAATACAGGGTGTGTCAAGTTTCTACGGCGGTCTGGCTTCCGCGATTGATCGGAACGAATTCAAGTACTTATAAGTTTAGAGCTAGATACGCCACATGAACTGGATTGCGTTGAGTGCATATCTGCCTCTAGCAATGAACTGGATAACGTGCTTGCCAGCCGATTGAGGATGGAGTCTTTGTGGCGGAAACAGTGGGAATGGAAACGACTGAGAACCGGAAGTGGGTCTTACATCCTGAGCGCATGGACAGAGAAGAACTGAAGCGATTCGGGAGACTATTGGACCGGCGCCCTGCTAGATTTTACGGCCGGACTGTGGGAATGACACTAGCCGAGCAGCTGCTGCTGGTGAGGACGCGCGAAGGGTGGACGGCGCCGCTGAAAGCGAATGCAGTGCAACGGGCGTTTGAGCAGCGGCGCGGTGAGCGGAATATCGTATTAAAGGCCCGGCAGATGGGACTGACGACCTGGGTGGCGGGACGGTTCTTTTTGAAGACCATTACACAGCCGGGAACGCTCACACTGGAGGTGGCGCACACGCAGGAAGCGGCCGAGGAGATTTTCAGAATTATCCACCGGTTTGTGGATTGGCTGCCGGAGGAACTGCGGGAGGGCCCGCTTAAGACCTCTCATGCCAATGTGCGTCAGATTGTGTTTCCGGAGATGGATTCGCAGTACCGGGTGGTATCAGCGGGAGACCGGAATGCTGGCCGAGGATTGACGGTACAGAACCTGCATTGCTCAGAGCTGGCGCGCTGGCCAGGAGACCCCGCAGAGACGCTGGCGGGACTGCGCGCGGCGATGGCTCCAGGAGCGGAGCTGATCATCGAGTCCACGCCGGATGGAGTCGGCGGGTGCTTCCACGAGGAGTGGCAGAAGGCGGGCGAGACGGGGATGGTACGGCATTTCTTTCCCTGGTGGATGGAGCGGCGGTACCGGTCTCGCGCGGTGGAGGCGGACAGTCTTACGGAGGAAGAACAGTATCTGGTGAAGCGGCACCGGCTGGATCTTGAGCAGATAGGGTACCGGCGACAGATACGATCAGATTTTCGCGGACTGGCGATGCAGGAGTATGCCGAGGACGAGGAAAGCTGCTTTCTAGCCAGCGGAAACTCGGTCTTTGAACTTGGTCCAATCGAAGCGCGGTTGGCCTCGGCGCCGCAGCCGGTGGAGCGCAGGCGGAATGGGGAGCTGGAAATATGGCTGCCCCCTCTGAAGGGCAAGGATTACGTAGTGGCAGTGGATCCAGCAGGTGGAGGCAGCGAGGGAGACTACTCGGCGGCCCAGGTACTGGAGTTGGAAACAGGATTGCAGTGCGCGGAGTTTGCAGGACATGTTGGAGGGCTGGAACTGGCGCGGTTGATCACGGCGCTGGCCGTGGAATACAACCAGGCATGGCTGGTTGTGGAACGGAACAACCATGGAAGCGGGGTGCTGGCGCTGGTGGAGACAGTCTGCGGCTATCGGAGAATCTACCGCCAGGCAGGGCAGACGGGGTGGCTCACAACATCGCTGAGCAGGCCCACGGCTTTGGGACGGCTGGATGCGGGTCTGGTAGAGCAACCGGAGCGGTTTCAGAGCCGGCGACTGCTGGGCGAATGCAGGAGTTTTGTGCGCATGCCGGACGGCAAGACGGGAGCGCGTCCTGGGACGCATGACGACCTGGTGATGGCGATGGCGATCGGGCTAGGGGCGCGGGCAGAGTTATTGGAAGGGACACGAAGAGTGAGCGTTTAGCTGCGAGGCGTGGGGTGATTCCGGTGAGCAGAGCATATGTTTGAGGTTAGAAACCGATATTGCAGAGAATTTCAGGCAAAACGCTTAGAATTCGATTGAGAATCAAGAGAAGGCGGGAACGGATTTGGCGGTACTGGCGGTGCAGCATATCCGGCGGATGCGAGGCGGTGCGCAGGGCCAGTTGATGCTGGGCGCGGACGGCCAAGCGTACGTGGTGAAGTTCCAGAACAACCCGCAACATATACGAGTGCTGGCCAACGAGTTTCTTGCCTCGCGGCTGGCTGCGGCCTCGGGACTGACGGCTCCGGAAGTCGAACTGGTGGAGGTATCGAACTGGCTGGTGGAGAATACGCCGGAACTGGAGATCGACCTGGGCAGGACAAAAGTAAAATGCCAGGCAGGATTGCAATTTGGATCAAGGTTTGTGGGCGGGCTGATGCCGGGGCAGGTGGTGGACTACCTGCCCGAAGAGCAATTGACCGAGGTGAAGAATCTGAACGAGTTTGCCGGTATTCTGGCGCTGGACAAGTGGACCGGGAACGCGAACGGGCGGCAGGCGGTGTTTGCTCGCAAACAGAGGGAACGGCGGTACCGGGCGGTGTTTATCGATTACGGCTATTGCTTCCACGCCGGGGAATGGAAGTTCGAGGACATCCCTCTGCGCGGGGTTTATTACCGCAACGACGTGTACCGGGAGATCGGCGGATGGGAGTGGTTTGAGCCCTGGCTGACGCGGATGGAGACGATGGCGGCAGAGACAGTATGGGCGGCCGCCAACGAAGTGCCCCCGGAGTGGTATGGCGGCGATCTGAGTGAGATGGAAGCGCTGGTTGAAAAACTACTGGCGCGGCGTAGCCGGATTCGGGAACTGATAGAAGAATTTGGACGGACGGATCGGAAGCCGTTTCCAAAATGGGGAGGGACGGGGAAGAAAAGTGAAGAAGAGGTTTGGAAGGAAGCGCGATGGGGGACTAACATGGCGGGAAGAGTGAATTAAAAGGGGATAGGATAACGCCCGGCATGACGAGTGGAAACCGGCGGATCGGCGATGAGCAATAGAAGTGAGCGGCAGGCATGCGAGTTTCAACTGCTCCGGTATGTTCCGGATGCGGTGCGGAACGAGTATGTGCATATTGGTGTGATTCTGCGGGAACAGAGCAGTCATGAGTCAGCGGAGGTGCGCTTTACGCGCGACTGGCGCAGGGTGCGCTGCTTGGACCCGGAGGCCGATACCGCGCTGCTTGAGGGGATGGAAAGCGAATTGCGGCGGCTCTTCAAGGAAGAGCCGGAGGGCGACCTGATGCGGCGTCTCAACGAATCGCTTTCGTTGAGTGTGCAGATGACAGAGCCCAAAGCGTACTTGGCGGAGAGCCTGCCAGCAGGCATGGAAGAGTTGATGCGGCTGTACGTGGAGCCTCCCCCGCGCGCACGAGTGCCGCGGCTGAGTGGACGGGCGGCGATCCAGTCGAAGATGCGAGGAGAGTTCGAACGGGCAGGGGTGTGGGACTTGCTACGCAAGCGGATTGCGGCCTCAGAGTATACGCGGCCAGGAGATCCGCTGCGTATCGACATTGCCTATCACCCCAATGGGCAGATTCGCATGTTTCATGCGGTGAGCCTGGAGCCGGGCGTGGAGATGGCCAAGGTGCTGGCGTTTTCGGCGCCGGGTTTGCGCGCGGGTGTGGAACGGATTGAGAAGGCCAGTCTGGAGCTGACCGCGGTGATTGAACCCGCGGCCAGACTGGGCGCGACAGACGAGGAGCCGGAACGGCTGGAGATGTACCGCTTTGGTGTGGAGACAATGGAAGAGCACCAAATCCGGGTGCTGACTACATCGGACCTGGGCAGGGTGGCGGAGACGGCGAGGCGGGAGTTGCGAGTGTGAAAAACAGATCCCAGCTAGAAACTTGATGCAGCGAAATTGTTGCATGAAAATTGCAGATAGTTTTTGGTGTTTGTTGTAGCATTGACTCAGCAAGTAAGAATTAAGCAGATCCTAGAGCAATTCTCCAACTGATGTGGAGTACATAGGGATGGGTAAGGTGGCTTTTCCTTAAGAAATTAGCCACCTTGCGAACCAGCCTCCCCTCTACGCCGATTGGGTAACTGCTATAGCTTGGAACTAACATCAGGAAACATAAAACAAGAGGCATGGCTCTTTCCGGGGCTGTGCCTTTTTGTATTTGTGGCAGCGGGAAAAGGAAGGTGCGCGTGAGGGTAGGAGATCAGTTACGTGAGATCTGGCGGCAAGCAACCGGAAGCGGCGGAGGGGCAGCTGTAGCGGCGGGCGCGGCCGATGCGGAAGCAGAGCGCAAGACGCTGGCTCTGCCAGCAATCTTGGGTCCAGTCCAGTTTCCAGGCCGACATCTGCCTAAACCGACGCCGGTCAATCTGCGCCGGTTCGCGGAGACGCCAGTGGTGCGGCGCGCGATCAACGTCATCAAGGACCGCATCGCAGCCATGGACTGGCAAGTGCGGATACGGCGCGGTGTGAAGCAAGGGGATGTGACCAACGCGGCGCGAAAGCTACAGGCGCTGCGGCGGATGTTGGAGGAGCCTAACGCGGTGGACAGCTTTCGCACCTTGATTGAACAGGTGATTGAAGATGCACTGACAGGCGGATTCGGCGCCATCGAGATGGAACCAACAGGAGACGAGGATCGACCGGCGATGTTGTGGCCGGTCGATGGCGCGTCGATCCGGATCAACGCCCGGTGGGATGGGCAGGAAGATACGCCGCGGTACGCCCAGGCGCTGCAGGGGCAACTGGAGTCGAGCGCTGTGGAACTGCGCGACAACCAGTTGATCTACGTGCGGATGAATCCGCGCAGCTTTACGCCTTTTGGCCTGGGGCCGCTGGAGGTTGCGTTTGAGACGGTAAACCAGTTTTTAAGTGCGCACCGGTTTGCGGGTAAGCTGGCCGCAAATTCAGTGGCGCAATACGCTTTGTGGCTGAACGAGGCGTCGCCGACACAGCATGACCGGTTGATACGGTGGTGGCAAGACGAGATAGAGGGGACTGGCCGTGTACCGCTTATCTCGACAGAGCAAAAGCCAGAGGTGTTGCGGTTCGCGCAGGGAACGGATGCGGATCTGCGGCTGGCCTGGCAAGAGTTCCTGATTCGCATGGTAGCAAATGCATTTGGACTGCCGCCGCTGCTGCTGGGGCTGGAAGCGGATGTCAACCAGTCGACAGCCGCGGAGATGGCCGACGAGGCATTCCGCGGCGCGATATCGCCACTGGCCATGCTGTTGGCCGGGCACCTGACCCGGGATCTTTTTGGAAAGTGCATCGGCTGGCGGGAGTTCGAGTTTGTCTTCAATGAACTGAACGCACGGGATGAAGAGACTGAACTGGCGGTGCAGGTGCAACTGCTGCAGGCCGGCGTGTTGACGGTGAACGAAGTTCGGGCGATGCGGGGGTTGGGTCCACTGGGGCAGGGTGAAACGGTACAACTTGCAGGAGAAGCAGCAGCGGAGCGGGCAGGTTAATGCTTTGCAATTCGGCCGCGCTAAAGAACGGGCGTAGGCGTGTCGAGTTGTTACAGCGGACGGGCGGAGAGCGCATGCGATTGGAAGCAATGGCAGTAAAGATTCCTCATGTGGACGGGCACCCGAACCGGGTTCCCTTCGAAGGGGTGTTGACGGTAGTGAACGCGGCCAGTGACAAGGCGCCGTCTGGAGCACGTGGACACCGTGTGATGTTAACGCGCAAAGCGGCGGAGATGGCGCTGCCATCTCTGTTGGGCATGGCGGTGGACTACCGGCCAGGGTGGGACGGACACGATTCACGTCGCAAGATTGGGCTGTTAACCGAGGCGAATCTGATCGGCCGTCAGCTTGTAGTGCGAGGTTATCTGTACGCGCGCGATTTTCCCGAGGTTGCTGGAGCGATCCAGGCGCACTCTCCCGAGGCAATGGGGATGAGTTACGAACTAGCCGACGCGCGAGTGGAAGATATGCGGGCCGAGGTATGGAAACTAACTCGCGTAACCTTTACCGGTGCGGCGATCCTGCTCAGGGAGAAAGCGGCATACCGGGAAACCAGCTTCCGAATGGCAAGCTAGTGGGCATAAAAGTAGGCGAGATGGCAAAGAGGCTCCGCATTGCGGGGCCTCTTTTGCTAGCAAGTTAGCCAGTCAGGCCGTATAGCGCTTGACAATCAAGTAATAAGGAAGGGACGTAATGGAAAAAGAAGAAAGAGACATAACGGAACGGCTGGAAGCCGCAGCAACCTTGCTAGAGCGAACGCTGAACTGGCTGGAGGAGCGGCAAGGCGCGTTGACTGGAGAGGTGGAGAGGATTTCAGCGACCGTCGAGCAAAGCCGTCGCGAGGCGGAACTGGCAGAAAAGCTGGCAACTGCTGAAGCGGAACTGGCTGAACTGAAAGCTGCAGCCGCGCCAACAGTAATGAATCCGCTGCGCAGGACTGTACCCGCGGCCACCACAGAGATGCTCGCGAAGCACGGCATAGGGGATGGTCCTGTAGATGTACGGACTCTGGATGCGGCGTTGGCCGGTCTAAGTCTAGAACAGCGCATTGCAGTGAAAAGCCAACTGCTGCGGGCGGGCACGATAGCCTAAAATTAGCCTCTAGCTTTTAGCAAAAAAGCTTTTGTTACTCGGTCTGGCAGCATTGCGACAGACCGAGTTACTGCGGCAAGAAATGAATCCAGGAATCAAGAGAGTCTGCGATGACTTCTGCCGAAAACGCAATGGAATCACAGCCCGGATAGACAAGCTTAGAGCTAGAAGATAGTAGCCGATAGCTTCTACCGGACAACGAGTGGCCCCATGGAGGGGGCGAAAAAGTCTATGAACGCAACCTTTGCAGACATTCATGCAGCAGCGGACTTTATCGGGCCGGGCGCTATTGAAGTTCCTTTGTATCAAACCGAGATATTCGATATCTGCCGGCGTTCGAGTCCCTTTGGACAGCGCATCAAGCAGGTACCAGCAACCGGTCATCCGTCGCGGTTCTTCGAGGAGACAGCGATTCCGAATCCAGGTTCGGCCGGCTTTGTGAATCCGCGCAGCATCGTGGCGCCGGTTGTGAGCCCGACGCGTGTGGAGCGGAGTGTGCCGCTGAAAGCGATCGTATCGCAGATCAACTACAACCTGTTCGATATCGAACTGGGCGACCAGCAGAAGCAATTTGCCTATCTGCAGGCAAAAGATCTGGTGGATACGGTGAGCGGCGTAATGGTGGCGCACGATGTGGCCCTGTGGAACGGTAATGATACCAGCTTGAGTACGCCGACTACTACGCAGTACATGGGTGTTACTGCACAGATTGCAGCAGGCGGGAATACGGTGAGTATCGGCACGACAGCTTCAATCGTAGACGGTCTGAAGTCGGCGGTAGCTGCAATGGTTGCAAGCAGCGGCTACTATGTCAGACCTACGGCGATCTATGCCAACCCGGTGCTTCTGGACCTGATCGACCGGGAGATGAAAACTGAATTCAATGTGGTGCTGAATACCGACCAGATCACGGGCGGTTTCAGAGTGAAGATGCTGTCGACGCAGGCGGGCGACCTGCCCTTGATTCCAGACTGGAGCCTGAGCTACACAGGCACGCCGGGATCCGGATCCGCGGTGCTGCCAGCTTACATCGTCACTGAGGATCTAATCGAGTACCACTGGCTCGGAGACCCGGCACCACGCATCTTCCAGTTGGGTCTCCCGAGTTCGATGACATACCAGTATGTCGCCGTCAAGTTCGGCGCTCCAGTAGTGAAGGGAGCCAATTACGCGCACTACCAGGTTCTTGTGGACAGGTAGTACACGGTAGACAGGGTTAACAAAGAGGCTCCACGTCCTGCCCAGCACCCAAAGAATGGTTTTAGAGAGCAGAGGGCTGTGGAGCCTCTTCCATGTAGATAGTTGGCAACTAAACAGGCACAACAGAAAAAAACGAAGGGTGGAGTATGGCATATCTGCAGCCAGCGGATTATCTGAACTATGGATTGCCCGCCGGGACGACGGCGGACTGGGTCACTTCTGCCACGGCATTGATCAACAGCTACTGCAGGCGGCCAGATCTGAACGTGATTCAGTATACGGAGCGCTTGCGTCTTACCAGCGGGTCGCAAACAGTACTGCTGACATATTTACCTCTGGCGCCGATAGGAGTGGCAACGACGCCGATCGTAAGTATCGAAGGGCGATATGCGAATCCGCGTCGTGGAGAGGCACTAGACCAATCATTGTTCGAGGTTGTATGGGCGTTTTCATTGCCAGGTCAATGGACGGCGATCGATCCAAACTCCGTGGATTACGACCCGAATACCGGCGAGCTCATCTTGCCGTGGAATGTGCTTGGGTTGCCGTACAACGAAGTAGCGGTAACCTACACGGCAGGTCTGGCGGCGATAGGTGACGATATAAGGGCAGCATGCGCGCAGATTGTGCGCAACGCGCAAGCGACACCAGCGCTTAACGCCAGCAGAACCAAGATGGACACGATGTGGATGCAGTATTTCTCAAGTTCGCTAGTAGACGAAACGGTGCAGGCCTGGCTGCGTCCCTACGTGGCGAGCAGGCTGGGGTGAGCGATGAGCGACACAGCGCCGCGAAACCCAGTGGGAGCTCCACAATTACTGGCCGATGCCCTGTTAAGAAGCGTAGCAGGAACAACGGCACTTCTACGGGTGACAGGCTCTAACACTGGCACAAACATGTCGGAAGTTGGACTGGTAGCAACGACGTTTGCAGAGGTTGTAGTGAGTCCAGTGGTAATGCGAAAATTGCGGCCAACCTGGCAGGAGAACGGTGAGTCGAAGTGGGAATTACTAGTTTCGGCAACCGGGGTAGAACAGCAGGTTAGCGCACTGGACTTGTCATCAGTGCAATCGCTATTCTCTATGACCCTGGCAGTGACTGTAGCAGGCCAGGATTACCTGATCGAGTCGGTCGCATCGAACGAAGCTTTCGGTCAGGTGTATCTCTACCGATTGCTCTTGCGTGAAGCACGGCAGCAAGCATTGTAGACGATTTACGGAAGTCAACTAATCGAGAATAAACGAACAGCTACCAATTGACAGCGACTTACGCCTAAGTAGCCGAATAAACATGCCACTTGACTACTAATAAGTTGGCCTAGCGTGCTGGACAAAGAGTACCAGGAGCACAACTCCATGCAAAATGCAAAAGACTCGTTTTATATGGCTCTGCGCACGCGGCTAGCTATGATCGACCCGGAGCGAACGATCCTGCTGCGCGGCGCGGTACGGCCAGGAATTCTTGTGGAGGAAGCCGAAGCACCTTTCAGCCAGATTCCCAACGACGTGTTCGTCCTTCGTTGGCTCGGACTAGGCATGGATGTGGATTTAGGGTCCACAATGGCGGCCGAGGAGTGCGAGATTATCTATCAGACATGTGGAACACAAAGTTTCGGTGGCCTGGATCGCGGGAGATCGTTAAGCGAACTAGACGAAGAACTGATGGCTATACTGCAACCTTTCTACACATCGAAACTCAATTACACGGCAACGCCGCCAGCAGCAATGCTGACAAAAGTGTTTTGGGAGGAACCTAACTTTGGACCCATCTCTGTGCAGCGGGACATGTTAAGCCGCTCGGCGAAGGTATTGGTTTACAGCTATCAGGAACAGGGGGAGTAAATGGCGTCGACATGGTTTTCGGCTCCGGCACCAGTTACGCGTCGAGTACGCGGGTATTTTGCGCCTGTCAACAGGTCAGCACAGACCCCAGTGCTCTTCGATCCATCAGAACAAGGAACATTCAAGTTAGAGCTGCCACCTGCGCCATGGATCAGCTTAGGCTGGCTTCAGGGATTCACACGCAAACCGTTGAGCAAAACATCCGCAATTATGGCAGGAATACCGGCTGCAACCGTAGAGCAGGTACGCGAAACGCTAGAGGCACATGTGAGTTTCGAGTTTCTGAGCTGGACTAAACTTACAATGGCCCTGGCTACAGGTTCACAGCATATGAATCTGCTGGCACCTGTAAGTGGAGCCACAGAGGCAGGAGATGGTGCACAGGCAGCAGCGGCAGTCCCCGTGCAAAGTGGATCGACAGGAATGTTTATAGCACTGGCAACAGCTGATGCAGAAAAATTCTCACCGGGTACTATCGTTGCCGTGGATGTGGATTACACCGGACAGACGGGGTATGTGGGTGCCCCAGTATCCGGCGCTTATGTGCGCCAATCGCTTACTGATGTGGACTATATCCGCCGGGTTACGTTTAATGTCGCCTTAGTGTCCCAGGTAAATTCCACAGGATTAATGTTGGCCCAGTCACTGCCGGGAGGCGCCCCATTAGCGGGTACCAAGCTACAGGAGGTTACTGGGTTTGTGGACCGCGAAGGCGGAAGTTTCTATCAGGAGTGGTCAGCACTGTTTGTCATGGAAGGCGGTCAGGGCGAACGAATCTACTTTCACTACCCACGCCTCCAAACAATTTCCGGAGCAGAAGAAGCTCCAATTCCACTTGATGGAAGGCAGAACAGCAAGCTCACTAGAGTGCTCCTCAAGGGGCAGTATCTTGCATTGCCTGTTATCGATCCGATGGATGGTGAAAGAGTGTTGTGTTATCGAAGCTTCCTGCCCGCGGGCAATGCTCTTGTGTAAGTAGTTACGGGGGATACAAGCCAGGAATAGAGAGCCACCATGAAAATTACGATCAAAGGGATGGACTATACCTCCACTCTGGATGCCGCACGTCCGTTGACGATTGAGCGCAAACTGAACGAGCCTTCTGTATCCCAACTATGGTTAAGTTTACCGATAAATGGAAGTTTGTCGACGCCATCTCGCAACCAATCGATCGCAATTACAGGTGACGATGGTACGCACTATTTCACAGGTTACATTGCGGCAAGCCCAATGCCCGAGTGTGCCGGAGAAGGTCTTGAAGGACCACACTACCGGATCGCAATCCAGGCATTGAGCGATGAGCTATTACTTGATCAGTTACCGATGGCGCCCAGCACGGGATCTAGCGGCGAGACTGCCGGCGTGCTGATGTCGGCACTCGTAACCCGCACTGGGGCGACAACTCTATCCACACAGGGACTAACATTGGGGTCAGCGGTCAGCAATTTTGTAATGAGTCCAGGGGCGACATGGAGCCAAAGCGCCGGACAGGTTGCTAGTCAGTCTCGCGCAGCGTATCGTGCAGTAAATGGCGTGTTGACACTTACCCCAATACTGGATACAGTGCATACGCTGAACGAGATCGATGGCAGCCTTAACCTGTCAAACCTTGCGCTTACGGCAAGCATCAAACGCGCATTAGCTAACGATATTACAGTCTGTGGTCAGCTTGAGCCGGTAGCCTGTGTGACGGAGTACTTCCAGGGTGACGGCATTACAACGCAGTTCTATCTGTCGGAGAAACCGTACTTTCCATCATCGTCCAAGTCAAAGATCATCCGTGAACTCTTCAACGAAAGCCAAATCGACGAACGCGTGTGGTGCAATCCAAGTGGAAATGGATATATGAGACTAGGGCAGGGCGGTCTGGTGATGGATGGTGGCAATTGGACCGATGGACAAACATGTCTTACCTGGATTGATCAGGTTGAGATGGGCGGGACACTTTTACTAGAGGCAGTAGGCGTGAGCCTGTCTCCAGGAAGTACCGGGATACTGTCTGGTTTCTTTGCTGGTGCGGAGACGCTGGTAGATTGTACTGCAGGCTTTCAAGTGACGTCAGAACAAGGTAGTGGAGAAGTAACATTACAGCCTGTCATACAAGGAACACCATCTGGGCTGACCTATGCGATTAGCACTGGAAGCCAGTATACGCTACGGATCAGGGTACATTGTGCCGAGAACGAGCGGGCGCAAGCAATCTATCGGTCCTACGGAGATAGCGGTCCAATTACGTACGGCGGACAATGGAACATTGCTCCAGGTAAGGTGCAAATGGAAATTCAAGACAGCACCAATGGAGTTAGTGGTATGCCTGTAACGCTATACGATGGATCGGTTGCCAGCCTGCCAGGGGCATGCACGGTCGCTGCTTGCAGTAGTATCAACCTGATTGGAACGATGCGCGCGCTCAACCTGGAAAATCTTGGATCGGGCTGGGTGGTGAGTACGCCACCAGTTGGCGGTCCATACGCCCGCCGGATAGGCTCCACTGCCCAGGCAGGTGAGTGCTATTTGGACAATACCGGAAAGGTAGTGTTCTATACCGGCTTTGTACCACAGGCCGGTGAGCAGGTCGCGGTGAGTTACAGGACCGTAGGAAGGGCGATTGGCCGCGCGGTAAACACAACCAGCCAACTTGCGCTAGCTCAGCAGCAGTTGCCTTCCGTGGCCGCGTGGTTGGGGACAGTTACTAACCCCCAGGCGCGCAGTTCTGCAGATTGCCGCAATGCGGCCTTGGTCATAGCGGAGGCGGCGGCCAGTGTAAGCGCGCTATGGAGTGGAACTTACAAGGGAAGCAGAACGAGTTTTGCTACCGATGTATGGCCGGGCGACTCCCTACTTCTGAATGCGCCTTCAAGTAACCTGAACGTCCAGGTAGTAGTGAGATCGGTAAAGGTAAGCTATCGAGCAAGTCAGCCAGACATGGTCACGTATGCTATCGCATTCGCCAACGATTGGGCGGATGATCTTGCTATCGAAACCAGCGCTACAGTACCTGCTGATGCCTGGCTTCTGGCCCCCATTGCGCCCGCCGTACTTGGCAATCTCGGCGGGCTTACCGTAACTACATTGAATGGCAGCACCTTGGCTGTCAATACTGGCGTTATGCCGCCTGATGGTGGGGGATTCGAGGTACGGATCCGGGACTTTGCCTTCATGCCAGGAACGGATCCGGACCTAGTGATGCGAACAAGTCAGCAGAACATGTCATTTCTCCGCAAATCCGCCAATGAACGATATTACATACGAATGTATGACGGATCGACACCGCCTAACTATTCAGAGTTTTCAACGGCACTATTTGTCAATCTGCCGCTGGGAGTTTAAGAAGTAACCTACTATAGAGATTAGAAACTCATTCAGGCGATAGCAGATTGCATGCTTCTGAGGTGAGAAACCATAGCCGCTGACGGTATTTATCAAACAAACTTTCCTGCGCGATGCAGGAAACCCTACTGATACGGAGAACCGCTCCCATGCGGATGATGAATGAATTCGAAGCGCAGGTGTTGAGCGATTTGAGCGTGCTAAAGACGAAGATGACCGGCCTGATGGGCGACGGGAATGGTGGCAGGATCGCTGAACTTGAGCGGCGCATGGAGCGACATGAGCAGAATTGGCAGCGAGCCAAGGGATTTCTGGCGGCAGTAAGCGTATTGTTCGCTGTACTCGAGGTAGCCTTTGAGGCGTGGCACCGGCATTGATCCAAGGATCAGGTTGTCCTTTCGAGCTATTCCGAGAATATAAAAGTGAGAAGGCGATTCTCGGGTGCTGAGTCCTGCCTATCAATCATTATGGAGTGACTGGTTTCTCTCCGCTTGTAGCTCTGAACTGTGTTCCTCTCCGACTCACAGACTAACCCACGACCAGCGCAGGGGGACCGGTCACTCCATAATGACTTAGTCTCGATTTTGAGGCATGAGGCCGTACAATCCCAACCCAGTCACGAGGCGGTCTCAGAATCTGTCCACAAACCAGGTTTTTCTGAGCAGCGTATGGGTGAAGCTG
>VFSW01000946.1_pt1 | contig 43132 bp, 40 predicted proteins | sample 5358111 | NCBI WGS metagenome assembly VFSW01 (sample SAMN11554181, study PRJNA540505) | mine drainage metagenome | isolation source: sediment from site ElyBrook_90M | place: USA: Ely Copper Mine, Vershire, VT | collected 2017
CCTACGACGGCGAGGGCCATCGCGTGGCCCAGGTCGTCACCACCAGCGGCACGACCACCACCACCGAGTACATCGGCAGCCACGAGGAGGTCAGCACGACGGGCGGCACGTCGCAACCATCCACCAATCGTTTCGTACTTATTGCCCGGTCACTTCCTCAGCACCTCGCATGCCGCCGCGCCGCATCACCATGAGCAGGGCGCGCGCCACTTCGGCTGGGGTGGTGTGCCGTTGGTCATCCCAAAATAGCGCCCGCATCCGCGATAATGAAAGCGCGGACATCCGTGGCTGCTGACATTGCGCACCATTCGCCGGCGCCATCTGTGCCAAAAAATCCCCTCACCCGACGTTCATTTCCTATGAGGAGGTCGAGAACTTATGCAATCAAGCAACGACAGCAATACCACAAGGCCCGACGGGCCATCGCGCATCCAGCGATTCATCGCAACTCTGGCGACACTTGTCGTCACCCTGGCAGCCGTGGGCGGATTTTATTTTGCGGCCAGACACATGCCTACAAACCAGGGTGAGGCCGCCCACAGTGTCGCCACTACGCCAAAACCCCTTCCACCTCAAAGCGTCACATTATTCGCCACTGCCAGCAACGCCGCGCCTACAGCGGATAATATTATCGTTCCTGCTGGCACCTTGATCACGTTAACGGTGACAGCCGATCAATCGCTAGATAACTTTCAGATCTATGACATAGGCATTTATGCACATAGCCCCTACCCTTTCAGCGAGCTGACAACGTGCGACACTGGCATCAGCTGCACGTACTCCGTTACTGCCCAGGGCATGACAAAGACCTATACAGGGTTTTTACAGGATATCGGGGGAAAGATTCTCACAAGCTCAAGCGACATCAGCATCACCTGGCTGCCACCGCAATAAATTCATACCAAATCCGCTTGATCACTTCTCTGTTGGGAAAAGAGAAATAGGACTTTCGCTTGGTGCCCTGGATTCAGGCAGGCATATGTGACGGGGACGGCACTCATCCCCGACAGCAGCCCGGAGGGCTTTGTTTTTCGAGCCGGGGGATTCCATCCCCAGGCGGTCTCGCCCGGCGCGATTCTGCGCCCTGAGCGAAAGTCTTAATTACATCTGGTGCATGACCTGCCAGGCGGCGCGAGCCATTGCCCAATCTTCGCGCGAGCCCACGACTACTACGCGCACCACTGAATCGGCGGCGCTGATGTCACGATCTTCAGTCGCGCCATCATTGGCGACCGTGTCGATCCGCGCGCCCACAAAGCCAAGCGTCGCCAGCGCGCTGGCACGCACGCGCGGGCTGTGCTCGCCGACTCCGCCGGTAAACACGATGGCATCGACACGGCCCAGCGCCGCCAGCATGGCTCCGATTCCCGCGCGCAAGTGATGGACGTACAGATCATAGGCGAGTCGGGCGCGCTCGTGGCCACCATCCATCGCCGTGACGATCGCGCGCATGTCACCTGACAGGCCTGAGATGCCGAGCAACCCAGAGTCGTGATTGAGCGAGTCGGTGAGTTGATCGTAGGTTGCGCCCCCCTCGCGCATCAGGTAGAGCAACAATCCGGGGTCGAGCGCGCCCGGTCGCGTCGCCATCATCACGCCGTCGAGAGGAGTCAGACTCATTGTCGTCTCCACGCTCTGGCCGTGACGCACCGCCGCCAGCGAGCAACCGTTGCCCAGATGGCAAGTGACGAGATCCAGTGTGTCGCTCTCCCGGCCCAGCAGCACCGCCGCGCGCCGCGAGGCATATTCGTGGCTCAGGCCGTGAAAGCCATAGCGACGCAAGCCCTGCTCGTGCCAGGCGTAAGGTCCGGGGAAGATCGCCGCCTCAGGCGGCAGGGTGCGGTGAAAAGCGGTGTCGAAACAGGCAATCTGGGGCACGTCACCGAGGAATGACTCTACCATCGCCATCATCGCCAGGCAGGCGGGGTTATGCTGCGGCGCGAACGGCGCGAAGCGGGCGATCGCCCCGCGCACCGCTGGTGTGGCGCGCGTCGCCGCGCGATAGTCCGGACCGCCGTGGACGACGCGATGACAGACCGCCTCGATAGGCTGAGAGCCAGAGACAACGGCGGCGTCACTCTGCCACAGCGCCTTCATCATCGCCAGCGCAGCCTCTGGTCGTGTCGAGTCAGCGGGCAGATCGCGCTGCCAGACGCCGTGCACGCTTTTCATCGTGATCCACACCCGGTCAGCCAGCCACACGGCTTCACCCTCAACCAGCGCCGGCTGTGGCTCGCCAATCAGGGGTGATTCCAGAGCGAAGAGAGCCAGCTTCACGCTGCTCGACCCCTCATTCAGTGTGAGACAGCGCATGATGGCCCTCCTGATCGTCCCATTGCCAATGGGTGATGGCATCGGGGTCACGCCCGTGTTCCTGGATGTAGCGACGGTGATCGGCCAGCTGATAGTCATACTGGCTCACCAGAGCCGCCGTCCGCGCCGCCACGCGCGCGTTGCGCCGCGCGCCCAGGCGCAATGCCTGAGCCATGAGGTGATAGCGGCTGATGCCGTTGCGCACGCACATATCAAAGGGCGTGGTCGTCGTGCCTTCCTCGCGATAGCCGTTGACGATGAAGCGCTCGCTGTGAGGCCGGCCAAAGAGCAATCCTTTGACCGCCGAGGGATAGCCGTGGAAATTGACGATCACTGGCCGGTCAGGCGTAAAGAGCGCCTCGAAGAGATCCGCATCCAGTCCGTGGGGGTGATCGCTTTCCTCTTCAAGAATGAGCAGGTCGGTGATGTTGACCACCCGCACGCGCAGCTCAGGGACGTCTTGGCGCAGCGTCTGAGCGGCGGCCATGACCTCGAGCATCGGCACGTCGCCGATTCCCACCAGCACGACATCGGGGTCGGCGCCGCCCTGGGTGCTGGCCCACGGCCAGATCGACGCGCCGGCCCGGCAGTGCGCCACCGCTTCTTCCAGCGTCAGCCACTGCGGCATCGGCTGTTTGTTGGCGATCACTAGATTGACGTAATTGACGCTGCGCAGGCAATGGTCCACCGTGCTGAGCAGACAGTTGGCATCGGGCGGCAGATAGATGCGCAATACCTGCGACTTTTTGTTGAGCAGCGCGTTGATGAAGCCCGGCCCCTGGTGAGAGAAGCCATTGTGCTCCTGGCGCCAGAGCGTCGAAGTCTCAAGATAGTTGAGCGAGGCCACCGGCAGCCGCCAGGGAATCTCGCTCGACGTTTTGAGAAACTTCGCGTACTGATCCATCATTGTCGCGACGATGCCCAAGAATGCCTCATAGGAGGGGAACAGCCCGTGCCGGCCTGTGAGCAGGTAGCCGCCCAGCCAGGCCTGGCACGTGTGCTCGCTCAAGATCTCGAGCACGCGCCCATCTTGGGGACCGATATGACTATCGTGCGGCGAAATAGGCCACTGATAATCGCGATGCGTCTCGAAGAGCACATCGCCCAGCTTGTTCGATTCCAGCTCGTCGGGTGAAAAGATGCGAAAGTTTGTTGGGTTTTGCCGGATGACCCCAGCCAGATAGTGCGCCACCTGCTCGACGCCGCTGACGTTTACTTGCCCGCGACGCATCAACGTATTGTCAGCATTAGGCCGGACATCGACCGCGAAGATTTCAATCGACGGGCGATCGAGAGGGCGCCGCATGCGCCCGCCAAAAGCGTGGGGATTGCAGCCCATGCGCCGGTCGCCGCTGGGGCTTAGCGCGAGCAGGTCGGGCATTGGGCGTCCGTCATTGTCAAAAAGCTCCCACGGGCGATAGGACCGCAGCCAGCCTTCGACGGCAGCCAGATGCTCAGGATTCGTCAGCACGTCGCTCACTGGCACCTGGTGCGCGCGCCAGGTGCCTTCGATGGGCACGCCATCGAGCTGTTTGATGCCCGTCCAGCCCTTGAGCGAGCGCAAGATGATGAGCGGCCAGCGCGGCTCGCTCATGCGCTGACCTTTGCGTGCCGCCGCTTGAATGCGCTGGATCTCGACGAGGCTGTCTTCCAGTGCGGCTGCCAGATCGCCGTCGAGATCGTCACCCGCGACGATGCGCGGCGCATAGCCATAGCCGGTAAACAGAGCCATGAGATCGGCATCGCTCATCGTGCCCAGAATCGTCGGGTTGGAGATTTTGTAGCCGTTCAAGTGCAGAATGGGCAGCACCGCGCCCGACTCCGCGGGATCGATGAATTTGTAGCTGTGCCAGGCGGCGGCGGTCGGCCCCGTCTCAGCCTCGCCATCGCCGACGATGCAGGCGGCGATGAGATCGGGGGTATCCATCACGGCGCCAAAAGCGGTGCCAAGCGCATAGCCCAACTCGCCGCCCTCGTGGATCGTCCCCGGCACCGAGGGCGCCAGATGACTGGGAAAGCCACCCGGCCAGGAAAAACCTCGAACGAAGCGGTGCAATCCCGCGCGATCGCGCGTCAGGTCAGGATAAAACTGCTCGAGGGTGCCCTCGAGATACAGGTTGGCCAGATTGGCGGGCGCGCCATGCCCTGGACCGGTGACGAGCAGCATATCGAGATCGTGACCGCGAATCAGGCGGTTGAGGTGCGCGTAGATGAGGTTGATGCCGGGACAGGTGCCCCAATGCCCTAGCAGGCGATCTTTGATATGCTCAGGGGCCAGCGGCAACTCGAGCAGCACGTTGTCTTTGAGATAGATCTGCGCCGCCGCGAGATAATTCGTAGCGCGGCGAAAGCGCTCGATCTGCGCGCGCTCTTCCTGGCTCAATGATGGTGACCGGCGCTGAAAGGCTGCCTGGGTCCCATCGTCACGGTGACGCATCGTCTGATGTGTCATGATGGTGCTCCTTTGCTGTGGTGCGACCAGCCGATTGCCCATTGCGCGATCAACGGCCGGCACGTAAGGCGTTCAAGATAACGATCACGTCGATGCCCTCTTGCAGCAGCGCGCCCGCCGCCGGCGGCAGATAGCCCCATGCCGCGAAGAGCATGGCGACACCGCTCAGGCCCATGCCAACCCATATTCCTTGTTTGGCCACGTGCAGCACCCACCGCCCGGATTGCACGGCCTGTGGCACGCGCAGCACATCAGGCGCGATGAGCACAGCGTCGGCAGCCGAGGCTGAGGCCGTCAATCCCTGGATGCCTATGGCCATCCCGACGGTCGCTGTGGCGAGCGCCGGGGCATCGTTGACGCCATCGCCGACCATCAAGACGTGATGACCATCGGCCTCAAGCTCGCGCACCACCCGCACTTTCGTTTCGGGCAAGCAGCGCGCTTCGATGCGGTCCATGCCGGCGAGCCGCCCGATGCGCTGAGCGACGACCTCGCTATCACCGGTCAGCAAGACGGTCTGGCGAATGCCCGCGCTTCGCAGGGCCGGCGCCAGTTGTGCCAGCTCAGGCCGGGGAATGTCGGCCAGCACGATCAGCGCCACCGCCTGGCCGTCGATGGCGAGGATGCTGGCGATGTCGCCTGATTCCACGCGGCTTTCACGCTCCGCCATGAGAACCTCCGGCAGCGCGACGGCCAGCGAGCGCATGAACGTTCGATTCCCAAGAGCGACCGCATACGTTGCGCCACCGAGCGTAACGCTGCCCTGGACGCCCTTGCCAAACACCTCCGCGAAATTGTGCGCCGGAGCAGTGCTCAGTTCGCGCTCGCGCGCCGCGTCGACCACCGCTCGCGCGAGCACATGCGCCGATAGCTGCTCGATAGACGCCGCCAACTGGAGCAACAAATCTTCTGAATAGACGCTCCCTGGCATACTCACCAGCTCGGTCAGCCGTGGCATGCCCAGCGTCAGCGTGCCTGTTTTGTCAAAGACCGCGACATCGACTTCGCCTAATTGCTCCATCGCGGCCCCGCTTTTGAGAATGATCCCGCGCTTCGCCGCCCGGTCGATACCCGACATGATGGCGATGGGGGTTGCCAGAATCAGCGGGCAAGGTGTCGCGACCACCAACACCGCCAGCGCGCTGATGTGGTTCCGGGTGATCAGCCAGGTAAGCGTAACTAGAATGATGGTCACCAGGGTAAAGCCCACGCTGTAGCGATCGGCCAGGCGGTGAATCGGGGCTTTTTGCGCCTGCGCGGATTCTACCAGGCGCACGATCTGGGCATATTGGCTCTCGGCGCTGCGCTTGAGCGCGCGCACGTCAAGCATGCTGTCGAGGCACACGCTCCCTGAAAGGACCAGCGCGCCCGGAGCTTTCGCGATGGGCACCGGCTCGCCGGTCACATCGGCTTCGTTGACGCTGGCTGTGCCGGATTCGACGACGCCATCAACAGGGATGATCTCGCCAGGCTTCACAACGATACGCATATCGATTTCGACTGCGTCCGCCGCGATGTCGATCAGGGCGCCTTCACGCCAGATATGAGCGGTGCGCGGCGCACGCTCGGCGAGCGCGCTCAGCGATGACCGCGCGCGCCGCAAGGCAAACGCCTCGAGCGCTTCGCCGCCTGAGAGCATCAGCACGATGATCGCGCCGGCCAGTTCCTCACCAAGCAACAGCGATCCACCGATTGCGAGGATGGCGATGACATCGACGCCAAAGTGGCGATGCCAGAGCTGACGAAGCGTTTCCCAGAGCAACGGCAAGCCGCCAATGAGGATGATGGCGACCAGCGACCAGCGCGCGAGATCAGTGTGACGCGCCGCCCACAATACACCGCTGATGCACAACAACACCAGGGCACTGAAAGGAATGGGATAGCCGCGTATGATCCCCCACAGGCGTTGCCAGAGAGGTGGTGGTGATTTTCCAGGAACAACGCCACTTTCGGAGGGAGGTGTGACTACTTCGGGCGTGGACGGAGCGATGGCTTTCGTCGGCATAAGAACTCCCTCTTTGGTAGGGGGACACGGCAATGCGTAGCCCCTTATATCCGCAACGTGCTACTGAATACGATAGGCTGGGATGCTCACAAAGGAGTCTCAAACACGTAACTCTTTCCTCACAGGACGAGCAAATTCGTGGCCGATCGCTATAATTGAAGCTATCAGAACGCCAATTGAGGAGCAAACTCATGCTCACACCGAACGATCTTTCCTTGCTCGGCAAGGCGGTTTTGGCTGGGGTGCTAGGGTTTCTGGTGGGATGGGAGCGCGAAGCGCACGGTCATGAGGCCGGTATTCGCACGATTTCTCTCATCGCCATGGGAACAGCGACCTTCACCGCGATTGCCATGAGCGCTTTCCCGGTCTCTGATCGCATCGTCGCGAACATCGTGACCGGCGTCGGTTTTCTGGGAGCAGGCATGATCTTGCATGCCAATAGTGGCAAAGTGCGCGGACTCACCACCGCCGCGACTGTCTGGACGATGACCAGCATCAGCATCGCAATCGGTGTGGGGCGATATGTGCTGGGCATCATACTGACCGCGCTGGTGCTGTTACTCGTGTGGTGGCAATATGTTCCGCTCTTGAGCCGCCTTCGCCCTAAGCCGCGCTCGAGTGAGGCGGAGCCGCGCCAAGAGACGACATTGAACCCACTGCTCGCTCAACCAGCGGACAAAGGCGACACCTGATGCGCCTCAATCTCTATGAGGGTCCGCGCCATGTCACGGCTCCAAAGCAGCCTTCTCACGAGTGTCCCATGTCAATAAGCACGCTCGCGAAAAGGCTTGCCATTGAGAAAAAACAACCGGCAATCGGACTCTCACCTGGGTTAGCGGGCAGCAACCACTCCCTCGATTTCTTCGAAGACCACCTCATCCGGTTCGTCCATAGAAGGATCCGCATGCGCCTTCATGCGCGCGAAGCGTTGCATGCGCGTGCGCATGACTACAGCCAAGATCGCGGCGTTGGCCGCGAAGACCGCGCTACCGGCGATCAGCGAGATGGTAAGGATTTGCTTCCTTTTGCTCTGTTGGGTCCACCGGCGCAACGCGGAAGGCCGCTTGGTGTTTCGCGTGATTTGGGCAATCTTGTGAGGCATATGCAAGGCAGTCATGATGCTTGTTCCTTTCCCATCCATGTTTCCTCTCGCTGAGAGGAAAGGATGCTCAACTCAGCCCCCTGGCCAACGCAGCTAGGAGAGCAGAGAGGGAATTCTAGCTCTCCTGACTTGCTCACGTCCACTCACAAAAGCGGACCACATGCCTAACGGGCGCCCGCCAGCTCTTTGACTGGCTCTTTCACCTGCACAGGGATCTGTTTCGGCTTGGCCGTGACCGACTTGGGCACGCGCACGGTGAGCACACCATGCTCATAAACGCTGGTGATGTGCTCGCGATCGATGTCGCCAGGCAAGGTGAAGACCCGCATCATCTCACCAAACGACCGCTCTTGACGCAGGTAGTTGCCCACTTTGCGCTCTTTCGTCGTTTGGTGGCGCTGGGCGCGAACCGTGATTGTCGTTCCCGTCGCCGTCACGTGCAGATCTTTAGGATCGATGCCCGGCAGCGAGGCCTCGATGTGATACTCGTCGTCGGCCTCGAAGACATCCACCGGAAATGCGCGTGCCGTGCTCAAAAACTCGAGGCGGCCCAGAGGGGTGGCTCCCTCTAGAAAGCGATTCATAAACTCGCTCATCTGAGCCAGCTCGTCGTAGGGTTCCCAACGTGTGATCGCCATATTCTCTTCCTTCCCTTCACAGGGATTTGAGGCCACACTCGCTGTGAGTTCTCCGCGTGTGTGCCAGGGGAACGCATCATTTCCGCATCCCCCCAACAGATCACTGTAGGCCGCGCGCGTCTCGCCCGACTCACAATCGCGGCCCACCGCGTCACGACGCGATCACGAAGCCGGTCACGTGTTCGCGACGGCGGCCCGCGCTGAGACGATGAGCACAGGCAGGCGCGTCTGCCGCAACACGGCTTCGGCCACGCTCCCATGCGCCAGCCGATCCATTCCGGTGTATGCGTGCGTCGCGAGGACGACGATGTCGACGTGGTGGCGCTGAGATTCCTGCACGATCTCATGCGCTGGCTCTCCCCACGCCAGCTCGCGGTGCGTGTTGACACCCGCTTCCTGCAGGCGATCGTGCACAGCCGTCAGATATTTGTGCGCCAGATCAGCCAGGACCTGATCCTTAGCGGGATCGAAGGAGCGTTGGGGCAGCACGCGCAAGAGGCGAATCGTGCCGTGCAGCAGGTGCGCGATCGTTTGCGCCGGCTCGATCGCCGCCTCAGAGAGGGCAGTGCCGTCGAGCGGCACTAACAACGTCGGGGGCACAAAGCGGCCAATATCGGGGAGCGTCTCGCCCTCAGCGCGCACGATGAGGGTTGGAACACGCGAGTCGCGCGCGACCGCCTCGGCGACGCTGCCCAGCGCCAGATGCGCTAAGCCCGAGCGCCCGTGGCTGGTCAGCACGATCAAATCGATCTGGTGTTGTCGTGCCTGCGCGCAAATAGCGGCCGCGGGCAAGCCCATCACCACAATCGTCTTCACCCGCAATTCCGCCAGTTCGGGCCGGCTGGCCACACTGGTGAGGTAGTCCTGGTCTACGGACGATTCCAATCCAAGAATGCTCTGAGCGGCCGTCGGTGAATAACCGCTCTCGTCGCTCGCCGCGACCGAAGGATTCACGACCACGCGCACCAGGAAGAGGGTACCCTCACCCGCGCGACGCATGAGCTGAGCGGCGGGCGCGAGGGCGCGCTCGGCTAATTCCGAGCCGTCGAGTGGAACGAGCATACGCATAGAGTGTTCCTTTCTGACCAACGCGATGACGAGATGCCCGCCGCCGCGGAGCGCCTCCCTTGACGCGCCTGGACGCTGAGCGAGCATCGAGCGAGAGCATGTCGCACCCTGGCATGCTCTCGCATGACGGCTGCGGCTCACACGCTGACAATCACCTCACAAGAACAGCGCGATCTTGCTGTCTTTGGCGCGCTCGACAAAGCCGGCCACGCCGACCACCTCATCCACGATGGGTTCCAGGGCATCTTTGGTCAGCCCAAACATCTCCATCGTCATGCCGCAGGCAAAGATTTTGACATCGCCGATGTCTTTCGCCTGACGCAGATTATTCATCCACGACGGCGCATTGGGACCTCGCAGGTTTTGGACGAGCATCGGCCCATAATCAGCGAAATCAGCGCTGACACGCATATTCTCGCGGTAGTCCCCCTGCCGAAAGGCCATCAGGCCCCAATTCGTCAGGAAAAGCTCGACCTCCATCCCCATCATCGCGGCGCCGCTCGCCAGGATGGAAGCCGCCAGCAATTTATCGACCGTGCCCGAAAACACGATCAGCGACATGCGATCCGCGCGCGGATCAGGCAGCGCGGGCATGGGCGTGAGTGACATCGACTGGTTCGACATAATGCAAGACCTTTCTCCGGCTGAGCGCCGGCTTACACGAGCGCAGGGGGAATTGCCTGCCAGTAAAAGCGGTTGAGCGCGGCTTTTTCGAGGTGCCACAGGCGGCTGGGCCTGGGTGGGCGCGGCGGGTTCTCATAGTTGAACCACAGGAACGACGCCTGCCCGTGTCCGGTCTCGAGGAAGCACGCCACACGTCCGTCATAGGCACGGCGCGGCTCGCGGTGTTGCAGCTCCGCCGCAATCCGCTCGGCGACCACGAAGCCCTCGAAATGCGCCGCCGCACCGGATTTCGACACGGGCAGATCGGTCGCGTCGCCCAGGGCAAAGAGATTGGCGTCTTCGTGGCCAAGCACGCGCAGCGTGTGCCTGTCAGTGGGAATCCACCCATCCGCGTCACCCAGGCCGCTCGTCGCGATGACCTCGGCTCCGTGATGAGGCGGCGTCAGCACGAGCAAGTCATAGGGCAAATCCTCGCCTTCCATTGACTGCAAGATGTGCCGCTCAGGGTCGATCGCATCGACGTTGAAAAACGTGTGGATGTGCACGCCGCGCTCTTCAAGCAGTGGCGCGGCGAGGTCGGCCACCGACTCGATGGGAAAGACGCGATTGATCGGAAAGACGTAGTGAATCTCGGTCTGATCGCGCAGCCCGCGCTGGCGCAAGAAATCTTCCAGCAGAAAGGTGAATTCGAGTGGAGCGGGCGGGCAGCGATAAGGGATGCTCGACACGCCGGTCACGATGCGCCCGCCGCGAAAAGCGTCGAGCTTGTCGCGCAGGCGCAAAGAGGCGACATCGCTGTAAAAGTAGTCAGCGCCCTCGGCAAAGCCCGCGATCTCGTCAGGCGCATTGCGCGCGCCGGTCGCCAGCACCAGAAAATCATACGGATGCATCTCGCCATTGGCGCTCACGATCTGTTTGCTGGCGACATCGATGTGTGCCACCTGTCCGGCCTCGCCCGTCAACAGCGTGACGTGGTGATTGAGCAGGCGCTCTTCGGGGCGATTGAGCCGCAACGGATCTTGTGAGGTAAAGGGGAGATAGAGCCAGCCAGGCTGATAAGTGTGCCACCCGTGCTCATCAAAGATCGTCACCTGAACCTCATGCCTGCTATCGCCATGCAACAGGCGCAAGAGGCGATTGGCGACTACCGTGCCACCCACGCCACCGCCAACGATGGCAACGTGTACATTCATAACAGGCTCCTTTTTCGCCAGAAACAGCACTTGCCCACGTTAGCGCCGGCGCTCGCCCTTACGCACGACGAAGCGCGCCGCTCCGTCAGGCAGATCTTCGACGGCGAGCAACTGATGACCGGCTTTTTCCACCCACAGGGGAATGTCTTTTTTCGAGCCTGCGTCTGATGAGATGACGGCAACGACCTGTCCGACAGCGGCGGTCTTGATGCCACGCACCAGTTCCATGAGGGGGCCGGGGCAATAACTGCCACGCGCGTTGATCTCGTGATCGATCGAATAGGTTGTGTTCATGCAAGTGTCCTTTCCGCCCTGAGGCTACGCTGACATCATGCAATGCCTCGCTATCCGTTGGGTCACGAAGATGAGCGCAATCATCACATTTGGCTATCAAGCGCCTGGAGGGTCGGGTTACCCCAGCCGGCTGCCGATCAGGTGCCCCAGCCCAAACGTGACCGTTGCGGCTACTATCCCCAAGACGACCTGACGAGCGCAGGCTTTGGCCAGTGAGACGCCGGTCGTCAGGCTGATGCCGGCGCCAATGAGCGCCAGGCCCAGCACGCTGGCGATGAGGCTGATTGCGATAATAGTGAGACCACCGCCAAACAAAAATGGCAGCACGGGGATGATTGCCCCCAGCGAGAATAACAGGAAGGACGTTCCCGCGGCGACCCAGGCTGAGCCACCCAATTCTTTGGGATCCAATCCCAGCTCTTCACGCGCCAGCGTGTCCAGCGCCACATCCGGCTGGGTGATGATGCGCTCGGCGAGCTGATGCGATGCCTGATCGTCAAGTCCTTTGGCCTGATAGATGAGCGCCAGCTCTTCTTGTTCATCCTGGGGTGTTTGCTGAAGCTCAGCACTCTCGACGCTGATTTGTTGGGCGTAAAGCTCGCGGGCGCTTTGCACCGAGAGCCACTCGCCAATCGCCATCGAACAGCTCCCCGCTAGCAGTCCCGCCAGGCCAGTCAAGAGAATGGCGTGGCCCGAAAGATTAGCGCCCGCGACTCCCATGACCAGGCTGAGATTCGAGGTAAGTCCATCGCTGGCCCCCAATACCGCGGCACGCAGGGCATTGCCGCCTCCGGTCCGGTGGCGCCCTTCTAGCTGAGACAGGAATGGGCCTGAGATGCTGCCCGATCGGGCCGACTGGATGGCCCGAAAGACGCGCGCGTGCGTCCGCTCTTCCTGAGGCATGCCCGCCGCAACCGCCACCGGCTCGGTTTCATAGGCATGTATCGCTTGTTGCTCTTGAGAAGTCACCATCGGCAAGATGGATTCCACCCCCAAGTGACGGGCCAACCAGATCAAGAGATGCGTGCGCGGGCCTATCTTGACTTGTGGTAGCGGCTCACCTGCCTGGAGCAAATGGTCCGACCAGACAGCGGCATGTCGTCGCTCGGCCTCGGCCAGGCGTCGAAAGATTGCCGCGCGATTAGCGTCATGCTCGCTGGCAGCCAGCGCGTCATACATCCTTGCGCCCTCAATCTCTTGTCGCAGATTCGCGCGATAGGCGGCAATCTCTTTCTGACTTGGCATCGCACCCATCCTTCCAGAAGGTCAAAAACGTATCGCCTCGCTCGCAGACATCACGCGATCACAGGATTGCTCAAGCGCCTCGCTCTTCATCATTGGCGCTTGTTTGCTACCATTTGCCACAACAACACGCCGCCCAGGATTATGATCGCGATCGGCCACCAGGTTCCGATCATATCGAGCAATGGGCGAGCTGACTGGCCGAGCAAAAGCAAAATGGCGAGCACGCCTAAAATGCCGCCCGGAATCACGGGCCACGGGTGTGCTCGTTGTATGAGTTGCGAGAGAGGGATGATGATCAGGAATCCCGCCGCCAGACCAAGCACAATGACACCACCTTGCACATTGCCGGCTGTCGTGCCAAATGCTTTTTGGGCTAGCAATACTCCCCAACCGAGACCACTGCTGATTCCCCCCGGAATGATCAGGCTGGTCTCCTTGGTGATCACTCCCCAGCTCATAGAGAGCAGCCCTATCGCGGGAAGGATGAGCAATCCGACGATGCTCTCCTTGCTGAGCATATCGATTAACAACAGAGAGCCAAGGATAATGAGGAAGGTCCCCAACTCCCCTCTGCGTCTGAGCGCCTGCTCTGATATCTCGCGCATCTGAGAGCGAATTGGATGCTGCATCGTCGTGCGCTCCTTTCGGCATATCGACAGACTTGACTACTCATTGATCGTCGAACACCTGTTGTCAGATCATAGAGGCCGCGTCTCACACATCCGTCTCATTCCATCATTCTATGCTCACAGGGCCGGCACAGAGGCGCCGAGGTCGGCGCCAGCGAGTATTTTCTCCACGCCAGTTGATAGCTTATTTGCCTGGCGAGAAATGAATGTGACTATCTTCCACTTCCGTGTGATTGCTCTGTGTCGACCCTCCTCTAGCATCATATCATTGGGCTGCCGCTGTGCGTCGCGGCAGCATAGAGAAAACAAGAGGTGTGATATGTCGCAAGCTACTCTCAGACAACTTGCCGATCTCGAGCCGGACTCCGTACCCATGCTGAGTGTCTATCTCGATCTGCGCTTTGACCTGGGGACGCCGGTGCGTCCTGGCCTGACCGTGCTCAAAGATCGCCTGCGCGACATCGAAAAGACCCTTTGGCCGCGTGGTGAGGCCTATGACGAATTCACCGCTGATGTCGCGGTGCTGGATGCCTATTTGGAGAGCGAAGTGCCGGAATCGGCGCAAGGGCTGGTGATGTTCATCAGCGCGCATCGCAATCTGGCGATCTCCTTCTCGCCTGAAACGCCAGTTGAGAATCATATCGCTTTCGATGCGCTCCCTCACCTGTTTTATCTGGCTCGTCTCGTCGAAGATCGCGTTACCGCAGTGGTAGCCTTGCTCGATAGCGAGACCGCGCGCTTATTTGTCGCCAGCGACGGCGACGTGACAGAAGTGGAAGACGAGCATACCGACGCCGCTGGCTTTCGCGCGCTGTATCATGGGCGCGAGGGCATCAAGCATTATGAGCGCCACGTCAGCCAGCATCGCCAGGATTTCGCCCGCGAGATCGCCGATGCGATCACCCAGCTCGCTCAGCGTGAAGCCGCGCAAAATATCTATCTCATCGGCCAGGATGAGCCTGTCGCTCTCGTGCGCGTGGAATTGGAGCCGCTCATCGCTGAGCGTTTCCCAGGTCGATCGCCTCGTTTGAGCATCCAGGCCAACTCAAGTGCGGTGCGCACCCTGGTTGAGCCGCTGCTCGAGCAAATCGAGAGCGAGCGCGAGAAAACGCAGGCGGATCTGCTGATAGACGCCATACGCGCGCACGGCCTGGGTGTGGCAGGCACCGACCAGACGCGACAGGCACTCGAGAGAGGCCAGGTTGAGACGCTCATCATCACTGAGGACTCGATGCTGTCCGATGTCGAGCGTGATGCATTCACGCGAATGGCGATTACGACTGATGCGCGGATCGAGATCATCCCGCATCATGACGGCCTGCGGCAGTTTGGCGGAGTTGGGGCGCTGTTGCGATACCGCTCCGATCGCTGAGGCGGACGCCGCCACTGGTGAGAGCGTCCGCTGGCGACAAGTAGCCCGCATCATAAAAAACAACGATGCGGGCTACTCTCTTGCCAATATGAGAGTAGCCCGCTCAAAGCGTCACGTCAGTCAGGGCGTCTTCGTCTCAGGCGCCTGATGCTGCTGCGCTGGCTGAGTGGTCGAGGTGGCCTCTGGTGGATGGACGATCATGAGTGGCAGATGCGAGTGGGTCAACACGTCGTCCGCTACACTGCCGATGAAAAACCGCTCAGGCATCTTGCGCGCGTGTGTCGCCAGGGCGATGAGGTCACACGGATCGTCTTCGCGTCGCGCTCGCTGCGCGATTTTTGTCGCGGGATCCCCCATAGCGACGCTGATGCGCGCCCGAACGTTTTGCTCGATGAGCTGATCGCATTGCTGATTGAGGTACCGCTCACAGCGCTCGAGCAATTCACGGTCATAGATCGGATCTTCCGATGGCGAGGGAAGCACCTCGAAGAGCACGATCTCGCCGTCGAGGGCACGCGCGAGGGCCACCGCCGGCGGCAAGATATGCTCGGCGAAGAGTGTCTCATCGAGCGGCACCAGGATGGTATACGGGCCGCCATCCACTGAGTGCTCAGCCATTTCACGCATTTGGAAAACAATCGTCGGTATCTCAGAGGTGCGCACTACCTGGGCGACGACGCTGCCCAATAGGGCACGCGCAATGCCGGTGCGCCCATGGCTGGTCAGCATGATCAGATCGGCATGCTGACTTTTCGCTTGCAGACCGATGGCCTGCGCGACGCTCGTCGTGGTCAGCTCCGCATGCGTGCTTACCTTCAGCCCATGCAGCGAGGGACGCAGCGTCAAAGCGCGCAGATAATCGCCTGCCGCTTCGGTAGCGGCGTCGATAGCGCCCGCCAGCGCGATTCCGGGCGTGCTCATGGTAATTGACAGCAGTGAAATGACCCGCATCAGGACAATCTCTGCCGGTGGTGATGAGCCACGCGCGACACGGGCTGCCTGACCGACGGCATATTCAGCCAGCTCAGACCCATCGAGTGGAACGAGGATACGCATACTGTGCCTCCTTTGTGGCAATGCCCTGCCGGCTAGGCTTTGTGATGGATGATGAGCACCGGCACGGTGACGTGCTCCAAGACCGATTCGCTGATGCTCCCCTTGACGAGCAGCTCGAACCCTGCCCGACCATGCGTGGCAATGGCGATGACATCGACCTTGTATTCTGCCGCTTCCGCCGCGATCTGTTCCGCCGGGTCGCCGTAGGCGAGCGTGCGAAACGCTGTGACACCCTGCGATTCCACGCGCTCGAGCACCTTCGTGAGATATTCGAATGCCACGTCGGATTGCTTCCAGACCTCGTCATTCCGCGCGGGCTGGCGCGGCAAGACAGAGAGCAGCCTGATGACTCCGCCCAGCTGGTGAGCGAGTCTGATGGCTGGGTCCACGGCAGCTTCGGCAAAGGGGGTGCCGTCCAACGGGATCAGAATGGTGTAGGTCTCCGTCTCATCGCGATTGGGAAACGGCGTGTCGCTCGAATGGATAACCAGAGTCGGGGTCGAAGCATTGCGAGCAACGGTCTCGGCCACGCTTCCCCAGGTCAACTTCGCGAAACCACTGCGGCCATGCGTGGTCATGAGGATCAGATCGGAGTGGTGCCTTTCCGCCGCCGCGACAATCGCATCAGGAGCGAACCCCTCTGTCACTTCACTCTGGAGGTCGATCCCCGCCAGGTTCGGCCGCTGCTTCAACACTCTGAGGTAATCACGACTCTCATCGAGCATCTCCTGGTAAATCTGATCGTTGCCCGCCCCAGAGAATCCACCAGCGTAATAGGTATCTATCACTGGGAAGCGTACAACCCGAAACAGGATCAACGTCGTGGCGTCGTGCGACAATCGCGCGATCCTGCCCGCTGACACGAGCGCTTGCTCTGCCAGTTGCGAGCCGTCCAACGGCACGAGAATGCGCATAGTAAGACTCCTCTCTGATTCTCGATTGATGTGCTACAGAGTGACTCAGCAGGATCTCTGTCGCTTAATAACATGCTAGATTCCCGTGCTCTCAGGCACGTCACAACAGCAGATAACCAATCACAACGGAGTCTCAGGCTCGCGCTCGTGAGCCTGTGTATCTCGTTGCCTTCCACCCCAGGGGATTCCCCATTCGTGTCTCTCTTGTGACCGGTGGAGGTGTATTTGTGACTGAGCCGTGATCTGTTGAAGGCATGCTTATGAGAAAGGTAGCGCCACTCATTCTGAGGAGGAGGCCCATTATGTCTATCGCACAGCTTCCCGGCACGCTGGGACCAGGCGTCTCGTCATTGCAATGGCCGCGTCAGATCGACCTGGCCAGGCAAACTCTCACGACTGCGGCTCGTGAATCAAAGCGTGTCGCGGACGTTTATCTTCAATTCCGGCGTGACTATTATCACGATGACAACCCCAGCATCTCGACGATTCCCCCGGTCCACACAGCTATCCGTCAGGCTCAGTTGGCCCAGCTGGCGGAACGCACCTTGCAGTTTATTCCAGGAGCCGTCAAGGCAGTTCCGTTGCTGGGAGGAATGGTCGAGCACTTGCAGCTCGTGGCCGACATCCATTCCATGAGTGAGCACGAGCGCACGGCCTTGCACAACACGACGATGTTCTTTTTGCACGGGATCGATCAGGGCATTCAGCCCTGGTATGTCGACTGGCTGCTGGCGAACGCGGAAAATCTCAGCGCCAATCTCTCACCATCTTATTTCATGCAAAATCCCTGGGATGCCCTATACTATCAGAACCCTATCGAATTGACGGTGTTCGAGGCAGCGATCAGAGACGGCAACATCCAGGGTGTTGAGCGCGTGATCGAGCGAATGGGCGATCGATTGACTGAGGCGCTGGGCGACCCGATTGGGATCCAGCCAAGGTTAGCTTTCACCGGGCCAGACAGTGAAGCGCGCGAGACGAATTTCCACCTGTTGACAACCGCGGCCCTGGCGTTGGGCGGATTCTTGATTGTTGGTGAGACGCGCGCGCTGTTGCAGCACCGACGAGGAGAAGATCTCTCGATCACGCGGCTGGCGCCCCTGCCTCCTGAGATGTCAGCGCTGATCACAAAGTGACCGTTACGCCCGGCTCCCTTTGAGCAATGTGAAAGCTGGCGCAAGACCCCACCCGCGACAAGATCAGCCAATCAGCACAATCTGTCGCGGGTGGCGTCACATTCGGTTCAGTTGCCGCTCACTGGTGTGCTCGTGGCCCCTATAGCGGGAACGAGCGTGGCGTCTGCTTCGGCGGCGGTGTCATCAGGCTCGCCAATGCCGACATAGTTGGGTGGCGCCTGGAACCCCTGCGCGGAGATCCGAGCCACCATCTGCATTGGGTTGAGCGCGATGACCGTGCCGCCGGGCTGATCGTTCACGAGCAGCACCCCGCCGCTGGCAAAGTTCGCTCCGGTCAGTGTGATCTGCCAGAAGTGATCTTCCCATTGAGCGACTTGCGCGCGACTGATGAGCGGCACGGTGTCGCCAATCGTGCCGAGGGTCAGCGTCGTCGCGGCGCGCAGAGACCATGAAAGCCGTGGCAGCGCCCCACGCAGATCGCCGCGCGCTTGCGCTTCAAGGTCGCGCAGCTGGGTCAGCAACCCGGCGCGATCGGCGGCTGAGGGCATGGCGTCGATCAGTGTCATGGCAGCCTGAACGTCTGTCCGCAGTGTGGTAAGCGCGCTCAGATACGCGATGTTGCCGCTCTGCCGGGTAACCGCTTGATCGAGCATAGTGAGCGCCTGACTGGCGGATTGCATCTGAAGTCGCGCGCGTGAAGCGGCGCTCGCGTTCGAGCTTGACTGTGAGAACGGCCCTCCCATCCGGGCATTCGCGACCAGGGTAAACACACTCAGACACACCACTACAAAAGCCACCGTGATTGCCGCTGCACGCCATCTGCTCGGCGTATCTCGCCAGCTATCGTGTCGTGTCTCTGGCGCCGAATAGGCGACTGCATAGTCCTGCCGGGTCTCAATGCCTGTGTCGTCAAAGGATAATTCCGAGCGAAACCCTGTCTCATTGGTGAGATGAGTGGCATGCGCGAGCACGCGCGCTTCAAGAGCATCGGTGAAGCTGGGCGATGGACTGGCTTCGGCAAATGGCGCAAGACGCGCATTCGTCTCCAGGAGCGGCGCAAGCAACTCATCGGTCGAGCCAGTCACCCGACGGCCAGAGAGAATAGAATCAAGCTCATCGGATGGATTCATGATCTCCCCTCCTTTCCTGATCGATCGTGGCGAGGTGTAATACCAAGCAGACGAGCGAGCGATGCCAGAGCGCGGAACTGAAGGGCGCGAATCGTGCCGGGGCGCTTGCGCATGAGGCGCGCGACATCCTCCGTCGCATAGCCAAGGATGCAGCGATACAGCAGGACCGCGCGTTGCTCCTCAGTCAGCCGGTTCAGTGCGCTGACGACCTCATCCCAGCTTTCGCGGGTGGTGATAATCGCCAGCGGATCGCCATCATCCGCTGAAGAGCTGGGCCGATCGTGTTCCGCAATCGTGAAGGAGCCTTCGGGATGCGCACGTTGCTGGCGAAAATGCAGCGCGACTTTGTTCCGAGCGATGCCGAGCAGCCACGCCACGAAACCTAGCTCGTCTTGCGCGCGAGTCGTGCTCATCTGCTCAATGGCGGCGAAGAACACTTCTGAGGTGAGGTCTTCAGCGTGATGGATGTCGCCAACACGCGCCAGCACATAGCGATAGACGAGCGGCATGAAGCGGCGATAGAGCAAGGTCAGCGCCGACTGGTCGAATGCGCGCGCGCGCGCGAGCACGTGATCAAAGCTCTCGCTGGCTGGCCATCCTTCCGGAGGCGGATCGAAGGGAGGTATATGAGCTTGGGCCGATCCCTGCCTTGGGTGCCTGACGTCAAGATCGTCCATGCAAGAGGCCTCGCTTTGATGAGGAAGCGCAACAGATGCTTCAGGACCATAACTATACCATAGCCCAGGGTGTGACCCCATCATACTCTTCATCATCTGGCTCCCTGATCCGCTTTGCCTGGGCTGCCGGCGGGTTCGGGCCGCACTGTCAAGCGCATGAGCACCAGAAAGACCACGGCGGCGGTGCTGCCGCCATAGATCGCGCGCATCCAAGGTTCGCTGGCGTCGCTGCCGGCGAGCCAACCGTGAATCGTTACCAGCACGAAGAGAAGGATGCCCAGATAGTGAATCGCCCGCCAGAGCGAATGGGGAATCCGCTGGCGCAACCAGGACGACCCCAGCACCACCACCATGAGATAGAGAGCCATGACGCCCACGTTCACGGCTGATGAGCGATATGGCTCATGGGCGGGCACGAACAGATTCGCGAGCGTGAACGGAAGAAAGGGATCGAGCAAGAGCGTGGTGAGATGTCCCGCTACGAGCAGCAACGCCATCGAGGCGATGAACTGGTGCAATTCGTCCGTCACCCATGACAGGCGCTCTCTGGCGATTCGCCCCAGACTCTGCAACAGCCCTAGCGTAACCGCGCAAGACAGCAGCACATACGCCGCGACGGCGGTGGCGCGTGTGAGATACCACATCGTCGGACTTGGCGCCTGTGTGATGCTAGCCACGATCAACTCTGAAGCCATAGTGTTCCCCCTTTACCTAAGGTGGCGGCGGCGATGGTCTGGCCGTCGCCACCGGCGGGGGTGGTGCCGGGACTGGGGTGGCCGTCGAGCCGGGAGCCGTCGGTGTGTGCCCGGCGGATGGCTGCGTTGGCGGTGGGGAGGAGCCTGTGCCGGGTGACGAAGCGGCGTGCTGTTGCCAGCTGAGAGGCTTATGATTCGTCAGGTTCCAGGTGCCCAACATCAGCCCGCCCACCGCTACGAGCGAAGTCATGCGAACCAGCATGCGGGCGGCCTGACGCGCAACGCTTGGGACAGCCTCCGCGGTGCCAGACGCGCGCACTCGCGTGGCAGGCGGGCGGCCACCCGTGGCGATGGTCACGTCATCCTGTGGTCGCGCGATGCAGCTCAAGATGTATCCTTCTGCTCGCTCGGCGGTGGAAAGCGCCTCGCCAATGGGAGCCACCTGCCCCGACAGGAGCTTGACACGGCACGCGCCGCACGCCCCGGCCCGGCAGCTGAAATCTGGCCTATAGCCATGCCTTTCGAGTGTCGCCAGCAGCGTTTCGCTCTCGCGCACATCCAGCACGTCGCCCGTATCAGCCACCCGCAGCCGGGCGGCGCTCGATCTCGTTGGCGCGGTGCCACCCGTGGTATATACCGCGCCAACCTGAGCATGCGCCACCCCGATCTCGGTCGCGAATACCTCCGCGTGAATGTGATCCTCAGGAACGCCAGCATCAGCCAGCAATGCTTGCAGATCGCGCTTCAAGGTGACGGGGCCGCACATATACCAATGCGCCAGCGGTGCGACATGCTCCGCGTGGGAGAGCACGAGGTCAGCGGTCATGCGAATGTTCCGTGAAGACAGATAGTGCCACTGGCGCAGCCAGCTTTCCGAGGGGTCCATCTGCTCAAGCTCGCGGCGATAAATGATGTCTTCCTCGGTCCGCGAAGCGTAATGCAGCTGCACGCGCGGGCGCTCTTCAGCGGGCAGGCTGGCGAGGTAGCGCAACATCCCGATGATAGGAGTAATGCCACTGCCCGCCGCGACAAAGACAAACGGAGTCCTGATCGACCAGCACGCTGGCAGCGTGAAGGATCCACGCGGCAAACTGGCAAAGAGCAAGGTGTTTTCCGAGACCGAATCGTACATATAGGTCGAGACAGCCCCTTGGTGCAGCCGTTTGATGGTGATTTCCCAGGGCTGATCCAGGTCGCCCGCGCTACATAGCGAATAGGAGCGATAGAGCGTTTCGTGAGTGGTGGGCAGCGCGAGCGTCACGAACTGCCCCGGCAAGTAAGGCGCCGGCGCTTGGTGCGTGCCGGGCAGCACGAGGAACAGCGTGACGACCTGTGGCGCCGGAATCTCGCGCCGGATCACCTGCACCGGCATCATATGAGCTGGGGAAACGAACGGCCGCGCGCGGGTATTGTCCGTGGGATCGTCGCGTGGCATTGGGTAACTTCTCCTTGGAACCTATCTTGGCTGAATCTCTTTCATGAGAGAAGTAGCTTTTGCGCGAGCATCTGTTATGGCCTGTCGCGCGAGTTGTTGAAATCGGGCGAAAAAGCCATAACACAATGACCCTTTCATGTAACTTGTCAGAAGAGGAACAACGCCCTTGGCACCTTCTTCCTGATGAGATAGAAGGAAAATCGGATAGAAAAGAGAAAAACATGATCAGATTCCTTCGCAGTCGAGTTGCTCTAGCGGTGCTGGGAGTGATCATCATTGGCGGCGGGAGTGCCGCGGTGGCAGCCTGGTCAGCGGGCGGTCCTTTTTTCGCGGTGCAAGGCGCCAGTCAAACGAACTCCCAAGTCTCGGGGATACCTCCGGCCGCGACGAGCACCGATAGGTCCGGATCGGACGACGGGCAGGAGACGGCGACATCTCCCAGTAGCAATGAGCTTATCGATCTCTACGGCTATGTCGTTTCAGTGGATCGAAGCGCCAGCACGTTTACTCTGAGATCACATGGCTCACTTATCGCCATTGTGGTGGCGCCCCAGACGACATTTTCCGGCAAGGTGGCCTCGCTGAATGCGCTCAGCTCCGGCATGGGTGTAGAGGTGGAAGTGCAGCCGCAGCCGCGCTCTGACGGCAGCTATCTCGCCACGGAGGTCTACGCGGGCAGTGACGACTGAGCAATCATGCGACGATGAAAAACAGGGCGCGCTTCAATCCATCATATGACCGAAGAGGCGGCGCTTCGCGGCTTCGACCAACAGCAAGTAGATCGCGATCATCGCGATGAGGAACAGCCAGAAAGCCCAGGGTAGCGCGACGAAGCCGAGGGGACCAGCCAGCGGCGTGAAAGGCAGAATGGCGCCGATCAGCACAACCGTGATAACGGTAACGGTCAGCGGTGTGCTGGGCCTGCTGCGCAGCGGATTGTGCGACGTGCGGATGACGAACAGCACCAGCGTTTGCGTCGCCAGCGACTCAACGAACCACCCCGTATGAAAGAGCGCTGCTGGCGAATGAAAGATGTTCAACAGGATGAAGAACGTCAGGAAATCGAAGATCGAGCTGATCGGCCCGATGAATATCATGAAATTGCGGATCAGCGTAATGTCCCAGCGCCGGGGCTTGCGGATGAAGGCGGGATCCACCGAGTCGGTTGGGATGGTCACTTGAGCCAGATCATACAAAAAGTTGTTGAGCAAAATCTGTGTCGGCAGCATCGGCAAGAAGGGCAAGAAGACGAAAGCGGCGGCCATGCTGAACATGTTGCCAAAATTCGAGCTGGTGCCCATCAACAGGTATTTGACGACGTTGCCAAATGCCTTGCGCCCCTCGATGATGCCCTGGTGCAGCACCTCCAAATCGCGATCGAGCAGGATGATGTCGGCGGCGTCCCTGGCGACATCGGCTGCCGTAGCGACCGAGATGCCGACGTCGGCGGTGTGGAGTGATGGCGCGTCGTTGATGCCGTCACCCAAAAAGCCCACCACATGGCGACGCTTGCGCAGCGCCAAAATGATGCGGTTCTTTTGGGCGGGCGACACCCGCGCGAAGACGGAAACTTGCTCTACCACATGCTCCAGCGCCGCGTCGCTCGTCCGATCGAGATCGCCTCCCAGCACGATCCGCTGCACGTCGATGCCCACCTGCTCGCACACGTGGCGGGCGACCAGCTCATTATCGCCAGTCAAGATTTTGAGCTGAATGCCGTCGCGTCGCAAATCGCGCAAGGTTGTGTCGATTCCAGCCAGGGGAGGATCAGCGAAGGTGACGAAGCCAGCAAAGGTCAAATCGTGCTCGTCGTCGATGTGATAGGCATCCTGCTCGGCGACCTGACGCGCGGCAACCGCCAGCACGCGATATCCCTGCGCGCTCAAACGCTGATACGTTTCCTGGAATTGCGCCCGTTCGGCATCGCCCAGCGCGAGCACGGTGTCGTCTTGCTGATAGGTCGCGCATTCAGGAAGGATGCTCTCAGGCGCGCCCTTGGTGATAAGCAGGGGTGTCTTGCCGTCAGTGGCGATGATGGACAGCCGGCGCCGCTCGAAGTCGAAGGGGATCTCGCCGAGCTTATGAAACACATCGACGCCGGAGGTTGCATGGGCCAAAATGGCCGTGTCGAGCGGGCTTTTGATGCCGGAGTCAAAGATGCTGTTGATGTAAGCCAGCCGCAAGACGCGCTGAGATTCGCTCCCTCGCGCATCGATCCATTGCGTCAGACTCATCACGCCGCTGGTCAGGGTGCCGGTCTTGTCGCTGCATAGAATGTCGATGCTGCCGAAGTTTTGTATCGCCGGCAAATGTTTGACGATCACTTTCGCGCGTGCCATGTGGATGGCGCCCTGCCCCAGCGTGACGGTGGTGATCATCGGCAGGAATTCCGGTGTCAAGCCGACCGCCAGAGCCATGGCGAAAAGCAGCGATTCGAAGGGATCGTGGCGAAACGCGACCCCGACCAGGAACACGAATGCCACCAGAAAGAGCACCGTGCGCATGATCAAAAAGCCAAAATGCCGGATTCCCCACTCGAATTCGGTTTCGGGTGGGCGATCGGCCAGCCGCGCGGCGATGTCGCCAAACGCCGTTTTGCGTCCTGTCGCGGTCACGCGCGCGATGCCGGTGCCACTGACCACCGAGGTCCCCAAATAGACCATCGACTCTGGCGCGGCATGGTCTTGCATGCTGGCGTGTTTTTCGACCGGCAAGGATTCGCCAGTCAAAGCAGCCTCTTGCAGGTGCAGATCATCCGTGTCGAGCAGCCGCGCGTCAGCGGGGACGAGATCGCCGGCTTGCAAGCGAATCACATCATCTGGCACCACCTCGATGCGCGGAACCTCGCCCCACGAGCCGTCACGCAGGGCGGTCGCCGTCGGCGCGACGCTTTTCCGCAGGCGCTCCACAGCTTGCTGCGAGCGAAAGACCTGTGCCACATTGATGATCAGGCTCAAGACAACCATCATGATGATAATCGTGGCGTTGACGACCTCGCCCAGCGTGGCCGCGACGATGCTCGCCACAAGCAAGATGATCACCAGAGGATTCATCAGCTGGGGCGCCAGTTGCTGCCAGATCCCATTGCGGCGCCGGATCGCCGGATCGTTTGGTCCGAAGGCCGCTAGCCGCTGGCGCGCGTCTTCGCTGCTCAGACCGGTGAAGGAAGGCGTATGATTCTGGCCGGTCGCACCGGTCGCACCGGTCGCACCGGTCGCACCGGTCGCACCGGTCGCACCGGCGGCCCGTTCGTCTATGAGCATGACGGCTCCTCACTCGCGATCCACTGTGAGCCAGTATGCCACTGGCGGCAGGCGCATCAAGTCGAGTGCCTCGGCGACCTGTTTGGCCCGCGATGCGGTCGTGTCGATCATCGCATGCGTGCCGGCTCGTTTCTCGTCAGCGGATAGTGGCTCCCAGGCGGTGCGCTGTGCTTCATACAGCTCTGGCCGGCCATCAGAAGCAGCGGAGGCTTCCGTGGCCGCATTCTTCCGGCCTTCATTTCTCGCCTGCCAGCGACGCTCCAAGCGTTCGAGCGCGATAGCGGGCGAGCAGGCACATTCGATGAAATATGCTCTGGCGGCGGCATCACCCGCAATCTCAGCCTGCGCGGCGCGATCTGCCCGGCGTGAAAAGGTGGCGTCGATGATCACCGAGTGCCCCTGGCGCAACAAAGCGACCGCTTCGTCACGCAAAGCGGCGTAGGTTCGCGCCGTCCAGGCAGGGCTATACAGGCCACACTCGAAGCTGTGGGCGAGCGGCACATCGATCGCGGTCGTCGCCAATCGCTTCCGTGCGCTGTCTGATGAGAGCACCGGCCAGCCTAGCCCGCGATGGAGCGCCGCCGCCAGGGTGCTTTTCCCTGTGCCCATCAGACCGCCAATCATGAGGAGGATGGGATAGGTTGGCATGCGGGCATACTCGCCTGCCAGGGCGAAAAGAAGAGCCGCTTGCCGCCTCGCCTCATCGCGATTCGGCGCTGGAATCTCCGGCTCCGAGGACTGCATCGCCAGAACTTTGGCTCGCACGCAGGCGCGATAACAAGCGTAAAATGGGAGCAGCTCTAAGAGTGTCGTGTCGCCGGTCGCATCGACATAGTCGCAGGCAAAGGCGCGACTCAGATCGGTGCGTCCCGCGGCGTCCAGCTCCATGACCAGGAAGGCGACCTCAGCGGCGACATCCCCCACCCGATAGCGCTCGGCGAACTCGATACAATCGACGATGGTCACTTCACCGCCAGGGTCATCCACATAGACGTGCTGCAAGCGCAGATCGCCATGACAATCGCGAATTGAGCCTCCGCGCTGCCGCTCCGCGAAAAGCGTCGCGCGCTCACGCGGGAATTGGTGAGCAAAAGCCGCGATGCGATCGAGCGTCGCACTGTCCAAAAGGCGATCTTCAGAGGCGGCGAGCGATGTCATCTGGGTCAGGTTTTCCTCCCAGTTAGCGGCGATCAGCGATGTCGCGCCAAATCGGGCCAGACGCGGTCCCTTCTCGGTCGTGGCGTGAAAAGCGGCGACGCGCTGAGCGGCGGCTTTGACCTGGTAAAGCGTGATCGTGCCGTTGGCGACTCGCGCGGCTAGCGTCGCTTCTTCGGGGAGCCGCCGCATCACCACGGCATAATCGATGACCACCCCACCTTCCATCTCAGCGCCCGGCAACGGCGCATCAGGCGCTGGCAACGTAGCGCTGAATCGCAGCCGGCCGTCTGGCAGCGCCAACAACGACGCGATCCCTTCATAGACATGTGGCGCCAGTCGCGTGTTGAGGCGCACTTCTTCCTGGCAAAGGCGGCGGCGTGCCGCAGGCGTGGAATAATCAAGAAAGCCGAGATTGAGCGGCTTTTTGATTTTATAGACCCATTGACCGACCAGAAAGACAATTGAGATATGCGTCTGGATGACGCCCACGCCATCAGCCGGCGCGGCCTGAGGAAACGCCTCTGGGTGATTGAGGGCGTCGATCACATTCGTCAAAGATCCAGAGGCCTTGTCGATCGAATCCTTTGCTTGCTGCCCGCCACTCATGCTTGCTCCTTCCTTTCCATCCCGGTTATTGAAGATCAGGCGTTGGTGTGGTTGAAGGAATGATGAATGTTGAACAAGGAAGGTGATGCAAGATTTTTACCGCTTCGTCGTCCATCAGGCGTTGTGGGGTGCCCTGCGGATGCATGGCGATGACGATACAGATTGAGCCTCCATCAGGCATGTTGGCCCTTTGGGTGATTGCCTCAGTGAGCACTCGTCGCGTCGCTTCTGGTTCCATCAAGAGTCCCAACCCTGCCGGGTGCTGCTCGATCTCAGAGAACATGCCTTGAGCGTCTGGCGTGTCCGCGTGATGGTCATCGATCTTTTCACCTGGCCAGGAGTCAATCGTCATCAGCTCCATGCTCGCGGAAAACGCCCGCCCCAAGAGTATCGCTGGCTCGAGTGAGCGCCGGTCGTCCCGCGTGCCATTCACTGGCACGACGATGGAGCGCAGCCGCCAGTTTTTGCCCGCGTCCTGATGATCCGCCTGGTGATGAACGACCAGAACTGGTCTGGTCGATGAATGAAGAACGCCCCGCGAGACGCTGCCAAAGAGAGTGCGTATCGGCCCAGACTGCCCGTGACTGGACATGACGATACAGTCACTATCATAGAGGTCTGTTGCCGCAACGATGGCCGTGGCGGGTGAGCCTTCAGTGGTGTCTATATCTACTTCGAGTTCTGATAAGGAAGTGGCGGTTTTGATTCCCTCCAGGTATTGTAGCGCATGAAGTCGCCTGGACTCGGCCCACTCGAGTATCAGCTGAGTGGGATCGAGTCGTGCTCCGATCCGCACTGGAGCATGTATGACCCGCAGAAGCACAATACCGGCTCGGCAATAGCGGGCCAGCTGAGCAGCCACCCCAACCGCTTGCTCGGCAAGCTGCGAGCCATCGAGGGGTACCACGATGCGCTGAAACATAGCCGTGCTCTCTCCTTCAACTGGCAATCGCGACGATGATACTATGCCCGTCTACCATCTCAAAATTCTCTCGCTTGCGCCATTTGTGCTCACAGCGATGTCACAACGCTGAAGCATGACCCGATCGCGGCGGCCTCTGTCGCATGATGATGGGCAAGTCGCCTGCCTAACGAAGGGCACAGGCGGATGAGACCGATTTGTGATGTCTTGCCCGCGGGTGTGAAGGCAATGTGACGCGGAATAGCTACAATGCAGAGGCAAGGCCTGGGGCTGTCTCGCTCACGGCCATCCGACGCACGGGGGGCGCATTATGGAACAACCCAAGATCACACTGGAAGGCAATGAGGCGGTCGCTCGCGTCGCCTATCGAGCGAGTGAAATTATCGCGATCTATCCCATCACTCCTTCGACACCGATGGGGGAATATGCCGATGAGTGGGCGGCCTTACAGCAGCCGAATCTGTGGGACACCGTGCCGCGAATCGTCGAGATGCAATCAGAAGGCGGAGCCGCCGGAGCGCTTCACGGCGCGCTCCAGACTGGCGCGCTGGCCACGACCTTCACGGCATCGCAAGGCTTGCTGCTCATGATTCCCAATATGTATAAAATCGCCGGCGAGCTGACGCCTGTCGTCTTCCATGTCGCGGCCCGCGCGCTGGCCACCCAGGCACTCTCGATTTTTGGCGATCATTCGGATGTGATGGCCACGCGCGCGACCGGGTTCGCGATGCTGTCGTCGCATTCGGTGCAAGAAGCGCACGATCTCGCCGCCATCGCGCATTCGGCGACACTCCGGGCGCGCGTGCCGTTCCTGCACTTTTTTGACGGTTTTCGCACCTCGCACGAGATCAACAAGATCGCCGTGCTCGATGACGCGACCTTGCGCGCGCTGCTCGATCCCGCGCACATCTATGCGCATCGCCAGCGCGCTCTGTCGCCCGATCACCCGTTCATTCGCGGCACCGCCCAAAATCCCGATACCTACTTCCAGGCGCGCGAGACGGTCAACCCCTGGTATCAGGCCTGCCCCTCCGTCGTTCAGGCAACAATGGACGTCTTCGCGGCACTGACTGGTCGCCAGTACCACCTTTTTGATTACACCGGCGCGCCCGACGCAGAGCGCGTCATCGTCGCGCTTGGTTCCGCAGCCGAGACGGTCGGTGAGACCGTCAATTATCTGACCCGCCGTGGAGAAAAAGTCGGAGTGCTCGCCGTCCATCTCTATCGCCCCTTCGCGGTCGAGCATTTCTTGTGTGCATTGCCTCCCACTGTCCGCGCTCTGGCTGTGCTGGATCGCACAAAGGAGCCAGGCAGCGCGGGTGAGCCTTTGTATCAAGATGTCGTCACGGCTATTTACGAAGGAATGAGCCAGGGTGTCGCTCCATTCGCGGCTATGCCGAACATCATCGGTGGCCGTTATGGCATCGGGTCGAAGGAATTCACTCCGGCGATGGCCCGATCGGTCTTTGACGAGCTGCGCCACGAACAGCCCCAGTCGCATTTCACCATTGGCATCAGCGACGATGTCGCCCACACGAGCCTGAGCTACGATCCCGCGTTTGGCGTGGAAGACGACGCGACCGTGCGCTGTGTCTTTTGGGGGCTTGGCTCTGACGGCACAGTGGGGGCTAACAAGAATTCCATCAAGATCATCGGTGAAGAGACACATCAGTATGCTCAAGGCTATTTCGTCTACGATTCCAAGAAAGCGGGATCGATGACGGTCTCGCATTTACGGTTCGGCCCGCACCCGATCCACGCGCCCTATCTCATCGAGCAAGCTGATTTCGTGGCTTGCCATCAGTTCTCTTTCCTGGAACGCTACGATGTGTTGAAGCACGTGCGGCCAGGGGGCGTCTTTCTGTTGAACAGCCCTTATGGACCCGCGGACGTGTGGGAACATCTGCCGGTGGGCATCCGGAGCGAGATTCGCCAGCAACGGCTGCGCTTTTTCGTCATCGACGCGAGCAAGGTCGCGCAAGAGGCCGGAATGGGCCGGCGCATCAACACGATCATGCAAACGTGCTTCTTCGCGGTGAGCGGCGTCTTGCCGCACGACCAGGCCATCGCGGCGATCAAGGCCAGCATTGCCAAGACCTATGGCAAGCGCGGTGAGGATGTCGTGCGACGCAACTGGAGCGCCGTCGATATGACGCTCGATCGCCTTTTTGAGATTGCGATCCCACAAGACGAGACGCTCGACGGCGTGGAAAGCGATGGACGGCGCGACCCGGTGTCCGCGAAAGCGCCGGCATTCGTCCGTAACGTGTTGGGGCCGATGATCGCGGGCGAGGGCGACGCTCTGCCGGTGAGCGCGCTGCCAGCGGACGGCACGTATCCCACCGGCACGGCGCGCTGGGAGAAACGCAACCTGGCGACCGATATCCCAGTGTGGGACATGGACCTGTGCATTCAGTGCGGCAAATGCACGTTTGTCTGCCCACATGCCGCTATTCGCACCAAGATCTATGACACGGAAGATCTGGAAGGCGCGCCGGCGACGTTCCACACGACCGAAGCGCGATTCAAAGAGTTTCCCGGCAAGCGTTACACACTGCAAGTAGCACCGGAAGACTGCACGAGCTGCGGGCTATGCGTAGAGGCATGCCCTGTGCTCGATAAAATCCAGCCGGGGCGAAGGGCGCTCAATATGGCGCCGCAGCCGCCGTTGCGCGAGCAAGAGCGCGCCAATTGGGAGTTCTTCGAGCGGCTGCCAGAGCAGGATGGCTCTCAGATGACACTCGCCACCATCAAGAATTCCCAGCTGATGGAGCCGCTCTTTGAGTTTTCGGGCGCGTGCTCGGGCTGTGGCGAGACGCCCTATCTCAAGCTGTTGACGCAACTCTTTGGCGACAGAGCCATTATCGCCAACGCGACAGGCTGCTCGTCGATTTATGGCGGCAATCTGCCCACGACACCCTGGTGCATGAATCGTGAAGGGCATGGTCCGGCCTGGTCAAACTCACTTTTCGAGGATAACGCGGAATTTGGCCTGGGTATGCGCCTGACGCTGGATAAGCAGCAGGAGTACGCGCGCGAGCTGCTGGCACGCCTCGCCCCACACCTGGGCAACGATCTGTGCGATCAGCTGCGTGGCGCCGATCAATCGACCATCGCCGGCCAGCGCGCGCAGCGGCAGCGCATCGCACAGGTCAAAGAGATCGCGCGCCATGTGGCGGCGACGGCTGACATCACCGTGGCGGCCCGCGCACGCGATCTGCTCAGCGTGGCCGACACGCTGCTCGACCGGAGCGTCTGGATCGTGGGCGGCGCCGGCTGGGCGTACGACATCGGCGTTGGCGGCCTCGACCACGTGCTGGCCTCCGGCGCGAATGTCAACGTCCTGGTGCTGGATACCGAGGTCTATTCCAATACCGGCGGTCAGGCGTCGAAGGCGACACCGCGCGGGGCCGTTGCTCGATTCGCCGCGCGCGGCAAAACGACGCCCAAAAAAGATCTGGGCATGCTCGCGATGGCCTATGGGTACGTCTATGTGGCGCGGGTCGCGATGGGCGCGAGCGACATCCAGACGCTGCGTGCTTTTTTAGAGGCTGAGGCGTATGACGGCCCGTCGATCATCATCGCCTATAGCCACTGCATCGCGCACGGCATCGAGATGGATAAAGGGCTGGATCAGCAAAAGCTGGCCGTCCAGTCTGGCTATTGGCCGCTCTATCGCTTCAATCCCGCGTTGGCGAGCGAAGGCAAGAACCCCTTCCTGCTCGACTCACGCGCGCCGTCCGTTCCATTCTCTCGCTATGCTGATAACGAGACGCGCTATAGCATGCTCGCTCAGAGCGATCCCCAGCGCGCGGCAACTCTGCGGCATCAGACCGAGGAAGACATCCACCACCACTGGGAGGAATATCGCCAACTGGCGGTTACGCGCGACTCTTCAGGCGATGACGGGTCCGCTCATTAAAATCAGCACTCTAGAAGGGCACTGACCGTTTGGATCAGTGCCCTTTGTCTGGCGCCTTTTGCGTTGTGAGCTATGGTTGTGCCTGCAACATATCACTCACGGGGAAAGCAAGCGCATCGGTTGGGGTGCCAGCGATTAACACCGGCTGATTCATGGTGTGAAATACATGCGCCGGAACACTGCTTGAGAAAGGGATGTCGTGCGTGCCAAGAGCGATGATATCCGCATGCGTGCTCTGTGCCTGAGTGGCGATCTCATCGAGCGGATCGCCCCATACGACCAAACATTCGGTGGGGATGGTGCTGCCCCCATACGCTCGCGCCATCTCGCCGAGAAACATTTTCGCTGTCTCTTCCGCCACCGCGCAAGCCGCTGGCTCCATCCGAATGTGGTCGAGAGCCTGGAGCAGCACGAGCTTGCCGTCCAGTGCCCGCGCGAGCTGTTGAGCGCTTTGGAGCGCGGCGCGGGCCTGGGGTGAGTGATCCATCGCCACTAAGATCGTCAGGTGCTCCTGTCGCGGCGAGCTGGAAAAGACCAGATCGTCAGAACGGAGCACGAGTGTTGGGATTCCCGTGTTGCCGGCGATGGCCTCGGCCACACTCCCCCAAATCGTGCTCTCGATCTCTGAGAGGACATGACTTGCCATGATGATCAGATCAGCCTTTTGGCGCCGGGCGGTGGCGGCGATCACCTGGGCCGGAACGCCAAACTTAACCGCGATATCCACCATGTCATCGGGCATGCGCAACGTCTGGCGGATCCATTCGAGATACTCGCGGCGGTCGCGAATGACAGCGCCAACCTCTGCGCTCACTAATTCCGAGGTCGTAAAAACGTTGAGCAAGACGATCTCCGAACGATCCGGCGTGTGGCTGGCAAGCTCCGCCGCTGGCGTGAGCGCAAGCTCGGAAAGCGGCGTGCCATCCAGCGGAACCAGGATGCGCATTGTGAGCCTCCTCTCAGGTTACGCGAAGAGCGATGGTACATTCACATGATGGAAGAGCGCGCGCTCATTCCCGTCACAGAATGCCGCGAGAAATCACAGGACCTTCACAAATACAAGGCCATCGCGCGGATGGCTCACCGCCGAGAGTCGCGCAATGAAGAAACGCCGTCGCGAATGAGATCGGCTCGTCTTACGTGACGGAGGTTGCGCGACTGGTTCCCATCGCCGCTTCTTGCTGCTTCAGGATTTGATTGATTGCCAGCAGCGTCGCCTTCGCGTCACCCAAAATCATCATCGTTTTCTTATCATAAAATAGCTCGTTTCCCTCACCGGCAAATCCGGCACCCAGGCTGCGCTTCAAGATCATCACTGTATGCGCCTGGTCAGCGTTGAGGATCGGCATGCCATACAGCGGGCTGTCTTTTTTGTACCGCGCGGCTGGGTTCACCACGTCGTTTGCCCCGATCACGATGGCCACATCGGTATTCGGGAAATCATCATTGATCTGGTCGGGCGTAAACAGCAAATCATAGGGCACATTCGCATCGGCAAGCAACACGTTCATATGACCTGGCATGCGCCCGGCAACAGGATGAATCGCGAAGCGCACCGACTTTCCTTGCCGCAAGAGCAGGTCGGCCATTTCTTGCACGGCGCGTTGCGCTTGCGCTACCGCCATCCCATAGCCAGGGATGATGATGATTGAGCCGGCGTTATTCAGCATATAGGCGGCGTCTACCGGTGTGTAGTGAATCACGGTTCTCTCATTCGCCGCTGAGACGGCGCCCGGCTTCACGGCGCCCACCGCGCCGAAAAGGACGTTGGTGAACGAGCGATTCATCGACTGGCTCATCATCATCGAGAGGAAGAAGCCCGATGCGCCATCCAACGAACCCGCGATGATCAGCAGCTTGTTATCAATCGCGAAGCCGGTTGCGGCGGAAGCGAGGCCGGCATACGAATTTAAGAGCGCTAACACGACCGGCATATCCGCCCCGCCGATCGGCAAGACGATGAGCACGCCGATCACCAGCCCCGCGCCAAGCATGCCGTAAAAAAGAGGCGCGCTCTCCGGTCGAAAGATGAGGAAGAAGAAAACGCCGACAGTCAGCGCGAAGAGAGTGATGTTCGAAGCATTTTGAAGGCGATAGGTAATTGGCGCGCTCCGAACGATCTCTTGTAGCTTGCTGAACGCTAATAAGCTGCCCGTGATAGTGAGTGAGCCGAAAAGCACTTCGAAACCGAGCGCCAGCATGGTTCCGCGGTCAAGTGTGGTGCCATGCTTATAATAGGTCACGACGCCGACCAGCGTGGCCGCCAGCGCGCCGAATGAGTGAGAGATCGCGATCCGTTGCGGCATGGCGGTCATCGGCATGAAGATCGCCATAGCCGCGCCAATGGTCGAGCCAAGCGCCAGGCCCACCAGAATCCATTCATAATTCACGATTTCCTGGCGCAACAGAGTCCCAACGATCGCCAGCAACATGCCTATCTCGGCCAGCACGATGCCGCGCCGCGCCGTCTCTGGTGAGTTCAACGCCCGCAACCCCAGGATGAAAAGCACTGCCGCGGCGAGATAAGCGACATTGAGCAGATAGACACTCATTGCTCCACCCGACCTTTCCGCTTGAACATCTTTAGCATGCGATCGGTGATCATAAAGCCGCCCACCACGTTAATCGTGGCGGCAGTAACCGCGATAAAGCCCAAAAGCGTGCTCACGAACCCTTGATTGCTGCCAGCGGCGACCAGCGAGCCAACCAGCGAGATCCCTGAAATGGCGTTGGTCGTTGACATCAAGGGGGTATGTAAGAGCGAGGGGACCCGCCGTATGACTTCGAATCCCACAAAGCCAGCCAGGATGAGGATGTAGAGTGAGTTGATCGTCGTATCATTCATCGGATACCTCCTTGTTCCGCTGGTGCCGCGAGCCTGTCGCTCACCAGCTCGCTCAAAATGGCCCCGTCGCGGGTCACACACGCGCCACGGACGATCTCATCACCCGGATCCGGTGGGTTGCCGGAGGGAGGATAGAGATAGCGGAACAGATTGGTGACGTTGCGCGCATAGAGCTTGCTGGCATCGAGCGGCGCCGACGCGGGTAGATTGATCGCGCCGATGACGCTCACTCCAGCACAATCAATCGTTTGTCCCGCGCGAGTGAGCGCGCAATTGCCTCCCTGCTCCGCGGCGAGATCGACGATCACCGAGCCGGGGCGCATGTGGCGCACCATCTCAGCGGTAATCAGCACTGGCGAGCGCTTGCCAAAGACTTGCGCCGTGCAGATCACGACGTCACTCTGGGGGAGGCGTGTCGCGATAGCATTTTGCTCCCTGGTGAGGAATTCTTCTGACTGCTCTTTGGCATATCCACCGGCGGTTTCGATGTCTTGCGGAACCTCCATGTCGAGGAAAACCGCGCCGAGGCTCGCGACCTGCTCGCGGACAGCTGGCCGTGGGTCGAAAGCTTCGACGCGAGCGCCCAGGCGCTTTGCTGTCGCGATGGCCTGCAAGCCGGCCACGCCGGCGCCCAACACGAGCACCACCGCAGGCATGATCGTCCCCGCCGCTGTCATAAGCAACGGAAACATCTTTCCCGCGCGCTCCGCCGCCAGCACGACTGACTTATAGCCGGCCACGGTCGCCATCGAGCTGAGCGCGTCCATATCTTGCGCTCTGGTGATGCGCGGAACCATTTCGAGCGCGTAAGCGGTCACACGACGCCTGGCGAGGATCATGACGCTCTCCGCTTGAGTAACAGGCGACAACATGCCGATATATGCCGACCCTTCCCGCGGAAGCTCCGCTTCGTGCTTCTGGATCAGGGGATGTGTCTCCGGTGGCTGGACCTTGAAGATGATGTCGGCCTGAGCGTAGAGAGCTGCGGCATCACTGACGATGAGGGCGCCGGCTTGCTCATAAGAGGCGTCGTCGAGAAACGACGCGAGACCCGCTCCGCTTTCTACCAGGATCTCGTGATGCTCTCTCCTCAAAAGAGTGGCAAGCTCGGGTATCAGCGCGACGCGGGTCTCGCCTGGATGAATTTCCTTGGGAATGCCAATTTTCATCGTGTCTCACCTTTCAGGTCGCATTCCTGCGAAGCTCTCACAGCCACCTGGAATCATGCCGGTCATGAGACACAGCGCGAGCACAAACGCGCCTGGCGATGTCTCAAAACTCTCACGATCATGGCACGAGCATGAGGAAGGAAAGTGAAGACTCGATAAACTGTGACAGGCCTGTGACCCGCACCCGTGGGATGGCGAGACACCCGCGCGTACTATGTCGTAGAATCCGAAGTGGTGCTCAACAAGAGGAAGGAGGGATCGATGATGGCGCATCTCGAGCTGATTGGCACTGGCAACGAAGTTCTCAATGGTGATGTCCTGGACACCAACTCGCACTGGTTATGCCGGCAGTTCACTGGCATGGGGGCCACAGTCGATCGCGCTGTCATGGTGCGCGACGATCTCAGCGCTATCGCCACGGAAATCCGGCAGGCGCTCGCCAGAAGGCCCCGGATCATTCTCACCTTCGGCGGCATGGGTCCGACCACCGATGATCAGACCATCGCCGCTGTCGCCGCCGCCGTTGAGCTGCCGCTGGTTGAATCGCCCGAGGCGGTGCATATGATTGGTGCCACCTATGCGAAATTCGCGCGCGAAGGGATCGTCAGCGATGGCCTTCTCACGCCAGCGCGACGCAAGATGGCACTCGTGCCTCGCGGGGCGAGCGTCATGCTCAATCCGGTTGGCGCCGCCCCGGCAGTGATTCTCTCCGTCAACCACGCGACGATCATCTCGCTTCCTGGCGTCCCCGCTGAGCTGCAAGGCATTGTGGAAGGGCCTCTCATGCCGGTTCTGCATGTGCACTTGGGTGCCGCCGTGTTTCGCGAATGGGAGATCATCGTCCATTGCAATGATGAGTCATTGCTTGCCCCCCTCCTCGAGCAAATAGCTCGGCGTCACCCCAAGGTCTATATCAAGTCACACGCGCAGCGGTTTGGTCCGGACGTTCACTTTCGCGTCACCGTATCTCTCGCCGGAGCGACGCTCGAGCGCGTGCATGAGACATTGAGCCAGACCGCTCAAGATATAGAAGATACCTTGCGAGGCGTTGGCGTTGCGACAGAGCCACCTGTGAGTATATCGTGACGTGTGCGGCCTGTTGTGTGCCGATGCCGTGACGCGCCTTCCCTATGCTGTGAGATGGGCAGTTGGCATGCCCACGTAATCACGCAAAAAGAAGGAGAAGCACTCTATGGCCACGCAAGCTTCAGTGATGACGATTCGCACTGATGAGGATGTGCAGTCTGAGGTCATCGACGAGCTGAAATGGGACGCGCAGGTGCGCGTCACTGACATCGGCGTCTCGGTCAAGAACGGCATCGTGACGCTCTCCGGTCAGGTCGATACGTATGCCAAAAAGTGGGCCGCTCAGGATGCGGCGCATCGGGTCCGGGGCGTCAAAGCGGTCGCCAATGACATCGAGGTGCATGTGCCTACTTCAGCGGAGCGCACCGACACCGATCTGGCTTCGTCGGTCTTCACGACACTCACCTGGGACGCGATGATTCCTACCGACAAGCTGGACATCACCGTCACGAAGGGATGGGTGACGCTCAAAGGCGAAGTGCAGTATGGCTTTCAGCGCCTGGCCGCAGAGCGCGCGGTCAATCGCCTGGCGGGCATCAGGGGTGTGACCAATGAGATCGAGGTCAAGGCGCATCTGGTCCCAGCCACCATCAAGCACGACATCGAGCGCGCGCTAGTGCGTAATGCCCAGACTGATGCGCACCTGATCAAAGTTGAAGCGCAAGGAAGCACAATTATTCTGAGAGGCGCCGTGCGCTCCTTCGCGGAGAAACAGGCGGCAGAACAAACGGCGTGGAGCGCCCCAGGCGTGACCTCGGTGGACAATCGCATCACGATTCAGTGATCACCACCAGCGTCAGCCCAACGGACCGCCGGACGAAGATGGCCGGCAAGGTGTTGATCAGTCAATCACTCTTGCCGGCCTTTCTTGGTGCCGCTCGCCTGTTTCTGACTAGGCGCGAGAAGCGATGCCCAGGCTGCGTCGCACTTCCAGGTAGTGGATGACGGCATCGCGGCTCAACATCCCAACAAGCTGCCCTTCACGCACCACGGGGACCTGATTGATGTCGTTCCCCGCCAGCAGCGGCAGCACGTCGCTGAGATTTTGTTGCGGCATGACGGTATGGAGTCGCGCTAACGGGACCATCACACTGCTCGCCGGCGTCTGCGTCCACTGTTCGCGAGGGACGTGCCGGATGTCACCAAGCGTGATCAGCCCTATGAGCTGATCATTTTGCATCACCGGCACCGCGCGCAAGCCATGAGGCAAGATGGTGCCATCGACAACCTGTTGGATGGACAGGTCAGCCGGCACGCTCAGTGAGACCGGACTCATGACGGTTTCCACACGCACCCCTCGCAAAAGCGAATCGAGCATGACGTGCGAATTGGCGGCTTGTGCCGCTTGCAATAAAAACCAGCCGATGAATCCTATCCAGATCCCGTTGAGATATTGACCTCCGAAGAACTGTACCAGACCCCAGAAAATGAAGAGGAAAGCGATGAATTGACCTATGCCGGAGGCCCAGCGCGTAGCCGTGCGCAGGCTTCCCGATATGCCCCAGATGATCGAGCGCAAGACACGACCGCCATCGAGTGGAAAGCCCGGAATCATATTGAAGACGCCTAGCAACAGGTTGACGATGCCCAGATAGGCCAGAGTGGCCGCGACAATCGGCGCGCCTGGCGTAAAGAAGCCGCTGAGGTAGAGCATGAGGCCGCCGATAATCAGGCTGGTCAGTGGCCCGACGATGGCCATCTGAAACTCTACTCCCGCAGTCTGTGGTTCCTGCTGAAGATTCGAGACGCCGCCAAAGATGAATAACGTAATGCTGCTGACGGGCAAGCCGCGCCAGCGGGCGACCAGTGAGTGCGCAAGCTCATGCAGCAAGACCGACGCGAAAAGGAGCAGGGAGGCGACGAATCCCATGATCCAATAACCTGATTGGGAAAGGTGAGGAACCGTCTGGGGATACCAGGTAGTCGCCAGCGAGACGGTCAAGAGCGCAAGGATGATCAGCCAGCTTAAGTTAATGTCGATGTCGATGCCGCCCACGCGGAAGATACGAAATGACCCAGGCATAGGTGTTTGGTCCTTTCACGCGACATGACGCGCGAGCAACTACCCGAACAATCTCCCATCAACATTAGACGACGATCGCGCTCCTGAACGCAAAACGCGCGAGATTTACGCCCCCTATGATCTCTGGCCGATGCATTGGAGTGTATGATCATTCGGCTCCTCTCGCCTCACATGCGCGAAGAGATCACCACTCTACAATAGTCACTTTTTGTTACCAGAATGTGTTGCCTTCGATCCTCTTTGAGATTGTTTTGTTATCCCACCCTGCTAACTTCTCTGAAAGAAGAACGCTGTCACGCGATGGAGGTGCTTTCGCCTCTATGCCAGTTGCGCGATTCACAGGCAGCGAAAAAGAGTGTGCGCTGTCGTCGCTGTGCTTCACAGCTCAGAATGCAGGAGGTTTATTCTCATGGGATTCGCATCGTTCATGGCCAGCCCAGCCGGGCGTATCTTGCGTGTCGTCGCAGGTCTCGCGTTGATTGGTGGGGGACTCGCTCTCGTGATTCCCGCCAGCAATACGGTGCTGGGTGTGATCCTGGCCGTTGTTGGTCTCGTTCCATTGTTGGCGGGCCTGTTTGATTTCTGCGTCTTCGCGCCGTTGTTTGGCGCTCCATTGAGTGGCGCAAAGGTTCGCGAGCGCCAGCACGCGCTGGTGCATTGAGCGACGACAGGCGTGGATTCGAGCATCATGAATCCTTGCCGCCTCAAGCGCGATGGGCGGACGCCGCTCAGTTGAAAGTCAGGCACACAGATATGGCGATGAGCCGCAAGGCTCATCGCCATAATCGCTTTCAGTCATTATCCAGGGCTGGACCCGACCAGGGGAGAGCCGGCGCTCGTCAGCGAGCCGCGCCGCTCATTTGGGAATCAAATGTCTCCGCCTCTATGGAAGGCACCGGGTCAACTTCCACCACACGCCCAAGGATGTCGGACTCGGAGAGCAGCGTATAGGCGCCATCATCGAGCTTCATCTCCGTGCCAGCGAACTTCTGATGCACGATGCGATCGCCCACGCTAAGCTTTTCATGCAATGGCGACCCTTCCCCGATAGCTACGATGATTCCTTCGCCCGGTCCCTCTCGTGAGGTATCGGGGAGGTAGATGCCGCTCGCGGTCTGCCGCTGCGGCTCTACCTCTTTGACCAGCACGCGATCGCCAAAAGGCTGAATCATTCTCATCTCGTTTACTCCTTGTAAGGTTGTCTCGTGTCGTCTTATACCGCTCCCGCTCGCAGATCGAGCAGTGCGTCAATACGCTTGCGATCGAATCCGACGACCACCTGTCCGTCAATCCACGCCTGCGGCACGCCCATCTGGCCTGAGCGGCGCACCATCTCGTTGGCCGCGCGGGCATCACGGCTGACGTCCACATCTTTGAAGGTGATCTCTTGCTCGCGCAGATAGGACTTCAGCCTGGCGCACCAGGGGCAGGTTGGTGTTGAAAAGACGGTGACGTTGTGCTTGAGAGGCTTTTTTGTCGCGTGCGAGGCTGATGCTCCGGCGTTCTTCACCGGCTGGAGGGCATCGTCGAGCGCTTTATGGTAGGTTTGCTGTGGCCTGACGCCAACCATCTGATCGATGAGTTTTCCGTCACGGAAGACAGCCACTGTGGGAATGCTGGAGATGTGGTAGCGACGAGCAACGCTCGCGTTCTCATCGACGTTAAGCTTGCCGAAAGTCACGCGCCCGTCGAAGTCAGCGGCTAATTGCTCGATGATTGGCGCAATACGGCGGCAGGGCATGCACCAGGGCGCCCAGAAATCCACCAGCACGACCCCTTTGGACTTTTCCACATGTTCCGCGAACGTGGTTTCTGAGAGTGTCTGGATAGTCATGGTTTTCTCCTGAATGGTGACGTCTAAAGGCAGAGGATCGGACAACGCGCGATCCCTCATTTCCGCCTCGCGGCTGACGCGAGGGCTAGAGATACGCGACATGAGAGCGACCAGCACCCGGCTGCGCCGGAGCGCGTTAGAGAGCCGGCGACCCAACCCAAGGATCGGGCACTGGCTGAGGCGCGCATGCACCCACTCACCAAGCCCTGTCGATTCGAAAGCGTTCATTGCTCCTTCTGTGGGACCTTTCTCGCCAGACTGATCCTCTCCGCAACCAGTGAGCCTTCTCTTCCTCATTCAGGCGATGAAGGTTCGTTGCTGGCGGAAGCGGTGGTGAGCCTGTGGCGTCACCTTGACATTCTGTTTGTGATTATATTACTATATAACTATGAAGTCAAGATTGCGCTGAGAATTTGATCAATTCATCGAGAAAGAAAGAGATCATATGTCGCACAGCACATCACTCACTCCGAGGATTGCCAGCGATCTGGATGCGGAATCAGCATCGACCTGGCGTCGATTTCACGAGCACGGCTTTCCCGATCCCCTGCTCGATCTCATCGCGGAACGCTTCCGGTTGTTGGGCGATCCGCTGCGACTGAAGCTGTTAGCGGCGTTGAGCCAGAAGGAGCACAGCGTTGGCGAGCTGGTCGCGTTGACAGGCGCCGGGCAGCCGAATGTCTCGAAACATCTCAACGGGTTGGCCCAGGGAGGAGTAGTGCGCCGCCGTAAAGCGGGGACGAGCATCTACTACTCCATCGCCGATCCGTCGGTATTGACATTGTGTAATGTGGTTTGCGCCGGAGTTCAGGATCGCCTGTATGCTCAGGCACGCGCGTTAGGCCTCGCCACGCAAGCCGTGACCGAGGATGAGGAAAAAAGCTAGGAGCGCAAGCATATGACAGCAACGAACAACGGCTCAACGCCGGACTATGGCTTTGGAGTCGCGCTTCAGGCGCCATTTGAGGAAGTAGTTACGCGAGTCACCGATGCGCTGAAAACGGAAGGTTTCGGCGTCTTGACGACAATCGATGTCAAGGCGACGATGAAGGCCAAGCTAGACGTGGATGTCACGCCCTTTCTCATCCTGGGGGCATGCAATCCACTGCTGGCGCATCGCGCGCTCTCCATCGAGCCGAGCGTTGGCCTCCTCTTGCCCTGCAATGTCGTGATTCGCGAGGCGCCGGATGGCGTCAGGGTAGAGATTGCCGATCCGCTGGCAATGCTGAGCATCGTGCGCAATGACGCTATCACCGCCGTTGCCACGGAAGCCCGCGCGAGATTGGAGCGGGTTGTGGTCGCTCTGCGAGCGGCGTTCAGCCAATAAGAGTGTTGCGCCCGGCGCCCAAGGCGGGCGCACGCGCATAGTCAGGAGGATGATGCTATGACTTACGAAGCACTCATCATTGCGGCCCATCCCGATGACGCGGAAGTCCAAATGGGCGGCACCATTGCCAGGCTCACAGCGCAAGGATGGCACGCGCTGATCGTCGATCTGTGTAGCGGCGAACCCGCCGAGTTCGCGGAGCCTGGTGTTCGCGCCCAGCAAGCCCATCGTGCCGCGGCCATTCTCGGAGCGGATCGGTTGATTCTCGATCAACAGGACCGCTTTATCCAGGATACGGCTCCGCTCCGGATGCAGCTCGCAGGCTTGATCCGGCAGCATCAGCCTCGCTGGGTCTTTGGCACGACCGATGCCTGCGTGCATCCTGATCATGCCGCCGTTGGGCCATTAGTACAAGCGGCCGTATTTTATGCGCGCCTGGGCCAATGGGATCAGGTGCCAGGCGGCGCACCCCTGGCGGCGAGCGCGCCCTGGAAGGTCGAGCGTCTCTTTTACCCACATTGTAAAATGGAGCCTGCCTGGGGGGCGGATTTCGCCTTCGCGGTCGATGTCAGCGCGACCTACGACCGCAAGAAGCAGGCGCTGGCGGAATATCGCTCGATCTTCACGGTCGAGACGGGAGATCCGCTGCTGGAACTCTATGAGGCCGAGGATTTGCATGTCGGCCGGATCTTTGGTGTTGGCTACGCTGAGATATTCCGGTCGCATAGTCCGTTGCTGATCGACGATTTGACTGCCATCAAGCCCGGACTCCACGCCTGAAGCGCTCTGGTCAGAGAGGTAGGCGCTCTTTGACCAGACCTCACGCTATCGCTCGATTGCCGGCAATCTTTGTGCTCTCCTACATGACCGAGCGGGCGCCCAGAGCGAGCGCAATCAGCAGTGGCCAGCCACCTCCATCTTGCACGATTTTACAGTTGATACCAGATACTGTTGGTAAATGCAAAGGATGGCACTTCGCATGCTTGGAAGAGATGAACC
>VFSW01000947.1_pt1 | contig 43106 bp, 38 predicted proteins | sample 5358111 | NCBI WGS metagenome assembly VFSW01 (sample SAMN11554181, study PRJNA540505) | mine drainage metagenome | isolation source: sediment from site ElyBrook_90M | place: USA: Ely Copper Mine, Vershire, VT | collected 2017
GGGGGGGGGGGGCGGCCCTGCCTAATTTCACACCACACGGTGTTCTATGTGATGGGGGGCGGCCGCCTGGACCACCCGGCCGCCGGGCTCACGCCGCTTTACCTGCAAGGTTTATTCTGCTTCATTCGCCAACGGCGCGCCAAACTCCGTATGGCCACGGCAGGCTTCCTTGCATGGCGGGGAGAGGGATGAGCAATAAAACCCAGGGAGTGAGGTCAATGTCCCGCCTATTGCGCGCCAGGTCGCAGTCGGCGACGCTTGTTGCCGCGTCATGATCAACTATTTGTTGCAACGGTTGGCGATCCTGATAGCAACGCTTGCGCTGGCTTCCCTTGTTATTTTCGCCGTGCTTGACATTTTGCCGGGCAATGCCGCCCAAACCATGCTCGGGGCCAGCGCGACGCCGCAGACTGTGGCAGCTTTGGCCCACAAGCTCGGGCTCGATCAGCCCGCGCCCGAGCGCTATCTCGCCTGGATCGGCGGCATGCTGCAGGGTCATTTCGGGCAATCTTATGCCTATCATTCGTCGATCTTCGCGCTCATCGCCTCCAGTCTGGCCATCAGCGGGCCACTGGCCTTGTTCGCCATGATTGTTGCCAGCCTGATCGCGCTGCTGGCCGGCATGGCGGCGGCGGAGCGGCACGGGCGCGCGGGCGACACGGCCATCATGGCCGCCAGCCAGCTTGGCCTGGCGATCCCGAATTTCTGGTTTGGCATCATGCTGGTGCTGATTTTCGCCGTCCACTGGCGGCTCGCCCCCTCGGGCGGCTTTCCCGGCTGGGAACCGAACCCGTGGCGGGCCTTGAATGCCTTGATCCTGCCGACACTGGCGCTGGGGCTGGTGCAGGCAGCGATCTTGACGCGTGTGACGCGCGCGGCCCTGCTCGAAGTCCTCCATGAAGATTATATCCGCACCGCCCGCGCCAAGGGCCTGTCGCAACACGCCATCACCTGGCGCCACGCGCTGCCCAATGCGCTGGTGCCCATTCTGACCATCATGGGTCTGCAACTGGCCAATCTCCTTGCGGGTGCCGTGGTGGTGGAAAACGTATTTACCCTGCCGGGCCTTGGTCGCCTGATCTTTCAGTCGATCTCAAATCGCGATACCCCGGTCGTCGCTGATTGCGTGATGCTGCTGGTCGCCATCGTCATTGGCGTCAATTTTCTGGTTGATATGGCCTGCGTCGCCATCGACCCACGCCTCAGGGACCCACAACGCAGGACAGGGCCATGACGATGTCGCCCCGCGCCTCGTCACGCCGCCACCTGTCCGCCAGCCTCGCTTTGGGGGCCGTCCTGGTGCTGCTGCTGGTGGCGGTGGCAGCGCTGGCTTTGGTCTGGACGCCCTATCCGCCAGACGCCATTGCCGTGTCGCACCGCTTGCAACCGCCCTCCACAGCGCACTGGTTTGGCACTGATGCCCTGGGCCGTGACATTCTGTCCAGACTGATGGCGGGTGCCGGCGTTTCGATCAGGGTGGGCGTCATCGCGGTGGGGATTGGCGCGGCATTTGGCGTCGCGCTCGGGCTGGTCGCGGCCTCGGTGAAGGGCCGCCTTGAAGATATCATCATGCAATTATCCGATTTTACGTTCGCCTTCCCCGCCCTGCTGAGCGCCATCATGCTGACCGCCACCTATGGCGCAGGCATTACCAATGCCGTTCTTGCGATTGGCATTTACAATGTGCCGGTCTTCGCCAAGCTCACGCGGGCGCTCGCCAACAGCCTGCTGGCCCGCGAATTCGTTCAATCGGCCCGCGTGTCTGGCCGTGGGCCTGTCGGCATTGCGTGGTATCATGTCCTGCCCAACATCCTGCCTGCCCTCATCGTGCAGGCGACGATCCAGTTTTCCATCGCCATTCTTGCCGAGGCGGCCTTGTCCTATCTCGGCTTTGGCACCCAACCGCCAGAAGCCTCCTGGGGCCTGATGCTGAGCGAGGCGCAGAACTTCCTGTTTGTCGCGCCCCGCCTTGCCATATTTCCAGGCGTTGCCATTGCGCTGAGCGTGCTCGGCCTCAACCTCCTCGGCGATGGGCTGCGCGATGCCCTCGATCCGCGCTTGCGCGGCCTCGGCCATGACGTTGGCTGATGCGTCCGTCGGGGCAGCACGGGTGCGCGGTTCTCTGGCGCCGGGAGGAGCATGACGCGCCCTGGCTGATGCCCCTTGACGAAGGCGTCATGACGCGGTCTAGTCCAGCGGCAGTGCAGCCGTCGGTGACGAAAAATCATCACACCGTTGCCTCGAACACGAACACGGCGCCGGGGCATTGAGCTTGAGTGCCGCAAGGAGGCCGACATGCGTCATGCGTTTTATCTCGCTTTTCTTCTCGGGGCTTCGGTTCTCGTCCCCGGCGCGCAGGCCGCGGTCAAGGACAGCGTCACCATCGGCATGGCGCTGGAGCCGCCGGGTCTTGATCCGACCACGGGTGCCGCAGCGGCGATTGGCGAAGTCACGCATTATAATATTTTTGAAGGCCTGACGAAAATCCAGCAGGATTTCTCGGTCACGCCCTTGCTGGCCAGCCAGTGGACATTCTCCAAGGATCTCAAGACCCTGACGTTCACGCTGCGCCAGGGCGTGAAATTTCAGGATGGCCACCCTTTCACCGCCGCCGATGTGAAATATTCGTTTGAGCGCTATGCCGCCAAAGCCTCGACCAACAAGGACAAGGCATTTTTCGCGTCGATAGCCTCGATTGATGCCTCCAAACCCGATGTCGTGGTTTTGACATTCAAAGCGCCCAGCTTCCAGGCGCTGTTCCATCTCGGCATGAATACCGCAGTGATCATCGACCAGCAGAGTGCCGCCACGGAAGCGACCAAACCGGTCGGCACCGGTCCCTACACATTCGGCACGTGGGTCAAGGGCGCTTCCATTACCCTCAACAAGTGGGATGGCTACCGCGATGCCGCCCATATTGCCATCAAGCACGCGACCTTTCGCTTCATGAGTGATCCTTCTGCCGAAGTCGCAGCTTTGCTGGCGGGCGACATTGATGCCTTCCCGCGCTTTCAGGGCGTCGAGAATGTCACGCAATTCCAGAAAGACCCGCGCTTTCAGGTGATCATCGGTGGCACCGAGGGCAAGACCATCATCGGCATCAACAACAAGCAAAAGCCGCTTGATGATCTGCGCGTGCGCCAGGCCATCGCCTATGCCATTGATCGCAAGGCGATCATTGATGGTGCGATGAATGGCTTTGGCACGCCGATCGGCAGCCATCTGACCCCCAATGATCCGGGATATGTCGATCTGACCGGGCAATATCCCTATGACCCGGCCAAGTCCAAGGCGCTGCTCAAGGCCGCAGGCGTCAAACTGCCCTTGAGCCTGACGCTGACCCTGCCGCCGCCCGCCTATGCCCGCCAGGGTGGCCAGATCATCGCCGCCGAACTGGCCAAGGTCGGCATCGATGCGAAAATCGTCAATGTCGAGTGGGCGCAATGGCTGTCGGGGGTTTACAAGAACAAGAATTACGATCTCACCGTCATCAGCCACGTCGAGCCGCTCGATATCGGCATTTATGCCAATCCGGATTATTATTTCCAATATGATAACAAGGATTTCCAGAATATCATCGCGAAGCTGAATGCTGCGCCTGATCTCGCCGCCTTCAAAAAATATATCGGCGAGGCGCAGCGCAAACTTGCCGATGATTGCGTCAATGTCTATTTGTTTCAGCTTGCGCAAATCACCGTTGCCAACGCAAAATTGCAGGGCTTGTGGAAGAATGGGCCGATCTTTGTCAATGATCTTTCGGCCATGTCATGGAAATAGCCTCGCTTTATGTGGGGGCTTAAACGAGGCTTTGTCTCTCAGGCCACTGGTGATCCATGCAACCCCATGCCATGAGCGCGCTCGAATTGTCGGGCGCCTTTCGCGCCCGCACCCTGTCACCCGTGGAAGCGATGCGGGACATCCTGGAGCGCGTCGCGCGCTTCGAGCCGCATATCCACGCGACCTGGCTCCTCAATCCCGAACGGGCGTTGCGCGAGGCTGCCGCCTCCGAGGCGCGTTGGCGGCGTGGCGCGCCCTTGGGGCCGCTCGATGGCGTGCCCGTCACCCTCAAGGATAATATCGCCACCAAAGGCGAGCCGGTGCCGCTCGGCACTGCCGCCAGCGACCTCACCCCCGCCGCTGCTGACGCACCGCCCGCCGCCCGCCTGCGCGAGGCGGGGGCGATCTGTTTTTCCAAAACTACCATGCCCGACTATGGCATGTTGTCCTCCGGGCTTTCGAGCTTTCATCCGCTGGCGCGTAACCCGTGGGCTCTCGCCCGCAATCCGGGTGGCTCATCGGCGGGCGCGGCGGCGGCCGCAGCGGCAGGCTATGGCCCGCTGCATCTTGGCACCGACATCGGCGGCTCGGTGCGCCTGCCCGCCGGATGGTGCGGCATCTTCGCCCTGAAACCCAGCGCCGGGCGCGTGCCGATTGACCCGCCCTATATCGGCCGCGTGGCCGGCCCCATGACCCGCACCGTCGCCGATGCGGCGCTGATGATGGCGAGCCTGAGCCAGCCCGATGCGCGCGATTACATGAGCCTGCCGCCGCAGGATCTGGAGTGGCAGGTGCAACCCGCGAACGTGCGCGGTTTGCGCATCGGCCTGATGATGGAGGCTGGTTGCGGCGTGCCGCCCAGCCCGCAGGTGCGGGTTGCGGTGGAGCGGGCGGCGCAGGATCTGGCGGATGCCGGCGCGCATATCGTGCCGCTGACCCCGTTCCTGACCCAGGAAATGCTGGACGGGCTCGATCATTTCTGGCGGATGCGCATGCTGCTTGACCTGCGGGCGCTGCCCGGCGGGCGCCGCGAGAAAGTGCTGCCGTTCATTGACGCCTGGGCGCAATCAGCGGCAGAATTTTCGGCCGAGCAGATTTTTCATGGCTTCAGCCAGATCATGGTCATGCGCAAGGCAGCCGTTGCGGCGACGCTGCCGTTTGATTTCACGATTTCACCGACCGCACCGATGACGGCCTATGCGGCGCATTGGCCCTCGCCCAGCAATGATCCGCTCAACCCCTTCCCGCATATCGGCTTCACGGTCGCGTTCAACATGTCGGAACAGCCCGCCGCGACGCTCAATTGCGGCTATGATGGCGACGGCCTGCCCATCGGCCTGCAAATCATCGGGCGGCGGTTTGATGATGTCGGCGTCCTCCGCCTCGCCATGGCCGTTGAGGCGATGCAGGAAGGCACGCGCCGAGCCTGGCCAGAACCACCGCCAACCGCCCCGCTTCGCCTCGGCGAGACCGGCATGACGGGCAGGTGACAGGCAGGGGGCTAAGGCGTCGCCGGGTTGAAGGGCGCGGGGATGCTTGTGCCGTGGGTGAGATGCCGCTGTAACTCTACAGAACCGTCCGCAACATTCATCCCCGTTTCATAGCTGAGTTGGTGATTGTAGGCGTCCAAAGACAGGATGGCCATCATGAGGTCTTGCTGCGGCGTCATGTCTATCTCCCCAGTGTTTCGAAATGTAAAAACGATAAACTATTGGCCAGCGAGTATTTGGGCATTGTTGGGCCCCAACCACCAAATTTTCCGCCAAGCCAGCCACCTTTGACCTTCATCGTCTTCAACCACGGCAGCTTCTGCTCGATGCCGGTGGTCAGCGGTTCGTGGGTAGGCTGCAGGGTGATGGAGCGCCAACTGACGCCGGGGCCCAGCGACGCGGCGAGGTCATTGCTCTTGACCAGCCGCACGCTTTTGGGATCGTTGATGTCATCAAACGTCACCAGCATCGGCAAATCCGACGGCTGCAGCACCAGCGGCGGGCGGACCTTGGCCAAAGTCGCGAATTCCTTGAAAAGACCATTCGTTCTGCCGCTGCCGGAGATACGATCTCCATAAAGGCGGGCCATCATATTGGTCGGGATGGGCCCAAACCAATGTTTCAAAAGTTCGCCCCAGGTTTTGAAATCCGTGCTGCAAAAGCCATTGTCGCAAACGCCGATTACCAGCGCCAGCAGCGGCCTTCGTCCCGGCCCCAGATCAAGATAGAGCGCCTCGCCATCCAGATTATCAGCAATCCCGGTTCCTTCAATATAGATTTCCCGCAGAGTGACCTCATTGACCACCGAGGCGGTTTTGACGCCGTCCGGCGTGTTGAGGCTGATGGTCAGCTTGTAGCGATAGGATGCGCTGCGCCCGCAACCCGCCAAAGCCAGCGCCGCACAGAGCAGCAGCAAAATCCGCCCCACCTGTTTCATAAGGTGGCCTTGCCGGGCGTTGGGGGAAGGATCATCCACTCGGTATCCGCCAAAGAAAAATTCATGAGCGCAATCAATGTTTTAATAAAACGATGTATAAAGCATATAACATTAAAAACAAATTACAATAGCTTCGTTGAACGAAACCGCCGTCTCAAATTTGAAATGCAACACCTAACGATTTAACGGGTGTTTGATGGGACACATTACGGACATATGAGCGCGCGCGAGCGCAATTGTCTTCAATCGAGCCTGAACCACGCCCACAGCAAGGCGACGATTGCGCGCAATGGGTGGTCATGGCCACGGTTCGACCGGCGGGAGGATTGTTTACACTATAGCAACATAAGGCGGCCTAAATATCGATCGGCGTTGCGACCGCAGCGTATTCGGAGCACGCCCATGTTTTTACCTCTTTTATGGCAAGGCAGAACCGGCCGCGTCGCATATTTCATTGCCCTCGTCATTTCGTCCGCAGCCATTATGATTTTGCCGTTCCTCACGGCCAATATCCTTGGAGCCTACGCTGGACGCATGGATCCGGGGTTGTCTGTCCAATGGATGCTGATGCGGCCATTTCTCGTCGGCATCGGCCTCGCCGTCATGGGCGGTACCCTCCTATTTTTCGCGCGCCGGCGCATGCGCGAAATAGGCCTCTCCGGCGCGTGGTTGATAATTTTCCCTCTCGCGCCCATCGGATCGCTGTTCGCATTCGCCGCCAGTGCTTCGGTCTTGTCGGCAATTCCGATCAGTTCGCCGGTCACGACAATGTCCTTCTGGGCAGAAATGGCCTTTGGCGCGCTGCTGTCTGTTATTCCGGCCGGAGACTATCTGTCGCGAGGCGGGAGCCGCTCCCTCGAAATCGTTCGCGAGTTCACAAGTTGTGATGGTCGGCTCAACCGTCGCCCATTCGTTCTTCGACTCGGGATCGCGCTTGCCCCGACGTTGGTTTTGACGTTCGTCCACCTTTTTATTCTGGGTTTAGGCTTCCAAAGCGCTGGCGAGCATTCTTTCGCAGTGCGCGCGACCGTGGCCGTGGTCCAACTGTTCGACACGTTTGCGAACCTGTTTTTCTTAATGCTGGTTGTGGCATCGTCGGTTCGACGGCTTCACGACCTCGCTCTGGCAGGTTGGTGGCTGGCGCTGTTCCCACCCGGCTTTATGGGCCTGGTACCGATTTTTATGGTCATTTTTAATCCAGCAATGCTCCCATACATGTTCTCTGTTCTAATCCCATTTCAGTTGTTCACCAGCCTCATGGCTATCGGCTGCCTCGTCCTGGGAGGAATGCTTATTTTCAAGCGCGGCGGTCGTTTCCAAAACTCCTACGGTCCGTCTGATCCACTGAGCCCCGCGTAGGATTTCCAAGTTTAGAACCGCCGTCTCACATTTGAAATGCAACACCCCCTGATTTAACGGGCGCTTTGTGAAACCCCATTACAGACATACGAGCGCAAGCGAGGGCAATTTGCTTCGCTGATACACAAATTCAACCGTTTCAGCCTTCAGAAACCGCGTCCTACACGGTGCGGCCGCCGTCCACCGGCAGAACCACGCCGGTCAGAAACTCGGCTTCGTCGCTGGCCAGATAGACGCACGCCGCCGCGATGTCGGTGCCGCGCGACATCCGCCCCAGCGGGATGGTGGCGATGAATTTGGCCAGCAGTTCCGGCGTCGCTGGCCCGCCCATGAAGGCCTCGGTCAGGCCGGTTTCGCCGAGCACCGGCGCGACGCAATTGACCCTGATGTTCATGGGCGCGAGCTCGACGGCGAGGGATTTCGAGACAAGGTTCACAAAGCCCTTGGTGCCATTATACCAGGTCAGGCCGGGGCGGGGCCGCACCCCGGCAGTCGAGCCGATATTGATGATCGAGCCGCCGCCATTTCTGTGCAAGACCGGCACAATTCTTTGCGTCATCAGATAGATCGATTTGACATTGATGGCATAAAGCCGGTCAAATTCTTCCTCCGTGACTTCAGCCAGCGGCTTGTTGCGATGCGTCCATCCGGCATTGTTGACGACAATATCCAGCGGCACGAACTCTGACGCGATGGCTTCAACCGCGCGCGCGATATCGTCGCCCTTCGTGACATCGCAGGCCAGCGCGCGAGCGCTCGGGCCAGCTTCTGCCGCGATTCTGGCCGCGCCAGCCACATTGATATCGAGCAGCGCGACTTTGGCCCCTTCTTCGGCAAACCGGCGGGCAATGGCCGCGCCAAACCCCGATGCCGCGCCGGTCACCAGCGCTACTTTGCCTTGCAGGCGCATGTCAGCTTCCCTCATCCGTGCTTGAATACCAGCGTTTTCATGGTCGCCATGTCATAAAGCGCCGCAAAGCCCTTCTCGCGGCCATGGCCAGATTTCTTCATGCCGCCAAACGGCAATTCAATGCCGCCGCCCGCGCCATAACCATTGATGAAAACCTGTCCGGCCCGGATTTTCCGCGCGACCCGCAGTGCCCGGTTGCCATCGCCCGACCAGACGCCTGCCACCAGCCCATAATCGGTGGCATTGGCGAGGCGGATGGCTTCGGCCTCGTCCTCGAACGGCATGGCGGCGAGGATCGGGCCAAACACCTCGTCTTGCGCCAGCGCCGAGGCTGGATCAACCGGCGCATAAAGCGCGGGCGGCACGAAGAAGCCGTCTTCGGGGACATTTTTGGCGACGCGCCCCTGGGCGACACGCACGCAACCAGCAGATTCCGCCGCGTTCAGCATGGATTCAATCCGCCGCTTCTGCATGGCGCTGATCACCGGGCCAAGTTGCAGATCCATTTCCGGCGTGCCCGCCGCGACCTTGGCAAAGCGCTGCGACAAATCGGCGAGGAATCGCTCCCAGATCCGGCGCTCGATCAGGACGCGGGCACCCGCCGAGCAGGTCTGCCCGGCGTTCTGCATGATCGCACCAACCACGGAGGTGAGCGCCGCGTCCCAGTCAGCATCGGCAAAGACCACTTGCGGCGACTTGCCGCCAAGTTCCAGCGTGCAGCCGATATGGTTGTGCGCGGCGGCGCTCTGGATCAGCGTGCCGACCTCCCTGCTGCCGGTGAATGAGATGAAATCAATATCGCGATGGTGGGCGAGCGCCGCGCCAGCCGTCTCGCCAAGGCCTGGCACAATATTCAGCGCGCCGTCCGGAAAGCCAGCTTCGGCGCTGAGTTCCGCGAGGCGCAAGGGCACTAGACAAGCCTCTTCGGCAGGCTTGACGACGCAGGCATTGCCAACAGCCAGCGCGGCGGCGACGCTGCGCCCGAAAATCTGGCCCGGATAATTCCACGGAATGATGTGCGCGCTGACGCCCCTTGGCTCCCAAAGCGTGGTGACCAGATAGCCATCCAGAAACGGGATGGTGTCGCCGTGCAGCTTGTCGGCAGCGCCGCCATAATACTCAAAATAGCGGGCCACCGCGACCGCGTCGGCGCGTGCCTGGCTCATCGGCTTGCCGGTATCACGCGCCTCAAGCAGCGTCAGTTAGTCAAGATGATCCTCAACGAGGCGGCCGAGCCGGGAGAGCAAACGCCCGCGTTCGGTGGCGCTGAGACGGCTCCAGGCACCGCCCTCAAAGGCGCGCCGCGCGGCAGCAACAGCGGCGTCTATGTCATGGTGATCACCAGCGGCAATCGCGGCAAAGGCAACGCCCTCGGCGGGGGCGATCATCGGCAGGGCACTGCCGGAGGCGCAGGGGTGCCACGCATTGTCGATAAACACGCCCTTGGCCGGGGGGACACCAAAGGCACTGTTCTTGAACATGGAACTCCCCCGGGTAGAGCATGCCGAACACTATGTCATCGCTGGGCTTGCGGTCAACGATGCAGAAAAGCCAATGGTGCCACAGGCTGCATGAGCCCCCCAGCTTCAGGCACCCGTCATGCCGCCGCCATGTCCGCGCCCATCATTTTGCGGGCTTCGGCAGCGGTCACCGGCTCGCGGAAGACGTAGCCCTGCGCATATTGGCAGCCCAATTGATAAAGCTCGATCACGTCGGATTCGCTTTCCGCGCCCTCCGCCACCACGTCCATGCCAAGATCATGCGCCATGCCGACAATCGAGCGCAGAATCACTGGCCTTGTGCCCTTGCCATTTTGGCGCACGAAGGATTGGTCAATCTTGATCGTGTCAAACGGGAAACGCTGCAGATAGGACAGGCTCGAAAAACCTGTTCCAAAATCATCAAGCGACAGGCCCGCGCCCAGCTCGCGAATGCGCGTCAGCATCTGCGCGGCAAATTCCGGGCTTTCCATCACCATGCTCTCGGTGAGTTCCAGTTTCAGGCTGCCACGCGTCACTTGCGTGCGGCTGAGCACATTGCGCACATCGCGCAGCAGATCATGACGCAGCAATTGGCGCGAGGAAATATTGACGCTGGCAAAAATCGGCGGCGTGACATTCACCGCTTGCTGCCAGACAGCAAGTTCGCGCGCCGCGCGCTCCATCACAAAAATCCCAAGGTCGATGATGAGGCCGGTTTCCTCAGCAATCGGAATGAAGGTCGTGGGCGCAATGCGACCAAGGCGCGGATGATCCCAGCGCAGCAGCGCCTCGAATCCGGCAATGGTGCGATCCTCCAGCCGGATGATCGGTTGATAATAGACCTTCATCTCGCCGCGTTCCATCGCGCCGGCCAGATCGGTTTGCAGCACAAGCCGGTCGGTGCGCGATGCGCGCATGCCGTTGCGGAAAACCTCGATGCGGTTGCCGCCAATGCGCTTGGCGTGGCGCATCGCAATCTCGGCATCCTTGAGCATGTCCTCACCCAGCGGATGCAATTGCGGATCATAGAGCGCCAGACCAATTGAGGCGGTGAGCGTAATGTTGCGCTGGCTCACCTCGATGGGAATAGCCAGCGCCTTGCGCACACCATCGGCAAATACAATGACCTGATCGCTTTGGGCTTCCGAGACCAGCAACATGGCGAATTGATCGCCTGACAGACGCGCCAGACAATCTTGCGGTTTCAGCAAACGTCCCAGCCGCCGCGCCAGGGTCAGCAACACTGAATCGCCTGTCGGCAACCCGGCAGCCTCATTGATCTGCCGGAAGCGATCAATGTCGATGGTCAGGACGGTCGGACGCAGCGAGGCATCGGCCCGCGCCAGCGCCAGCGCCGATTCGAGGCGGTCGAAAAACAGGGGACGGTTTGGCAGGCCGGTCAGGTTATCATGCACCGCATCGCGCAGCAGCCGCTCCTGCGAGACATGCGCCTCGGTCACATCGGCAAGCGTGCCTATCACCCGCACCACTTCGCCATCAGCGGCCACTACCGGGCGCGCTTTCAGATTGAACCAGAGATAATAGCCTTCATGGCTGCGCAGGCGGAAATTCTGGGCAATGCGCCCCTGGGCCTGTTCAATGACGGCATCGAGGCACGCGCGGAAATTATCACGATCATTGATGTGCAGTGTCTCGACAAAGTTGAGTGCCGGGCCATCCAGTTGGCCAGGGCGCAAGTTCAACTGGTGTGCCAACTCGCTGCTTGTATGCACATGATCCGCAGCGACGTCCCAATCAAAGATGATGTCGCCTGAACCTGCCAGCGCCAGCGCCCGCAATTCGGCATCATTGACCCCGCCATCCGAGAGGCCGCCGCCCGCGATGGCGTTCTGCATCACGGTGAAACCCACCAGCATGACAATCAGCACCAGGCCGCCAATCAGGATCGGGGAAGCAAAGGCACTGTCGATAGCGCCGCTAAGCGTGAAGCCGGCGGCAATCACCCAGGTCAGCAAAATCGACCAGGCAGGCAGCAGCATGATCGCCCGCTCATAGCGGTTCACCGCCAGAAACACGATCAGCACAAACCCGACAGCCGCCACCGTGGCGATACAGACGCGCGCCAAGGTCGCAGCAATTTGCGGCTGAAAAATTGACAGGCCGACCAGCAGGGCCAGCGCCGTCAGCCACAAGGCCGTAAAATGCGAGGCTCTGACGTGCCATGACGACAAGTTGAGCCAGGCAAACAAGAACACCGTCATGGTCGCGGCAAGAATAGTCTCGGTTGCGGCTCGCAAGACCGGGCCGTGATGCTGGGCAAACACGAAAATCTGGCCCAGAAAGCCAAAATCGAGGCTGACATAGACGAGCACCGCCCAGGCCAGCGCCGCCGCTGCCGGAAACATCACGCCGCGACGCACGACGAAAACAATCGTCAGGAACAGTGCCAGCAGTGCCGAAATGCCAATGATTATGCCCTTGTAAAGCGCAAGGCTGATCTGCCCGTCCTTGTAGGCGGTAGGGCGCCACAGTGTCAGTTGTGGCAGCGCCTTGGTGCGCAACTCGCCCACATAGGTCACTGTCGATCCAGGATCGAGGGTCAGGCGGAAAATGTCGGCGTCGGGGGAGGCCTGCCGCACCGGGGCAAAACCCTGGCTGGCGGTGAGCGCCACAATCCGGCCCGAACCGAGATCCGGCGCAAGAATGCCAGAGCCGACTAGTCGAAAATGCGGGGCCACAAGCAAGCGTTCAAGTTGTTCGCTGGTGTCATTGGTCAGCGAAATGGTGAACCATTCCGGCGAAGTGCCCGGATGGCTGGACGACACTTCAATCCGCCGCACAATGCCATCCGCGCCTGGCGCGGTCGCAACCTGAATTTGGTTGCCGCTGGCGGCATAAAGCTGAATCATGTGGGTGAGATCGATCGCGGCCGTCTTGAGCGGCACACGTACGGACACAGCGCGCGGTGAATCAGCACCCGCCGCCGCAACAGGCCGCACCGGGCCCAACAGCAGCGCCAAGATCGCCAGACCCAGAAGCAAAAATCGTTGCATATTTGGCAAATTCACTGAACTTCACGGCAAAAAAATGGGGATCTGCTGTCAACCGTCATCATACCAAACCTTGCAAGTTTCCCCGGGTTCATCTCGCATGGCGCAGGGCAGCCTGTCAAAACATGGGCTTGCGCCGGGCGAGGCGCACCAACAGGGTTCACGTGTCGGTGGCGGCCTGCACCAGCGCCAGCGCGGCGACGGCGGCGGTGTCAGCCCGCAAAATCCGTGGCCCCAGCGAAATCCGCCGGACAAGTGGTTGCGCCAGAATTGTAGCGCGCTCGTCCGGACTGAATCCACCTTCAGGGCCGATCAGCAGGGCCAGGGTCGGCGCGGCTTTCAGACCGGTCAAAACCTGCATCGGGTCTCCAGCTGGCGCGTCTTCGTCGGCAAAAATCAGGGCTTCGGTTGGGGGCCTTTGGCGGAGCCAGTCAACCAGGGTGCAGGGTGGGATCACCAGTGGCACCTGCAGGACTCCGCACTGCTCGCAGGCTTCGATGACATTGGCGCGCATCCGCACTTCGTTGACGCGGGCCACTTGCGTGCGCGCCGTCAGAACCGGCACCAGCCGCGTCGCGCCCATTTCGGTTGCCTTTTGCACCATGTAATCAAGGCGAGCGTGCTTGAGCGGCGCAAAAGCCAACGTCACGGCGCGGGCCGCAGGCTGGGGCCGTGCCATCCCGACCATCCGCAATCTGGCCTCGCGCTTGCCGGTGCGCTCAAGAGTCGCGCGCCATTCGCCGCCGACGCCATCAAACACCAGCAGCGCCGCACCATCGTCCAGACGCAGCACGTTGAGCAAATAGTGGCTCTGGTCACGCCCGGGCGCGAGCAGAATCCCGTTCTCCAGCGGGCCGGGCACGAAAAGGCGACAGGCGGCAGCAGCGTCATGAGGCATGGGCGGAGGACTTTCGGAACCAAAGGGTGCAGTTCTGGCCATAATGTCGCAAACATTCTTGTTTTTGAAGCCCGGCGCGCAGCGCAGTTGCCGCCACAATTCTTGCGGATTGCTGCGCGATAGTGGATAAGACACTTGCGCGCCGCCGACAATGTGGCGGTGGCTGTGAGCCGGTTTGATGTGCGGAGAGTTGCCTGTGGTGCAGAAAAAAACGATTCTGGCAGCGGCGCTGCTGGTATGTGCTGGTTCGGCGTTCTTGCAGCCCGCGTCAGCACTTGACTGCCAGAATGACATTTCTGGCTTGATCAAGACGCGCTTGTCGCTCGTTAGTGCGCTGAACCGGTCCATGAAAGCTACCCACGGCAAGCTCAATCCCATCACTGCCTGTCCGATGCTGCGTCGCCTGTCAGCGGTGGAAAGCCGGATGGCGTCGTATTTCAAGGCCAACGGCGCCTGGTGTCACATTCCCGATACGGCCATCGTCGGCATCACCAAGGCGCATGCCAATGATACCGCCATGGCAGGAAAAGCCTGCGCCTTTGCGGTGAAAATCAAGAAAATGCAAGCCCAGCGCGCAGCGGGCATGCGTCAGCAGGAGCAGCAATTGCTGCAGCAACAGGCACCGCAACTTCCGCGCGGGCCGCTGTGAGCCCTGACGCGTGAGCGGCGGCGCAGACGGTCCGGGGGCAGGCCTGCCCGATACTGATCAAGCCAGCCTCGCCGCCAGGCTGGCACCGGGGCGCTTGCAGGCCCTCGCGCAATTGGCGCGGCTGGATCGCCCGATTGGCTGGCAATTGTTGCTGGCTCCCTGCTGGTGGTCGAGCGCACTGGCCTCGGTCGCGCGCCACAGCGGGCCTGCCTGGAGCCAACTCGTGCTGCTCGCGCTCGGGGCGATTGTCATGCGCGGTGCCGGTTCAACCTATAATGATATCATCGACCGGCATATTGATGCCGGCGTCGAGCGCACCCGCAACCGCCCCCTGCCTTCGGGCCGCATCAGCCCCAAAGGCGCAGCGATTTTCATGGTGATGGAGGCGCTGGCCGGTCTGGCGATTTTGCTGACGTTCAACCGCTTCACCATGGGGCTGGGCGTGGCATCGCTGGCCATTGTCGCTGTTTATCCCTTCATGAAACGCATCACCTCCTGGCCGCAACTGGTGCTGGGGCTGGCTTTTGCCTGGGGGGGGCTGATGGGCTGGTCGGGACAAATGGCCAATGTGGCGCTGCCCAGTCTGGCGCTCTACGCCGCCGCCATCGCCTGGACGATCGGTTACGACACAATCTACGCCCTGCAGGACAGCCGCGATGATGCCATCATCGGCGTGCGTTCAACCGCCCGCTTGTTCAGTGGCCACGTGCGGCAGGCGGTTGGCCTGCTTTACGCGTTGGCGGTGATGCTGGCAGCCTTGGCCCTGGCGCGTGTGGGCACCGGGCTGCCTGGCTGGCTCGGCCTTGCCGCCTTTGCCGGTCATCTAGGCTGGCAGATCACCAGGATCAACGAGGCCGATGGTGCGAGCGCCCTGCGGCTGTTTCGGGCCAACCGCGATGCTGGCATGTTGCTGTTCCTCGGCCTGCTGGCGCAGGCGCTGATCGATCACATCTGAGGTTTCAGTCCGGAGTTGCAAACCCCGGTCATCAAGGCAATGTTGCCAGAAAAGCGCGGCCCCCAGACAAGCGCGGCCGCTATGAGCGCCGCTGCTGGGCCAGCCAGCCTGTCAAGCGGCGGGCAGCCTCCGCTATATCACCCGGCTTGGGAGCAAAGCACATGCGCACAAAGCCTTCTCCTCCTGGCCCGAAGGCTGAGCCCGGCGCGACGCCAACGTTGGCTTCTTCCACCAGGCGCAGCGCCAGCGCCCTGGTATCGTCATAGCCGTTCAGGCGAGCATAAAGATAAAACGCGCCCTGCGGAGGCGCAAAATCAACCCCGCCGATTTGAGTGAGCGCCGCACAGAGCATGTCCCGGTTGGCAGCGCAGCGCCGTGCCTGCGCCAGCAAAAATTCATCGCCATGCTCAAGCGCGACGATGGCTGCCCGCTGGATCGGTACAGGCACGCCTGAAGTGCTGTACTGGATCAGGTTCGCAATTTCCGGCTCCAGCACGGCCGGGGCTTCAAGCCAGCCAATGCGCAGCCCGGTCATCGCCCAGTTTTTTGACAGCGTCTGGATGAACATCACCTTGTCATCGGCGGTAATAATGTCATGAAACGAGGGCGCACGCGGGCCATTATAGAAGAGACGGCCATAAATCTCGTCGGCGATAATCCACAATCCATGCCGCCGGGCGAGATCAAGCACCGCCGCCAGTTCGTCGTTGGTCGCAACCCAGCCTGTCGGGTTGGCCGGAGAGTTGATGACAATTACCTTGGCCGCGGGTGTGATGGCGCGTGCCATGGCTTCCAGATCGAGCGACCAGAGCATCGTCTGGCCGGTACCCTGGACCTGCATCGGCACCTGCCGGACTTGCGCCCCTGCGACGGTGAAAGCGCCAAGAAAATTGGGCCACGCCGGGGTCGGCACAATCACCTCATCGCCAAGGCCCGCCACCAGGCGCGTCGCCACTTGCAGCGCGTGCATGCCGCCAATGGTGACAAAAAACCGTTCCGGCCCAAAACTGCCCTGATCATCAGCGAACGGAGTGCCGTAGGCCCGCGTCATGTAGGCAGCCATGGCTTGGCGCAGTTCCGGCAAGCCGCATTGCCATGTGTAAAACGTCTCACCTTCGGCCAGCGATTTGGTGATAGCCGCGCAGATGAAATCTGGCGTCGGCGCATCCCCTTCGCCCACCCAAAGCGGGATCAAGCCCTGACGGCCGCGGCCGGCATCAAACACTTCGACAATGCCGCTGGACGGCACCGCCAGAACTTCGGGCCGCAAATTGAGGCCGAGGGCGGCAAGACTGGACTTCATCGACGATGACCTTGATTCTGCGATACCAAAACGCGGCCCTCGATCAGGGCCGCGCTGGCTCAATGGATGGCTCAATGGATCATGAGTGCCGCTGAAATCAGCGTTTGGCAAGCAAATCGCGAATTTCGGTCAGCAATGCCTGATCTGGCGTTGGGCCAGGCGCTGGCGCAGGTGCTGCGGCTTCTTCCTTCTTCAGCTTGGACATGGCACGCACGATAAAAAACAGTACCAGTGCGATAATCAGGAAGTTGAAACAGACCTGAATGAAATTGCCCCAGGCCCAAACCGCGCCTTGCTTTTTGGCATCGGCCAGTGCGCTGGCGGTGACCTTGGCGCTCAAGGGCAAAAAATGATTCGAAAAATCCACACCGCCAGTCACCAGACCGATCAGCGGCATAATGATGTCGTCAACAAGCGAGCCGATGATCTTACCAAATGCTGCGCCGATGATCACACCAATGGCGAGGTCAACTGCGTTACCCTTGACGGCAAAATCTCTGAAATCTTTAAGCATAGCGCCCTCTTCCAAATAAATCGATAGCGTTGATCGTTTGATGGTGCTGACCTACGAAAACCGCGGAAGCCTTGCACCGCGCGCAGAATAGGCGCAATTGCCTTGGGCGCAAGCAGGAAATGTCCGTTTTGCAAAGGATTGTGGTCTCGGCATCGGAGCATGCGGTACGGGCGATCCTATGTTGCAAAATGGCTAAAGCGGGCTCACATTATACCGTGGGCAAAGAATTGACTACGCAGGATAGAATAATTCGATGTCAGGCATGGAAGTCGTCGTTGTAGCGCTGGTCTACCTGGCGGTGATGTTTGCGGTCGCATCATGGGGCGATGCGCATGGTGTCCGCATCTTCAAAGGTCATCGCCGCAGCTTGCTCTATGCGTTGGGTCTTGGGGTCTATTGCACATCCTGGACATTTTACGGATCAGTAGGCTTGGCAAGCCGCACCGGCTTTGATTTTATTCCAGTCTATCTTGGCCCCTTGCTTGTACTGATATTTGCGCGGCGTTTGATCAAGCGGGCGCTGGGTCTGATCCAGTCGCAGCATATCACCTCGATCGCTGATTTTCTGTCGGCGCGTTATGGCAAGCGCGAATCAGTTGCCGCTACGGTGGCCGTGATTATGGTGATCGGCACAGTGCCCTATATCGCGTTGCAGATCAAAGCCATCAGCAGCTCCATGGCACTGGTCGAAACTGCCAGCACCGCCCTGCCACCCGCCAATCTCGCCGCACTGGCCATGCGCAGCAGCTTCGTGGTGACGGGTCTGCTCGCTTTGTTTGCCATAGTGTTTGGCACGCGGCGGATTGAGGCGACCGAGCACCAGGATGGCCTGATGTTCGCCATCGCCATTGAATCAGTCGTGAAACTTCTGGCATTTCTGAGCGTTGGCATCCTCGTCACATGGGGACTTTTCCCCGGCCCGGCGCGTTTGCTGCAGGCCGCCGTGGCGCAGGCCAGCGTACGTGATATTTTTTCACGCGGTCTGTCCTTGACCGATTGGGTTGTCGTCACGGCCCTGTCAGGGCTGGCAGTGATGCTGCTGCCGCGCCAGTTCCACGTGATGTTTGTCGAAAACCGTGACCAGCGCGACGTCGACCGCGCGGCGATGATTTTTCCGACATACCTGGTGCTCATCAATCTTTTCGTTGTGCCCATCGCCATGGCCGGGCTCATGCTCCTGCCGAAAGTGGGGCTTGATCGCGACTGGACAGTGCTGGCCCTGCCACTTGCCACGCATCATGAAATCATCGCTCTCATCGCCATGGTCGGCGGCTTTTCGGCCGCCACGGCCATGGTCATCGTCGCCTGCGTTGCGCTGTCCATCATGGTGTCCAATGATCTGGTCATTCCGATGTTGTTGCACTGGCGCTCTTTGCGGCCGCGCGCGGGCACGGCCGATATCACGGTGTTGATTCTGCTGATCCGGCGCATGGCCATCGTCGCAATCATGCTCTGTGCTTATATTTATCTGCAATTCACCAGTGATCAGGAGCTGGTATCAATCGGACTTTTGTCCTTCGCGGCCATTGCGCAAGTGGCACCAGCCTTCATTGGCGGCCTTTATTGGCGTGGCGGCACGGCAAGCGGCGCTTTGGCGGGTTTGGTCATCGGCTTTGCAACGTGGTTTGTCCTGCTGCTGCTGCCCTCGCTGTTTAGTGTCGGCGCCCATATTCCGCCCTGGATGCTGGCAGACCGCGCCAGCCTTTGGGCCCAGGGCCAATTTGGCTTCAGCCTGTCACCGTTGTCCTTTGGCACAGTGTTCAGCCTGTCACTCAATGTGTTGGCCTATGTGCTCGGTTCGCGCATCGGCCAGCCAACGATGATTGAGCAGTTGCAAACCCGCATTTTCGTGGGGGATACTTCGGGCAAGCCGGGACCTGAAGCGGCCAAGCCCTGGCGCAGTCGGCTAAGCGCCGCTGAGCTTGAACAGGCGGTCGCACGCTATGTCGGCCCCGACAGGGCGCGGGCCGGTTTCGCCGCCTATGCCGCAAGGCGTGGGCGACCGCTCGACAAGGCCGGGGAAATCGACATCGAAACCATGCGTTTTGCCGAGCAGATGCTGGCCTCGGTGATCGGTGCCGCCTCGGCGCGACTGGTTTTGTCTCTGACCCTGCGCCAGCATAATTTCTCCCGCACGGCTGCGCTCGAAATTGTTGACGAGGCTTCGGCGGCGATCCGCGACAGCCAGAACCTGTTGCAACATGCCATTGATTTTGCCCAGCAGGGCATCACGGTGTTCGATTCCAACTTGCAACTGGTGTTTTGGAATCGTGAGTTTATCGAGATGTTCCATTTTCCGGTGCCACAATTGCGCGTGGGCATGCGGCTGGAGGAGATTGTCCGCAATAACATCGCGCGCGGCATCTATGGCCCTGGCGATCCGCAGGTGCTGGTAGCGCGGCGGATTGAACTCTTGACCAACCGCAACGAGCCCTCGCGCCTGCGCCTGGGCGGCAATGACGGCAAGCCCCCGACAGTGATCGAAGTGCGCTCGTCGCGCATGCCCGAGGGCGGGCTGGTTACCACCTATTCGGATATCTCGCTGCAAGTTGAAGCCGAGGAGACGCTGGGCGCGGTCAACGAGACCCTGGAGCAAAGGGTGCGCGAACGCACTGACGAACTCACCCGGTTGAATGCCGAACTTGAGCGCGCCCGCGCTTCGGCTGAGGAAGCCAACCAGTCAAAGACCCGGTTTCTCGCGGCGGCAAGCCACGATATTTTGCAGCCGCTCAACGCCGCGCGGCTGTTTTCCACAGCTTTGGTCGAGCGCGGCAACCCTGGCGCTGAACCAACTGGCGCGCAGGAAAGCGCCGATCTCGCCCGCAAGATCGACGCCTCGCTGGAAGCGGTGGAGGAAATTCTGACGGCCCTTCTGGATATGTCGCGCCTTGATGCCGGTGCGATGAAGGCGGAAACCAGCGTCTTTCGCATTGACGATATTCTCAACCAGCTCAAGCTTGAATTTGCCCCCCTGGCTGAAGAAAAGCACCTCAGGCTGCGTTTTGCACCCTGCCACCACGCGGTGCGCTCAGATCGGCGGCTGCTGCGCCGCCTGCTGCAAAATCTCGTCTCCAACGCCATTAAATACACCCCCAAAGGCAAGGTGCTGGTCGGCTGCCGCGTTCGGCGCGGACGGCTGAAAATCGAGATCTGGGATACGGGGCTTGGCATCCCCGAAAACAAGCACAAGATCGTGTTTCAGGAATTCGAGCGGCTTGAATCTGGCGCCCGCACGGCGCAGGGCCTCGGATTGGGCCTGTCGATTGTCGAGCGCATTGCCCGCGTTCTGGGCCATCGCATCATCCTTGAATCATGGCCGGGCAAGGGCTCGATGTTCGCCGTAGAAGTGCCGACGGCCGCCAATATGCCGAGCCGGCCGACGGCGGTTGAAGCCCAGGCCGGACAGCGGCATTTGCCGCTTGAGGGGCTGAAAATCATCGCCATCGACGATGAGCAGCGTATTCTGGACGGCATGACGGTGCTGCTGGAAGGCTGGGGCTGCCAGGTTTTGACAGCACTCGGCCTGAGCGCCGCCACTGAGCGCCTGGCCCAGTCGCATGAGGTGCCCGACGCGATCCTCGCCGATTATCATCTGGGTCAGGAACTTGGCATTGATGTCATTGCCGCGTTGCGGGCTAGGTTTGGAGCCGAAATTCCCGCCATCCTGATGACGGCGGATCGCAGCCAGGCGGTACGGGTCGAGGCCGATCTGCGCCAGATCAATCTGCTGCACAAGCCCGTCAAGCCCGCCGCCTTGCGCGCGCTGCTGACGCAATGGCGGGTGGCACGGAAGGCGGCGGAGTGAAGTGGCGCGCTACGGCACCCGGAACCCGGCTCGGCCTGCCATGATCGCATCCTCAAGCAAGTCCAGACGATCCTGTCCCCAGAATAATTCGCCATCGCGCACATAGGTTGGCGAGCCGAAAACGCCACTGGCCACGGCAGCGCGGCTGGCGGCTTCATAAGCGGCGCGGGCGGGCACGCTTTGCGCTGCAGCGAGGATGGTAGCGCCATCGGCCCCGCTGGCGGTCAGCAGGGTTTCAAGCGTCGCGGGATCAGCCCCGTCGCGCTCCTCGGCGAACGTCGCGGCAAACAGCTTCGCCATGAAGCCGGCGGCATCGCCACCCGCTGCCGCGAGCGCCTGAACGCAGCAATCGGCCAGCATTGGATTCATCGGGAAAAACTTCGGCTTCAGGGTGAGCGGCACGCCGCGCTTGTCGCGCCAGCGCTGCAATTCCAGAAAGCGGTAGGCCTGGCGCGCCGGGTGGCGTTTGGCCAGCGGCAGGCCGCCGGTTTCTGGAAACAATAGCCCGAGATTGACCGGATGATAGACGATATTGAGCTTGTGGCGCCGCGCCAGGTCGGTGAACGGCTTGTGTCCGAGATAGGCCCAGGGACTGGTCATGGAGAAATAATAATCAAGGTCCTGATCAGGCATGTTCGGCTCCCTGGGGGCGTTCGTCGCAGCGCACGGCAGGCTTGGTGAAGCCTGTGTCTGCCATGCTAGCGTCAGGTGCCATCAGCGCGCAAGCAGGCTGGGCCTCCTTGCAACCGGTTTGAGATCGCCCGCGTGGCAAGGCGGCCCCTGGCCCACGCTTGAACCCCGCCATTCCAGCCGCAGAACCGGATGCGCAACCTGCCTCAGGCGGCGCGCACCTGGCGCTCCCTGCGCCCCAGCACACCAGCTTCACGCAACTGCTGGCTGATCTCGGCCGGTGTGGCCTTTTTGGGGATGCGGATGAAGGCGATGTCGGCTTTTTTGGCAATCGCCTGTTTCAGCCGATCCAGTGCCGGCTCGTGGCAGACGCTGAGGAAATCAATGAAGGCCAGCGGATAGCGGCCCTTGTCGACAATCAGGAAGTCCGGGCGCACATGCTTGACCGTGTCATAATGCGGGCCATCCTTGAACACCGCGCCAAAGCTCACCTGCGCATGGATCTGCAACCCCGGTTCAAATTCATCGGCCTGCAAGGCATGACGCAACGTATCGTGCATGTCCTCTTCAACCCATTTCATCAATTCGACCTTGCGCAGGATGTAATCCGACGTTTCAAGACTGCCAGCCAAAATATCTGCGAGTTCCATGTGTGTGCCTTTCCCAGAGACTACGCAAAGGGTAAGCAACACGAATAAATGTGGCGCTAAAATACTTGGACAGCGAATATAAAAAAAATTGCGTCAAATTTTATGAAACATGGCGCGGCCAAACGCCCGCCGCGTCATTGCGATGGAGGGCCGTCAATCCCCACCCGGCTTCCGCCATCACACTTGTTCCGGGGCGGTTCAAGACAACATGCCCGCCTTGCGGCGACCAGGTCGCCAATGAGTCCCGCGTGTCAGCCGAGTTCGACCGCGGGCACTGCCCCTTGCGAAACCACGGGCCTTGATGCTACATCGCAGCGCTTGATGGCCTCGTGGCGGAATGGTTACGTAGCGGACTGCAAATCCGCGTATCCCGGTTCGATTCCGGGCGAGGCCTCCATTGCTTTTGGCAGTTGCGACCCGCGGCACCAGGCGACGCTGCCAAGGCTGGCACCTCAATTTGTTTTGGCGATCAGTTCATAATGCTCGCGCACCAGTAGCGCGCCATATTTGCGCTCCAGGCGCCGCACCGTAAAATGCCCGTGTGCCAGCTGCTGGAAATGCGAAATGAAGGCATAGTTCAGGCTGGCGCCACCCATCGCGCCGATGACCGGCACGGCTTGCGCCGCGAGTTTCTGTGACAAAGTAACACCAAACCGCGCGGCAATCTGCGTCATGAGGCGCACCATGACGGGGGCGGCCTCATCAACCACCTGCGCCGTGGCGAGGTAACGCACTGCCTCCTGCACGGATTGCGCCAGCATGATGCGAGCGGCAAAATAGGAACTCTCGACTGCGGCGGCATCTTTGGTCTTGCCGCCACCCAGCGCCAGGACTTCGAGACAGGCGATGGCCGCGTCGGGCTGATGCAAATCTTCGCCCTCATGGGCGGCGATCTCGCCTATCGAGCGTAGCATGAGCGACGTCGAAACGGGCAATTCCAGCGCCATCGCCCCAAGGCCAAAGGCACCACCCGCCGCACCGGTCATCGCCAGGAGCCGCCGTGATCTGGTTTTGGACGCGGTGATTTCCGGCACGCTGGCCAGCCGCCCGGAACTGCCGCGCCGCTTCAGGGGCGCAAGCGCGGTATGCAACGCCACGCGCAGGCCCAACGTCGCCCCGCGCTGCGCAATGTGCGTGAAGCGCGCCGGAATGAACCGACCGAGCAGATCAAGTTGGCGCCCCGTGAAGGCGCTGATCCGGGCGACCAGACTGGTGCGCTCCAATGCCACCACCGCTGCCTTGAGGCTGGCCAAATCCTCGGGCGATATGTCAACCGGCTGCCCCTCAAAAACCTGTGGCGCACCGGGATTGCGCTGAAATGAACGGTCTGAAGCCATAATTTGCCCCTCTGCCGACAAAAGCGCCGGAAACCTCACCCTATATGGGGGCGCCGCAGACATGCCGGAAGGGTGGGTCTGCGCAAAAAATCCGAGACGCTTCAGCCCGGAGAACCGCCGCGTTAACCGCATTTCGCCAGTTGTGTTAGGTATTGCTCCTTCCGACCAGCTTTGACCATCAGTCGCAAAGTGAGCCAAATTCGATAAATAACGAAGCAAAATCAATTAGTTGTCATAGATTGATTCAAATTGCAGCTAATTTCGGAAAAGATTGTTTTACTTAACATCCAAAAGTATAAGTGTAAATCTAGTTCAATAAAAAGCCACTGTTTTATTTTTCGGCATGGCAAAGTCCCGAAGCCATAATCCCTGCAGTTCAGGAGATTTGGTTATGCTTCGTTTTGTCGGGACAATTATTGCTTCGCTGATCACCGTTGCTGGTTTATTCACGATGTCCGCACCGCAGGCCAACGCCGGAGTGATGCAGGCCAGCCGCGCCCTGGTCGGCCGCCAAACCAGCGTTCCCTTTGGCTGGGTTGATTTTTGCGGGCGGTATCGCGGGCAGTGCCCGGACAGCACGCTCGCACCGCAGAACATTGCCCTTACTGCCAGCAGCTTTGCCGCGATCAGCCGCGTCAATCACATGGTCAACCAGGCGATCCAGCCGACCACCGATGAAGACCATTGGCACAAGGTTGACCAGTGGGACCTGCCGATGGATGGTCGTGGTGACTGCGAGGATTATGCTCTTCTGAAGCGCAAATTACTGATCGAGCAGGGTTTTCCCCGCCAGGCGCTGCTGATGACGGTGGTGCGCGACGAGCATGACGAAGGCCACGCCATCCTGACGATAGTGACCGACCACGGCGATTTCGTGCTCGACAATCTGACCGGTGCGATCAAGCCATGGACAGCCACGGGCTATCACTTCATCAAGCGTCAGTCGCAGCAAAACCCCAATGTCTGGGTGCGTGTCGGCGGGGCCACCGAGGTGGCGGTGGCGTCTAGCAACTGAACCCTGAGGCGATGATTCCGACACAGTGCACCAGAACACGCTGCGGCGTGGCACATCAGATCGAGAAAATTGCCGCGCTGATGCTTGATCGCGCCGCTAAACCCCGGCATGGTGGCGCGATGAAAATTCTCGCCATTGATACTGCACTCGGGGCTTGCGCCGCGTGCGTTTATGATCATGAAACCGGCCAGGTGCTGGCCTCCGAAACTCTGGCGATGCAGCGCGGCCATGCTGAAGCTCTGCCCGGCCTGCTGGAGCGCATAGGGGCGCAGTTGCCGCTGGGTCTTGGCTCGTTGCAACGAATCGCGGTGACCGTCGGACCTGGGTCATTTACCGGCATTCGCGTCGGAATTGCTGCGGCGCGCGCTCTTGGGCTTGCGCTGGATGTGCCGGTGGTAGGCGTCTCGACCCTGTCAGCCTTTGCCGCCCCACTGCTTGCCGATGAAGCCCGCTCGGCTGTTGCCGCGGCGATTGATGCCCGACACGGACATATCTACGTGCTGATGATATCGGCAGGCGGTGCCATGCAAGTCACGCCGCGCCTGCTCAAAATCGAGCCGGCAACCTTGCAACTGGCCAGCGGCGCCTTGCGCATCTGCGGTTCGGGCGCGGCGCTTCTGGCGGCGGCAGCACGCCAGCGCGGGCTCTCCTGCGAGATCAGCGGCGCGCTTGAGGCCCCCGACATAGTCTATGTCGCCCGCCTTGGCGCGTTGGCCGATCCTGAGCACGCGCCCGCTGACCCGCTCTATCTCAAGGCGCCCGACGTCGCGCCACAAGGCCGCTCAGCGCTTGCGTCATGATCAGGCCGCCCGTCAAAGCTTCGGTCATGAAACAGATCGGCTGGCTTTGGCGGCAGAGGCCCGCTGAACTTCGCTGGCTCAGCGTCGAAGATGCTGCGCCTTGTGCGAGCTTGCATGCAACAAGCTTCCTGCATGGCTGGAGCGCTGCCGATTTTGAGCGCTATGCAAAAGATGCGAGTTGCTGCGCGCTGGGTGTTTTCGATCATGGCAAAGGCCTCATCGGAGCCCTCATTGCCAGGCGCAGTGGCACAGAGGCTGAAATCCTCACCATTATGGTAGATCCTGTGGCGCGCGGCCAAAAACTTGGGCGCCACCTCCTCGAGCGAGCCTTGGCTGAACTGGCGGCGCAGGGTGCAACAGCGGTATTTCTGGAGGTCGAGCAGGACAATGCCGCAGCCCGCGCGCTCTACCGGCGATTGGCCTTTCAGGAAGTCGGTCGCCGCAAGGCCTATTATCCCCGCGCCGATGGCTTGAAAGCCGAAGCCCTGGTGATGCGTCGCGATCTGGCAAGTTGAGCACAGCCTTCACCAACGAGCCGGTTCCCGTTGTCACAAAAGTGGCCTATGATGAAGCCATCTCCGGAGCGCCGTAAAACTTGCCATGACCGCATCAACGCTAACAGCCACACCCGCCGCGCCCGCTCTTGCGCAGACTCCGCAACGCAAATTGTTCATCAAATCCTTCGGCTGCCAGATGAATGCCTATGACGCGCAGCGCATGGCCGACATGCTGCGTCCCGAAGGCTACGGTGAGGCACAATCGCCCGAGGACGCTGATCTGATTGTGCTCAACACCTGCCACATCCGTGAACGGGCGACCGAGAAGGTCTATTCTGAACTCGGCATGCTGCGCGACATGAAAGAACAGCGCCGTGACAGCGCCCGTCCCTTGCGCATTGCTGTCGCGGGCTGCGTGGCACAAGCCGAGGGGCCGGAGATTTTCCGCCGCAGCGATGTGGTCGATCTGGTCGTCGGCCCGCAGAGCTACCACCATTTGCCGCAGCAATTGCACGATGTGGCGCTGGGGCAGCGGGTGATCGAGACCGAGTTTCCGGCCGATGACAAATTCGCCCATCTTGCCGCCCCTGGGCCCGATGCCATCCGGCGTCGCGGGCTCTCAGCCTTCGTGACGGTGCAGGAAGGCTGCGACAAATTCTGCAGCTTCTGCGTTGTGCCCTATACGCGCGGCATGGAAGTCTCGCGCCCGCTGGCCAGCCTTGTTGACGAGGCGCAGCGCCTGGCGCAGGCCGGCGTGCGCGAAATCACTTTGCTCGGCCAGAACGTCAACGCGTGGCATGGCGTGGGCGAGGGCGGGCACCGCGCGGGCCTGGCCGCTGTGCTGGCGCGGCTCGCGCAAATTCCGGGGATTTTGCGGCTGCGCTATACGACCAGCCATCCCCTCGACATGGACGAGGCGCTGATCAGCGCGCATCGCGACATCCCGCAACTCATGCCCTTCCTGCATTTGCCGGTGCAGTCGGGCTCGGATGCGATCCTCAAGGCCATGAACCGCAAACATGGCGCCGCGGATTATCTGGCATTGGTGGCGCGTCTGCGTGCTGCCCGCCCTGATCTCGCCCTCTCAAGTGATTTTATTGTGGGTTTTCCCGGCGAGAGCGAGGCAGACTTTGCCGCAACGCTGGCGCTGGCCGAGGCGGTAGGGTTTGCCAGCACGTTTTTCTTCAAATACTCCGCCCGGCCCGGCACGCCGGGTGCCGATCTGGCTGATCAGGTACCCGAAGCCGTCAAGGTCGAGCGCCTGGCGCGGCTTCAAGCTTTGGTCGAGGCGCAGCGCCACGCCTACAATCATGCCATGGTCGGCCAAACCGTGCCGGTGCTGTTTGAAAAGCCGGGCCGAAATGCCGGACAAATCACCGGTAAATCACCCTACATGCAGCCCGTGCATGTCGAAGCCGGCCTTGATGTCATCGGACTCGAACTTCCCGTCACCATCACATCCACCAGCACGAACTCACTGTTTGGCCATGTGGCGCCGTCAACTTGAAGGAGACATGCCATTGAAGCCGTCTGAAACCGTCCTCACCGCCAAGCCTGTTGGGAAACCAGCACGAAACGAGACAGGCGATGGGGTCGAGCGCGGCGAAGTGAATGTTGCCTTCGAGGATAATCGGCTGGCTGCGCTGGTGTTTGGCCAATATGACCAGAATCTCGCGCGCATTGAGCGGCGCTTGTCGGTGAGCGCCAGTGCCAATGGCAATCGTGTCACGGTGAAAGGGCCGCTCGACGCTTGTGGCCACGCCAGGCGCGTCCTGGAAAATCTCTATGCCAGGGCGCAGCAGGGCCTGCCGATGACCCAGGGCGAGGTGGATGGTGCCATTCAGGAATCGGCGCTGCAAGGTACGCTGTTCCCCAAGGAGCAGGAGGTCCGAACCACCGGTTTTGCCCAGTTTTCGACTCGCAAGCGCGGCCCGGTGCGGGCGCGTAACGCCGCGCAGGATTATTACATCCAGCAATTGCGCCAGCACGAGTTGATGCTCGCCGAAGGCCCGGCGGGCACGGGCAAAACCTGGCTGGCTGTCGGCTATGCGGTGAGCCTGCTGGAGCAGGGCCTGGTTGAGCGGCTGATCCTGTCGCGCCCGGCGGTGGAAGCTGGCGAACGGCTCGGGTTTTTGCCCGGCGACATGCGCGACAAGGTCGATCCCTATCTGCGCCCGGTCTATGACGCGCTGCATGATTTCATGGAATCACGGCTGGTTGAGCGCGGCATGCAGACCGGCATGATCGAGGTCGCCCCGCTGGCCTTCATGCGCGGGCGCACGCTGACCAATGCTGTGGTTCTGCTCGATGAAGCGCAAAACGCCACTTCCATGCAGATGAAGATGTTTCTGACCCGGCTTGGCGAAAATTCGCGCATGATCGTCACCGGCGATCCGAGCCAGACCGATCTGCCGCCCGGCCAGAAATCCGGCCTGAGCGAAGCCGTGGCGCTGCTGCGCGGGCTGGAAGGCGTCGGCCACGTCGCCTTCGCTGAAGCCGATGTGGTGCGCCATGATCTGGTGCGGCGCATTGTTGGCGCTTACGAATCAGCCGCGCGGCGGGCGATTGCCGGGTCGGCGCGATGAGCTTGAACGTCGAGATCAGCAATGAGTCTGCTGCCTGGGATGAAATGGCGGAGGCGCCGGCGGTCATAAGAACCGCGCTCGCCGCCGCCGCCAAAGCCGCGCGCCGCCGCTTTGCGAAAGACACCGAAGTCAGCGTGCTGTTGAGCGATGACGCCACCATCCAGATTCTGAATCGCACGTGGCGCGATCAGGACAAGGCAACCAATGTCCTGTCGTTTCCTGCCACCCCGATGCCGGGACAGCCGCCGCATCTGGGTGACATCGTCCTTGCGTTTGAAACCACCATGCGCGAGGCAGAGAGCGAGGGAAAGCGCGCGGCTGATCACGTCAGCCACCTTGCCATTCACGGCTTTCTGCATCTGATTGGCTATGATCACGAGACTGACGCTGAGGCCGAGGCGATGGAGGCCCTCGAACGCGCCGCGTTGGCGCGGCTCGGCATTGCCGATCCCTATGGCGATAGCGAACTGGCCCCGCCGGAGGCCCCGCAATGAGCGAGCCGAACGACGAACCCGGCCCGACTCGCCTGATCGACCGGCTGCGAAGCCTGTTCGGTCTCAGCGGCGCATCGGTGCGCGATGACATTGAAGGTGCGCTGGAAGGCAAGGCGACCGCGTCGGAATTTTCGGCGCAGGAACGAAGCCTGCTGAAAAACGTCCTGAGCCTGCACGAAGTGCGTGTCGGCGACATCATGGTGCCGCGCACCGACATTATTGCCGTCGGCATCGATGACACGCTGGCCGAAGCGCTGGAGGCGTTTCGCACTGCCGGCCATTCGCGCCTGCCTGTGCATGGCGATACTCTGGATGATCCGCGCGGCATGATCCACATTCGCGATTTTGTGACTTACCTCACCACCGGGGCCACCGATGCCGGCCTGCAGGAGAAAGTGGGCGCTGTTGCGATTCTTCGTCCGGTGATTTTCGCGCCGCCCTCCATGCCAGCGCTCGATCTGCTGAAGAAAATGCAGGTGCAACGCACCCATCTGGCTTTGGTCATTGATGAATATGGCGGCACCGACGGCCTGCTGTCGATCGAGGATATCGTCGAAGTCATCGTTGGTGATATTGAAGATGAGCACGATGAGGCCGCCCCGGTGCTGGTGGAAGCTGCCCCCGATGGCAGCTTTGTCGCCGATGCGCGGGCCGAACTCGACGTCGTCGCCGAAGTCACCGGGCATGATTTGCGTGCCCTCGACGAAACCGGCGAAGTCGATACGCTGGGCGGGCTGATCGCCACACTGGCGGGCCGCGTACCGGTGCGCGGCGAAGTGATCGGCGCAGGTTCGCAAGTGGAATTCGAGGTTCTCGATGCTGATCCGCGCCGCCTCAAACGGGTGCGGCTGCGTTTTGGGGGCCAGGCCGCTGGGGAAAGCCCCCGTGTCTGATGGCAATTTGCCTGAGCGCGGCTAAGGTGGCGCTGCTGATTCGCGCAAGCCGCAACCCGAGGCATTCATGCAGGCCTATGCTCAAAAAATCATGCTGTCTGATGGCTGGAGCCGACGGCTGATCGCGTTTGTCGCGGGCGCTGCGGGTGCGCTCGCCATGGCACCCCTGTTTTTCCTGCCTGGCCTCGTTGTCACCATGGTGGTCGCCGTCTGGTTGCTGGATGGTGCGGCGCAAAGCATGCGATCAGACCCGACCGGGTTGCCCTCGCGCGGCGGCTGGCGCATGGCCTTTGCCGATGGCTGGTGGCTTGGCTTCGGCTATTTTGTGGCCGGCCTGTGGTGGCTGGGCGCAGCCTTTTTGGTGCAAGCCGCGCAATTTGCGTGGGCTTTGCCGCTCGGCGTGCTCGCCCTGCCAGCCGGACTGGCCCTGTTCACCGGCTTTGGCTTTGTCGTGGCCCGCGCCTTGTGGATGCCCGGCGCAGGGCGCATTCTCGCGCTGGCCACGGCCCTGACATTGTCCGAATGGTTGCGCGGCCATCTGTTCTCCGGCTTTCCCTGGAATGATTTTGGCATGGGCTTTGGCGGGATTTTGCTGCTCGCCCAGCCCGCAGCGCTTTTTGGACTTTACGGCTTGACCCCGCTGGTGGTCGCCATCTGCGCCAGTCCGGCGACCCTTGTCGATGGCGGCAAGCGCGCCAGGCTCGCGCCGCTCGTCGGCCTTGCGGCGCTGGTCATCATTGCCGGCTTCGGGGCCTTGCGCCTGAACTTTGGCCACGTCGGCCATGTTGCCCATGTCCGGCTAAGGCTGGTGCAGCCCAATCAGCCCAACGATGCCAGTTTTTCGGCTGAAAATGGCAACAAGATTCTCAGCGATTATCTAAAACTCTCGGATGAAGCGATTTCACCGGGCCATAGCGGCCTCGTCGATGAAACCCATGTCATCTGGCCCGAATCACCCTTTCCCTTCATTTTGTCACGCGATGCCCCCGCGCTTTCGCGCATTGGTGCCACGTTGCCGATCGGCACCACGCTTATTACCGGTGCAGCCCGCCTCGGTGCCACCGCCGACCACGCTGGCCGCCACGCTGTGTATAATTCCATGCAGGTTATCGGGCATGGCGGCACCATTCTGGGCACCTATGACAAAGTGCATCTTGTACCCTTTGGAGAATACCTGCCCTTTGCCTGGCTCATTCGCCACCTGGGCCTGCGCCAGTTCGCTCATTCATCCTTTACGCCGGGGCATAGCCACGCACTCCTGCATGTGCCGGGCCTACCTCCGGTTGCGCCGCTGATTTGCTACGAGGCGATTTTTTCGGGTGCGGTAACGCCAGCGGAATTTCGCAGCGGTGAGCCGCGTCCCGGCCTTCTGCTGAACATTACGGATGATTCGTGGTTTGGCCAAACCCCTGGCCCAGCACAACATTTGGCACAGGCACGGCTGCGCGCCATCGAGGAAGGCCTGCCCCTCGTGCGCGATGCCGACAGTGGCATTTCAGCAGTGGTTGATCCCTATGGTCGCATTATGGCGGAACTTCCTTTAGGGGAACAGGGCGTTTTGGACGCACGCTTGCCCATGGCTCTGCCGACTACACCATTTTCCCGCTTTCCGGTTTCCCTTTCTTTAACCGTCTGGATTATATCACTTTTTTCCACACTTCTTTGGCGCTTCCGGATTTGACTTTACGTCAGTTTGTTGCTCAATAGACCATATTGCCGTTGCGTAAGGGTCAAATTACCCTTATAGGTAGCATTCAGCGAAGTCTGGGTGCGGCTTGGTTTATTCAGACCCGGTTGAAATTCAACTGCGTCGAGGAGCATGACCAGTGAAAAAAGAACCCAACCCCATCGACCTGCACGTCGGCAGCCGGGTGCGCATGCGCCGGGTTTTGCTGGGTCTCAGCCAGGAAAAGCTGGGTGACGCGCTCGGTGTCACCTTCCAGCAGGTGCAAAAATACGAGAAGGGCACCAACCGCATCGGAGCCAGCCGCCTGCAACAGATTTCCAACTTCCTCAACGTTGCGCCGTCGTTTTTCTTTGATGGTGCGCGTGATGAAAACACGGCTGCGCCTGGCATGGCGGAGGACGGCGCCGCGCCGTTTGTCAGCGAATTTCTAACGTCGCCAGAGGGTGTTGCGCTCAACAGGGCGTTTTCGCGCATTCGCGATACCAAAGTGCGCAAACGAATTGTCGATCTGGTCATGACGCTCGCCGACGACGCAGCAGCGCCTGCCCAGCGCGACACGCGCTCGGAATCGTTCGCTTAAAAGAACGTATTGCCAGTTTTAGCTTGACATAACGAACGGCTGGGTTAAGAACGCGGCGTTCGGGCGCGGAATGGCCGCGCTCTTTTTCGTGGCTTGCGGGCTGCGGAAAGCGCAGCGGAGGCTTCAGGTGGCGCGTTCAAGCTATTCTTTTACCAGCGAATCAGTGTCCGAGGGCCATCCCGACAAAGTTTGCGACCGTATTTCTGACGAGATTGTCGATCTTTATTTCCGCGAGGGCGAAAAGGCGGGGATTGACCCCTATCAAATCCGCGTGGCCTGCGAGACCCTGTCGACCACCAACCGGGTGGTGATAGCGGGCGAAGTGCGCGGCCCACAACTAAGCCGCGACCAGATCATTGCTACGGCCCGCAATGCCATCCGCGACATCGGTTATGAGCAGGACGGTTTCCATTGGGATCGCGCCCTTGTCGAAGTGCTGCTGCACGAACAATCTGCCGATATCGCCCAGGGCGTCGATGCTGCGGGCAACAAGGATGAGGGCGCAGGCGATCAGGGCATCATGTTCGGTTATGCCTGCCGCGAAACGCCGGAACTGATGCCAGCGCCGCTGTATTATGCCCATGGCATTTTGCACGCTTTGTCGCAGGCCCGACGCTCGGGCAAGGAAAAAAAGCTTGGCCCCGATGCCAAGAGCCAGGTGACGCTGCGCTATGAAAATGGCAAGCCGGTCGCGGCCACGCAGATTGTCGTCTCGCATCAGCACAGTGACGAAAGCCTGACCTCGGCGGACATGGCCGCCATCATCAAGCCCTATGTGATGGCCACGCTGCCGCAAGGCTGGTTGTCGAAAGACACCGTCTGGCATATCAATCCCACCGGCAAGTTCTTCATAGGCGGCCCGGATGGTGATGCCGGCCTCACCGGTCGCAAGATCATCGTTGACACCTACGGCGGCGCGGCCCCGCATGGTGGCGGCGCGTTTTCCGGCAAGGACCCGACCAAAGTGGATCGCTCGGCGGCCTATGCGGCGCGTTATCTCGCCAAGAACATTGTGGCCGCTGGCCTGGCAGATCGCTGCACGCTGCAATTGTCCTATGCCATCGGCGTGGCCGAGCCATTGTCGATCTATGCTGATCTGCACGGCACCGGCAAGGTTGACGAAAGCAAGCTCGAAAACGTGCTGTTGCAGGTGATGCGCCTGTCGCCGCGCGGCATCCGCGAACACCTGAAGCTCAACCGCCCGATCTATGCGCGCACCTCCGCTTATGGCCATTTTGGCCGCAAGCCGGACGGCGACGGCGGCTTCTCGTGGGAGAAGACCGACCTTGCCGACACGCTGAAGGCGCATTTTGCCTGAAGCTGAAGCACCCGTCGGCAGAAGCCACCTTTACGGGCGGCGCAAGGGGCGTCCCATGCGCGCGCACCAGCAAGGGCTGATGGCCAACCTGCTGCCAGAGGTGACCCTCGATCCCGCAGCGCTCGGCGACAATCCGCTGGCGCTGTTTCCGCAGGGCCCGAAACAGTTGCGCCTCGAAGTTGGTTTTGGTGGCGGCGAACATCTTGCCCATGAAGCGCACCAAAACCCTGAAACAGCCTTCATCGGCTGCGAACCCTTCGCCAATGGTGTCGCAAGGCTGCTGGTCGATATTGCTGCCGGGCACCTCACCAATATCAGGATTTACCCCGACGATGCCGGTGCGGTGATTGCCGCGTTGCCCGACGCGTGCCTTGCGGGTGTTGATATTCTGTTTCCTGATCCCTGGCCCAAACGCCGTCAGAAGCAGCGGCGCTTTATCAGCGATCAGCGACTGGTTGACCTGGCGCGCGTGATGCCACAAGGCGCGACCCTGCGCTTTGCCACCGACATTGACGATTACGCCGCCTGGACTTTGAGCCGCATCGCCCGCTCGCCTCATTTCACTTGGCATGCCGTCCATGCGGATGAATGGCGTCAGGCATGGCCTGGCTGGCCGGGAACCCGCTATGAGGCCAAGGCCCGCGCCGCTGGACGGCCCGCCGTCTGGTTGCGTTTTATCCGCAATGATGTTGCGGCCCCGCGCCAGCAGGCCTGATCGTCGCGCTTTGGGGCGTCGCGGCTACGCAGGTGTTGGCATGGTTTCAGCAGCCCGCGCTTTCCTGTAGGCTGGCCGCGCCCGCAGTCGCGCAGCATAGGCCTGCACTTTGGGCGAGAATTCGTCGTCAATCTTCAGGAAGTGCGCAAATTGCAGCGCAAAACCGACGGAAATATCGGCGAAGGTAAAGCGATCAGCGGCTAGCCAATCATGGTGCAAAAGCTGCGCCTCAATGCCGATCATGCGTTTTTTGAACCAGCGCGCGTAATTGGCAGCCACGACCGGCTGGCGTTTTTCAGGGGACTCCAGCAGCGCGTAGCGAAAATAGATCGCCTGCGGGAAGGTCAGCGTTGCTTCGCCGAAATGCAGGAAGTTCAGATAGTCAGCAAAGCCCGCCTCGCCGACCTCCACAGCCATGGATGTCGGTCCGTGCTTTGCCGCCAGATATTGCAATATGGCCACCGATTCGGTCATCCGCACGTCGCCTTCGAGAAACAGCGGGATGGTGCCGAGCGGATTGATATTCAGATAGTCCGGCTGCAGGAACCGCGGCGGGAACGGCAGCATGTGCAACTGATAGGCAAGGCCCAGTTCTTCCAAGGCCCAGAGCGGACGGAAGGAGCGTGCGCCCGCGCAATGGTAAAGCGTGATCATGCCCTGGCTCCCGCGCGGTTGGATTCGCCCGGCAGCGTCCCCATCAATTTGCAGATAATGCCCAGCATCACTTCATCGGCACCGCCGCCAATCGAGGTCAGCCGCGTGTCGCGCCATTGGCGGCTGATCGGCGTCTCGGTCATGTAGCCCATGCCGCCCCAATATTGCAGGCAGGTGTCGGTGAGTTCGCGCCCGAGGCGGCCAGCTTTCAGCTTGGCCATCGAGGCGAGCCGCGTGACATCCGTCCCCTCCAGCATCAGCCCCGCCGCGCGGTAGACCAGCGCCCGCAAAAGCTCGACCTCGGTCTGCAACTCGGCAAGGCGGAAATGCACCACCTGATTGTCGAGGATGGATTTGCCAAAGGCCTTGCGCTCGCGCGTATAGGCAATGGTTTGGTCAATCGCCATTTCATAGGCCTTGAGGCAGGAGGCCCCGGCCCAGAGCCGTTCTTCCTGAAATTGCTGCATCTGGTAGGTAAAGCCCTTGCCCTCCTCGCCGATGCGGTTGGCCTTGGGCACCCGCACATTATCGAAGAAGATTTGTGCGGTGTCTGACGAGCGCATCCCGAGCTTGTCGAGCGTGCGCGCCACTTCCACGCCTTTGGTTTTCATCGGCAAGCAGATCAGCGATTTGTTGCGATGGGCTGGGCCCTCGCCGGTATTGGCAAGCAAGCACATCCAATCGGCCTGCGCGCCATTGGTGATCCACATTTTGCCGCCATTGATCACATAATCATCACCGTCGCTGCGAGCAGAGGTGCGGATGGCGGCGACATCGGAGCCTGCACTTGGTTCCGAAACCCCGAGGCAAGCGACAACATCGCCCGCAATGGCGGGAGCCAGAAACTCGCGTCGCAACGCATCCGAGCCATAGCGGGCAAGGGCAGGGGTCGCCATGTCGGTATGAACGCCAATTGCCATCGGCACGCTGCCGCAGGCAATCGTGCCCAATTCTTCAGCCATCACCAGGGCATAGGAATAATCGAGGCCCGCGCCGCCATAGGCTTCGGGTTTGGTGAGGCCCAGAAAGCCGAGATCACCCATTTTTTTGAGCAATTGATGGGCAGGGAACATTCCGGCGCTCTCCCACGCATCCACATGCGGGTTGATTTCGGCGGCGATGAATTTGCCAAGGCTGCGACGCAGGGCCTCGTGTTCGGGGGTGATCTGCATGGGGTTTTTCCAGTCCTTGCGCTTGGCACGGGTTAGTGCTTGTCTGACAAGGTGAAACCATCTGCGGTCAGATGCAATGGTTTTGTCATGGGGTGGGGTTCATGGATGATCGCGTCATCATCACTTGCGCACTGAACGGCGTCCTCACCGACCCGCGCCAGCACGCCGTGCCGGTGACGCCCGCCGAAATGGCGGCCGAAGCGCGCCGGGCTTTTGCGGCCGGGGCCAGCGTGATGCACATTCACCTGCGCCAGCAAGGCGAGGGCAAAGGGCATCTGCCGAGCTGGGATCCTGCGCTTTCACGCGAGGTCTGCGCTGCCATCCGCGCCGCCTGTCCGGGCGTCATCATCAACCATACCACGGGCACGGTGGGGCCGGATATTGCCGGGCCGCTCGCCTGCCTGGCCGCCAGTCGACCGGAAATCGCCGCCTGCAATGCCGGGTCGCTGAATTATCTGAAGCTCAAGGCCGATGGCCAATGGGCCTGGCCACCAATGCTGTTTGACAATCCGGTGAGCAAAATCGCCGCTTATCTCGCAGCAATGCGTGAGCACGCCATCAGGCCGGAATTCGAGTGTTTTGACACGGGTATTATCCGCTCGGTCGGCATGTTTCATGATTCCGGGATGGTCGCACGCCCGCTGATGTATAATTTCGTCATGGGGGTGGCCTCGGGAATGCCCACCGATACGGCGCTGCTGCCTATCCTGAAGAAGCTGGCGCTGGCAGGCAATCCTTTCGCTGTCACCGCCATTGGCCGTGCCGAAATCTGGCCGCTCCACCGGGCTTGTGCCGAAATGGGCGGCAATTTGCGCAGCGGCCTTGAGGATACGTTTTATCTGCCCAATGGCGCAAAAGCTGCCTCCAACGGCGTCTTGATCGAAGCTTTGGCCGGGCTGGCGCGCGCGGCGGGGCGCATCATCGCCGGGCCGGACGAGGCCCGCACCATGTTGGGCATCTTCAAAGAACGGGTGGCGTGATGGAACATGAAAACACCGGCGGTGTCAGCCCGCCAGGTCGCATCGGCCGCGTCGCTCTGGGTGATCTTCTGCACCGCTCGGCGCGGCGCCATGGCGCGAAAGTTGCGCTGACCGAGGGCGAAAGGCGCATCAGTTATGAGGAACTTGAACGCGACGCCAATCGCTTTGCGCATTATCTCATCGGCTCGGGGTTGCAGCGCGGCGACAAGGTCGCGACCCTCACCGGCAATTCGATTGCCATGGTCACGGCGCTGTTCGGCATCCACAAGGCCGGGCTGGTCTGTGTTCCCGTCAACACCATGCTGGGTGCCGACGATATAGCGTATATTCTTGACCATGCAGGCGCGAAGGCGGCGGTGGTCGATGACAACATCCTGGCAGATGCGCCGAGGCGCGCGGTCCTGACCACGCTGAAACTGGCGCTGGTAGGCGTCGCAACGCCTGCTGGCTCCCCGCTCGGCGGCTCAATGCCCTTCACGGATGCGCTGCAGGGCCAGCCCGATCACGAGCCCGACGTCGAAATCGACGACCGCGATCTGGCGATTATCACTTATACCAGCGGCACAACTTCGCGGCCCAAGGGCGCGATGCACGGCCATCTGGCCATCGTCATGGCCGCCATGTCAAACGCCATTGAATGGAGCCTCAAGCCGCAGGACGCCATGAGCGGACAATTGCCGGTATTTCACTGTGCCGCCCACGCCGGACTTGTTGGCATGTTGGTGGCGGGCGGTTCCTTTGCGCTGATGCGCGGCTTCGATCCCGGGGTAGTGATTGAAACCATTGCGCGCGATCATCTGACGCTGTTTGTCGGCCATCCGATGATGTTTGGTGCGGTGCTCGACCATCCGGCCCGCAAGCTGCATGATCTCGCCTCGTTGCGTCTCTGCATCTTCGGCCTCGCGCCGATGGGCGAGGCCTTGCAACGCCGGGTGGTGGCAGAATTATGCCCCAATCTGGTCTGCGCCAGCGGCCAGACCGAAATGTATCCGATGACCACCGCCACCCAGCCCGCGCGCACCTTGCAGCGCTTCGGAAATTACTGGGGCAACACGCTCAGCATCACTGAAGCCGCGATCATGGATGATGAAGGCAGGCTGCTGCCAACAGGCCAAATTGGCGAATTGGTGCATCGCGGCCCGAATGTGATGCTCGGCTATTATCGCGAACCGGGTGCGACCGCCGCCGCCCGCGCCCATGGCTGGCACCATACCGGCGACCTGGCGCTGATCGACGACCACGGCGAGGTTCTGTTCATTGATCGCAAGAAGGACATGATCAAATCGGGCGGCGAGAACATCGCCTCAAGCCGGGTTGAGGCAGCGCTGGCGTCGCATCCTGATGTCGCCATGGTCGGCGTGGTTGGCTTGCCGCATCCTCATTGGAGCGAGGCGGTCGCGGCCTTTGTCGTGCTGAAGCCCGGTGCAAAAGCCAATGAGGCGGCCTTGATGGCGCATGCCCGGCAGTCGCTTGGCGGGTTTCAGGTGCCAAAACTGTTGAAACTTGTGCCGACCATCCCGATGACCGCCACCGGCAAATTGCGCAAGGTGGAATTGCGCCAGGCGCACGCCCATCATTTTGATAGCGCGGCGGAGCGGTAGAACGTGCAGCGCTTCATCAGCAGCATGGATACCAGCAGCGCCGCCTTCGCCGCCAACCGTGCGGCGATGCTGCAGCTGATTGAGGCGTGGCGGGCGGTGGAGGCACGCGCGGAAACCGCGTCGCAAAATGCCCAAAGCCGCTTTGCGGCGCGCGGCCAGCTTTTGCCGCGCGAGCGCGTTGCATTGCTGCTTGATCACGCCACGCCGTTTGTTCCCATCGCCAATCTGGCCGGCTACGGCCACGACACGGCCGATTTGGCCCGTTCGGTGGCGGGCGCGGGCATTATTGCGGGCATTGGCATGGTCAGCGGCGTGCGGGTGATGGTCTCGGCCAGCGACAGTGGCATCGAGGCGGGGGCGCTGCAACCTTTTGGGCTCGACAAGCAAGTGCGCGTGCAGGCGCTGGCGCTGGAAAACAAGCTGCCCTATCTGCAATTGGTCGAGAGCGCTGGTGCCAATCTCATGCGCTACCGCGTTGGCGATTTCATTCGCGGTGGCGCGCTGTTTCGCAATCTGGCGCTGCATTCGGCCGCGGGCCTGCCGGTGATTACCGTCACCCACGGCTCGTCCACCGCTGGCGGCGCTTATCAGACCGGCCTCTCCGATTACATCGTCATGGTGCGCGGTCGCACGCGGGCGTTTCTGGCTGGGCCGCCGCTGCTGAAAGCCGCGACCGGCGAAATTGCCACCGAAGAGCAACTTGGCGGTGCGGAGATGCACACCGGCATTTCCGGCCTCGGCGATTATCTTGCTGAAGATGACCGCGAGGCGATCGCCATCGCCCGCCAAATTGTCAAAAACCTGGGCTGGAACAAGGGGCCCGTGCAAGAAGCGCCGGCCTTTGCGCCGCCCGCCTTCCCCGCCGAAGACCTCTTGGGCCTGATGCCCGCTGATCTGCGCCAGCCAGTCGATATGCGCGAGATTGTGGCGCGCCTCGTCGATGGCTCTGAATGTCTCGAATTTTCCGCGCGCTATGGCCCAGCAACGCTTTGCCTCAACGCCCACATGGGCGGCATGGCGGTTGGCATCATCACCAACAATGGCCCGCTGGATCCAGCGGGGGCCAACAAGGTCACGCATTTCATTCAAGCCTGCTGCCAGGCCGGGACGCCGTTGATTTATCTGCAAAATACCACGGGCTTTTTTGTTGGCCGCGCCTTTGAGGAAGCGGGCATGATCAAGCATGGCTCGAAAATGATTCAGGCGGTGGCCAGCGCCGGCGTGCCGCAAATCACGATTCATTGCGGTGCATCCTATGGCGCGGGCAATTATGCCATGGCGGGGCGCGGATTTTCGCCGCGCTTTGCCTTCTCCTGGCCCAATGCCCGCACAGCCGTCATGGGCGGCGAACAGGCCGCCGAAACCATGGCAATCGTGCAGGAATCCGCGCTGGAAAAGCGCGGCCAAAAGCTTGACCCTGCGATGCGCGCCAAAATGAAGGCGCAGATCATCGAACTGTTTGAAGGCCAGGCCGACGCGCTGACTCTGAGTGCGCAGGTGCTGGATGATGGCATCATCGACCCGCGCGATTCCCGCCCGTTGCTGATCGAATGTCTGCGCATTTGCGCCGAGGCCGAAGCGCGCAAGCTGCGCCCGCTTCCATTTTCGGTGGCGCGGCCATGACGCCGACCCCGTTCACGCGGCTGTTCATTGCCAATCGCGGCGAGATTGCCCTGCGCATCATGCAAACTGCCAGGCGCATGGGCTTGAACGTGTTTGCTGCGACACCGCCCGATGAGGCCGATGCGCCCCATGCTCTCGCAAGCGACCAGGCCGTTGTCATCCGCAGTGCCGACGGCAAAAACCCCTTTCTTGATGGTGAAGCGCTGATCGCCGCAGCCAAAGCCTGCAAGGCTCAAGCCGTGCATCCGGGCTATGGCTTTCTTGCCGAAAATGCCGATTTTGCGCAAAGCTGCATTGATGCGGGGCTGATTTTTGTGGGGCCAAGCCCGGCCTCGATGCGCCAGCTTGGCAACAAGGCCGAAGCCAAAAAGCTGATGCAGGGCGCGGGCCTTGCCTGCCTTGAGGGCTATCCTGGCGAGGATCAAAGTGCTGCCGCGTTCGCCAGCGCCGCGCAAGACGTGGGCTTTCCGCTGATGATCAAGGCGAAGGCGGGTGGCGGTGGGCGCGGGATGCGGCTGGTGACGGACGCCGCCGCCTTGCCCGGCGCACTGGCCGCTGCAAGAGCTGAAGCCGAATCGGCCTTTGGCAATGGCGCGCTGATGCTGGAGCGTGCCATGGTGCGCCCGCGCCACATTGAAGTGCAGGTGTTTGGCGACCGGCATGGCCATCTCGTGCATTTGCATGAACGCGATTGCTCGGTGCAGCGCCGCCACCAAAAACTCATCGAGGAGGCCCCGGCTCCCGGCCTCACGAGGCCTCAGGCCAGGGCGTTGTGCGACGGCGCGGTGAAGGCCTTGGCGCAGATCGGCTATGAGGGCGCGGGCACGATGGAGTTTCTGGTCGATGCCAGGGGCCGCAGCTTTTTCATGGAAATGAACACGCGCCTGCAGGTCGAGCATCAGGTGACCGAAATGATCACCGGGGTTGATCTGGTTGAATGGCAATTGCGCGTCGCCATGGGCGAGGCCTTGCCAAGAAAACAGGCAGAAATTCCCTGTTTCGGCCACGCCATCGAGGCGCGGCTTTGCGCTGAAGACCCGGCCCGCGATTTCCTGCCGCAAACCGGCGAGATGTCGGTTTTCCGGAAGCCCTCAAACGTCAAGGTTGAAACCGCGCTCAGCGATGGCGCCAAAGTATCAAGCCGCTACGATTCACTCATCGCCAGGCTGGTGGCTGAGGGCACCTCGCGCAACGAAGCCCGCCTGCGCCTGATCACCGCGCTGGATGATACCGTGGCGCTGGGCGTTGCCACCAACCGCGCGTTTCTTGCCCGCTGCCTCGCTGATCCGCGCTTTGTCGCGGGCAGGGCCGATACGTCATTTCTCGATCATTTTGAGATGCAGCCTGCCGCGCATGATCCCTTCGTGCTGGCGCTGCTGCTTTATGTCAGCAAATCTGGCCCCCTTGCCGCCTGGCCTGCGCCGCCTTTGGCGGCGGCTTTCCCGGTGCCGTTGCGGTTTGAATGCCGCCATGTGGTGAGCGATGCTTTGGTCAGCCTTGCTCGCGATGGGCAGGTGCGGGTTGCCATCGGCGCGCACACCCGCAGCTTCCGCCTCCACGTGTTCGATGGCACCTCTTGCCGTTTTGAGGAGCATGGCATGACGCATCTTGCGGCGCTGTCGGTGCGAGCGGACAGGCTGTTTCTGCAATATCAGGATGTCAACGAAACCTGCCGCGACCTTACTTTGGCCCCGCCAGCCGCGCCCGAGCGCGCGGGGGGCGGCGGCGATGTGCGCGCGGCGCTGGGTGGCCGCATCATCAGCGTTGCGGCACGCGAAGGCCAAAGCGTTGCAATCGGCGATGTGATCCTCACCATCGAGGCAATGAAAATGCAGCATGTTCACCGCGCGGCGCAGGCGGGGACGCTAGCCAACCTTCGCGCGCATGAAGGCCAGCAAGTCGCCGAGGGCGATCTGCTGGCCGATATTGTCGCTGCCGCGCCCCTGCCTGACCGGAGTTCAAGGCCATGAGCGAGGACGGCCTTCTCATCGAGCGGCGCGGCAGCGCTCTGTGGCTGATCATCAACCGGCCCGAACGCCGCAACGCGATGAATGAGGATATACTGGCGCGCCTGTCGCAAGCCCTGACCCAAGCCGCAGATGACCCTTCCGTGCGCGCGCTGGTCATCACCGGGGCAGGTGAAAAAGCCTTTTGCTCGGGCGCGGATCTGAGCGCAGGCGCACCGGGCTTCAACCAGGGGGTCGATACCCCCACCACCAGTTTTGGCCGCTTTGCCAGGGCGGCCCGCAATGTCCCCAAGCCGCTGGTCGCCCGCATCAATGGCGATTGTCTCGCGGGCGGCATGGGCCTGCTGGCGCTTTGCGACATGGCGCTCGCCGCCGACCATGCCCGCTTTGGCCTGCCCGAAGCCAGGCTCGGCTTGTTTCCGATGCAGGTCAGCGTCTGGCTGCGCCGCCTCGTCGCACCGCGCCATCTGCGCGCTTTGGCCCTCACCGGGGCCATGATCAGCGCGGCAAAGGCGCGCGATATTGGCCTTCTCAACGACATCATGCCGACAGGCGAGCTTGACGCTGCGGTTGAGGCGTTGTGCGCGCAACTGGCAGCCATGTCGCCACAAGCGCTGCAACGCGGCAAATTCGCCCTCAACGCCATGGAGGACATGAATTTCGAGGCCGCCCTCGCGTTCGCCGAAGCGCAAATCACCCTCGCCGCCCAAACCGCCGACGCCCGCGAAGGCCGGGCGGCATTTGCCGGGCGGCGGGCTCGCAGATGGATGGCAGACGGGGACTACGGCCCCGCGCGGCGTCAGCCGGGTCGAGAATCGG
>VFSW01000948.1_pt1 | contig 43092 bp, 76 predicted proteins | sample 5358111 | NCBI WGS metagenome assembly VFSW01 (sample SAMN11554181, study PRJNA540505) | mine drainage metagenome | isolation source: sediment from site ElyBrook_90M | place: USA: Ely Copper Mine, Vershire, VT | collected 2017
CCTGTGTCAAACGCCGGTTGATCGCGTTAGTCGCTAATTGCCCCGGAACCTCGACGACTTCTTGGGTCAGGCGTCTAGCCATTACACCACCTGGGCGCCGAACTCGGCCGAATTGACGTTAGCTACCGTCCATGCGGCCGCTGCTATCGGATCGGTCGCTAAAATCTCCATGAAATACTGGTACGACAGGGCCAGAGTGACGGCCGCGCCTAAATTATCGGTAGCCGCGTTCCGGTATAGCCTTTTGATCTGCGGGCCGCCGGCCGCATCCTCGCGCGCCCGCATCAGCACTTGAATACCGTTGATGGTGCCGGACAGGATAGATAAGTCTTGGAACGTGTACGAATCGTTATGCCCCGAGGTCGCGTCGGCAACGTAGCTGGTATCGTCGTTCGGCGGGACCTCATTCACGGCCGCGTAATGGCTGGCCGCTCCAACCAGCGTGCCCCATTGCGTGTAATTGCCCGCCCCGTTCGGGACCAGCGCTTGAATCTGAGTGTCGCCCCAATAGGCGTTGTTTGGGGCGGCCCCCGTGCCGTCGAGGATATATAGATCGTCGACGTACACGGTGCCACCGGCACCCGAGTTTAAGATTTGGATGCTATTTGCGGTTGCATTCCCGGTGTGTTGCGTATTGCCGGTAAAGGTGGCTATCACGGCGCCATCTATTCGGACCTCCAATAGACCACCCACTGAGGCGATTGTATGCTTAAACTCCAGGTAGTGCCAAACATTAGTTAGCGGGGCGTAGGTACTGGTTGCGACTACGGTAGTATTGTTTAAGAGGCTAAACGTCATATCAGAATTGAGCCGAAGCTCACCCTGCAAAGTGCCACCATCTAACGTCTGAATCAAAGCTGAATTAGTGTTCGGGGCGCCAGAAACGTTGAACGCGAAGCCAACTATCCACGTTTGTTGAGCGTCGAGGGTGAGCGAAACGTTATGCGTTGGGGTCAGGCTCAACGCCTGTATACCTGTGCGAAATGTGCCGTTCTGTATGGACGCTGTACTTGCGGTCCATTTCTCCGCCAGGTTCGTATAATGATCGAAGCTGTCCAGAAACCTTAGTGCCACTATTCCTCCCAGGCCATTGTAGCCTGCGCGCTGCCTGTGTAGCTGGCGTGAATCGGCGTGATCCCGATCCCGTTGTTAGCGACCGCCGGGATGATTAGCTCGGCGCCTGGCGCCGCGTTCCACTGATACAAGCTCCTCTGATGCACGGCCACATCTATCAACGTGTTACTGAATGTTGGCTCGGCCGAGTGATTGTAGCCGGCGCTGAGACCGGCCGCCGGGGCGCCCGGGTCCTTTGGCGCCGGCGTTACGGCCGTCGACGTGCCGGGCGCCGTGAACCGTCTCACTTGCCAATCGAGGATATTATCGGCAATCGGCGTCCCGCCAACCGAGAGCACGATGTAATACACCCGGCCGCGCCTGGTTGCGTTCGCTTGCACGGCGAGGGCGCTCTTGCCGGGCGAGGCGCCAACCGTGGTCTGCGATCCATTAGCGGTATAACGATCTCCCACAACCACACTCCTAACTAGTAACTACCGACCGCGCGTATGCTGCCGTCCGCGCCCAGCGCGCGGAAGCTGACCGAGTGTATCACACCCGTAGAGAAGTTGAACGCGATCACTTCGCTTGGTTCGAGGTCGACCCAGGCCGTGCTGCCGGTCGCCGGCAGCCGGTATTGAATCTTGCCCGGGCCATTATTGGTTAGGCTGATGCTGAAAAGGGGCGGGTTGAACGTGATTGGTACTGGCACCTGGCCCCTGGTTGTCAGCGTGACCGGATAGACAGCGCCCTCTTGTCTCTGCGCCCGTAATTCCGCGAGGATACTAACTAGCACCTTTGTCTGTGCGTCCATCGCGTCGACGATAGCGCTAACGTCCATATTGCCACCCGAGGACCTGGGCGTGCTGGCAATAGGCGCGCCCAGGTCCTCGCTCCCTTGTATTATCGTGCCATCATAGCGCTCGAAGCCTGGCCCAGCCGCGAAAGGCCGAGCTACTGGTAAATCCCCTGCCATTAGCCGTCACCTTCTATGCGTTATCCGGTCGGCCCCTGGTATTCCTCGACCTCGAACGCGATCTGCACGTCATTAGGCGAAGCGGCGGCGGCCGAGGATTGCGCCGTCATTGTCGCAAAGAACTCGATATCCGGTATCTGATCCTCGGTGATCTCCAAGTCCTGCCCGCTGGACACGGAAAATACCTGCGGGATCACCTGGGCGAAGCTCGCGCCTAAGCCCGTGCCGATCAAGATATCGGCGTTCGCGGCGTTGCGGTTCGAGATCATGATCTTTCTTAGGGCAGCCGAACGCCCTGCGCTGAGCAGATAGACATTGGTTGGCGTAGCGGCGGCTGCGATTGAGACCAGGGGCGACGATTTCCTTAGTCCGTGCTTGAGGCGTAAAATCTCGGTGATCATCTGCCCCATCCTCCAATCGGTACAACCGTAAACCTCTTGTTGCTTTCGACCGCGTCCTTGATCGACGTGAAACTAGCCAGGGGCGCGATCTTGCCCCCACTAGAGAGTGTGCCGCCCGCGCCCGAGAGCACGTACTTGTAGCCGTAATACGACAGGCGCGACTTGGTGTTCGTGTACTGCGTCGGATTGACGGCCTGCACGTAAGGGCGCTGATCCTCGAAGATGAAGAACTCGCTCATATGGTCGTCCGGATCATAGAGCGCTCCAAATGCGTTGATCAGAGCGGTAATGTTCTGGTTGGCCTGGCGCGCCTGGGCCTGCGGCTGGTAAATCGTGACGTTGATATCGTCGAGCACGCGCACCCTGATCTGCTGTAACTGGCCGTACGCCGCATCGAGGTAGTTTTCAGTAGACGTAAGGGCCGAGGGCACGCCCGGGGCCAGTGACCCGAGGTCCTGCACGAGAGGCGCCGAGCGGGATAGCGGCTCGATATAAGCCACAGTGTAAAGAGTGAATCCTTGGCGGCCTGCGAGCAAGACGTTCTCGCCGGCCAGGCAGACCGGCTCGATAGGGCCGGGCTTGTACGGTCTCAGGTCCATAAAGGTGATCCCCCTTTGAGGTCGATCTATCTATCACCAACGCGTTATTATTTAGGCTTCGATAAGCCGTTTAACGTCCGAGTAACTATAGAAGGCGCTGTTACGCGTGAGCAATGCCACCTTGGCGTCCGCGATCTCTTGCGCCTCGATTAGCCCCTTGTACCGTTTGGGGTCCCAGGCCCGGGCGACGAGCGCGGGCAGAAATCCGTAGGGAGCGCCGCGACTGTGCTCCTCGATCACGTTGTAATGCGGGCCTAGACCGCCTATTACACAGCCGAGACGGCCACGGTACGGGCATTCTAGCTCGGAGACCAGCCCTTGATCGGGGCCGATAGCGTCCTTCTCCTCGTTCGTGTACGCGCGCCCCGTGATCCCCTTGTAAATCCTGATGCCCGCGTGCTTGGTCGTGAGCCAGTCAAACGTGACCGTGAGAATGCGATCCCTGATCCCGACCGGCACGCCGGCCAGGATCATCTCCGCTAGTTTCGTTGACACCACCGGGACCGGGCCGCATTCGGGACATTGCGATGTTATGAGCAGCATGTCACACTCCCGCTTAGTCAAGTATCACCACGGGCACACCCCCGCGATCTTCGAGATGGGGTTGCGTCGCTATGCTCGCGTCGGCAGCCTCGGCGCGCCATACGGCCTCGGCCTGCTCCTGCCAAACACACATCATATCTTCTTCGCCCGGCGGGATATTGACCACCTTGACGAGCGGTATCTTGCCATCGTCTAGCAGCCCCGCAAACTCCTTGGCGGCCATCGCCTCGAACAACATCGCCGCGAAGAATCCTTGGCGCTGAAAGCGGACCAGATCGAGGCTCGCCATTAGCTCCCGGCGAATCTGGCGAATCGGTATCGTCACATCGTAACGGTTGATCGTCCGCGCAAACTCTGTCTCGCCCAGGCCCGGCGGGCGCTTGCACCAGGTATTCGGCAGATGCGTGACGCCGTAAGCCCGACAAGCTATCGGGCGGGCCTCGTGCAAGATGCAGGAATTGTCCTTGTCGAGGAAGCAGCACGTTTCCCTTTGCACGCGCTCAAGCTCGGCCGCGATCCGGTCCTGGTTGCCCTCGGTGATCGCTGCGCCGTACGTGTAATCGCCCGGACGCGTGAGCCATTCGCGGGCCGCGTCGAGCGCGGGATAGGTGAGATCGGGCGAGCCGATCAGGATCGTGCGCGCGTACTCGGCCTCGATCCCGTGGGCCATGACGCTCACGTGGCAGCACGCCCCGCACCCGGGCACGCAAGGCGCGATCCCTGTAAGCGTCTTAATCTCGGCGGCAGCCGCCCGGAAGCCTGCGTACAGCCGATCCATTTCCACGAACCAGCCGATTATCTTATCGTTGTTAGGGTCCTTCACGTGCCCCTCTCACGTTTCAATCCTCACCCAATCTGCGGACCAGGTGCAACGCCTCTCGCCCGGTGATTAGCCGGGCGAGGCGCTTATCACAGGCCGAAGCCCGTAGTTATGCCGACGTGGATTTTCGCGGTTATGTCCGCCGCGCTCGCATTGGCGAGATCGGCGTAACAGCCGTCAGTAGCGCCGTCAGCCGGCACCGACGCGGTACTGTACCAGGGCACGTCAGCGCTAGGTTCGAGGCCGGCGAGGGTGATTTCATTGAACTTGCGCTCATAGAGCACCGCACTCATCGCCTGCCCGGCTGCCGCGCCCTTGCCCAAGCGCACGACGATGATATCCAGCGCCGACATGGTATCTATGCCGAAGTTGCCGATGCGCCACGTTTTGCCGACCGTGTTCTTGGCGACAACTTCCGCGACGTTCGCGCCGGCGGCGGCGAACTTGAAGGCGCCGGTGGTACTGCCCGAACCCTTGATCGCTACGCCGGCGGCAGCCACCGGGTAGATCGTGGTAACGGTGTTCTGGCCCCCGATGGCCGCCAGGAAAAGTTGTTGGACCTGCTGTGCCAAACCCATGTTTTACCTCCATCCCGCCATGCATGGGCGGTTTATACGCTTAGACGCCTTCCGCGACGTTGAGCTTAACGTCGACGGTATCGGCCGCGCCCGTGCTCGTGCGATAGCGAGCAGCGATGCGCGTGCCGGCCGGGATAAATGAAGCCTTATCCCACCTGTAACTAGCGGCCGTCGCCTGCACCGTGGCGATAATGACCTCGCTGCCGGCTCCGCCGGTCGCGATCTCGACCTCGCCTTGCGACGCGGCGCCGACGAAGTTTTCGAGGGTGACGCCTTCGAGCCAGGCATCGGCCACAGACGACGCCACGATCTGCGCGTAGGAGCCGGCCGTCCAGGCCGTCGCGTGCGCCGTGAGGGTGACGGCGGCGGCGGCCGATCCGTCCGCCGAGCGGGGATAGACGTTATGCGTGATCGCGCCACTGTTCACGAGCAGCGCGAAAATGCGTGCGATCATCTGCCTCATAGCTGACCCCTAGACCGAGGGAGCAGAAACGGTCGCTCCAATCGGTTCGATGGTCCGCGAGAGCAGCGCGACACGTTGTGAATTGGCGACGAACGCCACGCGCGGCATGACCAGGATGCGTACGTACTCCTGGCGAATGAACACCACCGGCTCGGAGAAGTAGCCCACGGGTTCGAGGCGACTGTTTAGCTGTTCGACCTGATATACGCCTCTGATCTGGCCCGACGCGGCGCCGAGCGTCAGACGTAGACGCGAAATATCGTTCGGCGCCGATTCAAAACTGACCCCGAAAAAGGCCACGCACTTATCGACGCTTAGTTGCGAACCGATGTATTGAAGCTCGGTCGCCTGCACGCCCGCGCCCGCTACCAGCCAGTCGTCTTGATTCGCGACGAGGCCGAGATCGGTGCCGGGCAGACAATCGCGAATGATCAGGTCGTCGTCATTGGCGCGGATCGCGAGCTTTTCGGCCGCCCTGAGCAATAGTTGATCGCAGTTGCCCCTGATCGCCTGACGATCAGGCATCGACAGATCGCCAATGGCGAGCAGATAGGATTTCGTCGGCATATGGACCTCCTGTACTTATTAGGCTCGCCCGGCGGGTTGGCCGGGCGGCTGGACTAGGTTAGCGTGACCTTGGGCACGTTCTGCCCGCCGAGACCACCAATGGAAGCGCGCGCGTTCGCCAATGCCTTAGCCCGGCTGTTTGCCAGGGCGGCGTTAGCGTACGCATCAGGCCGCGCGTATGCGGCAGTTCGCGTCTTGCTCATGGCGTACTGCGATCCGCGCCGTGCCAGGAGAGCCACGCCACCATCCACCAGGCCGTCCGCGACTTCGGGCACCGTGTACGGGCTGACAAGCTGTAACGCCGCGCCCGCCACGAGGCCGGTAGCTTCGAGGATGGTCGAATAGCTGATCGCCGTGGTGCCCAGCATCAACGGCTGAGTGGTAGGCGGTTCGAGCACGCCGCTACCGACGCCCAGGACCGCGCCCGTGCCAGTTCGCATCAGATTGAGACCCATGAAAACCTCCTTTGTTTGTTCCGCTTATTTCGATCATCACCTAGCGCGTTGCCAGGTGTTAGGGCGCCAAGCTACATAGGCCCTCCTTAGCGGCGGCGCGCCCCACCGGGTGCCCCACCACCACCGCTAGTGCCGCCGGCGCTGATCCGGGCTGGCCCTATAGGCGCCGAAACGTCCAGATGTGACACGAGGGCTGGTAACGCAATCGACGACGCCACCAGGACCAGCCCCAACCCGATAAACGGCCCGGTCATAGCCTGAGATATGTTCTGGCCGGGCGCCGTGATGATATCGTGCGTGTAAGCTTGTAGGTCTTTCCAGGTCAGGTTGCCCGTGCTGATCTCATAGACGGCCACGATCAGGGTGATAATCGTTATGATCCCGAGCACGATCACCACGATCACGGCCGGCCCGAGCGGGCGAACGGCGAGCGCCACGGCCGGGGGCGTAGAAATCGTGTATACCACGAGATGATAGGAGTACATCGACGTGACGTTATCGCCCGCGAATGGCGGGGTGAAACAGGCCCCGAAGATGCAGATTTGATTCGGGATATTCACGTCGAAGATCGTCGAGCGGTAAACGCCGTAGCAAAGTATCGTTTCGCCGGCGGCCATAATGTTAGGGATCACACTCTGGATCGCCTGCTCGAACCAATCCTGGCCGATCACGCCGAACGACGCGAAATCAATAGCCATCGTGTTCACAGGATCGCCGTCTTGCAGATTGAAGTATGGCGGATAGGCCATCAGGGTAATTAGCTCGGAGCCGTCCGGCCCCGACATGCCCTGCGGCGTATCGGTGAGGATGCTAGATTGATCGGTGCTACCGAGGTCCATCACTACCTCCCCATAACGTGAGCCATCATCCCGCCAGGCAGCGCTTTTCCGAGATCGAGCATAGCGTGTTCTAGCCACGCGTCGCCGGTGGGAGTGACCATCAGGCGCCACAAGTCAGGCCGCGCCGTCCGTGTAGCGGTTAGGAATTGCTCTTTTTGGATCGAGATCAGGATCGGATGCTTGAACACGTAGCCCAGGCAATCTTGTATGTACTTTTCCGGGACCTCGTTTCGCTTGATCAGCGAGGCGAGATAAGCCGGCGTCCAATCAGAGGTCGACGTGCGTAAAAGCTCGACGGCCAAAGCGTCGATATCCTGCTCTTTGTGCAACACGCGTTGCAGAGCGGCGCCGCCCCGTGCGGCGCCTGATGCCATAACACGTTGTAGCGTCATGCGACCGCCCCCGTGGCTTTATCGGTGGGCGCATCTTGCTTGAACGAGTATTCGGCGCCACACGTCGAGCAGAACACGCCGGCGAACTCCTCGCGGTAGATGATCCAGGCGCCGCACGTTTCGCACTTAGTCACCTGGGCGCCCTCTGGCACCGGCGGCGGTCCGGTAGCCGGGCGAACCTGGGCGGCGACCGCCGCGCCCTCTAAGCTAGCGCTATTGGTCATGGCGGCGAACTTCTGAAAGAGCGGTCCGAAAGTTTCTAGGAGCTTAGGCGCTGTTTCAGAAAAGAAACGATTCCTGACCTCGGCCGATTTGCGCTCGATCTCCAAGCGCTCTATTTCGACCTGATTTTTAAGCCGTAGTTCTTCCATGCGCTCGTTGTGCCGATCATCCCGCTCGGCAACCCAGCGCTGATGCTCATAGTTGGCCTTAACTTCCCAAAGCTTGATAGTGGGATCGGGGGCCATCGGGCGTTCGGGCACCCTTTCGGTAGTCGGTGAAAGCGCGTTCATTAGCTCTTTGGCCTGGGCGACGGCATCGAGCGCGGATTGCATCGGGCTAGCGCCCGGCTCCGACTGGCGCGCCTCTAACCGCTCGATCTCGGCCGTGAGCATCGACATGCGCTCACTGAGGGCCTGCGTTTGCTGATCGCTTATCGCCTGCCTCGCGTCGGCAAGCTCGGCCTGCAAGCGATCCATTTGCGCGGCTAGCATCTCGACGTACTTATCCGATGCCCTGCCGCCTCGGCTCTCGCGTAACTGCTCGCGCTCGATCTCGGCTTTAATGCGCCGGTTCTCGGCCTCCACGGCCTCGGCCTCGGCGTCCGCCGTGGTCTGCTCAAGTAACCTCTGTCCGAGGATCGCTTTGCGCGTCGCGATAGCATCCGTGATCGGGTCCACCGTCCCATGTCCGTTCGACGAGCGCGTGAGTGTCGAGGCCCTTAATTGGCCCATAAGCTCCTGACTGTTCATTCCCGGTGCAGGTCCGGCCATCGTTTACCTCACACACACAAAAAGCGGCGTACCTCTGGACCGCTATTACAGTGATCCAGACGTACGCCGCTAAGTTTCCTCGGCAGCCTATTCAGCTATCAGGCCGCGTGCTCGTGCTTGTGCCTCGGCGTTATCGAGCGTGGCATATCCAGGTAATCTTCTACCGCCCCGAGGGCGATAATAAGTGCTTGCCGGAAAGCCATCAACAAGGCGCGCTCACGGTTGCCCACATTCTACTCCAAGCTGGGCAGTTTGTCTATAGATTATGGTGCCATCGCGGCGAATGATCGCTTTGCGGCGCGCACCGCCGCGCTCCTCGGCGCTCAACTGCTCGATACCCACCATATCAACCCAAAGATGATGATCCGGCATCATCTGTGAAATAATGCTTTGGCGCGAGGGCGAGGCCACTATCACGTGATCGGCCACGCGGCTAAGCTCAGCATAGGCGCGGGCCACATCTTCAAGGTTGTCGAGGTGTTCGAGTACGTGCGAAGCGAACGCCGCCCCAAAGTAGGCGTTGCTAAATGGAAGATCACGCACATCGGCCACTTGCCCGCCCGTGGGACAATCGCTCAGCACGGCCGGGTCAAGGTCTATCGTCACGTCGCCACACGAATAGTGCCGCGCGACAGTTGGCCGGCCAACAACCAATAACGGCTTATCGTGTGATCTGGCGATGCCCAGCGCCAGGGCGAACATATCGACCCTCTCTTGCACTTTCGATTGCGCGACGCCCCACTGATGGATCACTAGCGTCAGGACGGCGAGTACCAACATCACCCACCCCCATCGACCGCGCTCAGCGCTTTGGCTTCTACAACCCATTTAGGGTCTCCGATATCCTCGCGGCTCACAACCACGACCGCCAGGCCGAAACACCCGTTGAAATGGTGCAGTAGCATATCCGTGCAAAAGGCGCTCATGCTGCCGTCGCCGGCGAACCAGCCACGGCTCCGAAAATAATCGTACCACACCCTGATGATCGCCGGGAGGCTCACGCTCTCACGCGTTGTGGAGACCTCATGGCGCTGACCCTCTGGCGTGTCGATCTGCCAATCGCCGGGCGGCGGCTCGTCGACGCCCTCGATGCCCGCGAAGATATCGAGGCCGTCCGCCTGGGCCTTTTGCAAGTTAAGCTCGCGGGCGATCCGCTCGCTCTCTAAGATACCCTCGTCACCTAGTATCTCGACCGGGCCAAACAGGCTATCCGCCGCGCTTTCGGCCTGTTCGGGGCTATCGTACCCGCTGGGTTCATCCTGCGCCAGCGCCGCGCGTGTCGGCTCGGCTTGCTCGCTCCTAGCTTGCTCGCTCTTGGGAATGAACGGCGGCGGCCTGTTCTCGGCTGGCATGTTAGACGCCGTGCCTTCCGGCAGCCGGAATACGTTACCCTGACATTCGGGGCGCGACCGCCAACCGCGTCTGTGCCCGCCTATCTTGGAAAACGGCGAGACCCAGCCGCACGGGCAGCCCCACATAGAATCAGGATCGGGCCTGATGCGTTCCAGCCTGGCGCTAGCCTCGCGGATAAAATCCGTGTCTAGCTCCGGCCGCTTGTGCTTCTTCGTCTTGGGCACGGACCGCCCCCACTTGACAGTCAACCAATTTGGCGCTACTATAGCGCCAGGCGATTAAATTGTCAAGGGATCGGTTGTGTTAGATCGAATGTTACCCCTCGCAATCGACGCGGCGAAAGAGATCAGCACCCAGGCGATCAAGGCTTATATCGGTAAGCGCCCCGGTTACCGGGGCGGTCGCGCCCCGTATCCTAAAATCTGCCGGCATATCGTCACAGCGCACCGTTACACGGTGCGCGCCGGAGAGAAACCCGATAGGCGGGCGATCTATTATGAGCTAGCGCGCCAGGAGATCGGCCACGCGCTCTCGCTCGCGGACGAGACCGCGCCGAGCGCCACGTTCGCCGTCCTCTCGACGAGGCTACGCCGGGCGGAACGTAATCTATGGCACCCCTCGCCCGACCTGACCTCTGAGGAGATCGCAACCGATCTATGGAGCATATCGACCCTCGCCCTAGAATTAGCCGAGGCCGCGAGGTAGAGACATGCCGGACGATTCGGATTTGACGATGCTGCGCCACGACGCAGTTTCGGAGCTTGACGCGATCAACCTCTATCAAGCGCATCTGGATTCGATCAAAGACGAGGAAACGCGCCGCGTGATCGCGGGCATTCGCGAGGACGAGAAAGAACATCTGGCCGAGATCATCGGGGCGCTCAAACGCCTCGATCCGGAGCAGGCGGACGCGTTCAGACGCTTTTCCCCACAGGTTATGGCCTCGGTGAGCGGGACCGACATACAGGCCCAGCTAGCAGAGATCGACGCCCATATCGCGGCGCTCGACAAGGCCCTGGCCGAATCGGTATTCCCCGAGCCGTTGCCGCCGACGATCTCGGAGCCAACCCGCACTTTTCGCCGCGTTACCCCGTGGGAGTTTCAAGAGGCCCGTTCCAAGGCCAGCCGGCCACAATTCTTAACACCCTACGCGCAAGAGGACCTTGCCACAATGCGTTTATATTTATCGCCCGATGGCCTCACGGGCTACGCGATCAAGTCGGACGGCGATCTCGTGAACGTGTTCAACATTGGCGTGCGCGGGGGCGGCGAGGATGCGGTAGTCGACGCCATCAAGCGAGGCGCCGAAACGCTGGACTGTTTCGCCCCGTTCCTGCCACAATACTACTCCCGGTTCGGCTTCAAGGCGTACGAGGCTATGTCCTGGGACGATCAGTACGCGCCCCCGGATTGGGATTATCAGACCTATGGCCGGCCGGACGTTGTGCTGATGCGCTATGAGGGCGGGGATCGCAATTCTATCAAGCAGCGGATCGGCACATTCGAGGGCTTCGCCCATCCGGCGATCAACGAGCGCGCTTTTACGCCGGCGTTCTTAGAGGGCCAGCGCGCGTACATCGCCGCTCTTGAGGGGCGGGACGTTCGCCCCCAAGCGCGGCAGATCACGTTGTATCACGGGACCAACGAGGACTTCCCTGATTCGGAAATCTCGATAGGGAAGCGCATGTACGGCATCCACTTGACGACCGATCCGGAAGCCGCCAAGCTTTACGGTAAGGTTAAAACATACACCTTATCCCCTGACGCGTCGACGCTAGACCTTTCGGACCCAGATCAAACGTGGCAGTTTATGGTCCGCGAGGGGATTCTCGACAAAGAGGACCAGGCCGATGTTGATTTGCAGCGGTACGTCGAGGAAGGGCGGCTATTCCAGTACGACATATCATCTCGGACGCACTACGCCGACGATGTTGCGAAAACGGTACAGTATTTAGGCTATGATCTCGTGATGCTGCCCGACGACCTCGGCGGCCTCGGTGAAAATATAGCCTGGGTAGTCGTCAATCCGCGCGTCCTCATACCAGATTCGGCAACCAAGGGCTATGCCCTGCCGGTGGCAGAGGGGTTCATTACCCCCGAGGGGGCCTTTGAAGAACTATCGGGTTACACGCATTACGGACGCGCCAAGCAGATTCTAAGCGATCAGGGGATATTCAGCGAGCATCCGTTGTATACGCTCTTGAATCGGGGCTGGATTCGCTTTACTAGCGGATTCGGGGTGTACTACTTTCATTTCGGACAGGACACCAGGCCCACACGGGCACAACAAGACGAGGTTCATCGCCTGATCGACCAGGGCGCGCCCGAGAAGGTCGCCTATGAGGTAAGTAACAGTACGGGCCACGGCGTTACCTGGGGCGAGGGCGACGACAATCTTGATCGCTTTATGGCAACGGGTTATCAGGTGGACATGGTAGCACCCGCCATAAGACCAGCCGTTGCCCTCGGCCGCCAATCGTGGATCGAGCCGAGCGGCGAGCTTATTAGCGCCCCGTGGGGGCACGAGGAAATGGCCCAAACGATCTTACGTAACCGCAACGCGCTTAGCGCCGACGAGACAGCCAGCACCCAGCTACTTAACCAGGGCTGGGTGAGGGTCTATATCGGCTTCGGCTCGTACTATTTCCAGTTTGGGGAGCGCAAACCCACCAGGCGCCAGGCAGAGGAGATCGACAGGCTGATCGACGAGGGCGAACCCCAGGGCGTGACGTACGAGGTATCAGACAGCCAAGGCCGCACCCTCATTTGGGGCGACGGCGACGACCTGGATCGCTTTATGGAAACGGGTTATCACGTGGGCGCGGGCGCGCGCGCCGACGCTCGGCCCGAGAAGATCATCCCCGTTACACCGGGCGCGCGGATCGAATTAGGATATGCCGGGATTCGTGAGGGATTCAGCATAAGCACGCCGAGCGGCGCTAAGGTTAGCGGTTACTTGAACAATCAGGACTTCCCGAATCAGGGTAGCAAGGCTACGCGGGGCGAGATATTTTACGTATGGGTGCCTAAACAAGAGCAGGGCAGAGGCATTGGAACCTCATTGGTCTACGATGCTCTCCGTCTGATGCAAGCTAACGGTAGTGAAACCTACAATTCGAGCCTAACATCTGAGGCCGGACGGCGTCTGCACGAGGCGATCATCGCCAAGGGCTACATCGACGGTACACCCATCCAAACATCTGAGACCGGCAAGGCCGAATATCTTATCACGGTGGGACCGCGCGCCAAGCTGAGGGCCAACCCAATTTACGACGATATGAGCGACGAGGAGATCACCGACCTAGCGGACAACACAATGCGTCTGCCCGAAATGGCAGATGCCCGCCGCGCGATCCAGACGCGAGCGAACGAACGGCAGAACCGAGGCGCATGGAGCAACCCGTTTGGAGACTTCCCGGATCGGTTGCTATCAGAGATGCTACTGCTGCACACATACGAGCTAGCCTACCAGGCTAACGAACCTCTCCCCATGAGCGACGCCAGGCGTAGAGAGATCATCGACGATCTGGCGCGCTATTACGCCTGGCGTGAAACAAAGGGCAAGGCGTATGCGTCGACGAGGGCAGACACAAGCCCTTTTGAGTTATCGCGCGAGGAATGGTTGGCGGCCTCGCGCGATTTCCAGGCCGCAATCACGGAAGATCAGCGCTACCAGATCAAACGATATGTCGGCACGCTGGCACAGAGCGTGAACGATTGGCTACGCGGTAAATGGGACGCGCCGGAATGGTACGTAGACGATTTCGAGGACGCCATTAAGGCGATTGATGCCGGCCTAGCCCGCTTTTCCCTGGATCGCGATATCATCGTCTACCGCAACGTCCGCGACGATCTTTTCCCAACCGGATCATTCACCGATCCGGCCTACGTGAGCGCAAGCTATGAAGGCCGCTGGCTTGGCAGCGGCAAGAACATGCGTATCATCGTGCCGGCCGGTACGGGCCTCGCGCCGGTTGGCACGATCAGTGGCCTAACGAGCGAGGGAGAGATATTACTACCACGCGGCCTGACGTTCGTACAAGTAGACGAGAACACCTGGCGCGCCGAGGACGGAGCCGACGCCAGGCCCGAGATCGGCATAAGCCCGGCGAGGCCGGACGGCGCGACGGTTGGCGATGATCTGCACTACTACCACGGCACCAACCGCGACAACGCGTATGATATCTTCGCGAGCGGCGCTATGGTGACGCATAAACCCTCGTTCGGCACCGATCAGCGAGCGTGGCCCGATGGCTCGACTGAAAAGCGATCTTACTTTGTGCCCGACGCCTCCCAGGCGTGGCAATTCACGCCCGAGGGCAGCCAGCCAGTGATACTGCGGGTGCGCCGCGATACGATAAGCTTCAAACGTGAGGGCACAGGGGATTACTACACCACGAGCAAGATACCGGCAACAAGTTTAGAGATGTTGGCCGCTGACGGCACCTGGCACCCGCTGGGTGATTTCTTTGCGCGTGCCGATGCGCGGCCGAGCGTCCCGGCCGAACTTGACCAGCTTTACCCGCGCGCCGGCGCCACGGTCGACGGCCGTACGGTGGGCACCGAGATACCGAATACAAGTTCACTGGACGCGAGCTTCACCAGGTATGAGGAGCTTCCTGGCGTGCGCGCCGTGCCGATGCGCCTTTTCAACACCGAGCCGCCGACCTTCCGTTCCACGAGCGAGGAAAAGCGCACCCGCGAACTAGCCGAGCGGATAAGGGCATCAGGCCGGGTAGACCCTCTTATCGTCGTCATTGATTCCGAGGGTCCCACCAACCCGTACATACTTGAGGGCGGGCACCGCTTCGACGCGCTGAAACTGATAGGGGCGTCGGCGTTTCCCGGCCTCGTCGTGCTCGATCAGGACGCTTGACCTCTTGACAAATACGGCCTGACGGTGTATCGTCAGATCGGTTATCTTAGCACTTAAACGGGGGTAGCCATGCAACAAGTACGCGAACAGAACGGACAGCCGATGCCGGTCTCGCCCGAGTTTCGGGCGGCGGTCCAGCGCGCAATCGAAATGGCGAGCTATTCGTCAGACGAGGCGTACGTTTTTATGGCCTCGGCGCGGCCCGATGGTAAACCAGAGGTTCCGGTTTATATCCAATATGCCCCAACACAACAGCAAGCTCGTTCGGGTGGTTGCCCTAGCTGCGTGTATCTTGGTCTTTGGGCGGATCGCTGGCCGGGATACCCGACATTCGATCACGGCTCGATCTGGTTATTCGAGAGCGGGATCAGGACGATGGGCGGCGATCTGACCGAGCAGACCTACATGACGCTCACCCACGAGTACGATCACGCGTTGCAACGCGATCACGTGCTTGAGGCCATGAACAAGCAAAAGCTCGCCGGTATGCAGGTCCAGGCGCGCGGGTTCGCCTCGTCGTGCCGACCTTGCACGAGGCCATAATGGACAACGCGTTGACACGCGCCAACGCACTTCTGGCCGCTCGCAAGCATGATCTGCTCGCGCGGGGCTACCCGCCCCAGGTTGCAGAGGCCGCTATCAAAAGGGCCAGGCGCACGGCTGAATCTATCGTGCTGCCCATCAGTCCCGAGATTCGGGGGCAAGCCTACCTTGACATACTGCGTTCCGAGCTAGCCCAAGCCGAAAGCTGGGCCGGCAAAGAGATGCAAGTCAAGGCCGGTTAAAATAAAGTCCCGATCATTCACGAACACGAAAGGAGGTTCCTAATGGCTACTTTAGCATCGGCCAAAGAGAAGTACGCTCGCAAGACCGCCGCTGGCGCCGCGAAGTACAACGCCGCGAAGCCTCGAATGGCTTCCAACTACGCCTCTGGTATGGCCCGCTTCCTGGGCGGCCCTCCGGCCGGCCACGTTGTAGCGTCCTATCAGGCCGGCATCAACGCTGCTCAGTATCGCGGCGGCGATCCCGACAAGTGGGAGCGCAACCTGCGCGCTGCCATGCTCGGCGGCTGATAGCCGCTAGGCCGTGAAACCCCATGAATACTTTATAAACCGCGACCGTGGCAACCAGATAGGAGCTACGGTCGCGACGATGTTATGACAGGATTGGACGTTCCAGGGGAAAGTGAAGCAGATACCTAGCGGCGCTGCGCTAATTCCGAGCTAATCGCGGGCATCCCACATAACAAGCTGTCCGGCTGATCGCCCCGCTCGCCCTCGTTCTCGCACGTGTTTCTAAGCGCCTTGATCGCGCTCTCGCCACGGATGCACATCAGGCCACCACGCCCGCAAACAGTAAAGCCACGGTTCATCCAGTAATGGGCGGCCTCGTTGTCCAGGGGATGCAAGTAGATCACCGTATGACGCGTTATCAGGAAAGCTCTCGCGACGGCGGCCGTGAGCGCCGTACCGACGCCTCGCCGCTGCGATCTGCCGGGGCTGCCGGCGAGCGAGCTTGGCTCGATACATTGTAGGTTTAGCGCGCCCTCGCTCGTATTTAGCCAACTGTACGAGGTCACACCTAGAATCCGCTCGTCTGTTCCCTGGCAGATCAGCGAGCAACACGCCCCAAGCCGCACCGACGATTCAACCGCTTCGAGTACCTCGACGGCGAATTGCGAGCGGCGCCAGACGCCCGGCTCGACCTTGGACGAGGCGATCTTGCCGGCGACGTCGTTTGTTAGTCGGCGCCAGCGCTCCCGCTCGTTCGCCATCCAATCGAGGCTGGCCGGATCGTTCGTCGGCACGATCAGGCGGTAGGGGCGCGCCATGCCGTCTGGCTGGGTAGCGATTCCGCGACCAACTACGGCGCCCTTAACGATCATTCCTGATACCCCACTACCCGGTAGCCGGCTGGGATCGGCGTACCCTCGGGGATCGCGAGCACCTGACCGCTCCCATCCCCATTTTGCGAGATCGCCTGGATCAAAAGCACGCCACCGACGAGCATTCCGGCGCCGGCCAGTAGCCACCACTGGAAGGGGAGGCCCCCCTTCGGAGGCGGCGGCGCGCCCGAAAGCAGATCGTCTACCAGGCTGTCAATGTCGAAGTTCGTCCATTGTCCGCCGGCGGCGCCGGCCGTAAAGATCGTTCCGCCGAGCACGTCGCCGTCTTGCTGCAATAACGTATCATACTGCTCAAGCTCACCCACGTACTGCGTCGGACTGATGCCCTGCGCGACCCAGCCGCCGACCGCCTCGCCCTCCACGGCATCGCGGCCGCACTCGATGATCACGAACGGCGGGTGATTGGTTCCGATCCATTGGTCTACCTGTCTATGTCTTAACGCGTTGCCGAGTGTGAACGCCTGGCCGCCCCAGTATTCGCCCAAGCCGAGATAATCAGCGCCCGAAAAGCCGTGCTGGGCAATGTAATTCCACTCGGCCTGCCCCGGGTTGCCGGTCGAAAACGAGTAGGCGATATACTTCTTGCCTTGAGAATGCGCGTAATCGGCCGCTTGCTGACATTGCGCCACGTACTGTTCTAGGCCACCGCCTAGTTGCTGGCACGTAGGTCAGAGATCGGCGCCGTTGAAACCCTCATAGGCGTCGACCGGCGGATTACTGCCCGCCGCCAGGAACACTTCGGCCATGATGCTATCGCCGCCCCTGCCGAGGTCCTGCGTCGGAAACCAGTGTCGGAAGATACGGAAAGCGCCCCCTGGCGCCAACGCGAGCGCGGAAGTGCCGTCGACCTGTTTGACGATGTTTAGCGTTTGGGCATAACGATTGGCCGGCGAGGTCGGCACGAGGATATGGGCGCCAAGCTTAGTCAACATAACTTATCCCCCTGGACGGCATCGAACTTCTCCTGGGCCTCAGCTTCCACCCCTGCTCGCACCGCGTCTTGCCATAACGAGTACAGGGCGTGATTCAATAGCCGGTCGATCTCCTCGAACGCATCCCCGGTATACCCCGCGTCGCGCACGCGCGCTATGTAGGCCCGCTTTTGGAGCGCGTATTCCAACCTGGCAAGCACGAACTCCTGTGTTCCGGTTAGCTGTTTGGCATTTGCGGTCATATCAACCCCCGACGCCTGCCCTCATTGATTACTTCACCGAGCGATTCCACGTCGAACTTATGACAGATCGCCCGGATATACTGGTAAATGCGTTCGCGCGAGAGATTGCGGGCCTTGGCAACCTGTGTTATGTTTAGCCCTTGACCAAACAGGGCTAGGACCTCGCGCTGCTTTATGGTAAGCTGCGCTCCCGCCGTAGTCGTCGATAATCGTTCCATCGCACTAATTCCTGATCGGTGTAACCCTCGCCGGCTCGGACGAGGGCCAGAGGCACGCGACGATATCGCAAACAACCTTCGGATCGCCGCGCGCCATCCTGGCGACCCTGACCGCATCGCGGACATCGGTAGAGGATTTCACTACCTCGGTCGCTATGTGCAGCGCCATTTCGGGGCCTAGGCCCTCCCGGCGCATCAATACTGCCTGGGCCACCTGTACGAACTCCCGGTACGAGTAGGCCGCGAAATCGAACTTCGCGAACCGAGAGAGGATCGGCTGCGAGATTCGGCGTGGCTCGTTCGCGCCGGCAAACACCTTGGTTTGCAGGGTAACGCGTTGCTGTACGCCGTGCTGCAACCTTGTCACCATGCCGGTCTCCATCAGGTTCAATAGGGGCGTCATATCGGATTCGCTCATTTTGTCGATCTCGTCGAGCACTAGAATCTCCGGCCTGACGCCTAATAGCAAGCCTACTAGCCCCGCTTTCGTCGTCGTCGAGCCGACATACATCTCTGCCCCCGGCAACCTGGCGATATCGGACAGGATCAGCGTCTTGGCGCAACCGGGCGGGCCGCTTAGCAAACAATGTACCGGCGCCTCGGCCTTGATCGCGTAGCGGATTAGCTGTTTCGCCTTGTCCTGTCCCACCACGAGATCGAAAAGCTCGTCGACGTTCACCGGCTCCTTGGCGCTTGGGATCACGTCCGCCGCTTCGAGCGCCGCCGCGACCGCATCGTGATCGGCCAGGCGATAGGCGCCGCCCTGGCGGCTCTTGTATACTAGCTCAACTAGTTGTGACGTGATCAGTGAATTAACTATCGTGATCGGTGTTTGAACCTCTTGCCAGACCCAGCCATTCCAACTCTTATCGCCACGGTGTTTCTGCTCCCACCGGACCATGTTCTTTAGGTACAGCGCCCACTCCGGCCGCTCTTTTAGCAGCGTATCGGCTGCGATCTCTGCCTCGATGTTTATTTTGCTTAACGCCTGCATCTCGTTCCTCCGCTGGGTAGACTGGCCCCATGATACCACACGAGGCAAGGCTTGACTACTGGTTGTCTGCCGGCGCGAGTGTCTGCCCCATCTCCCGCACCTGTTTGATCAAGTTCTCGCGCACAATCGACGGCGTGGGAAAAGATTCTATTTGCTCGGCATCCCTCATGGCACGCCGGGCCAGACGGATATTGGCCTCGGCCTCGGCCTCGGCCTCGGCGTCGGCGTCGGCGTCGGCGCGGAACTCGGCGTCGGCGCGTTCCAGCGCCGCCAGGGCGATTTCTGTGTCCACGTACGCATCTACACGCTGGACATAGGCACCAAAGATGATCTCTAGCAATCGCATGTGCGATCCTAACTGATACGATTGTACGCCTGCCTCGGTACACGCTTGGAGCCAGTCACTTCGCGCATCGCCCAACGCGCGGCGCACCTGGGCGCGGTATTCCTCGCTGATAGCGTGCTCGTACTTCATAAGCTGCCCCCTCTCGTGCTTACTTGATTCCTAGCAACTGCTCGCTGATCCCCTTGGCCTCGTTCATTTTGGCGCCCATTTGACCGATCATCCACGGCACGTCTGATTCCTGGGCCGCGATCTGTTTCGTGCCGAGCATATAAGCTTTGAACGCATCGTCAACCCCGCCGGCCGCTGCCCAGGCGTCGAATTGGGTAGGATACGCGTCGATTGTCGGTCCGCTGACACTAGCCATAATAATCTCCTCTTAACTCGTTACTGGTTGTCCGCAACTGATTAGCCACTCGCGAAGCTTTTCCTGATCTTCCGCCTTATGCGCCAGCACCTCCTTGCACTCGGCGCAATTCGCTCTCACATCGTCTAACTGGTTTGGATGGAACTCGGTGAGAGCGGATTCGAGAATGAGACTATATTTTCCGCAAAGCGAGTACGGACCCGCGAAATAGTGTAGCTTCGGGCTGGCGCCGACCTGCCACCAGCCCTCATGCATCTGTTTTTTACCTTTTGCCACCGTTACCTCCTGATCCGGCGCACGTCGAAATCGCCGCAATTCACCACTTGGGACAGATCGGCATCCATAAACCTACTGGACAGCCGAAAGTGCATCTTCGTGTCGTCCGGGTGTATGTTGCTGGTCACTATCGTCGGCAGTTCCAGGCGATAGCGCCAGTCTATTAGCTCGAATAGTTTAACCCGGCCCCACTCGGTCAGTTGTTCAGAGGCGATATCGTCGAGCACGAGATAGCGGAAGTTCTTGATCCTGTTCCATTCGTCCTCGAACGACGCGCCCTCACCGATCTTGTTTCTGAGATAATCAAGCATCTCTGGAACGAAACACCAGATCGCATCGTGCCCGCTGGCACGCACCGCGTTGACGATTATCGCCGTGATCAGCGTTTTACCGTCGCCCGATCCGCCCCATAGATACAGCCAACCGTGCGGGTTGCTGACATATGTTTCTGCCGCCCGCTTTCCTGCCTCGTTGCCCTTGATCGTCTTGAGATCGCCCAGGGTGAGGCCGGCCATCGCCGGCGTGAAACCGAACTCTTGATCGTAGTAGGCGAACCGGCGGCGCCTGACGAGGCCGCACGGACATTCGATCAGCTTCGCGAAATCGGGATGCTGCCACGGCACTTGTTTTGCTACGTAGCCGATATCCTGACATATCGAGCACTCATACTGCTGCGTGCCGTTCATTAAACTGCTCGACGGTGAGAGGTTGACCGTCCTCGCCGGTATAATCGCACGACAGTTTTCTAATGCTGCCGCTATCGGTTCCATTCTGTCCGTCCTTGTTGTCGATATATTTAGCTGGCTTGCCTAGCCGTTTCCATTCTGCGTACCGCTCGGCCAAAATCTTAATAGGTGGGTCCTTGTCCCGCCAATAGGGGATGGTTCGGATATATCCGCTGCATAGCTCGGCGTCCTCGGCCGAGCAGCCGATATTATGTAAATCAATGAGGTAATTCGCCCAACCGTGGATTGTCGTGGTTCCTACATCGTTCGGGTCCTGGCCTTTTCCGCGAACGAACCCGCGCGCCAACTCGTCGAGCAGATCGCCGTTTTGCCGTAACTCAGCGAGACGTTCTTTTCGGTTCCTGGCGAGAGAAACCGAGGGCGCGAAAGCGCCCGATTTCGCCGGTTCCGGTTCTCTTTCTGGTTCCGGTTCCGGTTCCGGTTCTATTTCCGGTTCCGGTTGGAAGAACTTTGTAAGACCAACATAAGGTATTTGTAAGGGATGTGTAAGGGATGTGTAAGGCGCTTGTAAGAAGGTTGTAAGTCGTTCCTCACTTACAATATACTTACCAGTTCTCGGATTACTAGCAAATGGTTGCCACGTGATCCACTCGGGAAGTGGGACCGAGGGCGGCGCCGGCGATTTGAGGGTTTGGTGCTTATGGAAGTTAAACACGTAGAGGCACGGGCGCCCTTTTCCGATGTATCTTACGATCTTGTTTTCGGCTACTAGCTCGTCGATCCAGGCGCCAACGGTCGCAAGTGTGATATCCGCGTCGGCCTGGTAGGGGAATAAGAGGCCTTTAATGAGATCGTTATCATCTTCGAGGCACCCGCTGTCATCGCTTAATTGGAAGATGCCGATAAAGAATAACCGCTTGTCCCTCGACCACGCCTTTACGTCTGTGTCACTCCAAAACTCGGCCTTGATTATGCGATTGTGAAGCCTCATGTATCCTGGCCCCTGCTGCCCTGTGACAATTCCGTTTCCGTTTCGGCTGGCTTGTCCACCTGTATGTGCCAATCCGGATCACCTAGATGTTCACACTCGGCGGTACACGTAACTTTATAGCCTGGCGTACAGTCAGGCATGATATCGCCTCACGGGAAAAGATCGTCGATCTCGCACCCGCACTCGCCGTCGTCGTCTAACAGGCCGGTGTACTCGTGGGCTTCGAGCCAATCGCGGATGATTCGCTGGTCGTCTTGATGGTGCTCTTGGAGGATTTCGCTAACGTCCATTGCCGCCACTCCCTAACGTGTTGTGAGATATACGCCGGGTTTCCTGGCGGGCTTCCGACCGTGTTTTACATTTACCTATCTGGCTTGGCGGCGGCACAATTACCTATACCGCGTCGGCCCTGCGTAGCATAGCCCGCCAGTAATTAACCGGCAAAAGCAATATGGTGTTTCCGGGTAGTAATCCAGCCTGGTTGCTCGTTGCGGCTAAGCCGTTGTGTTGTAGACGTTTATACTCAGCGAATTAAGGCCCTTGCCGTCCGCTGGCTCGCCATGACCGCTGATAGAGGCCGCGTATCTAATCTGCGCGCCGTTGTCGAGCATGCCACTAGCGACGACCTGTTTCGCGATCTCGATGCCTTTATCGGCCAGGGGCGCACCGTCCGGATTGTACTGCAAGTCGGCATTCGCCCGGGCCTCGTCGGCCGTCGCGGCGAAGCCTGCCTTGTCGCTCGCTGGGACGCTGAAACTGAAACTCATTGCACCTTCTCCTTTCCGCGAGTATCCGGAACAGGCCGGATTCCCCACCCGGCACCAACTCGGTCCAAAGAGGCGCGGTACAGACGATATTGCAGCATCTCCCGCGCTTATGCCCGCCGTCGATCTGTTCATCTCTTACCGTACCCCTGCACGGGCACCTGTTCCGGCAATAAAATACCCGCTTATGCGCTTCCAAGAGCACATCGACCAAGCGAGCCTTGCCACAAGCCTTCGGACGATACACTCTGCCCTTGGAAGGGCATAACCGGGTATTTTCCTAACTTGCTCGCAATGGTCCGGTCACTCAGCCTGTGGCAGCCGCCATGTAAACATACTTGCGTTCACTTGTCAAGCGAAATCCCCTTTTTCGTAGAAAATTGAACCATCTGTTTAGCTAGATTTCTTGCGCTGTTCATGGCTAGCCGCCACGCCAGATATTTACGGGCGTTCACGCTCTCTCGCTTTACTTCTGACCTCGGCACGCTCGGGGCGTGATGTTTCCGGGCGATAATGCGTTTCTTCATAACACTTGCTCCGCACGTAGAAAGAACCAATCGCGATCTGTGAGCATCTTTTGAGCGCTCGTCTTAGTGATCCAGCGATCATCTATCCACAACGCGTTATTGAATGCGTCCTCTAACGATTTGACATAGTTCGATAGGTCGGCTCGCCAGAGCGCGCGGCTCAGCGCTATCGTCACTTCGAGCCAGATCGCACGCTTACCCATCGGGCCGAGGCCGGCTCCGCGCATCAGTAAGATTGCCTCGTCGCGTAGGCCGTTGATGTAGTCGTTATATTCCCTGATCGCTTTTCGATGCTTCGGATCGGCGCCGAACCGCCCCCGCCTGGTCTGTCTGACGTACGGGTAAACCCGGCTGTAATCCTCGACGGTGATTATCAACGTGTTTTCGCCCTCGTCGATCCAATGGTCTAGCTTCACTTGTCTCCCCCGGCCGTATCGCCATGTCCACCAGTCGCTTCTTGCCCACTTGACGCCTCCGCCATCCATTCTTGCCCTTTGTCTCTTATGATCTGTTCGAGATTCATTAGCGCGCTGCTGGAAAAGCTGCCGCCTCGCTGCCAGAGGATGCAAAGATGCTTGAACACCCAATCCACCTGCGCCGTCGCCATAACGTAGGCCCAATACGCGTCAGGATCAACCCGCTCCCGCCGCTGATGGTCGGACATGCGCTCGCGCCGGGCTAGCGTTTCCTCGAACTCCTCGGGTGTCTTTAACTCGCCCGCGATCTCGAAGCCCTTTAACGCGCCCTCGATCCGTTCGGGTCGCGTTTCGTTCACCTTGACGCTCTCGATCCCTCGACGGATGATCTCGGCCTTGATCTTCTCTATTGTTCGGTCGCTCAGCAAATAAGCCATAATTCTAAGTACAAGCTTCCCCGCTTAAATACGCTTAAACCGACTTTTCGCCCTCTGCCGTATGATCTATCGCCTCAGTAAATGCGTCTATAGTTGCCGATTTGGCCGCCGCTACCAACATAATCTCCTTTAGCACTTTCGCCATGCTCCCCTTGCCGCTGGCGTTGATATACATCTCTGCCGCCAGGCGCAAGTGCTCCCTCAGCCCTCGCTTAAACTCGGTCGAATGGAAACGCGCCTCGTCCTCGGGTGTCTCTAGGTCGATGCCCATCGTCACGGTGAAATAGCCGACGCTCATTTAGCCTTCTCCCTGACCGAGAAGCACGACCGGCACAGCGCCACGCCGTACCGATCTTCGGCCACCTTGATGATGTTTTCTGCCCGGTAAATCCGGTGTTTGCCGCCAGTGTCTACGTGCTCGTCCTCGATGATGATGCCGCAATCCTGGCATCCTCGGCCGGGTCTTTGGGACGGCGGCACGTTATCCGCCGCCCCCTGCCCTGATGGTGGAGAAACGGGCTGCGATGGGGCAGCGTGGACAACCGAGGCGTTGTCGTCCACGATCCTAGCTTTGCCCTCGATCACCGGACCCCTGGGCTTGCGCCCGGTGTCCGGCGGGTCCGGAAAGATTCTGCCGATATCGTCTACTGCTCGCGCCCGGCTCTCGGGCGTGCTCTCGCGCGGCGTTATATCTATGATCTGGTCCGGCTCGTCGGCCGCGAAGCCTAGGTCTCCGATTGCGTCGGGGCAAGCTTTCTTTAGGCCGTCCGCCTCGGCGCACTTGGCGAGCATTTTAGCCCCCATCGAGGCCCAAAAGCCGGTTGGCTTGCCGTCCTGGCCCACTTTCGCGCATTCACTCCACAACGCGATACCGTATGTTGGCCGTGAAATCCCTTTGCGGTAGACCGCGACCCTGGCGGCGGCCGGCGGCTTTGGCCCGAACCATAAATCTTTCCATACGCCATCTTCGCCGCACCATTGCGGTAGGTCCTGGCCCGCGTACTGTAAACTACGCTCAGCCAGCGCACGGTAGCCGCCAATTCCAGTCACGGACCCATATTCGGTGATCCACTTACCGTCTTTGCCCTGATGCTTAAATGGGATCGCGTATATCTGCTTCTTGAACGGGTTCAGGCCGTTCTGGTTGCACGTCAGAATAAATCCTGCTAACTGTTCATCACTCGCATCCTTGCAGATCAGGCTTTTTACTAGGTCGACGTTCTCGCGCGTGACCATATCGCCCGGCTTGTAGACGATCAGATCGAGCGGATTCTTGCTCTTGCTTTCGGTCGCCATCATCTTACTCCTTAAAAGCTTTCACGGACTTGCCCCAACCGCAACCCTTACAAGTAACGTAAGTATACAGGGGCGTGTCCTCGTCCGGGTTGATGCTGCACGTGAGCGTAAACCTGGCTCCCCCACAAGTAGGACAGACAAACGAGAAATAGTAGCGAACCGTTATCGGTTTATCCGTCCTCTCCTTAACGCGTTTGTGTAACATACTCATAACATTCGGCTCGTGTAGCTCGTCGCGTCGGGCAAGCGGCATATCTCACAAGAATGCCAGGGGCCGGGCTTGCCCGCTGGTTTGGCAAGGCGCCGTACTGCCCCGCAATCGACGCAATACTGGTATAACTCACCGGAACGCGTTACCGTGTGCTGGCACTCTCGCGGATTATCAGTCATTACCCCGGCCGCTTGCTTTCCCAAAATACATCTGCCCAGACCTTCGGCGCGATCTCGCATCGCCATCTGAGCGTGCGGCGTATCTTGTCTTTACGCGTTAAGGTCCTGCTCTGTTCCATCATCGTCCTAAACGCTTCAACTAGTACCTCGTAATCGTTGAACGCGAACGACTGAACAGTGTAATGATCGGTCTCTCCGATCACTCCGGTCTCCATCACGATTTCGTACAGGGGCATCCTCGGTTCTCCTTGTGGTCTCGTACTGGCGGCGAAGATCGAGATCGTGTTTGCACTTCGGGCAAAGCGCGTGCCCGGGCACGGCGTCTGCCTCTGCGAGCCGCCAATCAGCGATCTCGACCTTGACCTGGCGACATAGTGTTTCGCCGCCGATCCAATAGTGCGCGTAGTGGTAGCGTAACGGCCTGGCCCAGCCTTCCGGCAACGCGTTATTATCCGACATAGCCGGTTTCCTTGTCGTGGCGCCTCACGCATTCCTTACAATTATCGCTCGGATGGTCGTTGCCCTGCTCTACAGGCAGGATACCCCACGCAAGGTATTTGCCGCAAAGCGAACGGCCGTCCGCCTTGATGTAATGCCATTTCTGGCTATTGGTAAACTTCCCCCAACCTTCCTCTTGATGTATGCCGCCCTCACCCACCGTTGCCATCGTCGCCCCCCAAAACACGCCCTCGTCGTCCAGGTAGACCTCAGTTTCCCCGATCTTCTTAAATAGTGTGCTCACTGGTCGCTCCTTCACGTGATAACTTGTTACTCGATGTGCTAGAACGAATCCGGCGCGTATTCCTCATAGATTCGGCCGGTGCCTAGTTTCGCTGCGTCATTGATCGCGTCCTTGTACCCCTGGCGATAAGCCTTGGTTAGTAGTTCCGACCAATCCCTAGCTGTGTGATAATCCCGAACTACCAACCGATCAACTAAGACGCCCTCTTTCTGCACCATGATATGCGGGCCATGCTCGTTGAATCTGGCCGTGAATGTAACGCGATCCTCTGTCACTCGTCGACCTTCCTTTTGTGCCTGGCGCCGCCCTTGCCCTTTTGCTCTGGATGGGCTAGCCAGGATTCCATTAGCTGATCCCATAATTCCGGGTAGACGCGTAGGATTCGGCGCGCGTCGCCCGGCGTCACCGGCCGTTTGGCGCCCATATAGTACGACATTGTGCTACGCGGTAGGCCGAGTAACCGGCAGAGAGTAACCGGCCTCGGCGGCTTCGCCTTTTTCACCCGATCATGTAGCGCCGTAGCCAGCGGGCGCATATCGCCCTCGAAAGTTCGCGTCTGCTCCATGCAACCCCCTTATCGCGAGAGATGTTAGCATATCTGCATCGGATATGCAACATCTCTCGCGAGCAATTCTCACTCTGGCCGCTCCGGATAAACGACTGGCGACGCGTTGCCAGCTTCCAATGCGAGCCAAAGATCGTGATCCCGCCTGGACAGAACGCGAGTACGGCGATGCCGTGGGCTAGCTCGTTGAACAGGTTGGCCGTCTTGCCCGGCGTCTTGCTTTTATACAGTAGTTCGTCGCCGTACTCGCATAAATCCACCATCAAGCGCTTGGCGCGGTCATAGTCGCCCCGATCCGGCCCATCGTGCCCTTGGATCGCCAGTATTTGTAACGGGACGGCCACTTGTAACGTAAGTGCGAGCAGATTATCTTGCGACATAGTTACTCCTATTTCAATCCTCACCCGGTCCAAAGGCCGGGTGCAAGGTTACTCCTTAACGCGTTATTGGTAGCTGATCGCGAGCATCCCTGGCCGTTGAAGCTGCCCGCTCATACGGCCGATCTCGTCCGGGACCTTGAACACCCGCCCGCAATGCCGGTTCTTGCACTTGACGAGCATCCCCGGCAGTAAGTGCGATTCCGCCGTGATGATCGTTGGCGCCTCGTCGCGTGTGTTCTGGTAAACGTGGCGGCAATATGGGCACACGAGATAATACGCCAGCGAGTACGTCTTACCGCTTCTCTCAAACATCGTCGCTGCTCTCCTTCTTGCCGATTAACCCCTCACGGGCTAATCGCTGGTACTCTTGCTGCTTGTCATACTTGTGGCAGTCCGGACACCACCACTTGCCCCCGTAGCCCCACTTCATCGGCTTGTGATGTATCGGACAGTACGGCGCTATTGCCATATGATCATCCCCTTCTGATCCGTAAACGCCTACGGTTAATCAGTTCGCCTAGCTCGTCGCCTCTGATCTCGCCCCGCTCGATCCGTTCGGCTAGCTCGTCGTTTGGATCATAGGCGGTCGGGATCGCTGATGCCCTGCGGTAGCGCCCGTTCGGCGCGACAAACGGTTGAACCGGCGCGCGCGGCGGCACAACCGATAACGCGTTATCGTATGATCTGGCCCGCCTGGCGCGCTTGCGTTTTAACTGGTTCGCCAGGATCGTGATCAGCAAGAATCCCGCGAACATCTCGAATCCGATGCCGAAGATCGCCTGGCCGATTCGGTCGCTCTGGACTAAGCCGAGGCCGACGAGCGCGTTGATGATCGGGCGGATTCCGTTGCGCGCGATCTGGTCGCTCGGAAAGACATAGGCCGCGTTGAAAAGCGCCATGTAGCCCAGGAACGTGAGATACAGCGCGAGCACGAGCCGTCCCGTGATCGTGCGTAAACACACGATCAAGACTATGACGGCCGAGACCGCCATTGCTATGAAATACAACGGTATTGCCTGGCTCATGACGGCTTCTCCTGTTCTGGCGCGGTCAGCGTCGGGTCCCATTGCTCGATCCATCGGTTACGCGCTTCCGTGAATGCGGCGATCCCAAGGTTTAACAGCTTGGCTTGTGCGATCTCCATCGCCTGATATCTCGTGCCGCCGATCTCCGATTCCGCCACGCGGCAGCCGGTGAGTGCGTCAGTTACGGTCCATCGCGGCACGATGGTATCAACCGCTCCCTGCTTGTTGATCGCCCGGTGGACGATAAACTCGATATCCGCGAACCCGGGCACGTTGACCACGAACGGCCACGTCTTGCGAACTACCGTCCGCTCGTAGCCTATGATCTCGGGCACGCCGCCCCTCTTAGCGCCCTTCTTGTATATCCCGAAGCTTGCAAAGTATTGTTTGGTCGCCATCGTCGTTTCTCCTTAACGCGTTATTTGTTAATCTGGTCGCTTGTCTAGATATTCCAGGCCCTCGCTCTTTGGATGGTACGCCCGGGAATAGCGCTCGCCGTCGAGGCGGATCAATAAATGCGGGCCGGATGTGCCCGTGATCGTCCCTTCGGACGTATGGCCGTCGCGATCTGTATATCGGACGCGGCCACGGACCCAGGCCGGCACGCCGTAAGCATCCCTAATGTACTCTATGCCGTTCATTCGGCCGCCCCTTTCCGCGTAGCTCGCCAGCGTTTGCGCGCCTCGCGCCGGCACACCATGATGCCCTTGTCGTCGGTCCGGTAGCAGAACCGGGACCGGGACGTGCGGGCCAGGTACGGCCGGCGACATATCTCACATTCCTGAATCCAGCCGTCCGGTACGTCGAGGCACGCCGAGAGCATAACCGGCAAGCTGTTTACGTCCGGCGACCGCTCGCCCATCCGTTGTAGCGTCTTGCGATCTATGATCGTCACCAGATGCCGTTTCGGCGTAACCTGGTAGACGCCGAGCACTTCGCCGTCAAGCTCGATTGCTTGCACGCCAACCCGTAATTGTTCTTGCACTTCCCGGTAACGCGTTGTGAGCAATTCGCTAAACTTCGCGCTCGGTAATTGCTTGCCGAGCCGCATTGTCCGCACGAGGCCATCGCTCGGATAATCTGATCCCGGGTTGCGTAAGAACCTCGCAAATTGGATGCTATCTAGGCCGAGCAATGCCATAAGCTCGTCGATCATTCGGGCCGCTTGCACCGGGCTTACCCTTTCCGTGTTTGTTGCCGCTATTATAACACTTCTCCGGATCATTGCAAGCCCCCCTGGTCGCCGCTTTTCGACATGGTATCCCTTCATCTTTCCGACGCTTAACGTCGCTTAAATCGTCTTTTCCGGCCCCGCCGAGTGATTTAACCTTGGCGCCTGTTTCGCTTTGCTACTTGACAGGTATCGCTTTTCTGGCGCCCCTGTGCTATAATAAGCGCGCTCTGGTCTGGTCGCCTGAGCCGGTACTCCTTCGCGTTGGCCGCCGGTTTCCGCCGGCGGCTTACCTTTTTACCCTTGGCAGCCGTAATCGCTTTGTAAGCCGCTTTCATGACCCGTAGTTTATCGGCATCATAGCGCGCTAGGTGTACGACGCCCTCGCCGTATCCATCCTCTAGCCCGATCATAAAGTTTGCTAACGCTTCTAGCGTAACTTCGCGCTGTCTGACTGTTAGCTCGATAAGCACCGTCTTGCCCATTTCTTCGCTCCCTTCTCGCTAGTCCGTCCAATAGCCCGCATCCCGTGCCGCCATAAACGTAGCCTTGATCCGCTCCTCTTTCTGGCGATAGGTCGGGCCTATTTCCGCGAAGATCGCGCGCGCCGTTTCTACCACGGCCTCGTTGTCGGAAACTTTCATCAGCGCGCGTTGTCGTGCCGCCGCGCTTTTGATCGCCTTTGCCTGCTGGCGTCGCTGGTAGACGAGAGCAGATCGCTTTTCGAGAATATCCATGATGGTCCGGTAGCTCTCTCGTTCCTGATCGTCTTGCATCGCTTAACTCCTCTCAACGCGTTATTGTTTGCGCCTTTTACGCTGGTCTCGGTGCAATCCGCCGACCGCATGGCAGCAATAGCATGTCTCGCAATAGTCCCAATCCGGCCGGTGCCAGCGCCCGCATGTCTCGCAACGCGCAAACGATTCCTGGCGCCATTGATATAGCTCGTATTTCCAGGTGTACTCTTTGCCGTCCCTCGGCTTTGGGATCGGCCGCATTCGATAGGTTACTTTCCAGTCGTTTAGGTCCAGAATGGTTGTATGGCCGCCAAAGGAGCCGGGCGTATACAAGTAACCCGGATGGCCCATGCCGTTCGGAAATTGCGGCCTCGCCCCGATAAACTGCTCGTATTGAAACGCCGGAATGTTTGAAACGAAAAGCGTTTCCTTATAGTACGGCTCGTCGCGCTCGGCGCTCGCGCCCAGGAAAAGCGCCAGGCAGCCGTCATAGTCCACTAGCTCGCCATCTCGCGGGATCGTCGTTTTCGGTTCGGTCGCCATCGTTCTTACTCCTCTAAACGCGTTATTGTTTGTTGCCCGTTTCGAGCTTGACCAATCGGCCGCGCCGCTCGCGACCGTGCCGGCCGCAAACGCGACATATCGAAAACGTAACCTCTTGATGCAATGCGGCGCCGAGGTCGACGGCCCAACAAAAGGCGCCTACGGACAGCTTACGCGGCCGAGTCTCTGTCAAGCGCACTAGTTCGCCGCCGCACTCACAATGTTTGCTAGCCATCTTCTTAACTCCTCTCAACACGTTATTAGAAGGTCGCGTGATTTCACGCGACCTCGACCACTTCGCCAAAGGGCACGCGGGCCGCGAAATCCCTCGCGCCGCCGCCGATGATTGCCCAAAGCACCGGGTATTCTGGCGCTTCTCTCGGGAAATCGTAACACTCGCCATCTGTCAAATAGACTAGGCACGAGATATCAAGCCCGCGCGCTTCTATTTCCTCGAAAACGGGCGTAAACCGCGTGCCGCCGCCGCCCTTGGCATCAAGTACCAGAGGTAAATCCTCTGGCGCGAACTCCTCGACGTTTGCAACCTGGGCATCGGCATAGATTACCGTCGCGCTCGCCCGCGTTTCCTCGATGATATCGGATAGCTCGGCCGCGAATTGGTTTAACTCTGGCCCGCCGATGCTGCCGGAAGTGTCGACGCCAACCGCGATGTTTCCTAATTGCTCGTCGTATAGGCTCGGTGCATATATACCCTGCGCTTGATAGCGCCGGTTCGGCCGTGCCCAGGAATAGTCATTGCGGGCGTGGGCCTCGCAAAAGCGCCTTAGAACTTCTTGCCAGGAAACCTTCGCTTCTAGGATATCTTCAACCAACCTGGCAAGTTCGGCCGGAAGATTACCGCACCGGCGCGCTTCGCTGGCTGCCTGACTAACCGCGACGCGTTGTTCTGCCTCGGCTTGATCAAGATCGCTTTGGCTCGGCGCCCGGCCGTTTTCGCCCGGAAGATCGCGGACCTCGCCGCAACCGCCCGGATCGCCCTGGCCCTGATCGTCGCTTTGCCCTTGCCCTTGGCCCTTGCCGCCGCCCTGGCCCTGCTCGCCGCCCTGGCCCTGGCCGTCGCTCTGATCGCTGCCCTGATCGCCGCCCTGGCCGTCGCTTTGGCCCTGGCCTTGCTCGTCGCTCTGATCGTCGCTTTGCCCGTTCTGATCGTCTTGCGGCGGCGGGCTATCGTCGCCTAGCGCGTTGTAAACGCTCTCGGCGCTTTTATCGGTGCCAAAGCCGCTTAAATGCGGGTTGGGCAAGGTAAAGCCGCTGGCGAGCAGAATATCGTTTATCGCGTAATCGCCGGCTTTGTTCCAGCGCTTAGGATCGCGATTCTGGCGCCGCACGTTGTGGCCGCAAGCGATGTGTAAAACCTCGTGGGCAAGCACTCCTTTTAGCTCGAATAGGTTCAAGCCGTCGACGAATTCGGCATTAAAGCCGAGCGTCTTGCCATCTGTCCAGATCGTCTCGCACGATGGGTCCTCGCGAAGTTCTAGGCGAAGCACGAGCGCGCCGAAGAACGGTTGATCGAGCACGAGGCCCGCGCGCGCGTACCTGACCTTTTCGGCCGCTTTACTGATTGCCATAAATATCACCCAGCACCGAAAGTTTAGCTAGCTCGTCGCTATCATCTGATAACGCGTTTAGGGTTGGAACCTCGATTGTGGGCACTTTCGGGATCGTTTGCAGGATCGCGGCGGCATCCCTGGCAACCTGCTCGCGCGCGCGCTCGTCGGTCCGCAATGTATCGGCCGATATCACGAGAAGCTTTTCCTCGGCCGTCCGGCGGATCGCCTGCAATTTAGGATCGCCCAGGATATCAAGTGCGGGCAAAAGCGCGCAAAGTTCGCGGACGTTTTCGACGAGTGTATCACGGAAAATCGGCGGCTTACCGTCCGCGCGGCTCTCGCTCAAAGTATCGGCCATGTGGCCGATGGCCTCGGCCAGTCGCGCGTATAAATCCTTATGGCCCGCGTAAAGCGCCGCTCGTAAGCTTGCATTTAATTCTTCGCGCGCCTCGGCCAGCGCCTCGTCCGCTATGTCGACGATCAAGTGCCCGGCGCTCGGCAATGGTCGGATCGAACTTTTCCAGCCATATTCTCGTCGAATGTCGCGCGGGTAGTCGCTATCGACATACAAGCCGTTCAAACGCTGCTTTTCGGCCGCTTTGAACGACGCCCAACCATCCGTCAAAGTGTCGACGGCGGCATCAAAAGCGCCGTGGTACTCGCGAAGCTTGCTAGCGTGTTTCGCGAAGTTCGCCGCCGGCAATATACGCCAACCCTCGTCGCTGTATGGCTGGGTGTTATTGTAGTTAAAGGTTCGCGCTTCATTGACGATCTTATTGATCGCCGTAAGAGCGTCTTGAACCATTAGGATTTTATTAAACCGTCCGCCATCGGTCGCGCCGTACCTCGTGTTGACCTCGTTTGTAACACGCTTGTCAAACTTGCGGCCGGTCCACCGGCTTACCGATAGGCTCACCAGCATCGCTCTCTCTGTAACACTCGTATTCATTGGTAGAATCCTTTCCTTTCCTGCTCGAATTAAAGCAACACGTCTTGATGGTCCACTTGCCACGCGATAAACGCGCGACTATTGACGATCTTAGGGCACGCCGTTTGACAATCGCGAACACCGAGTACGCTATACTCGGCCGGTAAGCGGTTCAAGTAAGTGATAATCCGGTCGATATTCTGCTCGCTGGCGCGCCGACTGATCGCGCCGGTTATGGCGTATAGCGTCGCCGGTTCGGTCGGGACCTCGGCCGCGCCCGGGTTCAATATCACGAGGTCGGGATTCGGCAAGCTTTGGAAGATTCGGCAAAAGCCGCTAAATTCGGCCGCGAAGCTTGAACCGGCCGCTCCTTCAAACGCCGCATATTCGAGGTCGGTCGGCAAGCCCAGCTTACGCAACCGGCCGACCGCCGCGACGGTTCGCGGGCTAGGCGTGTTGCGAAGGTCGTTAGTCGGCTCGAACTTGTGCAAAAGTTCGGGCCGAAAACGTATAAACGCGACAAGTTCGGTCGGTTGGCCGTTTGCCAATGCCCACCGGCACCAGTCATCAGTGTCGGGCACGAGGTTCACTATCGTCGAAAAGCGGCTTTTGACCGGCTCGAAAAGCGCGCTTACGCCGGCCTTGTCAATTCGCCTGTTTGTAGTCGCGACAAACGACACTTGATCGCTGACCTTGTAATCGCCAACCCGCCGCGCATGGATCAAGTTCATTAAAGCCGCTTGAACGGCGCCCGGCGCCTGGCCGATATCTTCTATGTCATAAACAAGCGGCTCGGTCGCTGTAACGAGGTCCCAAAGTTGTCCGACTGGCTGAAAGTTCGCGCGGCCGTCGACGATCAAGATCGCTCCTTTTGCGTCAATCGGATCAATCAGCGCCGCGCATTCGGTAAGCAGTCTAGCGCCGGCGGCGCTTGCCGCTTGCGCGACGATATCGGTCTTGCCGACGCCCGGCGCGCCGACGATCAAGACGTTTTCGCGGGCCGGAATTGTGGCCGCTAGCAATGCCGATAATTGGCGCGGTCTTAGCTCGATTGCTTCGCTGGTCGCTTTTGCGTTCATTGGTACGTTCCTTTCCTTTTCCTAATTCTGGCGGCCGTTTTCGGCCGAGGTCGTTTGATGCTTGCAGCGTTTCGCGCGTACGTAGTCGCCGGCCGACTGATAAGCGGTGCCATACCACGCTTCACCGTCAAGATCGAACCGGAAGTAAACGCGAAGATCGCCAAAGTTACTGATGGCGGGACCAATGACGTCGACATGATCGCTTAGCACGTTTCCCGGCCATGAAGTTATGGCCGTAATCGCGTACCACGTTTGATACTTGCGCGCGCGCGGGTCCCATACGCGGCGCGGCGTTTCGTCTTGCTTCGCGTACGCGAATAGCTCGCCGTGCTCGTGTGCCCAGGCACGCTCGATTGCCGTCGCGCAAGAATAGCAAACGCGAACCTCGGCGCCGTTTTCCTTCAATACCGCATAGCCCGTGGTAAAATCGCCCGCGCTTGCCTTTGGCAATTCGGCGCCGCACTTCGCGCAAGCCCTTTGCTCGTTGTTCTGGTCGTTCTGATCGCTCACAATAACCCTTCGCTTCACAACGCCGGCGCCTTATCATCGCCCGTCGCGTTTGTTTCAATCATTGAAACCTATCTTATGGTAACACGTTGTGAGAAGAAGCGCAAGGCGAACGAGGCCGATGCAAAGGCCAATTTATGAGGGAAAACACTCTAATTCATTAGGGAAAACACCTATGTTTTAGCGGATCGCTGGCGCGACATATCAACACACGGCGCGGCCAATAATCGCTAGTTAAGCGCCGTTAAGCGCGCCGCGCCGTAGTGGGATTTTACCGCTTTTCGAGGAGCGGCGCTTTACGCGAGCGTCGCGCGGCCGCGCGACGCTCGGCGCGGCTCGGCGGGCAATGCTTTTTGAAACTTTTTGCAAAAAAAATCTCAAAGCGCTTTGCGGCGCTTTTTGCACAAACTTTTTTAATTTGTGCAAAAGCGCCTACGTCATTTGATCCAATGCGACAGGAGGGGATGCCGTAGGAAAACGGCCCGGTCGACGGCGAGCGGCTGGGGGCGGATATATCGAGAGGCCATCCCGGGCCTAGCCCAGCCGAAGAAGTGCGAGATTGTAAGCTCGTCGACCCCGTTGCCGTATAGCTCGCTCGCCAGCATACGCCGTACGCTATGCCAGCCCTCGCGGGGGGCGGGAGCGCGGCGGCAATAGCGCTCGACGATCCGATCATAGGCCGGATGCATGGCCGAGGTCCCGATCTTCCGCCCCTGGACGGATAGTATACTTGCTAGGGCGGTCGGTACACGGTGGACGCGGTGACGGCCGGTCTTAGAGGTCTCGACGGTGAGATCGCGGCCGTTGCATCCCAGGGTCAGAATGCGGGCTAGCTCCGAGGCACGAAAGCCCCACAACGTCGAGAGAGCTACTAGCTGAGTGTCAGGATAGCGGAAATCCGCCCTGGCCCCCTCGATCATTTTAGCGGCGTCGGAAACGGAGAGCATCGGGGCATTCGCGGGATCGACCTCTGCCCGCCGGAGATGCATGTCACGCGCCTGCATCGGCCAGGCGAGGCCGTTTGCGCGGAAAAGGGCCTTGATCGCGGTTACGCAGCCGCTTACCGATTGCGACTTTTGGCCCTGGCTAATCAGGTAGTTAGTGTACCTTAGAATATCCTCGCGGCTGTACTCGGCCTTGACCCCGATTGTGGCGAGAAACTTCGCGGCCTGATGCGTGAATACCGAGATCGTGCCGGGCGAATAGCGGCCCCCCAAATAGCTTTCGAGCGTGTCGAGATAGCTCACGGCCACGCCACCAGGCCCACCAGGCCGAGCCGTTGGCCCTCCGGGCAATCGCGATCCACGGTTAGTTGTAAATAAAGGTTCTCGCCCGGGGGCGCCACAAACGGCTCGCTGAGAATCCAATGGCGCGCCCCAAGCGCTAGATCGCCCTCAAGCGGAAACTCCACATTGAAGCCGTTTGTTAGCCTTACTCGGATGCGCCGGATGGCCGGCTCGGAATCGAGAAAGTGAAAGCCGCACAGCGCCACGCAACTCTGACCGCCCGGATATATGTTCTGTATGCAGTCACCTGGCCTTAACATCGCCGTGCTCCAATTATCGCTTAGCCCGCAATAGCTGGGCAATAGCGGAACGACCGTCATTCGGTCGGTAGTGTACCGGCGCGACGTAAACTCGGCCTGCATCTCGACTATCGCTTTGGCGTTGACCCTGGACATTGCCTCGAAAATATGATCCGGCCGGCTCTCGACCTGGCCGGAAGCTATGTCGTCGAGCTGCTCGCCTCTCAAGCGACGTGACATAATCCTGCTTAGCATCTGCTCGGCGGGCGTGAGGTTGGAATCCTTGTCGGCGTCGAAGCGAAAAGCGGTCAGGATCGGGATCGCGTAGTATGCCTTCATTGCCCAGCTAGCCCCTCGGCCCGTACCTTGTTTGATCGGGCAGTAGATTGTTGACTAACCCCTCGATGCGTTGAAGCTTAGCCAAACCCTGATGGGGCGGCACTTCCGCGATCTCCTCGATCAGACCATGCACGAGGCCAGATAGGTAGGCGACCCTGCTCTCAAGGTCCGAAACTTTGAACCCATCGGGTGCGTCGAAGTTAATCGGGTGTTTCAAGCTCTCCCCCTTTTTCTCTTTGTTCGAGATATTCCACCAGCGCCGCGTCGTTCTGCACGAGGACGGCGACCGGGATGCGACCTAGCGCGAGGTTCGTTTGATGCTTGGCGCGACACTTCCGGTACTTGTAACAACGCGTTATACAATGACCCCCATACTGCACCGTGCCGTAGCATTTAGGACGTTTGCCCATTCGCTACCTTACCTCGCCAGTAGTCAAGCTCGTTAGTGAGCACGGCGCCGCGCTGGATCGCGAGCCGATGCTTTGACGGCACCAGATCGAAGTGATAAACGATCTCCGGATACCGCCTCCGCTGCACTTGGAGCCAGCCGGGCTTTAGACCCAAGCCGACCGCGAAAGCTACCAACGCCTCTCGGTCGCCTTCATCATCCCAAAGATGCGCCCACCGTTTATGACCCAGCGCGGGCCAATCGAATAGGTAGCCTACGCGGATCATCGTTTTAGCCGCCAGTCCATAAACCCCCTCGCCTTTTGCATAAATTATATCGCGGCTGTCAACCCCTGGCATCGTATATGCGCGCCGTTAGGTAGTTGACCTATTGACAGTTTGCTTAGGTGGTGCTATCTTGGCCGTGATAAATCCCCGTGGCTGGTTGGACATGGCTGGACAACGGCCCGAACCAAAGACCGATAGCGAAGCAATACTACAGGTACGTGACGTGGTGTTTAACATCGAGCAAAACATCGAGCGTATGTGCGCGCTCTGCGACCGCCATGACATGGAGATCAAGCGCCTGCAAGTATGGCAAGCTAGGTTGATCGGTGGTGGGATCGTCGCAGCGTCGATCCTTGGGTACATCTTGAAGCTCGCTTTTGATCACGTCAACGAGATCGCTGCCGCCGTCGCGCACCGGCCATAGGGGAGAAGCAAGAAAGGGGAGTAACGATGCAGATCAACAAGAACGCGATCCTCGGCGCCCTAGTAGTTGCGATCCTCGGTTTCATCGCGGCGACCATCCAGCACGGCGGCATCCAATTCTCAAGCAACCTCACGTGGGTAGGTCTCATCATCGTCGGCCTAGTGTCCGTTATCACGCCGCACATCAACGACTTATTCGATCACGGCGACTGGCGACCGGCGATTGGCGGGCTGGCCGTGCTCATTGGCAATTATCTCGTGACGGCGCTTCAAACGACGCCCACGGCGCCGCCCCCTGGCCTGAGCTACATTACCATCGTCGTTGCAGCCCTCGTGGCGGTCCTGACCCCCTGGATACACGAGGCGACGGTTAAGACGTAGGGGTTAAAACACACAAGGAGCAGCAAATGGCATCCTGGTACTCGGTCTACAACAAGATCACAGGCGAACTCCACAGCATCGGCAGCGTACTTGGCACAGTGATACCGGACCATCTCGGCGTCCACATGAGCGATAGCGCCGATCAGCCCAACCCGGCGCATTGGGACCCCGCTTCGCGCAGTTACGTGACGCCCGCACCGGCGCCCGCGCCAGAACCGGCGCCAGCGCCAGAGACAGCACCCGAACCGGCGCCGGAACCGGCACCGGAACCGGCGCCCGAACCAGCACCAGCCCCCGAGGCGTCCGCCGAGGCCGACGAAACGCCAGCGCCCGAGGCGGCCGAGGAACAAGCCGCACCGGAGCCGGAGCCAGCGTCAGCCGAAAACGCCCCGGCCGAGGCCGAGGAAACACCAGCGCCCGAGGCACCCCAGGAGCCGGCCACGGATCAAGCCGCGCCCGAGGAGCCGACAACCACACAGTAACGCGTTACGGTACGGTCGTTATCCCGTAGCTGCACGGGATTGCGATAGCTGCCTCCTCAAACAGTAAGGCCCGGGCGATAAACCCGGGCCTTACTGTTTGCAGGGTGCTTATGCGATTACTTCTCGGTGGCTAGCTCGACGAGGCAGGCCGCGCCCGATAGGGCGAGCACGAGCACAAGCGGCCACGCTACAGGCGCCAGGATCACGAGGAAATACAGCACGAGCGCGACCCATACGCTCACGCAAAGAGGACAGATAAGCAGAGTGCCAAAGAAGCTGGTGGCCGTCCAGAAACCAGTTACAGTGTAAACCGCGCCGGCCAAGACCCTGAGCCGCCGAAAGATGCCGCCAGGACCGTTTTCGAGGGCGATCATATGCGCCAGGCGAAACACGGCCAAGGCCAGGATCGCGAAACGGAACGGATCAACGGCCAAAGTCTCTCTCCATCGTACGGTGTAGCGCGTGGCGTTGCTCGACGATCTCGATTTGGCGCTCGTGCGGGATGCAAGTCTCGCAACGCGCTTGCCCGCACGTAGGCCCGCCACAACGCAGACAGAAGCCTCGCCGGCGACCGCTGCCGGGGATCACAGCCCAAACACGCCCGCAATGCACGCAAGAGAGCGTTTCGCCGTGTTGCTCGCGGCCGTTCTCGTCCGTGATCGTGATATAGCCGCTCGGTCGCCTCGGATATCTGGCGAGCATTCTATCCTACCAACGCGTTGTCGTCAAGTAGCGCTTCCGGCCGGGCGAGAGGCGCCGTCCTCGATCCAGTGACGAGAGCGTAGCCGAGGACCGCCGCCGATCCGTCCACGACGCCATCGACGATGTTCTCGGTAGTGCCATGCACCCGTTCGGGGATCAGCGCCTCGACGAGAATGCCGGCCGTGATCGCGATTAGCGGCAAGGCCGTTCCGACAAGCGCGGTCCCGACCCCGGTTGCGCCGGCCGAGAGCATCCGCACGCTACTTGCCATACGAGGACCCTTTGTTGTACTTGGAATACGTGTCGGCCAGGCCCTTATTCTTTTGATGCTCGTGAAGGGCCACGAGGCCGAACGATCCGCCAACCGCGAGCAGTAACGCGATCCAGATCGCGGCGTCGCCACTCCCGCCGCCGCTCCCGCCGCCACCGGGCGGTTGTAGTGGTGGCTCGTTCACCTGATCGGCGTATAGCGCCTGGGCCTGAGTGTAATTGGTGACGTTATCCGCTACCCACGGCGGCATATCGGCTGGTATCTTGCACGGATCGAAGTTACCCGGCCAGTGGCAGCCCATTTGGAAGTAAAGGAATATACGGTTATCGACCACACCGCATGAATCCTTCACCTTTTGGGCACAGTAGGCGAGGATTTTCGCGGCCAGATCAAGATTCGTTTGCCAGGGTAAATAACTAAGCGGGCTAAAGATCATCCCACCGTTGAGCGTGCAGGGACACGCCTCACGCACCGACATTATATAACTGCTCGTCGGAAACCAGCCAGAGCCGACATTGCTTCCGATACAGCCCGCGAGGGACGGCGCGACGATGATCTCTGGAATGTCCGCCCATATGCCCGCTAGCCCGAATTGGCGTAACCCGGTGTCGTTCGGCTCCTGGTTCGTGTTGTAAACCTCGAAATTGGCGTTCCACCCTGTCAGACCGCACACAGCCGCGATCCACGAGATCGGGACGTTATACTGCATCTTTAGCGCTTGCAGGGTAGGTAGGTACTCGGCCGGGATCGGAATTACGCTCGTCACTGTCACAGTACGCCCCCTAACTCGTCTTAGCGACTAGGATTTTCTTTTGCCCCGACTTGGAGATCATGACCGCTCCGATCACACCGATAGCCGCGATCCCGGCGAGGCCGAGGATCAGCATGGTGTTATCGCCGCCGCCGGGTGGCGTGCTGCCGCCCGTGCAAACCGAGCCACACGAGCCGGGCGACATAGCGCACCTGATCGGATCGTTGCCGACAAAGATCGTACAGTCGTTCGCGATCTTGGCCGCGAGCTGGGCACACGTCATAGTCCCGCACGTCGAGCAGCCGAGCGCCACCAGGGCAGCGCGCGCATCGGAGCAGGCCGTGTTATAGTCCAGGGCGCGAGCATCCGGATAGGCGGACGGCACCAGTTGTGGGTACGCCTGGGCGCCACAGTTACAAGGTCGAACCGCTGGCCGCACAAGCTCGGCGCCATCCGGGCCGAACTCGGAAACAGTGTCGTAAAGTTCCTGATCGTACATCGAAGCCTCCCTATTTGCGAACCGTTGTGAACGCGAGCGCCGCCCCGCCGAGCAGAAAAGCGGCGCCGAACAGCGCGACCACCGGAAAGCCGGGCGACGGTGGGGGTGCTGGCGACGGCGGCGGGGGCGGCGGATTGATGATCGGATACTTCGCCTCGTTCGCCTGTCCGAGCGCGATCACGTTCTGCACCCACGGATCGCTCATACACGAGAGATTGCCGCACAGCGCGACCGCCAAGCTCTTTGCCCAGGTATCCCAGCCCTGCGTGATGTAGTAATTCCAGAGCAGATACCCGCCTTCTAGCCCCGCGTACATGCTGGGATACACGTTGTAGTTGTAGCCGTTGCCCGGATCGGAGCAACCTGTCACCCCTGGCATCGTCTTGTTACATAATATGTCAAACGGGTTATTGTACGCCAGGCTGAACGTGTTGCCCGCGCCGAACCCGTTTTCCATCTGGATATAGCACAGTATCCAGTTAGGGTCTATTTGGTACTTGTTCGAGAGATCGACGATATCCTGGGCGTACGGCTGCATCGGCGTGCCGGCCAGGATCGCCGCGACGCCGCTCATGTCTATGGTGTTTGTCCTGATGCTCGTATCGCCGCTAACCACGTCCCATCCCCTTAACAACCGCTATAATCGCGCCGGCGACCATCGCGCCGCCGACGACAACTGCCACCGACGCGTTACCGGGAGGCGGCGGAGATTCGCCCGGCGGCGGCGGATTGTCGACCGTGGCGACTGGCCCATCCGGATAAGGGATCGCGCCGCCTGGCACCCCCTGGCAATTACAAATGCTCGGCTCCGAGGTCGTCCAAAGCGCCCAGCCACCAATCGACCAGATTTTCGAGGCCATCCACGTATTCACGTCAGGATCGAGCACGCTCGCCCACTGAGCGGCCGTAAACGGCGAACTCGGATTCATCGCGGGATTCCAGCACGCATCTAATATCTGGAATATACCCCACGAGCGACCGTCGACGTAGCTTGCCTGTCCGCACCGGACCTGGCCCTCATTGGTTATTCAGTTCGGGTAGCCGGGCATCGCGGGCGGGCACTCGGCATTTGTGATGCAATTCGCGTTCGCCCACTGAGCCTCTGGGAAGTATTTCTTGATCAGATCGTAGTAAGACGATAGCACGGCTTCCCTCTACGTAAAGAAGTGAACCAGCCCCGGATACTTGACTTGCGCCAGGGCGAGCCGGGTAGGGTTACAGCTAGGGCTTGCGTAGCCGCCGCCATCTACCGGCTGCTCGTCGCCGTAAATCTGTATGAACAGATCGCCGTAGCCCGCGATTGGCGGGCCGCCACAGATCGGGTTGCTGGGATCGTGCCCCGAGCAATCGGCGTTCGGCGGGCCGGGCCACGCACCGAGGCACAGGGCTTGGGCCGGACAGCAAACCGGCTCAACCTGCGTCGTCGGCACTAGATGATACTGCGTGGGGCTGGGCGTGGCCGGCAGATTAGAACCGGCGATGCCAGAGCCGTAAACGGTGACGTAACCATGACCCGGTTGATTTTGCATCACCCGGGCGTAGGCGAACATATTACGCCCTGGACCAACGTAAAGGGCGGTTGGCGCCCCGAGCCGGATGATCTCGCCGCTACCGATCTGAATCGGAAACTTGTTCTGCGCGTCGAGCATCCCCAGCGCGTCCCACTGGAAATCACTGAACGATTCGCCCGGTTTAAGTCCGCCAACCCCCGGCTCGGAGCTACCGCCCCCTTTAAGCCCCAGCACAATGAGGCCGATGCCGGCCGCCGCGACTATGCCCGAGAACACGAGCAGCCCCTTATCGCTAGATTTGCTGTATACAGCCGCTTTTTCTGGCATGTCCTACCTCCGCTTAACTTGTTGCCATTCGCGACGGCGGCCTAATCCGATAACGTGTTGATGGATGCCGCCATACGACGCGTAATTCAGCGCCTCGCCCTCTACGGGCGGTTGTGTGTACGCCGGAGACCAGATCGGATATTGTACTTGCGGCGTTTCTCCGAACGGAAACACCGGGTTCTGAATCGGGACCTCGATCACGATCTGCGTGAAACGCCGGTTGATCGCGTTAGTCGCTAATTGCCCCGGAACCTCGACTGCAACCT
>VFSW01000949.1_pt1 | contig 43088 bp, 39 predicted proteins | sample 5358111 | NCBI WGS metagenome assembly VFSW01 (sample SAMN11554181, study PRJNA540505) | mine drainage metagenome | isolation source: sediment from site ElyBrook_90M | place: USA: Ely Copper Mine, Vershire, VT | collected 2017
GTGAGCGAGGACCGCAGCCGAGAACAACGCCAGCGGCCGCCCGCGAAGGCGCGAGGGCGTAGTATCGCGGTGTGGACGACCGGACTGACCAGCTGTCGCTGAGCCTCTCGGGCGACGTGGCGCGTCTGCCGCGATCGCTCCGGCCGATGCTCGCACGACCGGCCGATGCCGCCTTCGACTCGGACGAGCACATCTTCGAGCCGCGCTGGGGCGGCCGGCGCGTCCTGGCCATGATCGAGCCCGAGCCCGGCCGCCATGCCCGCCTGACGCTTCTGGACGAGCAAGGGCGCGATCTGGCGCCATGGCTTCCGGAACTGACCGTCATCGCCGACCGGGTTTCGGACCTGCCGGCGATCCTCGACGGCGAGGTGGTCATCCCGGACAAGGCGGGCCGGATGGATGAGGACGCGCTGGTCCGGCGCCTGGAGGACGGCGACCGGGTGGATTCGATCCCGGTCTTCCTTGCCTTCGATCTCTTATGGTCGGCCGGACGACCGATCATCGCCCAGCCACTGCTGAGGCGCCGGGAGAGGCTGGCGAAAGTAGTTACTCCGAGCTCGGAGCTGGTGGTCCTGCCGGGTGTGGTCGGCGAGGGCCTGGACCTCTATTCGGCGGTCGTCCAGCAGGGTCTGCGTGGCGTGATGGCTCGCCATCTCCGAAGCCCATACCTGCCGGGGAGGCGCAGCGAGCTGTGGCGCTGGATCGCGACGCAACCGGGCGAGATGCCGCTGCACGTGCTCCCGGACCCGGTCGCAGCTCCCCCACCCCGGCGGCCCATCCTGGCTCTCATCCAGCGTCTGCCGCTGGAGGACTGAGCCCCCAGCGGCATGGTGAGCTGTCGCGACGCGCTCAGCGAGCGACGCGGGCGGCCTTGAGGACTTCACGCAGACCGACGCGCTGCCCGTAGAGCAGCACGCCGGCGCTGTAGATCCGGGCGGCAAGCACCAGGGCGAAGCCGATCGAGACGACGAGCACCAGGACGGCCAGGCCGACCTCCCAGGGCGCCACTTCGCCCACCGCAATACGGGCGAGCATCAGGTACGGGCTGAAGAACGGAATGAACGAAGCGATCCGGACCCACGTTTCGTTGATGGCCTGCAGACCGAAGATCGACAGGAAGTAGCCGACCATGATCAGCATCATCAGGGGCGAGGTCGCGCTCTGGACGTCTTCCTGGCGGCTGACGAGCGAGCCGAGGGCCGCGTACAGCAGCGAATAGAACGTGAACCCGAGCACGAACAGGATGACGAACCCGGCCACCACCCCGGGCGTCAGCCCGCCGAAGCCGACGGCGTTGCTGGAAGACGTCCCGAGCAGGCTCCGAACCCGGTCTTGAGACAGGACGCCGGCTATGCCCGCCGCCAGGATGACCCCGTACTGGGTCAATCCCGCCGCCCCGTTGCCGATCACCTTGCCGGCGAGCATCTGGAGCGGCGTGGCCGCGTTGAGCATCAGCTCCATCACGCGACTGCCCTTCTCCTCGGCGACGCTCATCGCCACCCACGTGCCGTAGGTGATGATCGCCATGAAGATCAGGACGATGAGCCCGGTGGAAAGCAGGCTCGACGAGATCTCCTGGCCGATGCTGTTGGTACCCGACGAGCCGGGATTGACCGGCCGAACGTCGAACTCGTAGCCGGCCGTCACCTGCGCCAGCGAGCTGCCCTTCGGAGCCAGCCTGTCCTCGATCACCACGCTCTGCAGCGCGGCTTTGAGTGACTGGACCTCGCGGCCGTCCGACGGCATGTCCGTCCGCATGGTGAATGTCAGGTCCGGCGTGGCGCTCGAGCCGCCCTTGACGCGGTCGATGGTCAGCAACGCGCTGTAGGTGCCGGACTTGAGCTCCCGCTCGGCGGCGGCCGCGCCATCGGGGCCGAGCCACGTGATCACGTATGACGGGGAGCTCGTGCTCGCGTCGCTCCCGTTGAGCCCCGCGTTGAGAAGGGCTCGGGCGTCGGCCGGCATGTTGGCCGCGGCCGGTTCGACCACGATTGCGAGCTTGGTCTGGCTCGACGAGACGAGCGAGTCGAGAATGACCGGCGCCTCGGCCGCGGCGAACGCGATGGCCGCCAGGATGATCGTCCCGATGACGAAGCTGCGACTGCTGGCGCGTCCGCGATACTCGCGAATGGCGACGTACCAGGCATTTGGAAGCAGGGACCGAAGGCCGTTCACTGGCGCACCACCTTGGGGGCTAGAGTCCGCTCGGAGTCGTCCACGCGCCCGACCTTCTCGATGAAGATCTCTTCGAGCGACGGATCGGCAACCTCGAAATGGCGGACCTTGCAGCCCCGGGAGAGGGCTGCCTGGAGGACGATGGCCGGATCGAAGCCGGCAGGAACCTGGGCCTCGGAGTAGTCCTGGCCGCGACGGGTGACCCGCAGACCCGGGATCTCGGCCAGCCAGGGCATTTCGCTGTCGTCTTCGACGGCCAGGCGGACCACCTCGCGACCGGTCGATCCCCGAACGTCTCGAACCGTGCCGCTGACGATCAGACGCCCGCGATCGAGAATCGCGATCGACTGGCAGAGCTCCTCCACCTGCTCCATCTGGTGCGTGGAGAACAGGATGGTCTTGCCCCGGTTCTTCATCTCCAGGAACGCTTCCTTGAGGAGGGCAACGTTCACAGGGTCGAGACCGGTGAACGGCTCGTCCATGAGCAGCACGTCCGGGTCGTGGAGGATGGCGGCGATGAACTGGATCTTCTGCTGATTGCCCTTCGAGAGTTGCTCGGCGCGGCGGTCGGCGTACTCGGGGATCCGGAAGCGATCGAGCCACTCCCGGGCCTCGCGTTCGGCGTCCTTGCGCTTGACGCCGTGGAGGCGGGAGAAGAAGACGAGCTGGTCCAGGACCTTCATCTTGGCGTACAGGCCGCGTTCCTCGGGCAGGTATCCCCATGTCTCCCGCGGGAGCTCGGTGTTGGAGCGCCCGTTCCACACGACAGTGCCCGAGTCCGGTCGAAGGATGTCCAGGATGATGCGCATCGCGGTCGTCTTGCCGGCCCCGTTCGCCCCCAGGAAGCCGAAGACCTCGCAGGGTTGGATCTCCAGGCTCACGTCGTCGAGCGCCCGGACCTCACCAAAGCGCTTCGAGACTGAGTCGATCGTCAGGCTCATTTGACCTCCGTTGAGACAGCCACACCCCTCAGACCTGTAAGTCGGGCGGATGGTTCGATGTTGACGTTGCGACGGCAGCAGCGTCGTCGTTCGCATGGATGACCAAGTCTGCTACCTATCGGCAAATGCGGCCGAGGGTCGGCGTGGACGGCGTTCACGACCGCCACCGATACCAGAGGATGCTGCCGATGTATCCGGCGGCAAACACGGCGGCGGTCCAGGCGTAGGGCATGGCATCCCCGCCGCTGACCTCCACCCCTATGAATGTGACCGCCAGCATGACCGCCAGGATCTGGGCCGCGGACGCCAGCGCCCGCTGGTTGATCGCCGCCCAGCGCTCGTCGACCGCGACGCCCGTGAGCAGCTGCGCGGTCTCGCTCCGATCGCGAAGGACCGCCAGGGCAAGCGCGTAGCCGGCGACGATGGCAAACGCCACGAACGCCTGAACGAGCGAGTTCGACCGGCCGCTCTCGGCCAGGGCGACGAGGACGCCAAGGCCGACACCGAACACCGGAAAGAGCCACCTAGCTGCTCGGTTCGTCATGGAACACCTCCTCGACTGTACGGCTGAAGAAACGGCCGATCGCGAGCGCCAGCGGCAGCGACGGCAGGTACTTGCCGGTTTCGATCGCGTTCACGGTCTGGCGGGAAACGCCCAGGTGCCGGGCCAGATCGCCCTGGCTCAGGGCTCGATCCTCGCGCAGCTTTCGGACGTCGTTCTGCATGCCTGTAAAGTTAGCTTGACAGGCTGGACCCTGTCAAGTGTCCTTTACAGCCTCGCGTCGCGACCCATGGGCTGGCTGTCCGGTTCGCCCGGCCGCCGACGAGATCAGGCGACCCAGGGCTTGTGCCGGACCGCCCGGTACACCTCCGCGACGAGGGCCGGAAACAGCGCCACGCCGGCGACGAGCAGCCAGTCGACGGCGTCCAGAGGGGTCGCCTGGAACGCGTCCGCGAGGGCGGGCACGAACGGGATCACCACCTGGATGGCCACGCACAGGATGCCCCCGCCAAGCAGCAGCGCGTTGGGGCGCCGGAGCAGGACCGGGTAGGCGAGGCTCCGGTTGGCGTTGGCGCGAACCACCTGGCCGACGACCAGGGCCGTGTAGGCGAGCCAGCGGGCGTGCTCGAAGCTCGCGTCGTGCTGCTTGATCAAGACCAGGGCGGCCACCGCCGAGAAGCCGCCCGCGAGGCAGATCCTGGCGATGATCCCCCAGTCGAGGAGAGGCCTGGTCCTGGGCCGCGGCGGTCGCTGCATCGCTCCCGGCTCCTCCGCCTCGCCTTCGAACGAGACGGCCGTCAGCATGTCGATGAAGACTTCGAGCCAGAGGATCTGGATCGGCAGCAGCGGCTGGCTTATGCCCGCGATGGTCGCGATCAGGATGAACCCGAGCATCGCGACGTGAGTGGAGACGAGGAAGACGAGGCCCTTCTGGACGTTGGCGACCAGGCGGCGGCCCTCGCGCAGGCCGTGCATCAGCGTGACGAACGAATCGTCACCCAGGACGAGGTCCGAGGCTTCTCTGGCCACGGCCGTTCCGCTGCCCATGGCCACCGCGACGTCGGCGTGGTGGAGAGCCGGAGCGTCGTTGACGCCGTCGCCGGTGACCGCGACGGTCCGCCCGGACCGCCTGGCCGCGTCGACGATACGGAGCTTCTGCTCGGGGATCGCCCGCGCCACGATGTTGAGGTGGGGCAGCTCGGCGTCGAGCCGCGCGTCGTCCCAGCTCTCCAGCTCCGAGCCCGTGACGACGCGCTCGTTGGGAATGCCCGCGTCCTCGGCGATTGCCGCGGCCGTGGTCGGGTGGTCGCCCGTCACGACGAGCGGCTGGATTCCGGCGCCGACCGCCATCGCCATCGCTTCGGCGATGCCGGCTCTGATCCGGTCGGCGAACGCGAGGATCGCGAGCGGGAGCCACCGTTCGCGCTCCATCCGGCGGGCCAGCAGCAGCAACCGCTCGCCGGTCTCCGCGCGGCTTTCGATCAGGGCTCGCCAGGAGGCCAGCTCCGCCTTGCTGAGCGGCACGCACATCTCCAGGACCGCTTCGGGGGCGCCGAGAGCCAGCTCCTCCTCGATCGCTCCGGCGTCGTCGCCGGGGGCCCTGCCGGTGCCGTCGCCCGGCCGGCGGCCCTTTCGCCGGAGTGAGCGTGTCCGCGAGTAGTGCCGCTCATCGCTGACCGGCTCGGCCTCGAGAAGGTCCGCTGGATCGAGGTCCAGCACGATCGCCTGCGAGTTGAGGAAGTCGTACAGAGACCGGCTGAACGAACCGGGCTTGCTGCCCGTGGCGACGCTCCAGGCATCCTCTTCGGCGCGGATTGCCAGCGTCGCGAGCTCGGCCACGCGATCCGGATCCTCGATGATCCCTTCGGGGGTACGGATGCCGACCAGGGCCAGGCGGTTTTCGGTGAGAGTGCCCGTCTTGTCCGTGAGGATCAGGTCGATCGAGCCGAGCGTCTCCTGGGCCGACAGCCGCCTGACCGTCACGTTCATCCGCAGCAGTCGGTAGGCGCCCAGACCCAGGACCACGGCGACCAGAGCGGGCGGCTCCTCGGGGATCGCGGCGATGGCCGCCGACACGCCCGCCAGGATGTTCTTGCCCGCCTCGTTGCCCCGGGCGAATCCAAGGCCCACGACGATCGCGATCAGCCCGATGGCCACGAACAGAAGGATCCGGACCAATCGGTCCATCTCGCGCTGGAGCGGAGAGCGGCGGCGCTCCCGGCTGGCGAGGGCCTGCGAGATGCGGCCGAACTCCGTCCGGCGGCCGGTGGCGGTGACCACGCCCTCCCCGCGGCCGCCTACGACGGCCGTGCCCGCATAACCCACGGAGCGGCACTCGGCCAGGGCGGCGCCTTCCGGGTCCGGCTCCACGGACGCGGACTCGGGCAGGGACTCGCCGGTGAGAACACTCCGATCGAACGAGAGCGCGTCGGCCCGTGTCAGACGCAGGTCCGCCGGAACCACGTCGCCGGTCCGCAGCAGAACCACGTCGCCGGGGACGAGCGATGCGCTCGGGACGTCGGCGACCACGCCGTCACGACGCACCCGCGCGGTGGGTGCCGCCGCTTCACGCAGGGCCTCGAGGGCTCGTTCGCCGCGATACTCGGTGACCACCCCGGCGCCCACGATGGGCGCGAGGATGACCAGGACGAGCAGTCCGTCGCGAACCTCGCCGAGGGCGATCGCCAGGCAGCCGGCCACGAAGAGCAGCACGACGAATGGCTCGCGCGCGCCATCCCAGAAGAGGCGCCAGATCGACGTCTTGCGCTCCGGCTCGAGCTCGTTGGGACCGAACTCGGCGAGCCGCGCGGAAGTCTGCTGTGGTGTGAGCCCCCTCGAGACGTCGGTCTCGAGCCGCTCGACGACAGCTTCGGAAGTGAGGTGAGCGGCGCCTTCGGCCAGCTCGAAGGATTGCGAAGACACGACTCTGGCGCCCGAGGGGGCGGAGGAACTCATTGGCCAGCATCTCGATCGAGCCGGGACCGCTGCTCGGAAGTGGTGCTTGCGGGCGTCCGCCCCGACGCCGCTCCTAGAATGAGGCATGGCAACGAACCCCGCAAATCAACCGGTCTCGATCAACGCCCAACGCGAGGAGGGCCTGGTGACGGTGGAATGGGCCGACGGCCATCGCAGCCAGTACACCAGCGTGGCCCTGCGCTGGCTCTGCCCGTGCGCCTTCTGCCGCGGCGAGGCCGGTTCGCCGGGCTGGCTCGACTCGATGCCGGAGCTCAGCCCGGAGCAGACGCAGATCGTGAATCTGACGCTGGTCGGCCAGTACGCGGTCGCTCCGGTCTGGGGCGACGGCCACGACACCGGCTACTACACCTTCGAATCGCTTCGCGCGAACTGCCCGTGTCCGGCCTGCACGGCTTCTCGCGCCGGGGCCGCTGGAGGGTGATCGATCCGGAGCATATAAACAGGACGGCAGGTTTCGTCCTTTCGGACGAGACGGGTCTCGTTCGCCGGCCCGACCCGGAAGCGAGACGCGGGTCGCAATATCCACGGTAAGCGCGTCCCGCCGGGCCTGATGCCCGGCTCAATCGCTGCAAGGAGATCGAATGATCGTCGCGACAACTCCATATCTGGCGGGCTATCGGGTCACCGAGGTCAAGGGCCAGGTCTTCGGGCTCGTCGTCCGAAGCCGTGGCTTCGCCGGCAACTTCGCGGCCGGCCTGCGCTCGCTCGTCGGCGGCGAGATCCACGAGTACACGGAGCTTCTCGAGGACACTCGCCGGCAGGCCCTCGACCGGATGGTCCAGAACGCCACCGTGATGGGCGCCAACGCCGTCATCTCGATGCGCTTCGACTCCTCGGAGATCGGCAACACGATGTCCGAGATCGTGGCCTACGGAACGGCCGTCGTAGTGATGCCCGACGCGTCCGCCGGCCAGCCCGCCGAGTAGGCAGCGCCGCGAGATCGCCCTCCGAGCCCGCCTCGGGTCCGGAGGGCATCGCAGCTTCCGATAGTCCGCTTCGAGAGACGGGCCGTGGAGACGTGGAATGCCTGACGTCTACACCTGGATCGCCTGGGCGGTCGCAATTCTCGCCTTCGCCCTGGGTGTCCAGATTCTGGGCGTGGGCGGCGCGGTGGTGGCGATCGTTCTTGCCATCCTTGCCCTGACGGGCCTGGCCTGGTTCGCCGGCGCCGGAGTCAGATCCCGGCTGCGACAGCGCGAGCCTCGCTTCCGCCCCACGGACGAGGTCTTCCGTGATCCTGCCTCCGGGCGCCTGACGCGCGTCCACGTGGATCCGGCCACGGGCGAGCGACGCTACTGGACCGAGGACTGAGGCGACTCCCGGCTGGCGGTCGAGCCGGTCGCGGGGCAGGCTTTCGCATGGGTATCGAAGCACAATCCAATAGGCAGGCCGGCCTATTGGATGATCGCGACTTCCCGAGCACCGTTGCATCTGCCGGCCGGGAGGCCAGAATGGCCGGATACATCGCATCCGGATGGACAGGCAGCCAGGAGCGCTGAGGCTCGTCGCGCACATATGACCGCAATCGTTCGAAGGACCGCCATTCCCGCGGCGCCTGCCCCAGGCGGCGCCGAGCAGGCGTTCCCGTACATCAATCGGGAGCTGAGCTCGCTCGAGTTCAACTATCGAGTGCTTTGCGAGGCCGGCGACGAGCGCAATCCCCTGCTCGAGAGGGTCAAGTTCCTGGCCATCTTCGCGTCCAACATGGACGAGTTCTTTCAGATCCGCGTCTCCGGATTGATGGAACAGGCCGAGGCCCACGCTGCTTCCACCACTCCGGGCGAGAAGTCGCCGGCCGATCAGCTGGGCGCCATCAGAAGCCGCTTCCGCGAGCTGCTGGAGCTTCAGGGGATCACCTTCGAGAAGGTCTGCTCGGACCTCGGCGCCGCCGGGATAGACATCGTCGAATACGCCGACGTGCCCGAGCACCACGAGGAGCTGCGCCAGCGCTTCATCGACGAGATCTACCCGGTCCTCACTCCCCTGGCGGTGGACCCGGGCCATCCCTTCCCGTACATCAGCACTCTGAGCCTATCGCTGGCGGTCCGGATGGAGGACCCCGAGGAGGCGGAGGAGCGCTTCGCCCGGGTCAAAGTGCCGCCGGTGCTGCCCCGCTTCATGCAGATCGAGCCCACGCGGTTCGTCCTCCTGGAGCAGGTGATCGCGGCCAACCTGGACATGCTCTTCTCGGGAATGACCATTCACGAGACCCATCTCTTCCGAGTGACGCGCAACGCGGACCTGGAGCTCGAAGAGGACGAGGCCGACGATCTGCTCCTCGCCATCGAGGAGGAGCTGCGGCGGCGGCGCTTCGGCGAGGCCGTCCGGCTCGAGGTGGACCAGGGAATGCCCGCCTCGATGCGCCAGATCCTCGAGAAGGGCGTCGGCGTCGATCCGGAAGACTGCTTCGAGATCCCCGGCATGCTCGATCACACCGGCCTCTGGCAGATCGCCAACCTGGACCGGCCGGAGCTCAAGCTCGTCCCGTTCGCCCCCGTGGTGCCGGCCAGGCTGGTACCGCCCGACGAGGACGAGCCCGCTGACGTCTTCGCCGCGCTGCGAGCCGGCGACATCCTCGTCCACCACCCCTACGAGAGCTTCGCCGCGTCGACGCAGCGCTTCATCACCCAGGCCGCGTCGGACCCTGAAGTCCTCTCGATCAAGATGACGCTGTATCGGACCAGCGGCGACTCCCCCATCGTGCGCGACCTGATCGCCGCGGCCGAGCGCGGCAAGCAGGTCGTGGTCCTCGTGGAGATCAAGGCCCGCTTCGACGAAGAGGCCAACATAGTCTGGGCCCGCAAGCTCGAGCAGGCGGGCGCCCACGTTGTCTACGGGCTCGTGGGTCTCAAGACGCATTCCAAGACCGCGCTCGTGGTCCGCCGCGAAGGAACCACGCTGCGGCGCTACGTCCACATTGGCACCGGCAACTACAACTCCGGAACGGCGCGCCTCTACACGGACTTCGGACTGCTCTCCTGCCGCCCGGAGCTCGGCGCCGACGTGAGCGACCTCTTCAACGTCCTGACCGGCCTCTCGCGCCAGCGCGACTTCCGCAGGCTGATAGTCGCGCCGATGAACCTGCGCAACTGGATCCTGGACATGATCGCTCGCGAGACGGAGCACGCCCGCGCCGGCCGCCGGGCTCGGATCATCCTCAAGCTCAACTCTCTCGTCGATCCGGCATGCATCGAGGCCCTGTACGAGGCGGCCCAGGCGGGCGTGTCGATCGATCTCATCATCCGCGGCATCTGCTCGCTCCTGCCCGGCATCCCAGAGGTGAGCGAAGGCATCAGGGTGCGCTCCATCGTCGGCCAGTACCTGGAGCATTCGCGGGTCTTCTCGTTCGGCAACGCAGGCAGGCCCGAGCTCTACATCGGCTCCGCGGACCTGATGGAGCGAAACCTCGACAGGCGCGTGGAAGCCGTGGTTCCGGTAGAAGACCTGGAGGCCCGGGCTCGGATCGACGACGTCCTCGAGCTCATGCTCCGCGACGACAGGCGCTCCTGGCAGCTCTTCCCGGACGGCTCGTATAAGAGGACGGAGGAGATCAACGGCAGACCGGGTACCATCGACACCTTCGAGACGCTCAAGGAGCGGGCCGTCGAGATGGTCGCCGTCTCTGCCGCGCCACGAAGGCCGCACGCCGGCCGGGGATCCCTGGACCCGAGGGCGTAGCAGCAGAAGGCCACGCAGCAGCAACAAGGGGGCGGCCGAATGGCCACGGATCGCAGGATCGAAGTCGAGGCCAAGTACCGGGTCGCGCCGGCGGGGACCGCCGACCGATACCTCGTCGCACCCGAGCTGGGGCCCTTCGCGGCGCAGGGAGCGGTCCACCAGATCCGGATCGAGGACCGCTACGTGGACTCGCCCGATTGGGCCCTCGCCCGAGCCGGATTCGCGGCCAGGCTGCGCAAGACTTCGCGCGGCACGCAGATCAATCTGAAGGCACGTGCCGCCGCTTCGGGCCACATCCACCGGCGAGAAGAGATCGAAGGCCCGGCCGACGACATGCTCGAGCCGGCCGCCTGGCCGGGTTCGTCGGCTCGGGACGTGGTCCTGGAGCTGTGCGGCGATAGCCCGCTCGTCGAGCTACTGACGATCCGGCAGCTCAGGCGAGTCCGCCAGCTGGCGGCGGCCGACTCGACCGCCGAGCTGAGCGTGGACGAAGTCGAAGTGGTGGTCGGCGGCGAGACCGTCGACAGATTCGAGGAGCTGGAGCTCGAGCTCAAGGGCGGCGAGGAGGGCGAGCTGGCCAGGGCCGTCGCCGTCTTCGATCGCGACCCGGCACTGCACCACGAGACCCGCTCCAAGCTGGAGCGTGCGTTCAAGGCAGTCCGCGGTTCAATCGCATCGATGCCCGAAGAAGACAGGCGCCTCTGGCAGAACGCGCCCGGGGACGTCCTGGGATCGCGGGCCAAGGGCGGCCGGGCCCGGGCCCGCAAGACGGCCACGAGCCGGGCTGCCGATGCCGCCTCTCATACCGGCCCCGATGCCGCCTCCGACGCGGGCTCGGGCGACGAACCCCGGCATGACGAGGAGACGGAAACGCCGAAGCGGGAACCGTCTCCGACGAGCGAGGTGGCGGCCGCCGAGGCCCCGCACGAGAAGCAGCGCGCGCCGCGTCCGGACAAGCCGGACGCGAGGAACATCGGCATACAGGCCGCCGACAGCATGCCCGAGGCCGCCCGCAAAGTCCTCGCCTTCCACTTCCGCAAGCTCAAGAACCGTGAGGCCGGCACCCGGAGCGGCAGCGACCCGGAGGAGCTCCACAACATGCGAGTCGCGGCCCGGCGGATGCGGGCCGCCTGGCGCGTCTTCGACGGCTCCTTCAAGCCCGGCCGCACCCGCAAGCTCCGGCGGCGGCTGGGCATCGTGGCAGACCGGCTCGGAGCGGTCCGCGACCTCGACGTTCTCATCGCGAACCTGGACGAATACCGGGCCGGGCTCGACGAAGCCCAGAGGCCCGGCCTCGAGCCCCTGTTCTCGTTGTGGCGCAAGGAACGCCACGACGCCAGGTCGCAGCTCATGGCCGAGCTGGACTCCAGGGACTACACCACATTCCTCGAGGACATGGGCGATTTCCTCGAGTCGGGCGCCAACTCCGCGGCCACGATCGCCGCCCCCACGGCCCCTCACCGCGTTCGCGACCGCGCCCCGTCCGAGATCTGGGCCAACTACGAGTCGGTCCGGGTCTACGAGTTGGTGCTGCCGTGGGCGGACGTGGAAACGCTCCACGAGCTCAGGATCTGCACCAAGTGGCTGCGCTATGCCCTCGAGTTCTTCGGCGAGCTGCTGGGGACCGATTCGGAGCTTCTGCTGACGCGGGTCGCCCTTCTCCAGGACCACCTGGGCATGCTCCACGACGCCGACGTGGCGGCCAAGCTGACGCGCGACGTCCTGGTTTCGCGGGCGGGCGAGCTGACGAAGGCGGAGACGGACGCCATCGGGGCGTACCTGCAGTCGCGCGAGCGCGAGGTTGCCCGGCGCCGGCGTGCTCTCGGTCCCGTCTGGCGAGCCGTGGACGGTGCGCCGTTCAGGCGGGCACTGGGCCGCGCGACCGCCTCACTGTAGGCTTGTGCGATGGCCCGCGAGACAGCGCTGTTCCTTCTGCGGCACGGCCATGCCGGCGACCCGGAGAAGTGGCAGGGCCCGGACGCGGCGCGACCGCTGAGCGAGAAGGGCCGCCTTGCGGCCGAGCGGCTCGGGCTGTTCCTCGCCGACAACGGCTTCGCCCCGGACGTGATCCTGAGCTCGCCCATGGCCCGGGCGCTCGAGACGGCGCGCCTGGTGGCGACTCCGCTCGAGCGGCCGGTCGTCGTTCGCGAGGAGCTGGGCGAACCGCTCGATCTCGAAGCGCTCGACCGTCTTCTCCAGGCCGTCGGCAATCCGTCCCGCCCGGTCCTGGTAGGCCACGACCCGGACTTCAGCATGCTCGCCGCAGACCTGCTCGGCATGGCGGAGTTCCCAGTCCGCAAGGGCGCCCTGGTTCGAATCGACGTCGCGCCGCCGCTGGGACCGGGCCGGGGCGTGCTCCGCTGGCTGGTGCCGCCGGACCTGCTCCAGGGAGATGGCGCCGACTGAGCCGACCAGACCACGATCGCCCGCTCCAATCGCGGGCCCGCCGACAACCATCCGAGCCCGCCACGGCGGGGGCTCGAGGAAACCCAGAAGGTCAGGAGCTGCAATATGGCCAGGGACAAGAAGAAGACATCGGGTCGCACCGCCCCCGCGCGCAAGAAGGCTGTGGCGCGCGGCCATGACGCCTCCGCCCGGAACGGTCAGGCCCCCAAGCTCGACAAGAAGATCGGGCGGGTGATCGAGAAGCGGATCAAGAAGCTGCGGAGCGAGCTGACCGAGGCCGCACGGACCGAGCGCAAGCGGCTCCGCGCGCTGGAGCGAGCCAGGAACCGGCGGCAGTTGATCGAGGCCGCTCTCGACGAGCTGCGGCCCGAGAAGACGATCGGGGGCGTCCCGGCCGAATCCCCTGCCGCGAGCCAGCCTGCCGTCGAGGCGGATCCCCCGGCATAGCGGATCCCCCGGCGTGGCCGCGACGACACGGCCTATCTAGTCCCGGCCCGAAGTCCCTACCGGAGGAACGTCCCGCCGGCTCGCCCGGCGGCCCGGACCGCGGCCGTCCTCGGGCGCTGTTCCGGCCGGTCGCGCGATCGTGGGTATCGCGAACGAGAAGGTCGATCCGGCGCCTTCGACGGATTCGGCCCAGATCCGGCCGCCGTGCGACTCGACGACGTGGCGGGCGATCGAGAGGCCCAAGCCCGTCCCGCCGCGGCCACGGACGCGGGCACGGTCCGCCTTGTAGAAGCGCTCGAAGATGCGGTCGAGGTCGGCCCGCGCCACGCCGATGCCCGGGTCGCGGACCCAGACGACCGCCTCGCCCTTGCCGTTCGTCTCGGATTCCCGAATGCCCACCACGACGTCGCCGCCGTTGGGGCTGAACTTGACGGCGTTGTGGAGCAGATTGATCAGCACCTGGCCCAGCCGATCCTCGTCCCCGCGAACCCTCGACACGGATTCCGGAAGCTCGAGGACGATGCGCAGACCCTGGCGTTCGGCAAAGAGACGCAGCCGCTCAACGGTCATCTGGACGACCCGGACCAGGTCCACGTCGTCGAGGAGCAGCTGAGCGGTCCCGCTCTCGATGCGCGACAGGTCGAGCAATTCGTTGACCATCTGAGTCAGGTGGCCGGTCTCGACTTCGATCTTGGCGATGCGGTCCCGAAGCCGCGGCGGAGCCGTCTCGGCATCGCGGGCAGCCGTTTCGGCGAGCAGGCTGATCGTGGAGAGCGGCGTCCGGAGCTCGTGGGACAGGTTGTCGATGAACTCGGCCCTGATGCGCTGGAGCCGCCGCAGCTCGGAGACGTCCTCCATCACCAGCCAGACGCCCGAGACCGGCGAGCGGCGGGCCCGAACTGTGATCGTGGCCGCGGCGCTCGAGCGGACGGTCAGCTCGCCGTTGGCCGACCCGAGCTCCATGGAGGTCCGGGCGATGTCCTCGACTCGGGCGTCCACGAAGGCCTCGAGGGCCGAGCGGCCCACCATAGCCCCCGGCCGCCGGTCGAGCATCACGTGGGCGGCGCTGTTGGCGTACTCGACCGTCAGATCGTCGCGTAGGCGGACGACGCCCGCGGTCAGCAGCTCGGTCAGGTAGTGAGTGTCCTGGGCCGTCTGCGCCGCGTTCCAGCGAGCGTCCTCGGCCTCCTCGATGGTCAGCCGAACCTTGCGTTCGACATCCTCGGCGTTCGAGGCGCCCGTGGTGTCCTGGAGCCGCTCGATCGTGCGCCCGCGGCTGATCGCCGCAGCGCCTATCCAACCGAGCAGCATCGCGAGGACCGCGATGAAGAGGAGCTCGGGCGCATCCATGCCTGCGAGCATGGCATACGCGGGCCAGTTCGGCTCGGCGCCTGGGTTTCGATGACATGCCGGGCCGCCGGACGCTACCCTATCGGGGTACCGTCGGCGCACCGCGTGCGCCACTGGTCGATCGAAGGGTCCCGCGGACCGGCCGGAGCATCCGGCAGGCTCGACAACCGCTCCCGGCCCTTTCCGGAGGATGGAAAAAGTGCCGTCGTTTCGACTGATACCGCGCGAGGAGCGCTTCTTCGACCTGTTCGTGGAGGAGGCGGCCAACGTCCTCGACGGGGCTCGCCAGCTCGAGACGATGCTGCGCACCTACGACAACCCGGACAAGTCCGCCAAGCGGATCCGGGAGACCGAGAGCAAGGGCGACGAAATCAGCCGGAACATCGGCCGCCGGCTCGAGTCGTCCTTCGTAACCCCCTTCGACCGCGAGGAGATCCACGCCCTCATCGGCGGGCTGGACGACATCCTGGACCTCATCGAGCAGGTCGCGGACACGTTCGTCCTCTACAACATCTCGTCGCCCACCAAGACGTCCGTGAAGCAGGCGGCCCTCGTCGTCCAGTGCTGCGAGATCGTCCATGAGGCCCTGACCAACCTGCGCGGCTTCAAGGATCTGGACAAGTACCTCCGCGAGGTCTACCGGCTCGAGGGCGATGGCGACAAGATCGCCCGCCAGGCCATCGCGGGTCTGTTCGACGACAGCGTGAAGACGATCGAAGTCCTCAAGTGGAAGGACATCTACACCCTCCTCGAGGACACGATCGACAAGTGCGAAGACGTGGCTCACATCATCGAGCGGATCGTCGTCAAGCACGCCTAGGGGTCGGGGCCCGGGGGCCCCATCACGAGCGGTCATCTCCCCTTCCCCCGGATCGCCGTCCGCCGTCTCGTTGCGCGCCATGAGCCGGTGGGCTCCCGGCCCAATCGTTAACAAACCGGCAAACAGCCGTTAAGCGCGGTCTCCCAACCTCGCAGCTGGACATCTGAACGGGATTCGCCCGGACGTAGCCAGCCCAAGAGGAGAGACAGTGATCAACGGATACCGACGAATTGGCGCACTCGCACTCGCAGCCACGCTGGTAGCTGCGGCCTGTTCGTCCGCCGGTGCCAGCCCAACCCCGACGCCGGCCCCGACTGCCACGCCGACACCGGCAGCCATGACCGACACGCCCGCGGCCTCGACGGCCTCGACGTCCACGGCCTCGACGCCCACTCCCGCCGCCACTCCTCAGTGCGTGAGCGGATCCATCACTACTTCCGGCTCGACGGCCCTTCAGCCGCTCATCGACGCGGCCGGCAAGCAGTACGTGAAGGAATGCCCCGGCGCCACCATCACGGTGAACGGCGGCGGATCCGGCACCGGCCTGAGCCAGGTCGCCCAGGGCGCGGTGCAGATCGGCGAGTCGGACGTCAAGGCTGAAACGAAGCTCCCGGCCGCGGACGCCGCGAAGCTGGTCGACCATGTCATCGCCAAGCAGGGCTGGATCATGGTCACCAACAAGGACGTCACCGGCGTGACGAACCTCACGACCCAGAAGGCCACCGACATCTGGACGGGCAAGATCACCAACTGGAAGGACGTCGGCGGCCCCGACATGCCGATCGTGCTGATCTTCCGCCCGCAGTCGTCCGGCACCCGCGCCACCTTCAAGTCGGTCGTGCTCCACGGCGCGACGGAGGCCACCGGTGGCCAGACGCTGACCGAGGACTCGAACGGCGCGGTCACGACGGCCGTGACCAAGACGAACGGCTCCACGAGCGTGATCGGCTTCGCCTACTACAACGATCCATCCAACAAGCCGCTGCTCAACGGACTGCAGCTCGACGGCGTGGACGCGACTCTCGCGAACATGACCGCGGGGACCTACAAGCTCTCCGCGGACGGCAACCTGTACACCCTTGGCACGCCCGCGCCGGGCAGCCTCACCGATGCCTTCCTGGCCTACCTGATGGGCCCCGAGGTCCAGGGCACGATCATCCCAAGCCTCTCCTACGCCCCGGTCGTCCCGGTCAAGTAGTTCGAACCCATCTCACTCCGGGCCCTGTCGTGTCGAGCGGGGCCCGGAGTTTCCCCTTTCTCCAGAGCTGAGGTCCCGCCCTTGACTCGCCCAGGGAGCCCCAGATGGCTCGATTGATAGCAGCCGATCGCCCCTCAACCCTCAAGGTCGAAACCGGCAGGCTCGCCAGGATCGACGTTCCGATGATCGTCGTTTTCATGGCGGCCGCCTCCATGATCGCCATCGTCGTCCTGCTGCTGCTCTTCATCTCGTGGCAGGGCATTCAGCTGTTCGTGAAGGACGGCTACTCGCCCGGGACGATCCTGTCGCCCACGTGGGATCCGCTGGCCAATACGCCGGCCTTCGGGCTCCTGCCGTTCATCGCGGGCACCCTCGTCGTGACGGCGGGGGCTCTTCTCATTTCCACCCCGCTGTCGGTGGGTCTGGCGGCGTTCCTCTCCGAGGTGGCCCCCAACTGGGCCCGTTCCGTCGTCCAGCCGGCTCTCGAGATATTCGTCGGGATCCCGAGCGTGGTGTGGGGCTGGCTCGGCCTGACCACCCTGGTGCCCTTCCTGTCCGACACCTTCAGCGGTCCGCTCGTCGTCTCGCTGCCGGTGGTCGGGAAGGTGTTCAGCATGCCCGGGTTCCTGACCGGCTTCTCGTGGCTGGCCGGATCGCTCGTCCTCTCGGTCATGATCCTGCCGACGATCACGAGCGTCTCGTATGACTCGTTCCGAGCCGTCCCCCAGGAGCTTCGCACGGGCTCCCTGGCTCTCGGCACCACGCGCTGGCAGACCATTCGACACATCCTGATCCCGGCCGCGCTGCCCGGGATACTGACCGCGGTGGTCCTGGGCATGACCCGCGCCGCGGGCGAAGCGCTGGCGGTTCAGATGGTCATCGGCAACTCGCCGACGCTGCCTGCCGCCATCACCCAGCCGGTCACGACGCTGACCTCGCAGATCACCCTCGACATGGGCAACACGGTCTTCGGCGAGCCCTGGCAGGACGCGCTGTGGACGATGAGCCTGGTGCTGCTTGTCCTCTCCATCGCGTCGGTCGTGCTGGTCCGGCTGATCAACAAGCGGAGGATGCCACTGTGACGGCAAATCACTCCCCTGCCTCGCTCCACCGCCGAACCTCGCGAGCAATCGTGGCGGATCGGGCGGCGACGATCGTCCTCTGGGGGACCGCCGCCTTCGTTCTGCTGCTGCTCGGCACGATCATCCTCCACTTCGCCCTGGCGGCCTGGGGAGTGGTTTCGCTCGGGTTCATCTTCGGCGATCCGTCCGACACGGCTCTGGGCGGCGTCTTCCCGGTGTTCTGGAACTCGATCTACATGCTCGCCCTGACCATGCTCATCGCGGTCCCGGTCGGCATCCTGGGCGGCATCTACATGTCGGAGTACGCACGGGAGACCGGCCCGCTCGGCCTGGTGACCAGCGCGATCCGTTTCGCCGAGGAGGCCATCAGCTCGGTTCCGTCGATCGTGGTCGGCCTGTTCGGGCTGATCCTCTTCGTCGACACGTTCCGCTGGGGCTTCACGGCGCTGGGCGGCGCGTTCGCGCTCACGCTCTTCAACCTGCCGTTGATGACGCGGCTGTCCGAGCAGGCCCTGCGAGCGGTGCCACAGGACGAGAGACAGGCGAGCCTGGCCCTTGGCGCCACGAAGTGGCAGACGATCCGGCACGTCGTCCTGCCCCTGGCCATCCCCGGCCTGGTGACGGGGGTGATCCTCACCGCCGGCCGCGTGTTCGGCGAGGCGGCGGTCCTCCTCTTCACGGCGGGCATCGGAACGCCCGTCCACTACGACTTCGCCAACTTCAACGGCTTCGGCCTCGATTTCAACTCGGGCTGGTGGCACACCTCGCCGTGGAGTCCCCTGCGGCCGGCAACGACCCTTTCGGTCTACATCTGGAAGCTCAACTCCGAGGGACTTGGAGCATTCAAGAACCAGCTCGCCGACGGATCCGCGGCGATCCTCATCGGCATGGTCCTGATCTTCAACCTCGGAGCCCGCGCCGTGGGCCGGGTTCTTACCCGAAAGCTGACGGCAGCATGAATATCGGAGACGAAATGCCCACGACAGCCACTTTCCCCCAGCCCGTGATCCGGCGGGTCGAAGTCGGCTCCTCGATTGTCGCCGAACAGGCGGCCACGGCCCCGGCGGATCTCAAGATCTCGACCGAGCACGTCTCGGTCAAGTACAGCGGCAAGACCGCCGTTCGCGACGTCTCCCTCGAGATCCGCGAGCGGTCGATCCTGGCCCTCATCGGCCCGTCCGGAAGCGGCAAGAGCACGTTCCTGCGCTGCTTCAACCGGATGAACGACCTCATCCCGGGCGCGACGGTGGAGGGCGAAGTCTGCCTCGACGGCGAGGACATCGGGGACGCCGGCGTGAGCGTCGTGGAACTGCGGCGGCGGGTGGGAATGGTCTTCCAGCGTCCCAACCCGTTCCCCATGTCCATCTACGAGAACGTCGCCTACGGGCCGCGCCGGCGGGGAATGAATAGCCGCGCCCAGCTCGACGAGCTGGTGGAGACGAGCCTGAAGCGAGCGGCCCTCTGGGACGAGGTCAAGGACGATCTGCGCCGCAAGTCCGGCCTGGCCCTCTCGGGCGGCCAGCAGCAGCGCCTCTGCATCGCCCGAGTCCTCGCGACCGATCCGGAAGTGATCCTGATGGACGAGCCGGCATCGGCTCTCGACCCGGTATCCACCCTGCGGATCGAAGAGCTCATGCGCGAGCTCCGGGAGAACTACACCATCGTGATCGTCACCCACAACATGCAGCAGGCGGCTCGAGTGAGCGACGTGACGGCCTTCTTCACCATGGCCGAGGATCGGGCCGGCTACCTCGTGGAAATGGGTCCGACGGGCCGCATCTTCACCCGGCCGGCCGAACGGCTGACCGAGGACTACATCTCCGGACGCTTCGGATGAGCTCGGCGAAGGACGAGGAGTCGACTGTGAACTCTCACCCCGAACCCGCGATCCTGCCGGTTATGGACAATTCCGCAGGCCACGGCGGGTCCGACGGCGGCCAGGCGCGACACGAAGTCTCGGAACAACTCGCTCGGGCGGCGCAGAATGCGCGTCGTATGCGCGAAAGTCTCGATTCCGAGATGCGGGACGTCAAGGACGGCGTCCTGCGTATGGGCAGCCTCGTGGAGGAGCAGATCCTCGCCGCCCTCGACGCGCTCATCCATCGCGACGCCGCGCTGGCCGAGAAGGTGATCGCCTCGGACTACCGCATCAACGAGGTCCAGCGAGCCGTTTCCGCGATCGTGGCCATGACCATAGCCACTCAAGCGCCGGTGGCGCGGGACCTGCGGTTCCTGCTGGCCCTGGACCGGGTCACATACGAGCTAGAGCGCATGGGCGACCATGCGGGGTCGGTGGCCAAGCAGGCTCGCAAGCTCGCCGGCGTAACCACGATGGTGACGTACGACGAGCTGACGCCGATGGCCCAGCTCGCCGCCCGGCAGGTCCGCGACGTCGTCATGGCCCTCGTGGACATCGACCAGGAAAAGGCCCGCGCCGTGGCCGAGCGCGACGACGAGATCGACCGGCTGTACCACAAGACCTTCGCCGACGTCCTCGAGGAGATGCGTTCGGACCCGGGCCGCGTCGACCCGGGCACGAGGATTCTCTTCGCCGCCCACTACCTCGAGCGGATCGGCGATCGCGTCACGAACATCGCCGAGGACGTGGTCTTCCTTGCCACGGGCGAGGTCGAGGACCTGAACCCGTAGGGTTCCGCCAGCTTGCGAGCGAACTGCTCCGGGACGGGAGGGCTGTTCCGGGCAGCTGTGGCGACGCGCCTCGCGCGAGTTGTGGTTCCTCCAGGCGCGGCCGTGGCCCCTTCCGGCGCGCAGGACTCGCGGCGCCCGTGCCGAATCACCCCCGCTCCCCGGCTTCAGACCCAGGTCCCCGCCAGGACCGCATCTTCGGGAAACGCTAACGATCCGCGCGGACGGCGTTAACGAGGCCCGCTCCCGTCGTTAATCGCTCGTCACCAGATTCGATCAGGCCGCTGCGCGGCCCCGCGGGCCTTGTCTGGGAGGAGGAGGCCAGAGCGGTCCGGACTGGATAGGAGGATCTGGAAAGGTGATGAGAGTTCCATTGAGGCGCGGCCTGGGTCTGGCCGCGGTGGCTGTACTGGTGGCGGCCTGTTCAGCGGCAGCGGCCGCGCCTTCGGCGAATCCGGCCGATCAAGCCAAGAGCTTCGCGACTTATGGCGCGCCGGACTCCTGGGCGAACTACGGCGAGGAGTTCTCGACCTTCTGCTCGACCAACAGCTTCACCTGCAACAAGGATCGCTCGCAGGGCGAGGACATGTCCTCCGCCGAAGAGATTGCGGCCTTCGACTCCGAGAAGAACAACCCCAAGGCCATCCTGGCGGACATCGGCATCCTCTTCGCCGGCCAGGCCGAGCAGAAGGGCGTGCTGTCGAGCTACGTCTCGCCCGCGGCCGCCAAGCTCGGCAGCCTCGGTCCGGGACTCTACGGCAAGAACGGCGGCTGGGAAGCCACGTTCGTCGGAGTCCCGGGCTTCGTCGTGAACACAGACTTCTTGAAGTCCAAGAACATCGCCGTGCCCACCTCGTGGGCTGACCTCGCCAAGCCCGACTACAAGGGTCTGGTGGGCTTCGGCAAGCCCGGCTCTTCGGGCACGGCCACCATGGCCTTCGTGGCGATGAACCTCGCCGCCGGCGGCACCCTCGACGACTACACCAAGGGCATCGCCTATGCCAAGGCGCTCCTGCCCAACATCCAGGGCGTTCCGGAAGGCAACGCGGACCAGTTCGAAAAGGGCGACGTCCCGATCCAGATCAAATACGACTTCAACCTGATCGCGCTGGCGAACCAGGAGAAGGGCAAGGTCAATGCCCAGGTCGTGATCCCCAGCGACGGCTCGATCTACGCCCCCTCGGCGATCATCGAGAACAAGTACGACACGGCCCACGCCCAATTCGGCAACATGTTCATGGACTGGGTCCTATCCGACAAAGGCCAGGAGATCTTCGCCAAGTTCGGCGCCCGGCCAATCCGCTACGTCATGGGCGACCTGACGCTGCCCGACAGCGCCAAGACGCTCTGGCTGCCGGACTCCCAGTACACCCAGGTCAAGACCATCGATACGACCAAGATCGACATCACCAAGATCGCCGACATCTGGCAGAACCAGGTCGGGGCGGGCGGCTGATCGAAGATGGCGACGCTGAGCAGGCCAATCGTCAAGCTCGGACTCGAATCCGAGGGCGGGTCGGCCTCGCCAACGCCCATCGCTCGAATGCGCGGATGGCTGGCGGCCTGGCTGCCGGCCATCCCGCTGCTCCTTCTGGTCGCCACCTGCCTGATCGCCCCGGTGGTCGTGCTGGTCGTCCAGTCGTTCACGAGCATGGGAGAGTCGGGGCTGACTCTCGATCTCTGGACCAGGGTCCTGGGCCAGCGAGTCAACCAGGACGCCATCGAAACTAGCCTCATCCTGGCGGCGGGGTGCGCAACCATCACGCTGGCCATCGGCGGTCCGCTGGCGTGGCTGATCAGTCGGATGCTCCAGGGCCGGCGCGCGTTCTGGCTCGGATTGCTGAACGTCGCGGCCAACTTCGGGGGCATCGGCCTCGCATTCGCCTACATGGCCACGATCGGGAGCGTCGGGATGCTCACCCTGGTCATCCAGGGACTCGGCATTCCCTTCGACGCGCCGCGCCAGGGTTCCATGTTCGCGCTGGTGGTGGCCTACGAGTACGCGAACATTCCTCTCTTCGTCCTGCTGACGATCCCGGCCATGGCGATCCTACGCGACGACTGGTGGGAGGCCGCCCAGACGTCCGCGGCGACGAGATGGATCTTCTGGCGCCGCATCGGCGCGCCGATCCTGGCGCCGTTCCTTCTCGCCGGCTGGCTCCTCATCTTCACCTGGACCCTCGGCGTATACGGCATCGCCTACGGCCTGGCCGGGCAGTCGGGCGCGACCGCGGTCCACTTGATCACGCTCCAGATCGGCACGGCGCTGCAGTCCGACGTCCTGCTCGGCCCCGGCCGCGCGGCCATCCTGGCCATGGTCCTGCTCCTGTTCGCGGCGACGTCGCTGCTCCTCTATCGAACGATGCTGCGGAGGGCACTGAGATGGCTGTAGATGCCGCCACCTCCCGTCCGCCTGCGACTGAACTCCTCGGAGCGCGGCGCGCCGGAGAAGCCACTCTCAGCAGGGTGGCGAAGTCTCTCTTCTTCGGCGCCGCGCTCTTCTACCTCTGCGTTCCGATGGTCGCCGTCCTGATCTACTCCTTCTCGACGCGTTGGACCGCCAACGTTCTCCCCGACGGCTACACGCTCGAGTGGTGGCAGCAGACACTGTCGAATCCACGCATCCAGAGCGCCTTCTCCACGTCGGTCATGCTCGCGACCTTGACCGCGATCATCGACATCGCGGTCGTGGTGCCGGCCGCCTACTGGTCGCGGGTGCGCAACCCTCACATCCGACCGGTAGTGGAGCTCGCGGCCGCCATACCTTTCGCCCTCCCCTACATCGTCATCGCCTTCGGCCTGATGCAGTTCTCGGGCATCGCTGCGCCCCAGTATCAGGGCACATTCGCCTTGCTCGTCGCCGGACACGCCGCCATCGCCTTCCCCTTCGTCTACTGGGCGGTGGACGGGGCAATGGCTGCCGCCGGGATCGAGCGCTTGAGCGAAACCGCGGAAGCCTGCGGTGCCTCGCCGTTCCAGATCGTGCGGCGGATCGTGATCCCGAACATCTCGCCCGGGCTCGTGACGGGCGGGCTGCTCTCCTTCGCGGCGAGCTTCGGCGAGTTCGCCATGGCTCAGATCATCGGCAGGAGTCTCGACACCGTCCCCCTCTGGAGTGCCGAGATGATCCGCTCCTATTCGGACACGGCCGGTTCATACAACCGCCTTGCGGTCGTGACCCTCCTGACATTCCTCCTGCTGTTCGCGCTTTCGGCGGTGGTGGTCTATTGGAATCGCGGCCAGACGGTCCGGCTGCTGCCGGGCGCCGGGGCCGCCAGGACGGGAGACGGTCGATGAGCGGCGTGAGCCTTGTGGGGGTATCCAAGTCCTACGGCTCGGTCAAGGCCCTCGACCACGTCTCGATCGACGTCTGCCCGGGCGAGCTCCTGGCGCTACTCGGCCCTTCCGGATGCGGCAAGACGACGCTGCTGCGCTGCGTCGCCGGGCTCGAGCGGCCGGACAAGGGCAACGTCGAGATCGGCCAGCGGGACATGACCCTCGTGCCGACTCGCGACCGGCCAATCGGCATGGTCTTCCAGAGCTACGCGCTGTTCCCCAACCTGACCGTTCGAAAGAACATCTCGTTTCCTCTGGAGGTGCGCCGCAGGCCGCGCAAGGAGATCGACGAGCGCGTCGACGAGCTCCTCGACCTCGTTCGCCTGTCCGAGCAGGCGGAGCGGTACCCCAAGCAGATAAGCGGCGGCCAGGCACAGCGCTGCGCATTGGGCAGAGCGCTGGCCGCCAACCCCGAGGTTCTCCTTCTCGACGAGCCTCTCTCGGCCCTGGACGCCCTGGTTCGAGGGCGGCTGCGCGACGAGATCCGCCGGATCCAGCAGCGGGTCGGGATAACGGCAATCTACGTGACGCATGACCAATCCGAGGCGATGGCAATCGCGGATCGGGTGGCGGTGATGAACCATGGCCGGGTCGAGCAGATCGCCCGCCCGGACGAGATCTATGACATGCCCGCAACTCAATTCGCGGCAACCTTCGTGGGCAGCCGCAACGCGGTGGAACTGGACGTGCGCAACGGCCGGGTCGCAATTCCCGGAGCCTTCGACATCCCCGCTCCTGAGGGCACGGGCAGTCGAGCGATCGCCTTCTTCCGACCGGAGGACGTACGGGTCAGCGGCCCGGCGACGTCGAATGGTCGAGAGGCCGTCGGTATGCCCGCCCGGGTCGAGCTCAAGGTCTTCCTCGGCTCGACGACGCGACTACATCTGGTCGGCCAGAACGGGGCCGGACCCATATCCCTCTACAGCGACCTCCCCAGCCACTCGGCCCGCGAGATAGACGAGGGAGCGCTGGTCCACGTCGAGATCGATCCCGCGCTCGTCCAGGCATTCCCGCTCTAGCTCTAGCTCGATACCCAGACGGCGATCGGAGGCCACCTGTGGAACTGCTTCGCGACCTGTATGAGGAATCCATACTCACGGTCTGGCTCGATCCGGATTCGACCGAATCCACCGACGAAGAGGTAGCCGACGAGGCGCTCTGGCTCGGTGAAAGCCGGGTCGGCTATGACGCCGACATCCTGGCCGGGATCCGGGGCGAGCCCGAGTGGCGCTGGTTCGGATAGTCCCGGCCGACGCCTCAGCCCGACAGTCCCGAGTCGCGCTCCACTTCGGACAGGCTGTCGTCGAGAATGGCGATTGCCAGGCCTAGCTGCTCGCGGGTGATCACCAGCGGTGCGGACAGGTGGAGGATGTTGCCCATCACGGTCTTGAAGTTGAGGCCCCGCGACAGCGCCGCGTACATGACGGCTTCAGCTTGGTCCACGGCAGGTTCGCGGGTGGCCCTGTCACGAACCAGTTCGACGCCCATCAACAGGCCAAGGCCTCGGACATCACCGATCAGGGGATGTCTCTCCTTGAGCTCCCGGAGGCGCTCCAGGCCCCATTCTCCGAGTATGCGGGCCTGTGCGACCAGATCGCGGTCCTCGATCTCGGCGATCGTCGCCAGGCCGGCGGCACAGGCTACTGGGTTCTTTTCGTGCGTGAAGTGGCCCAGGGCGCGGTCCGCGGCCACGTTCAGGGAATCCCGGGCAATCAACGCCGCGAGCGGCATGATGCCCCCGCCGAGGCCCTTGCCGACGGTGACGATGTCCGGGGTGACGCCGAAATGCTCGAAGGTGAAGAAGCGGCCGGTCCGCCCCAGCGCGTGCGGTATCTCATCGAGGATGAGGAGAGCTCCGTGCCGGTCGCATGACGCACGGACGGCCTGCCAGTACTCCGGAGTCGGGATATAGGGTGCGTTTCGGATTGTCTCGGCGATGACCGCGGCGACGTCGCCTTCCTTCTCCAGGACGTAGTCCAGGTATCGGGCGCAGGTCAGGTCGCAAGTGCCGGCGCGATCGAGGCATCCGAAGACGCAGCGGTACGGCTCCGGCGGAGGAACGTGTTCGGTGCCGCTCATCAGCGGACCGAGCCCGGAGCGGAACTGACTTTCGCCCCCGACTGAGATCGTGTCGATCGTTCCGCCGTGGAACGCGTCCCAGAGCGACACCGTCTTGTGGCGTCCGGTGGCCACTCGGGCAAGCTGGATCGCGGCGCTGTTGGCCGTGGCGCCGGACGTGGTGAACAGGACCCTGTCCAGGCCATCTGGAGCGAGATCCACGAGCTTGCGCGCCAGGGCGATGGCCGGGGCGTTCGTGTAACGCCGAGTCGTAAACGAAAGCGTATCGAGCTGGTCCTTCACGGCGGCGATCACGCGTTGGTTGGCAAAGCCCACCTGGTGGACCGCGTTGCCATGGAAGTCCAGGTAGCGCCGTCCGGCCAGGTCTTCGATCCAGGGCCCCTCGGCGGCGTGCTCGACGTTGAGGCAGGGTGTCGAGAGCGATTGATGGAGGAAATACCGAGAGTCGTCCGCGAGGAGCCGGCGTGTCGCCTCGTCCAGGTTCTCGGCCTGCCAGGCTGCCCTCCGCGCGGTCGAGTTGGAGTCGCCTTCGCTCAATTGGCGCCTGCCGATTGGCGTACTCGCCAGATCTCCGCCGGCATCTGGGGCGGTCCCCCGCCCCGCGCCCGCGGCTCCGGAGCTCACGGCCGCTCGCCACGCGACAGCCGCCGCTCGATGTCGTCGAGCGCGGGCCCCAGGTCGGCGATCGACTCGATCACGTAGTGCGCACCGCAGCCGCGCAGTTCCGCTTCCGCGGCGCCGATCCTCCACCGCCTATCGTCGGCGGTCAGGGCGTCCAGCTCCTCTTTGGCCAGGCCGACGTAGTTGCCCGTCCGCGAGATGCCCACCGTCCACGCCCCGGCGTTGATGCCTTCGCCGATGTCTGCCCGCGTATCCCCCACTTTCACGACTGAGCTCGGCGGATAGACGCGCAACGCCTCGAGCGCCCGGAGCAGCATCCAGGGCTCCGGTCGCCCGGCCGGAACCTGGTCCGCGCAGACGATCGCATCCGGTCGGTATCCCTGCCGCATAGCCGCCTCGGCAGCCCTGGCGCCGATCGAGGCGGGGTATCCGGTCGTCGAACCGATCCGGTAGCCACGGGCACGCATCTCACCGACCATCTCGACCGTGCCGTCGATCAAATCGCAGTACCCGGGGAGCACCTCTTCCTGGATGGTTCGAAGCGCTTCGTACATCACCGCAACGTCGTCGCCGTCGCAGGGTTTCCCGTGAGCCTCCTGCCAGCGCGAGGCGATCGCGGGGTCGGCAACGAGCGCCTTGATGTGATCGAGCTTGAACAGGCCCATGGGGCCACGAGCCTCCGCCGCGGAGATGTCGACGCCGTAGCGTCGGAACGTCTCCACGAAGGCCGCAACCGGAGCGATGGATCCATGGTCCTGGGTGGTGCCGGCCCAATCGAGCACCACCGCCCGAATTCGCCAATCGCCCGAAGGCCCGCCCGGCGGGGTAGTCCTCACGAAAGACCCTCCGTTCGTTCCGATCCCCCAGTGACCCCAGCTGACTCAGGCCGGCAACGCGGTCCGCTGTTCGGGCTGGATCGCCACCGCCTTGATGGCTCGTTCCAGAGAGTCGATGAACCCCTCGAGCGCGCCTACCTCCATCGCCCCGAGAGTGCAGACCCGGAAGTTGGTTCGGGCCGCGTCGCCGAGCCCGGCGTAGATGACGTACCCGTCGGCCTTGACCGCATCGTGAAGCCGCTCGTAGGCCACTCCTTCGGGGAGCGGCAGGCTTCGCACTGACGACGACCTGTCGGATTCGGACACGATTGGGATCAGACCGATCCTGGCAAACTCGCGGTCGAGGTATGCCACGCGGGCACGGTAGGCCTCGCGCCTGGTCGAGATTCCTTCGTCGAGCAGCTCGTCCAGCGCCGCCTCGAGGCCGTAGATGGCCGGAACTGACGGGGTGAACGGGACGCTGCCGAGCAGCTGCGCGTCCAGATAGGCGGCCAGGTCCAGATAGAGGGAGCGGCGAGGAGCCTGGCGAACCCGCGCCACTCCCTCCGGCGACATCAGGACGAAGGAGGCGCCCGGGAGCCCGTGGAGACACTTGTTCGAAGTGCAGGCGAGGAAGTCGATGCCGGTCCCCGCCAGCCGTAGCTCCTCAGCTCCGAGCGAGCTGATGGCGTCCACCGCGACACGCACGTTTCGGACTGACGCGAGGGCCGCAATCTCCGCCACCGGATTGAGGAGACCCGTCGTCGTCTCGTGGTGGACGACCGCGACGGCGTCCACGTCATCGTTGGCTTCGAGCGCGGACAGCACCTCCGCTGGATCGATCGGCTCGTTCTGCGGCGCGCTCACGCTCACGATCTCGATGCCGTTCCGGGCGGCGATAGTGGCCAGCCGCTCCCCGTAGACACCATTGCGGCACACCAGCAGCTTTCGACCCGCCCGGACGGACCCGATCGTCATCGCCTCCATCGCGGCGGTTCCCGAGCCCGCAAGGAGGCCCAGCTGCCAGTCCGAGCCGACGCCCGCGACCAATCGAAGCTTGGCCCGGACGCGCTCGAAGATGGCCGTGTATTCGGGTTCGCGGTGGCAGAGGTCCGGACCACCGACGGCGCGATGGATCCGGTCGCTGACGACCGCCGGACCGGGATTGAGCAGGACGCGTTCGCGGTGCTCCCGGGCACTACCGAACCGCTGAAAATACAGATCCCCGAATTCGGCCGGCTCGACGATGGCGTCCGGCTGGCCGCGCAGCAGGTCAGTCCGCGCGCCGGGGCCTCGAGGTGCCACGCCCACGATGGCGCCCGCGCCGGCCCGGTGTCCGGCTTCGAGCGCCTCGGCGCTGCCGCCCAGCACGCCCATCCGGCGGACGTCGGGCACGTCCGCCCCCGCCAGGGCCACGAGCAGGCCATATGGCGCCGGCGGCCGCGGTCCGCGAACCACCTCGTCGCCGATCCGCCGCTCGATCGCGGTCGCTTCGTGCTCGTCGGGCACCACCACCGCTATCGTTCCGCCGTCAAGGTGGATTTTGTCGAACTGCGGCGCGAGGGCAGCCAGGAGAACCGGCGAAATGTCCGAGGCGAAGAGGACCCAGAGATCGATCGACCTCGCTGTTGCCCAGGCGCGGGCTGTTGCGGCCGAGTCGGCGTAGGGCATTCGAGGCAGCCTCCGGATGTCGTTGCGGCTGCGGGAGAACTACTGCTGGAAATTCGTCGTCTCGCCGCAACCTCAGGGTTCAGGCGAATCTGGGCGGGATGCATTAACGGCCGGAGAACAGGCCGTTAATTGCTCACCGCCAACGTCTGGGGTGCGCCGTGGATAACCCGCGGCGACGGCAAGGGTTCGTTCGCGAGGTCTGGGTTGCATGGACTCACGTCCGAGAATCGTCATCGTCGCGTTCGACGGTTTCCCGCTGCACGCCTTCCGGTATTCGTGGATGCCAAACCTCTGGAATCTAGCGCAGCAGGGCGGCTTCGCCGCTGACGGCGGAAGGTCGGGCGTCCCCTCGACCACCTATCCGGGATTCATCTCCCTGCTCACGGGTTGCAGCCGCTCGGTTTCCGGTGTGAGGACAACCTCGCGCAAGCGCGACGCGGTGCCGGGCTGGGCGGGCTCGGATTCGGCCCAGGTCCCAACGCTGCTGCACGAAGCCGCCGACGCCGGCCTCAGGACCGCGGCCGTCTTCGGCGATCACAAGCTCCAGGAGGTGGCCCACCTCGAGAGTCTTGGCCAGGTCTGGCCACCCGGTGCCGAGATCCCCGGCGACGTCCAGCTCGACGCTCACGGTTATCCGGTCAATGCCGCGGTCCTGCCGCACCTCCTGGCTGCGGCAGCGGATCCGGACGTCTCGCTGATCTTCTGCCACTTCAACGAGACCGACACGCTGGGCCACGATCTGGGTCCCGAGGCCCCCGAGACGATTGACTGCGTGCGGGCCGCCGACGACGCGATAGGGCTCCTGCGCGAAACGCTGGCTCCGGACTGGGCCCGGACCTTGCTGCTGTTCACCTCCGACCACGACATGGAAGCGCGCTCTGAGCACGAGCCGATAGACCCGTGCGCGAGGCCAGAGCATGCCCGCCTGATCTCCGACTGGATCCCCGACGGCAGCGCCGCCCTGGTCCGGCTCGCCATCGGCATAGATCACGAGGCGGGCATCGCGGGTTTGCGAACCATCGAAGGCGTTGGCGCCTGGCGCTCCTACGATCCCGACCTGCTGCTTCTACTGGCCGCGCCCGGCCGGATCTTCGCGGGTCAGAAGGCATACGCGGGCGGAACCCACGGCAGCCGCTCGACCATGCGGACGCTGGCGGTCGTCGGTGGAGGCCATCCGGCCACGTGGCAACTTGGAAAGGTGCTAGCCGAGGCTCCACCGCGGCTGCGCGATTGGGCGCCAACGATCGCCTCGCTGTTGTCAATACAGCTGCCCGCCGCGGATGGCAGAGACATGCTCGCACGGGAACCGGCGGCCGGGCATCGTTGAGCGAACGAAAGCACGGAGCACGGACGCGGCCCATCTCCTCGCCTTATGAGGTAGGCATCGACACGGCCGCCTCGAGACGCGACGGCTTCGCGCCTGCCTCCGACCTGATAGCCTCTGCGTTGCGATCCCGTCGGGCCACTTCTGCCGCCATGAGGTTCAGCCGGTTTGTCACAGGGCACCACTCTGGCTCTGGGAGCCATCTTCGTTCTGGCGTTCTGCTTCGACTACATCAACGGCTTCCACGACACGGCCAACGCGATAGCCACCTCCGTCTCCACCCGCGCCCTCAAGCCGGAAGTCGCGATCCTGCTGTCCGCAACCGCCAACTTCGTCGGAGCGATCGTCTTCGGCACCGCCGTCGCGGGGACGATCGGGAGCGGCATCGTCCAGGACGCTCCGATTCTCGGCCACCTCTCGGTGCTCGCCGCGGCCCTCATCGGCGCCATCGCGTGGAACCTGATCACGTGGCGGCTCGCGATTCCGAGCTCAAGCAGCCACGCGCTGGTCGGGGGCCTCATCGGGGCGGCCTGGGTGGCCTTCGGATCGAATGCCGTCCAGTGGGGCAACTTCGTCGCCAAGGTCGTAGTTCCGCTCGTCTCGTCGCCGGTGCTCGGCCTCCTTCTCGGTTTCGGCCTGATGATTCTGCTGCTGAACCTGATCGGGCACGCGGTACCCAGACGGGTCGGATCGGCCGTTCGGAAGCTGGGCGGCGCCGACAAAGGCGCCGGTGCCACTGTGGCGGCCGACGAGGGCACCAGCCCGCGACGGATCAACGACCGCTTCCGCCGGCTCCAGGTGCTGTCCGCGACGTACATGGCCCTGAGCCACGGATCCAACGATGCCCAGAAGACGATGGGCATCATGACCCTCGCCCTCTTCAGCGTTCAGGCCATTCCGGACAAGACGGTCCCGGTGCCAGTGATCCTCCTCGCGGCCACGGCGATGTCGCTGGGAACCGCGGCGGGAGGCTGGCGGATCATGAAGACGATGGGCCAGCGGGTTGTGAAGCTCGATCCGGTCCACGGCTTCGCGGCGGAGACGGCGGCCGCCTCGATCATCCTGGGGGCATCCCATCTGGGCATGCCCGTGTCCACGACGCATGTCATCTCCAGCTCCATCATGGGCACGGGCACGAGCGATCGCATCAACGCCGTCCGCTGGGGAGTTGCCCGCAGCATCGTGACCGCTTGGGTCCTGACGATCCCGTGCGCCGCGGTGATCGCTGCCGCTGCGTACTTGGTGCTGCAGGTTCTGGGGCTGTAGCGCCGGGCTCAGCCTGCCTCCGGGCGCCTCAGCACGTAGCCGACCCCGCGGACCGTTTCGAGTAGCTTCGGGCTCGCCGGATCGGCCTCGATCTGGCTGCGCAGCCAGTGGATGTGGACGTCCACGGTCCGAGTCTCGCCCGCGTAGTCGTAGCCCCAGACGTGCTCGAGGAGCTGGTCGCGGGTGAACACGTGGCCGGCATTGCGCAGGAGGAAGACCAGCAGGTCGAATGCTTTGGGCTTGACCTGGAGGACCTCACCGTCGCGGAGGAGCCGCCGGCCGGCCAGGTCCACCCTGATCTGGCCGAGATCCACTGTCTCGGGCTCCGGATTGACCGCCTGGGCCTCCGAACGGCGGAGCAATGCCCGGACGCGGGCCAGGAGCTCGCGGAAGCTGAACGGCTTGGTGACGTAGTCGTCGGCGCCGAGCTCCAGGCCCACGACCTTGTCCACCTCGGCGCTCTTGGCCGTGAGCATCAGGATCGGGACGCCGGATTCTGCCCGGATGATCCGGCAGACCTCCGTGCCGGAGATTTCCGGCAGCATCAGATCGAGCAGGATCAGATCGGGACGCCGGCGGCGGAACACGTCGACCGCCTCGCGTCCGTCGGCCGCCTGGACGACCGAGTAGCCCTCGCTCTCGAGACCGTCTGCGAGGGTCTCGCGCAGCGTCTTCTCGTCGTCGACGACGAGAATGGTTCGGGGCACCTACCCCTCCTGCCTGATAGTGCGGGCCGCGGGAGAGACATTCTCCACGGGCTCTGTTAACGCTTCCAGCATTCCGACGGCTTTGTCCAGGCGTTCCAGCGTCCGCTCGTACCCGAGCGCCACCATCACGTCGAAGAGCGGCGGCGTTGCCGTCTTGCCGGTGATTGCCACTCGGACTGCCATGAACAGGTCCCCCGCCTTCCAGCCTCGATCTGTGACCAGCTCTCGGAGGGGCGGCTCGATCTCCTCGGCCTCCCAGCTGACCCGGCCGACCTCGGCGATCGTGTCCCGCGCGATAGAAAGAGCCCCGAGCGTGGTTGCCGCGTCCCAGCGCTTGGGCACGAGCAGGCCCGGATCGACGGTCAGCTCGCGGACGAAGAGGAAGTCGATCAGCTCGACCGAGGCCAGGGTCGGCAGGCGCTCCTGGACGACCGGGAGCAGCGCCCGGATCTCGTCGTCGGAAGGCAGCCGGTCGATCCTGTCGGCGTCGGCCAGAGACTGCAGGAACGGCCGAAGCCGGTCGATAAGGTCGGAGGGCTCGAGCCGGCGGATCCACTGGCCGTTGAGCCACTCCAGGCGGTTTCGATCGAAGATGGCACCGGCCCTGTTCACGGTGGCGAGATCGAAACGCTCGGCCAGCTCCTCGATCGAGAGGATCTCCTCCTCGGTTCCGGTGGACCAGCCGAGCAGGGCCAGGTAGTTGACGAACGCCTCCGGGATGAAGCCCTGGGCGCGGTAATCGGCAACCGCGGTCTGGCTCTTGCGCTTGCTCATCTTGGTTCGGTCCGGGTTCAGGATCAGCGGCAGGTGTGCGAACAGCGGAATGGGAGCACCCATCGCCTCGAACAGCAGGATGTGCTTGGGCGTGTTCGAGAGATGGTCCTCGCCCCGGATGACGTGGCTGATCGCCATGGCCGCGTCGTCGACGGCCACCGTGAAGTGATAGAGCGGCGTGCCGTCTGAGCGCAGGATCACCAGGTCGCCGCCGAGTGCGTCCGAGTCGATCTCCACATGGCCCCGCACGATGTCGTCGAAGGCGATCGTCCGGCCCGGCGGGATGCGGAAGCGGACGACGGGTTTGCGGCCCTCCGCCTCGAAGGCCGCTCGCTCGGCAGCGGTCAGATGGGCGCACCGGCCGTTGTAGCGCGTGGGCTGGTGGGCGGCCTCCTGGCGCTTGCGCTCGGCGTCGAGCTCGTCGGGAGTGCAGTAGCAGTAGTAGGCCTTGTCCTCGTCGAGGAGCCGGCGGGCCGCGGCCGCGTATCTGTCCGTTCGCTGCATCTGGCGGTACGGGCCGTAGGCACCCCGCTCCGGCTCGTCACCGATCCCAGGGCCCTCGTCCCAGGTGAGCCCGAGCCAGTGCATGCCCTCGAGGATGTCCAGCTCGAAAGCCTCGGTGGAGCGGGCCTGGTCCGTGTCCTCGAGGCGGAAGATGAACGTCCCGCCGACGTGACGGGCAAAGAGGAAGTTGAACAGCGCCGTCCTGGCGGTCCCGAGGTGCAGCGGTCCGGTTGGGCTAGGCGCGATGCGAACGCGAACTTGGGTCATTGCCTAAGTTTAGGGGCAGCCCGTTCCGCGTTCGCTCGTGGCGCGACGGAGGCGGGCGGAGTGAGCCCGCGGAGTGGGCGGCCGACGTACGCGGCGAGGAGCGGCCGAGCCGCCCGGATGTTTCCGAATTCACGCCAGGCCGACTTTGGGCAGCCGTTGGCGGGCGGCTCTGGGGCGCGGCGGCGTTCCGGCGGGCGTCAGACGGCCGGTTCGGGCCGATTCCGTGCGTGAGACCGGCTCCTGGGGAAGGCGCGAAGACATTCGAGCCCGCGGCACGGCCGGGCGTTCGCCTTAAGTCGCTTTGGCGTGAAATCGGCCGGGCGGCCGCCGGACGCTGCGCCACCGCCGACCCGCCAGGCGGCGGCCAGCTCGGCGACCCGCCAAAGCAAACTCGGCGCCTGGCTACAGCAGCTCGCCCATCGGCGCGAGATCGAACTGGGCGATGGCCTCGCCGACGTGCTCGCCACGAGGGTCGAGCGAGGCCGGCCGGTGGTACCGCCCGAGAGCCCGCAGCGCGGCAGGGTCCAGGGCACCGACCTGGGCCAGGGCCTCCACGGCCGCTGCCGAGATGGATCGCGGGAACCCGCCGCCGTCCTCGATCTTGAGTGCGAGCCCGCTCGCCGCGGCCGTGTCCGACGGCAGCAGGGCAAAGCCGCGCAGCCCCTCGGCGCCGCCCTTGGCCACGATCCGGCCCGGCGCGGCTTTCATCACGGAGGTGTCGAGGCGATCGCGGCTGCCGGCGACCATCTCCGGGTTGGCCAGCATGGCGTCCCGGACCTGGACCAAAGCCGCGGCCAGCGACGAGCGGCGGTCTGTCGTCGGGATCACGAGCGGGTCCGCGAGCATGGCGAAGGCCCGGGCGATCTGGTGCAGCGGGAAGGCATACGTGGGCACGCCACAAGCGTCGGTGGAGATGGTCAGCGTCTCGGGCGTCGTGTCGAAGAGGCGGGCCACGGTCTCCGCGTACAGCCTCTGGACGGGGTGGTCCGACAGCCAGTAGTCGTCGAGCGGCCAGCCGTGGATCTTGCAGAGCAGGAGAATCGAGGCGTGCTGGCCCGAACACATGTGTCGCAGCGGCCCGGCCTTCTCGCCGTCTCGGGCAAGCCGCGCCGCCGTCAGTGCGTCCAGCGGGGCACCCTCGGACCCGCAGCCGAGCGACAGCTGCGAAACTCCGGCGCGGCGGAGGATGCCCTGGAGCGTTCTGACGTGGAGGTCCTCGCCCGAGTGCGAGCCGGCCATGATGGCAAGCTCGGACGAGCTCACGTCGAACTCCTTGACGCCGCCGGCTTCGACGAATGCTGCCAACCCGAACGGCTTGACGGCGGAACGGAGGTTGACCTTCGTCTCGATGTCGCCCAGCGCACGCCTGACCGCTCCGTCGATGCCGACTTCGACTATCGCGCCACGGTGCTTGCTCTCCACGACGTCGCCGCGCATCTGACGGACCAGCACCGGCGCGGATCGGGTGGGATCGCTCCCGCGGGGCACCGATCGGGAGCCCCGGACGTTCTTGATGCTGACGGGACGGCCGATCGACGGGACCTCGAGCTCCGGCGCGGGTGCCACTGCCTGCGCGGATGCCGGGCGCTGGGTCGATCCGCCCACAGGCGCCGCCGTCCGCGGCTGGCCGGTCGCGGCCGGCCTGGCCTCCGCCGGCCTGGCCTCCGCCGGTTTGAATTTCGCCGCCGGCCGTAGCGACTGGCCGGGTCCGTCGTCCTCGGGAATCGGCGCCACCGATGAACCTCCGCTTGAGATCCGTCTCGCGATCAAAGGTTACCGCAGCCGGGCGCGCGCCCGGTCCGGATGGCGCGCGGGCGTCAGGCCGGAGGGACTGGCGGAGTCCCGAGAGGATCCTCGACCGGCAGCTTGATGTCATCGGGCAGGGCGCCCGCGCCCAAGCCGCCGACGGCGGCGGCCCGGGCCACGGCGGCGGCCTGCGTCTTGGATGCGTTTTCGGCCAGATCAGCGCGTCCGGGACGGAGGGATCGAGAGGCCCTGCGGGCCCGGTAGCGCTTCCATGCCGCGCTCGAGGCGTGAGCCAGGTGGCGCAGCGTCCAGGCCGTGACCGCCAGCACCGCCGGACCGAAGAGGGCGATCACGACCAGGCCCAGCAGCATGAGCTGCTCCGCGCCGAGCGGGCCGAGGACGTGGGCATCGCGCCAGGTGAAGGCGGCCACGAACCGCATCGCGGCCCAGAGGCCGAGCATGGTCAGGAAGCGTCGCCCGCCCGTCAGCCATCGCCACGGGTGACGCGGCGCAAGGCCGGGCCGGACGATCGCATGCCAGCGGCGGAGGCGGAGGCGCAGGATCGGCGGCAGGACGAGCACGGCCGCCATCGCGGCGAGCACGAGTACGCCCTCGAGGCCCTGCGAGGGCAGCGCCGGATAGCTCGGATTGACGCTCTCCCACGGTCCGGGCCCGGCGTAGCTCGTCGCCCACCACGCGTCCGAGTAGGACCCCTGGCCGGCTGCGCCGAGCACCATGGCCAGCTTGCCGAGCCCCAGGCCGAACATGACCGGAATGGCCGAGACGGCCAGCCACCGCCCGAGCGGGGCCGCCATCAAACGCGCCACGGCCGCGCCGGTGAGGGTGCCCAAGACGACGGCAAGGGTGAGATCGAGACTCCCCTGGTTCACGTCCAGGATGGCGCTGTTGTGCGTCTGGTAGTAGTCGAGGTGGACCAGGACGTAGCCGAGGCGACCGCCGACCACGGCCCCCGGAACGACGCCGAAGGCGATCAGGATCAGATCGTCGCGGCGAAGCCTGGCCGGCGCGGGTGCCGGCGGATCCGGGTGTCGATCGAAGAGGCCCGCCCCCGCGCGCCCGGAACTCAACCCGATGATCACGAGGACCAGGAATATGACCCCCGCGAGGGCGAGCGTCTCCAGGCGGAAGCCCGCCCCGAACAGCGACATAGTGGGGTCGAAATCGAGGCCGATGGATGCGGGCACGAGCGGCAGTTTACCGGGCGCCAGACTCCACGTTTCGGCGAGGGGCCGCCGGCCGGCTCGGGCTCCATCGGCCCCGGCCCGGGCTCCGTCGGCCCCGGCGACGGCTTCGCGGCCCACGGCAGGAGGCTCCGCCGGTCGCGGCTCGCCGAAGGTCCGCGCTCGCAAGGTGTCGCCTACGCGACAGCTGGAGTGTCGGCTGGCCGATGGCCCCAGTCGAGTCAAGCATGGCTTGATTCTCCTGTTGGCGTTGCCGGAGACGGCGGGAGGGGAAACGCTGACGGAACGAGATCGCCCGATGAGCGATCGGAAGCTCGCGACCGAGGGGGATCGGACGCATCGAGGCGCCTGGCCCCGGTCGATCGGGGGCGGGGTCAGGCGGCTCGAACGAAGAAGTAATCAGGGAAGCCCCGGCAGGACGGGACCGCCGGGGCTTTCCTCTGTCTGTCGTGATCGCGGCAGCCGGGCGTGTGGCCGGAGCAGCGGAGCGCCGCCGCCGGGAGGTCGCAGGAGCCAGGCCGTCGTCTAGACCGAAGCCTTGAGGGTGTCCACCAGTCCCCTGACCGAGTCCGCCGAGGCTTTGAGCTCGGCTCGCTCTTCGGCCGTCAGCTTGATCTCGATGATCCGCTCCATGCCGCCGGCGCCGAGAACCACCGGCACGCCGACGACGAGCCCGTCGATGCCGTACTCGCCCTTGAGGAGGACGGCACAGGGAAGGACTCGCTTCCGGTCGTTGAGGATCGAGTCGACCATGTGGAGCACCGAGGAGGCCGGCGCGTAGAAGGCGCTCCCCGACTTGAGCAGGGCCACGACTTCGGCGCCGCCGTTCCTCGTCCGCTGCACGAGGGCTTCGATCCGCTCCGGGCTCAGCAGCTCCGGCAGCGGGATGCCCGCTACGGTCGAGAAGCGCGGCAGCGGAACCATCGAGTCGCCGTGGCCGCCCAGCACGAATGCCGACACGTCCGTCGCGGAGACGCCCAGCTCCTCGGCGATGAAGGTCCGGAACCGGGCGCTGTCGAGGACCCCGGCCATGCCGATCACTCGCTCGCGCGGGAAGCCGGTGACGTCCAGCGCCACGTGGACCATCGCGTCGAGGGGATTCGTTACCAGGACCACGACCGCTTCCGGCGACCGCTCGACGGCCTTGCCAACCACGGACCGCACGATGCCGGAGTTCTTGAGGAGGAGATCGTCTCGGCTCATGCCGGGCTGGCGGGCCAGACCGGCCGTCACCACGATCACGTCGGAGCCGGTGGTGTCCGCGTAGTCGTTGGTGCCCCGTACCGCGAAGTCGTGGTAATGGAGCGGCGCCGCCTCGGCCAGATCGAGGGCTTTGCCCTGCGGCAGCCCCTCCACCACGTCGATCAGGCACACGTCCGCGAGGCGGGCTTCAGCGATGCGCTGTGCCGCCGTCGCGCCGACGTTGCCAGCCCCGATGACCGTTACCTTGCGCCTGCCGACCGCCATCTAGGACCTCCCTCCCGGGGACGCCGCCGGAGCGGCGGTAGCCGATTTTGACACCGGAGAAGCTCAAACCGGAGCATGCGGATAGTAGCCGGTCCCCCGTTTGAGGGCACACGGGTCAAAAGGAAGATGCGAGGCGTGGGCGGCCATCCCGGCAGGGCGCCGCCCCCTCCCTGGGATCAGGCTCCGATTGCCCGCTTCATCTCCGCCAGCCGGGCGGCGAGAGCCGTCGGCAGCTTCTCGCCAAATTTGGCGTAGTGCTCCTCGATCGCGCTCGCCTCGGCCTTCCAGTCGCCCGGGTCGACCCGCAAGAGCGCGGCCATCGTGTCTTCGGAGACGTCCAGGCCGCTCGTGTCGATGGCGCCCGGAGCGGGCAGGTAGCCGACGGGAGTCCGGACGGCGTCGTCCTCGCCGGAGCAGCGGCCGAAGATCCATTCGATGACGCGGCTGTTGTCACCGTATCCGGGCCACATGAACTTGCCGGCTTCGTTCTTCCGGAACCAGTTGACCAGATAGATGCGCGGCAGCTTCGCGCCCGCCTTGTGGCCGAGCTTGAGCCAGTGGGCCCAGTAGTCGGCCATGTTGTAGCCGCAGAACGGCAGCATCGCGAACGGATCGAAGCGAAGCTTGCCGATGGTGCCGAAGGCGGCCGCGGTCATCTCGGAGCTCATGATGGAGCCGAGGAAGACGCCGTGCTCCCAGTCGAAACCTTCGCGAACGAGCGGCACGGTGGACGCTCGCCGCCCGCCGAACATGATCGCGTCGATCGGAACGCCGGCCGGGTCTTCCCAGTTCGGGGCGATCGCCGGATCCTGGCTGGCCGGGGCCGTGAAGCGGGCGTTCGGGTGGGCCGCCGGCGTCGTGGAGGCCGGAGTCCAGTCCTTGCCGGTCCAGTCGATGACGTGAGCGGGCGGCTCGTCGGTCAGGCCTTCCCACCAGACGTCGCCGTCGTCGGTCAGGGCGCAGTTCGTGTAGATGCAGTTCGCGTACAGCGTCCGGATCGCGTTGGCGTTGGTCTTCATGCCCGTACCGGGCGCGACGCCGAAGAAGCCGGTCTCGGGGTTGATGGCATGGAGCGTGCCGTCCGCGGCGAACTTCATCCAGCAGATGTCGTCCCCGAGCGTCTCGACCTTCCAGCCGGGGATCGTGGGCTCGAGCATGGCCAGGTTGGTTTTGCCGCAGGCCGACGGGAAGGCGCCCGCCATGTGCTTGACCCGGCCGTCCGGCGCGGTGACTTTGATGATCATCATGTGCTCGGCCAGCCAGCCCTCGTCGCGGGCGATGACCGAGGCGATCCGGAGGGCCAGGCACTTCTTGCCGAGCAGCGCGTTGCCGCCGTATCCCGAACCGTAGGACCAGATCTCGCGCGTCTCGGGGAAGTGGACGATGTACTTCCGCGCAGCGTCACAGGGCCACGGAACATCCTTCGCGCCGGGGGCAAGCGGCGCACCGACCGTGTGAACCGCCGGCACGAACTCGCCGGTCTTGACGATCTCGTTCAGGGCCGCGGAACCCATGCGGGTCATGATCCGCATGTTCACGACCACGTAGGGCGAGTCGGTGATCTCGATGCCGAGGCGTCCGATGGGAGAGCCCACCGGACCCATCGAGAACGGGATGACGTACATCGTCCGGCCGCGCATCGAGCCCGTGAAGAGCCCCTTGAGGGTTTCGCGCATCTCGACGGGATCGTGCCAGTTGTTCGTCGGTCCGGCGTCTTCCTGCTTCTCCGAGCAGATGAAGGTCCGATCCTCCACCCGGGCGACGTCGGACGGGTCCGAGCGAGCCAGGAAGCTGTTCGGCCGCAGCTCCGGGTTGAGCCGGATGAATGTTCCGGCCTGGACGAGTTCGCGGCAGAGCCGGTCGTACTCCTCCTGAGAGCCGTCGCACCAGTGGACGGCGTCGGGTGTAGTCAGGGCAGCCACGTCGTTCACCCAGCGAACGATCGGACTCTCCGCAGCCAGACTCTGCGGACGCCCGGCCACACTTGCGCCGATGGTAGTCACCGCTCTCTCCTAGCTTGCCCCGGGATCGCGGGACGCAATCTGCCGACTCCTTCGGCCTGCACCCTTGCCGGTCGATTTCGTCCAGAGTCGTGTCTTATTCGGGGAGCGCAATTGTACGGAGAGGTGGGCCGCCGACGCAAACTGAGGCGCGGGGAAGCCCGACCGATGTGTGCGTCGAGACTGCCCGACCGTTTCGGGTAGGTGACGACGCCGGGTGCGAGCGAGAGGGGCGTGGACGGCGCCTCCCCAAAGGAGTAATGGCCAGCGGTCATACGATTCCCTCGCGCCGGGGCCCCTCGGACGCAATGACGGGCGCCGGTCTCATCACTTGGGAGGCGTCCAGATGATCGCATTCATCGTCGAGCTGGAGAACAGGGCGGGCGCGGTGGCCGACGTCACCGAAGCGATCGCCGAGCGAGGTATCAACGTGACCGGCGGGGCCGGCATCGGCGCGGGTTCGAGCGGCCATTTCGCGCTGACCACCAACGACGAGGCCGCGACTCGGCGGATCCTGCTCGGGCGCGGCTACAAGTTCCGCGAGATCGAAGTAGTTCCGCTCAGCGTCGCGGACGCTCCGGGCTCGTTCGCCCGGGCCTGCCGGGCCCTGGCGGATGCCCGGATCAACATCGAGGCCGCGTTCCCGATGGGCGGAACCTCAGAGCGCAACACGCTCGCCTTCGCCACTGACGATCCGGCGCGGGCACGCTCGATACTCAGCCAGAAGTCGCTGGCCGGCAAGGAGCGGTAACGAGCGAGGACCCCGCGCGGCCCCGCTGGACGCCCGCAACCCCCGCGCGAGCCGCAGCCAGGCGGCCGGCAAGCGCCGGATAAGCGGCAGATAAGCCGCGGATAAGCGTGGATAGGAACCGGTCCGGGGGTCGGTTCAGGCGAGCCCCCGCCGAGGCTCAGGCAGCGGCAGGCTGGGATTGTTCGGCCGGCTCGGGCATGACGCTGGCCTCCTCCTTGTCCGGATGACCCCGGACCCACCAGTGGCGGAAGAGAATGGCCGCGATGCCCGCGATCGCGGCGCCGACACCCACGACCTGGGCGGTCGGGATCCCGAAGAAGGTCCAGTTGTAGCCGAACCGGAACGTCTCCAGGAACGTGCGCTCCAGGCCGTACCAGGTGAAGTACAGCAGGCCCACGTCACCGGCGATCAAGATCCGCCGGTGCGCCGTGAACCGCTGCCACAGCAGCAGCATGACCGCTACGCCGATGAGGCTGAGCATCGATTCGTAGAAGAAGAGCGGGATGAAGTGGGCGTCCACCGGGGTCGGCGCGGCTGTGCCGGGCCATCCCGGGCAGTGGAACTCCGAGACGCGGTACTGGCACTCGATGGCGATGCCCCAGGGCAGGTTCGTGGGCGGCCCGTAGAGCTCCTGGTTCATGAAATTGCCCCACCGGCCCACGGCCTGGGCCAGGAGGATGCACGGGGCCATGATGTCGGCCCAACGCCAGAACGAGACGCCCTTGCGGCGGACGTACCAGACGGTCGCGACGAGCCCCGTGACCAGGCCGCCGTAGATGCCGAGGCCGCTGTACGGCGGCAGCACGATCTGGGCAAGGTGGTCGCGGTAGTACGCCCACTGATCGATGACGTGGTAGGCCCGCCCGCCGATCAGCGCGGCGATGGCAATGATGATCAGGCCGTCGGCGATGATGTCGGTGCGTTCGCCGCGTCGTGCGGCGAGGCGGTACGCGAGCCAGGCTCCACCGGCTATTGCCGCAACGTAGGCGATCCCGTACCAGCGAACGTCGATGGGTCCGAAAGCGAACGCGACCGGGTTCGGGGTGAAGTTGATCATGGCCGGACAGTTTACCTGTCCGGCCGGGATGCTTCGCGACGGCGCCTCCGTCCGTATACTGGCCGCGACAGCGAGGCGACCTTCGCGGCCGCGATACGGTCACCACGCAACCCGCCCCCAGGGAAGGGCCTGAGATGCCGTTCTACTTCTTCTGCCTGCTGCTGGGAATGCTCATCGGAGCGCTGTTCACCTGGTTCCTGCTCGCCGAGCATCCCTTCGAGAGTCGCGAGGCCCCCGGCGGTCCGGTGGACCAGCTCGAGGCAGGCATGCTGGCCGACCAGATGAAGGCGTCGGGAACCGATCTGGACGAGGAAACCGTGGTGAAGCTGCTTCAGCTCCACGGCGCCTACGTCGTCGGCCGCGAAGAGGCGACGGCCGAGCCTTCGGGCGGGGAGCGTGTCGAGGCCCAGCCGGCCGACGACAAGGCCCAGCAGCCGAGCGCCTGAGCTCGAACCCTCAGCCGGGAGGTTCCTGGCCCGCGTCCTTCTCGGACCGGGCCACGGTGCCCACATGGAGCGCCACAGCACCCAGCGCGAGTCGCTTCACGCGCACGTCCCGCAAGCCCACCCGGCGCATCGTGGCCGCTATCTCGCGCGGATCGGGAAATCCCTCCAGCGAATGCGGCAAATAGGCGTATGCGGACCGGCGCCGGAACAACGTCCCCAGCGCGGGCGCGAAGAGGTGGAAGACGCCCAGGTACAGCCGGCCGAACCAGCGAGGCCGCGGCGTAGAGAGCTCGAGGCAGACCACCTTCCCGCCGCTCCGGACGACTCGAGCAAGCTCGGCGAACCCCTCCTCGAAGCTGGCCAGGTTCCTCATCCCGAAGGCGATCGTGGCGGCGTCGAACGTTTCCTCCGGAAACGGCAGTGCCAGGGCATTGCCGAGCTCGAACGTGACTCCCGGCTGGTCGCCCCAGGCTCGCCGGGCTTCGATCAGCATCGCGGGCGCGAGATCTATCCCCACCACGCGGCCCCCGGGACCGGTCACGCGCGCCAGCGCAAATGTCAGCTTGCCCGTTCCGCAGGCCACGTCGATCGCGGATCCTCCCGGATGGAGCGCCGCGGCCTTGACCGCCTTGCGTCTCCAGCCCTCGTCGAGGCCGGCCGTCATCAGCGTGTTCATCCGGTCGTAGACCGGGGCGATGGCGTCGAACATGGCCGTCACGCGCGGCTCGGGGGTGTCGTTGCCCCGTCTGGATCCCCCATTGCCCTCGCCCGGCGCGCTGGCCGGCCCTGGGCCGGGCGCCGGGGACCGCTCGGGCGCCGCGGACCGCTCGGGCG